>Ga0302321_100000789_pt1 | contig 27361 bp, 24 predicted proteins | sample Fen_T0_1_FD_202505 | JGI IMG/M metagenome (GOLD analysis project Ga0302321, IMG submission 202505) | Peat permafrost microbial communities from Stordalen Mire near Abisko, Sweden - Fen_T0_1 | ecosystem: Environmental > Terrestrial > Soil > Wetlands > Permafrost | place: Sweden: Abisko... | reverse complement strand
CGACGCCCCTCCGAAGACGGCATCAGCGGCTCGATACGGACCCAAGCAGCCTCACTGAGCACACCAGAACGCGACATGAGCCAACAATCCCGGCTCACCCCGCCAGGATTTAGCAGACACGCCCTAGCGGTGCGTCTGCCAGCCGCCGGACTCGAGTGAGGTCTGCAGGTGGTCGGCCCGGGTCTCGTCGACGAGCAGCTCGACGAGGCCGGTGTCGCGCGCCGGGTCGTGGTCGATGTGGACGTCTTCGATGTTGACGCCGCTGGCACCGGCGTCCGCGAACAGCCGGGCCAGCTCGCCCGGGTGGTCGGGCAGGGAGACGAAGACCGACGCCGTCGGCCGGCTCGGACCGCCGTGCTTGCCGGGGATGGCACGGGTGCCGGCGACGCCCCGCTCGAGGATCTCGCCCAGCGGCCCGCGGTCACCGACCGTGACCGCGTCGATCAGCACGTCGAGCTCGTCGCGCACCTGGGTGAGCAGCCCGGCGACGGCCGGCGCGTTCCCGGTCACGATCTGCTCCCACAGCCCGGGGTCGCCACCGGCGATGCGCGTCACGTCGCGGACACCCTGCCCGCTGAGCGCGAGGTGCTCGGCCGGGGCATCCGCCAGCCGACCGGCGACGAGGACGGCCAGAAGGTGGGGCAGGTGCGAGGTGCGCGCGACGGCGAGGTCGTGCTCCTCCGGGCTGAGTCGTACGACGCTCGCGCCGGCCAGGCGGGCCAGCGTGGTGACGGCCTCGGTCGCGGCAGGGGTGGAGCCCTGGTGCGGGACCACCGCCCAGGGCCTGCCGTCGAAGAGGGTCGGACTCGCGGCCAGGGGGCCGGAACGTTCGCTGCCCGCCATCGGGTGGCTGCCGACGTACCGCTCGAGGCCCAGGTGACCCTCCAGCGCGCGCAGCGGGGCGGTCTTGACGCTGCCGACGTCGGTCACGACCGCGTCCCACGTCGTCAGGGCGCGCGCGACCTCGGTGCCGACATGGTCGGGCGGTACCGCCACCACGACCAGCCCGGGCGGCTCGCCGGCGTGCTCGTGCCCGGCGCCGAGGCCGGAGGCGGTCCGGACGTGCTCGGGGTTGCGGTCGCTGAGCAGGACCTCGACGTCGCGGCGGCGGAGCGCCAGACCGAGCGACGTACCGAGCAGTCCGGTCCCGACGATCAGGACCGGGCCCGGCAGGTCAGCCATCGGCCGGCTCGTCGGGGACGGCCCGGACCCGGGCCAGGTCACGTCGGAGCGCGGCCGCTCCGTGGAGGTAGACGTGGGTGATGTCGGCGCGCGGGAGGTCGGACTCGACGTGCGCCATCATCCGCACGACCCGCGGCATCGAGCCCTCGATCTCCAGCTCGCGGGTGCAGATGAGGGGGACGTCGGTGAAGCCGAGCATCCTCGCCGCATACGCCGGGAACTCCGAGACCAGGTCGGTGGTGGCGGTGAAGATGATCGAGATGAAGTCGTCGAGCACCCAGCCGTTGGCGTCCATGACCTGGGTGACCATCTCGGCCACCCGCTCGAGCATGTGCTCGCGGTCGTCGACGTCGAGCTGAGTCGCTCCCCGTACCGCCCTGACTGCCACGGGAAAACCCTAGCCGCGCCCTCCCCTCCTCCCGGTCCCGTGTCCACGGGTCAGGGGTCTCGGTTCATCAAGGTATGTAGTTGAACCGGCTCTTCCCACGATCAATCGGGCTAGGGAGGAGCTGCTTTCCCTTCATACCTTGATGAACCAACCGCAGCAGCCCCGCGGCCCAGGGCTACAGCCGGGCGCTGTCCAGGAGGCTGCCGAGCTCGTCGTCGGTGAGCTCGCGGAGTGCGCCGCTGGTCATCCCGACCAGCGTGACCGGGCCGATGGCGGTGCGGGTCAGCTTGCGGACCGGGTGGCCGACGTGATCGAGCAGGCGGCGCACGATCCGGTTGCGCCCCTCGTGGATGACCAGCTCCACGAGGGACTTGTCGCGCGCTCCCTCCCCGATCAGCGTGACCGCCGAGACGGTGACCGGGCCGTCGTCGAGCTCCACACCGGCCAGGAGCGTGTCGAGAGTGGCGCGGGAGACGCGGCCCTCCACCTCGGCGACGTATGTCTTGTCGACCTCGTACGACGGGTGCGCCATGCGCTGGGCGAACTCGCCGTCGTTGGTGAGCAGGAGCAGACCCGCGGTGTCGGTGTCGAGCCGTCCGACGTGGAAGAGCCGCTCAGGGCGGTCGGCCACGAAGTCGCTGAGAGTCGGGCGGCCCTGCGGGTCGGACATCGTGGAGACGACCCCGGTGGGCTTGTGGAGGACGAGATAGACGTTCGGCGAGACCGGCGGCAGGCGCCGGCCCGACACCCGGATGACGGCGGTCGTCGGGTCGATCTTGGTCCCGAGGCGGGTGACCACCTCGTCGTTCACCGTCACCTCACCGGCCAGCATCAGCTCCTCGCACTTGCGCCGCGAGGCTACCCCCGAGCGCGCGAGGAGCTTGTGCAGCCGGACCAGGCCGTTCTCGTCGCGCTCGAGATCGGGGGTGGTCACTCCCCCGCGCTCTCGTCCTCGAGGTCACCGAGGTCGTTGAGGTCGGGAAGGTACGGCGCGAGCTCGGGCAGGTCGTCGAGGGAGGTGACCCCGATCCGCTCCAGGAAGTAGGACGTGGTGCGGTAGAGGTAGGCACCAGACGAGTGGTCCTGCCCGGCCTCCTCGACCAGGCCGCGGGTGAGCAGGGTGCGCATCACACCGTCGACGTTGACGCCGCGGATCGCCGACACCCGGGCGCGCGACACGGGCTGCCGGTAGGCCACCACGGCCAGGGTCTCGAGAGCGGCCTGGGTCAGTCGCGCCTGCTGGCCGTCGAGGACGAACGCCTCCACGACCGGGGCGAGCTCCTCGCGCGTGTAGTAGCGCCAGCCACCTGCCACGTTGCGCAGCTCGAAGCCGCGCCCCTGCTCGGCGTACTCCGCAGCGAGGTCGGCGAGCGCAGCCGACACGTCCGGCACCGGGTAGCCCACCGCGGTGGCGAGCGTGGTCTCGTCGAGCGGCTGGTCGGCGATCATCAGGAGCGCCTCCAGCGACGGCCGCAGCTCGGCGACGGCGACCTCCAGCACGTCCTCGATCATGGCGTCTCCTCTTCCTGGGACTCGGGGGGTGGGGCGTCGGCCGGTGGCTCTTGAGGCTCAGGCACGCCCTCGAACTCGTCGATGTGGACGTCCGCCTCGACGTCGAGGTCGTCCGAACCCGTCCACCGCACGGTCAGCTCCCCCAAGGGTGACATCTGCTCGAAGGCGACGGCGTTCTCGCGGAACAGCTCCAGCAGCGCCAGGAACCGCGCCACCTTGGTCAGCGTGTCGGGCGCGTCGCCGCACAGGGCCCGGAAGGTGATCGTGCTCGTACGGCGCAGCCGGTCGACGATGATCTCGGCCTGCTCGCGGACGCTCACCGCCGGGGCGTGGATGTGCTGGAGCGACACCTCCTGCTCGGGTCTCGGCTCGAGAGCCTTGGCCGCCATCGCGGCGAAGGCGTCGAGGCCGATCCCGATCAGCACCTCCGGCAGCAGCCCGGCGAACCGCTCCTCCAATCCGACGGCCCGGGGGTGCCGGCGCGACTCCCCCGCGAGCCGCTGCTCGAGGACGGCGGCGACCTGCCGGAAGGCGCGGTACTGCATCAGGCGCGCGAAGAGCAGGTCGCGCGCCTCGAGCAGCGCGAGGTCGTCCTCGTCCTCGACATCGCCCTGCGGCAGCAGCCGCGCTGACTTGAGGTCGAGCAGCGTCGAGGCGACGACCAGGAACGACGACGTCTGCTCGAGATCCCACGCGCCGCCGGCCGTGGTTCCTGAGGAGTCGAGGGACGAGGCGTCTCGAAGGGCCGCTCCGGCCTTCACGTGCGCGATGAACTCGTCGGTGACCCGCGAGAGAGAGATCTCGGTGATGTCGAGCTTGTGCTTGGAGATCAGGCTCAGCAACAGGTCGAAGGGACCCTCGAAGTTGTCGAGCCGGACCTCGAACCCCGACTCGGCGAGGGTCTGGGAACCGATCTCGGGTCCGGCGTCGGGGGCGATCGTCATCCAGGCATCATTCTTCGACGAGCCGCTGCACGAGGAGGCTGTCGTAGCCGTGCTCCTCGAGGTCTGCCAGCACGAGCGCGATCGCCTCGCGCACGATGCGTCCGCGGTCGACGGCCAGGCCGTGGTCGCGGCGCAGCGCCAGGCGGGCACTGTCGAGGTCGAGCAGCTCGTCGGCGGTGACGTAGACCGTCATCTTCTCGTCGTGCCGCACCCGGCCGCTCGGCCTGCGTGGCCGGGGCTCGTCGGCCTCCGGGACGGCCCGGACCCGGCGCTCGGGCCGAGGCTCCGCGACCTCGGTCGTGGTGCCGGGGGTGGCGGCGTCAGTGGGGCGGAACAGGTCGTCGGCGGTCGGAAGGCTCACACGTCGAGACACCGCAGCGCCACCTCCTTGGCCAGCTGGCGGTAGGACTCGGCGCCGCCGGAGGCGGTGGCGTAGGACGTGATCGGCTCACCCGCGACGGTGGAGTCGGAGAACTTCACGGTCCGGCGGATCACGGTGTGGAAGACCTTGTCGCCCCACGCCTGCACCAGACGCTCCATCACCTCACGGCTGTGCAGCGTGCGTCCGTCGAACATGGTGCCGAGCACACCGTCGATCTCGAGCCGCGGGTTCAGCCTCTCGCGGACCTTGTCGATCGTGGTCTTCAGGAGGGCGACCCCGCGCAGCGCGAAGTACTCGCACTCCAGCGGCACGATCACGCCGTCGGAGGCGGTCAGCGCGTTGACGGTCAGCAGGCCGAGCGACGGCTGGCAGTCGATCAGGATCACGTCGTACTGCTCGATCGCCGGAGCGAGCACCCGCTGCAGGGTCTGCTCACGCGCGACCTCGTGGACCAGCTGCACCTCGGCGGCGGACAGGTCGATGTTGGAGGGCAGCAGGTCCATTCCCGGTACGCCGGTCGGCACGACGACGTCGTCGAGGGTGACCTCGCGGTCCATCAGCAGGTTGTAGACGGTGAGCTCGATCTCGTGGGGGTTCAGACCCAGGCCCACCGAGAGCGACCCCTGCGGGTCGAAGTCGACCAGCAGCACCTTGCGACCGAACTCCGCCAGCGAGGCACCGAGGTTGATCGTGGTCGTGGTCTTGCCGACCCCGCCCTTCTGGTTGCACATCGAGATCACGCGCGCGTGGGTGGGACCGGTGACCGGCGACGGGTCGGGGAACTGCGGCATCGGCCGGCCGGTGGGGCCGAGCGTCACCTCGACGGCGCCCGGCTCGATCTCCTGGACGATCCCGTCGACCTGTTCGAGTACGCCGGCCTCGTCGGCCACCGCCTCGGGCGGGACGCTGGTACGGGTGAAGGGCACGGGGGCGCTCATCGGGGTCTCCACATCGTCGGACACCGGAGGGGCCGGGACCGGGGCCTGCGGTGGCATCGCGGGTGCGGTGGTGCCGGTGTGGCCGCGGCCGAAGATCCCCGTCATGTGTGCTCCAGTTGTGTCCGTGCTGGTTCGACGAAAATGTCGACTTTCCGACATCGTGCCCCGTGGCACGCCGTGACTGTAGGAGGGCGCGCCGAGCAGCCACAACACATCGGACGAATCCCCAGGCCCAGGACCGAATCTGTGCAGAGCGTGTGCACGAGCCACGAGGGGAGTGCACAGGGATGGCCCCGCCTGTGCACAACCCTGTGCAGTCAGGAACGGACCCGCGGACGCCGTCAGACCGGTTCGTAGAGCCCCGGACGCTGCTCCTGCGCGAGCTCGACGCGGCCGCCGTGGCGCTGCGACTCGATCGCCGAGAAGGCCGCGACGTTCGCGAGGTACCCGTCCCACGCCGAGGGCCCGGTGAGCGCACCCGCCCGGATGTCGTGGATCCAGGAGCTGACCTCGAGCCGGTACGCGTCGAGGTAGCGCTCGGTCCCGTCCTTGGTCACCACCCGGCCGTCGACCCCCGAGGTGTCCGACAGGCTGCGTCGCACTGACACGCCGTACGGCGGCGTGAGCGAGACCGTGCCCTCGGTGCCGGTGACCTCGGTATGGATGTCGTAGCCGTAGTTCGCGTTCACGAACACCTCGACGGTCACCACAGTGCCGTCGGCGGTCTCGAACACGCCCACCTGGAGATCCTTCAGCTCGCCGTCGGGGACCCGCGACGCGAAGACCGTCACCGCCGCCAGCGGGTCGTCGAGCAGCCACGGCACGCTGTCGAACTCGTGGATCATCGAGCCGAACAGCACGCTCTCGTCGGTGTGCGACGAGTGCGCACGGGGGTTCCGGTGGATGCAGTGGGCGGCCTTGACCTGGCCGATCGAGCCGCCGAGCACGGCCTCGCGCAGTGTGAGGTACGCCGGGTCGTAGTGACGCATGAAGCCGAGCTGGACCAGCCGGCGGCCGGCCGCGACCTCCGCGTCCACGACCCGCCGGGCGCCTTCGACCGTGCTCGCGATCGGCTTCTCCAACAGCGTCGGCTTGCCGAGCTCGATGCAGGCCAGGGTGAGCGGCTCGTGCAGCGGGTCGGGCGCGGCGATCAGGACGGCGTCGACGTCACCGGACTCGATCAGCGCCTCGGCCGATGGTGCAGCACTGGCGCCGACCTGGTCGGCGATCCCCTTGGCCCGCTCGGCGTCGACGTCGAAGATCTGCGCGACCCGGGCACCTGGCACCCAGCGGGACAGGTTGTCGACGTGCGCCGCCCCCATCGCACCGGTGCCGATCACGCCGACCCGGACGGTGTCGCTTCCGGAGCCTCCGGACGAGCTGTCTGTGGTCATGGGGTCACCCATCGTCTCTCTTCGTAGGAGCGCACCATCGCGTCGACCAGCTGCGCCGCCACCACGGCGTCGTCGATGGTCGCGCCGTGTGGCTTGCCCGTGCGGATGCTCTCCACCAGGGCGCGGCACTCGATGACCTTCAGGTCGTCGAAGCCCATCGCCATGCCCGACCCCGGCTGGAAGGCGGCGAGGTCGCCGTCGCCGGCCTGCACGAACCGGGTCTCCCACGGCGCGTCCAGGTAGTCCGTGCCGAGGCAGAGCCGGAGCTCACCCATCCGCCGGAAGTCCCAGGAGAGCGCACCGTCGGTCCCGCGTACGTCGATCGTGTACGTGCACTGCTCACCGACGGCGACCCGGGACGACGTCAGGTACCCACGGGCGCCCGCACCGAACCGCAGCAGAGCCGAGGCCACGTCCTCGTTGCCGACCGGACCACGCGGACCGTCGCCGCCCCGCGAGTAGTGCGAGACCGCGCCGGTGGCGACCGGGCGCTCGGTGATGAAGGTCGCCTGGTCCGCCACCAGCTCGGTCAGGCCGCCGAGGCTGTCCCCGCCGACATGGAGCGCGAGGTCGAAGCCGTGGCTGGCCAGGTCGCCGAGCACGCCGGTGCCGGCGTACTGCGGGTCGAAGCGCCACGAGAGCGCGCCGTCGGGGTGGGCGGAGTAGTCGGCCAGCATCCGGACGTCCACCGACTCCAGCCGCCCGAGGCGGCCGGCCGCGATCAGCTCGCGGGCGTGGGCGACGGCGGGCGCGTTGCGGTAGTTGAACCCGACCGCTGACCTCACTCCCGCCTCGTGGACGGCGGCCGCGATGGCCGCGGTGTCCTCGGCGCTGCGTCCGGCCGGCTTCTCGATCCAGAGATGACGGCCCGAACGGGCGACCGCCTCCCCCACCTCACGGTGCACGAAGTTGGGCCCGCACACGCTGATGACGTCGAGGTCGTCGCGCTCGAGCAACGTGGCCCAGTCCGCCACCGCGTCGGCGAACCCGTAGGCGTCGATCGCATGCTGTCGCCGACCTTCGTCCGGATCCGCCACGGCCACGAACCGGGGGCTGAGCGGCGCGTCCGGGTAGTGCTGGGCCAGGCGCGCCCAAGCGCGCGTGTGCACCTGGCCCATCCAGCCGAACCCCACCACCGCGACACCGATCTCGCGGTCTGCGGTCATGGGTGAGTGCTCTCCGGAGTCGCGTCGTCCGGGGTGGTGCGGAGCGTCTCCGCGACCTCGGACTCCAGGGTCCGGGAGACCTGGGAGTCTGGCAGCTGCCGGGCCAGCTCGTGGCTGAGGGCTTCGAGCTCCGTGCCTCCGGCCATCATCTGGACCAGCTCGTCCAGCGACAGCTCGGCTTTGGCGAAGTTGCCCATGCTCCGGCCACGGCGCAGCAGCATGAAGCGGTCACCCACCGGGTAGGCGTGGTGCGGGTTGTGGGAGATGAAGATGACGCCGAGGCCGCGGTCGCGTGCCTTCGCGACGTACTTCAGCACGACCCCGGACTGGCGCACGCCGAGTGCGGCCGTGGGCTCGTCGAGGATCAGGACGCGGGCCCCGAAGTAGACCGCCCGGGCGATCGCGACACACTGCCGCTCGCCGCCGGAGAGCGTGCCGATCGGCTGCTCCACGTCACGCAGGTCGATCCCCATCGCGCTCAGCTCGGTCTTGGTGATCTCCTTCATCGCCGCCACGTCGAGCCGGCTCGTGGGGCCCTTGCCCTTGGTCAGCTCGGAGCCGAGGAAGAAGTTGCGCCAGACCGGCATCAGCGGCACGACCGCCAGGTCCTGGTAGACCGTCGCGATGCCCAGGGCGAGTGCCTCGCGCGGCGAGGAGAAGGAGCGCTTCTCCCCGTCGACGATGAAGTCGCCACTCGTGTGGGAGTGCGCCCCGGCCAGGATCTTGATGAACGTCGACTTGCCGGCGCCGTTGTCGCCGAGCACGCAGGTGACCTCACCGGCCTTGACCGTCGTGGTCACGTCGCGCAACGCGATCACCGAGCCGTAGCTCTTGCCGATGTCGACGACCTCGATGATCGCCGTACCGGGAGGAGGGAGGACCGGCCCGCCGGCCTCGACCGGCGCCTGCCCGGACTCCATGGTGTCCTTCTCGGTGGTCATCGCACTCTCTCCGCTCGCGACTTGACGAAGTTGTTGACCAGGACGGCGCCCAGGAGCATCACGCCGAGGATGGAGTACAGCCAGTCGCTGTCCCACCCCGCGTACACGATGCCCTGGCCGACCATCCCGTAGATCAGTGCGCCCAGCGCGGCGCCGATCGCGGAGCCGTAGCCGCCGGTCAGCAGGCAGCCGCCGACGACGGCACAGATGATGTAGACGAACTCGGCACCGACGCCCGTGGTCGACTGCGCCGTGGTCGTCTTGAAGAGGGTGAGCATGCCCACGATCCAGGCGCCGAACGCCGTCGTCATGAAGAGACCGACCTTGGTCCGGAAGACCGGTACCCCGACCTGCCGTGCGCTGGTCTGGGCACCACCGACGGCGAAGATCCAGTTCCCGGCGCGGGTGCGCTGGAGGATCCACGTCGCGACGATGATGACGCCGAGCGCCCACCAGGTGGCGGCGTAGATCTTGAGGAAGCCGGTGGCCGGGACATTCACCCAGGGCAGCCAGCCGAGGTCGATCTTGATGTAGGAGCCGAAGAGCTTGTTGCCGGCGGCGTAGCCCTTGGCGGACTGGAAGTCCACCACCGAGACCTGGTTGATGATCTGCTTCACGACGGCCAGGTTCACGCCACGCAGCACGAAGAAGGTGCCGAGCGTGACGATGAAGCTCGGCAGGCCGGTCTTCATCACCAGGAACCCGTTGAGGAAGCCGATGCACAGCGCCACGATCAGCGAGGTGAAGACCGAGACCCACACGTTGACGTGCCAGTGGGACATCATGATGCCGGTGATCAGGCCGGTGGTGCCGGTCATCGCTCCGGCCGACAGGTCGAACTCACCGCCGATCATCAGCAGCGCCACGACGACGGCCATGATCGCGAACGAGGACGAGGTGAAGATCCAGGTGCTCGCGCCGGCGGGGAGCGCGAACGCGGTGGTGCTGAACGAGAAGTAGAGGAACACCAGCAGCGCCGCGACCGTCGCGCCCACTCCGGGTCGGCGCAGGACGGCCGCGAGCCGGGCGTGCTCACCGAGCCGCTCGTCGCGGTCGGGCGGGGTCTGCTTCTGATCTACCGGTGGTGCTGACGTGGTGCTCATGTGCCCTCCTCGGGCTGGTGTTCTTCCGAGACGGCGGAGGGGGCCCGGCCCGAGCCGGACCCCGCCCCGTCAGATCAGCGAGTGCCGTTCTGGGCGAACTTCAGGACGTCTGCTGCGTTGTCCTTGGTGATGATGGCAGGGCCGGAGTAGACCGGCTGGCCGCCACCGATGTCGTTGCCGTTGAGCGCCTTGAGGTAGATCCCCGTGACTCCCAGGTAGCCCTGGACGTAGGGCTGCTGGTCGATGGCGAACAGGATCTTGCCGTCGACGATGTTCTTCACCACGTCGGCGTTCACGTCGAAGGTCCCGATCGTGACGTCCGCACCGGTGGCGTCGACGGCCTTGACCGCCTGCCCGGACATGTCACCACCGAGGGTGAGGATGCCGTCGATCGACGGGTCGGCCTGGAGCTTCGACTCGATGGTCGCCTCGGAGCCGGCCAGGTCGGTGTTGTCCGTCTGGAGGTTCGTCAGCTTGCCCGAGAACGTCGAGGCCGCCCCCTTGCAGCGCGCCTCGAGACCCACGTTGCCGGCCTCCTGGATCACACACAGCGCGTTCTTGACTCCGGCGTTGTTGAGCTGCTCGCCGGCGGCCTTGCCCGCGAGGTCCTCGCTCTGGCCGACGTGGGTGATCGCACCGAACTGCTGCCACTGGTCGATGCCGGAGTTGATGGTGATGACCGGGACGCCGGCGGCGACAGCGGCCTTGATGCTCTTCTCCAGGCCGTCGGGGTTCGCCATCGAGACGACGAGGCCGTCCGTGCCGGCCGCGACCGCGTTGTCGATCAGGGTCGCCTGCTTACCCACGTCGGGGTCGCTCTGGTAGTGCAGGTCGACGTTCTCGTCCTTGCCGGCCTGGACGGCACCGGCCTTGACGACGTCCCAGAACGAGTCGCCCGGGGCGCCGTGCGTGATCACGTCGATCCTGATGTCACTGGACGCCGCGGAGCCGCCCGAGCTGCTGCTGTCGGCACTCGGCGAACTGCTGCCGCTGCTTCCACAGCCGGTCAGCACGAGCAGCCCGGCCGCGATACCCGCGGTGAGCAACCGTCGGATTCTCATGGTGTTCTCCTTCTCAACCGCATGCGCGGACTTGTGTTACTCGGTGGACCGGAGCCCGGGTGGCTCATCGGGCCGTAGGGAAGCTGAACTGTGCCTGCTGGTGCTCGGCGAGGTCGACGTGCGGCCAGCGGGCGGTGACGACCTTGGCGCGGGTGTAGAACGCGACGCCCTCGGGGCCGTGGATGTGGTGCTCCCCGAAGAGGGAGTCCTTCCAGCCGCCGAAGGAGTAGTAGGCCATCGGTACCGGGATCGGCACGTTCACGCCGATCATCCCCACGCGTACGCCGCGCTGGAACCGCCGTGCCGCCTCACCGCTGGAGGTGAAGATCGCGGTGCCGTTCCCGTAGGCGTTGGCGTTGATCAGGTCGATCGCGCTGTCGACGTCGTCGAGGTGCAGCACCGACAGCACCGGGCCGAAGATCTCCTCGCGGTAGACGTCCATCTCGGGCGTCACCCGGTCGACCACGGTGGGGCCGACGAAGAAGCCGTCCTCGTGACCGTCCACCCGCAGGCCGCGGCCATCCACGCTGAGGGTGGCGCCCTGCTCCTCACCCGACCCGATCAGGCCGACGATCCGGTCGCGCGCCTCGGGCGTGACGACCGGACCCATGTCGCTGTCGGCGTCCCGACCCGAGCCGACCTTCACCCCCCGGGCCCGCTCGGAGACCAGCGACACCAGGTCATCGCCGACGCCGCCGACCGTGACCGCCGCCGAGATCGCCATGCAGCGCTCTCCCGCCGAGCCGAAGGCCGCCGCCACGAGCTGGTCGGCGGCGTACTCGAGATCCGCGTCCGGAAGGATGATCGCGTGGTTCTTGGCGCCACCGAGGGCCTGGGCGCGCTTGCCCTGCTCGGTGGCCTTGCCGTGGACGTACTTCGCGATCGGCGTGGAGCCGACGAACGACACCGCCGCCACATCGGGGTGCTCGAGCAGCGCGTCGACCGCCTCCTTGTCGCCGTGGACGACGTTGAAGACGCCCTCGGGCAGACCGGCCTCGGCCCACAGCTCGGCCAGGCGCAGGGCTGCCGAAGGGTCGCGTTCGCTGGGCTTGAGCACGAACGTGTTGCCGCAGGCGATCGCCACGGGGAACATCCACATCGGCACCATCGCCGGGAAGTTGAACGGCGTGATGCCGACGCAGACGCCCAGCGGCTCACGGAACGAGTACAGGTCGACCCCGGTCGAGACCTGTGCCGAGAAGTCACCCTTGAGCAGCTGCGGGATGCCGCAGGCGAACTCCACGATCTCCAGCCCGCGCTGGACCTCCCCGCGGGCGTCACTGAGCACCTTGCCGTGCTCGTCGGTGATCGCCTCGGCAATCCGGCCGATGTTGGCGTTCACCAGCTCGCGGAAGGCGAACAGCACCTTGGTCCGCTGGCTCAGGGAGGACTCCGACCAGGTGGCATAGGCCTCACTGGCAGCCCGGACGACGGTGTCCACGTCGTCGCGGGTGGCCAGGGCGACCTCTGCCTGCTGCTCCCCCGTCGCCGGGTTCCAGACGCGGCCGCGGCGGGTGCCGTCGCCGCTCGCGGTCTTGCCTGCGACCCAGTGCTCGATGGTCCTCATGAGTGGTGCCTCTCGCTCGTGGCGGGGCGCAGGTGGCTGCGCTGTCGCGACTTGTGGTCCTCGTAGGCGGCCCGGGCCTCCCGTGTCGACTCCAGCGACGCGACCTCCGCCACGGGCACGTCCCACCAGGCCGGGCTGTCAGGGGCCGGGACCAGGGGGTCGGTCTCCACGTGGATGACAGTGGTGACGTCGGCTGCCTGGGCCTCGGCGAAGGCCTTCCCGAGCTCGGCGATGCCGCTGACCGACCTCACGCGAGCCCCGAGGCTCGCGGCGTTCGCGGCCAGGTCGACGGGGAGCACGTCGCCGTCGAGTCCGGTCTGCGTGCGGTAGCGGTAGCGGGTGCCGAAGCGCTGCGACCCGAGCGACTCCGACAGCGCACCGATGGAGGCGAAGCCGTGGTTCTGGACCAGGACCACGATCAGCTTCACGCCCTCCTGGACGGCGGTGACGATCTCCTGCGACATCATCAGGTAGGAGCCGTCGCCGACCATCACGACCACGTCGCGGTCCTCGCCGGCGTCGAGGGCGGCCATCTTGACGCCGAGCCCACCGGCGATCTCGTAACCCATGCAGGAGAACCCGTACTCCACGTGGTAACCCTTGCGGTCACGCGTGCGCCACAGCTTGTGCAGGTCCCCCGGCATGGAGCCGGCGGCACACACCACGACGTCCTGGTCGCGCGTGAGGCTGTTGACCACGCCGATCACCTCGGACTGCGCCGGGAGCGGCTCGTGGTGCAGGTCGTGGGAGCGCTGCACGAGGTCGTCCCACTCGGCAGCGAGCCGGGTGGCGTGCGCGGAGTGCTCGGCCGGGGCGCTCCAGCCGTCCAGGGCGCCGGTCAGCTGCTCGAGACCGAGGCGCGCGTCGCCGACCAGGGCGACGGCGGACAGCTTGTGCGCGTCGAACGACGTCACGTTCAGGTTGACGAACCGCACGTCCGGGTCTGCGAAGACGGTCTTCGACCCGGTGGTGAAGTCGCTGTAGCGCGTGCCGACGCCGATCACGACGTCCGCCTCCGCCGCCAGCTCGTCGGCGGCCGTGGTGCCGGTGGCGCCGATCGCGCCCACCGACAGGGGGTGGTCGTAGCGCAGGCTGCCCTTGCCCGCCTGCGACTCGGCCACGGGTACGCCGGTCGCCTCGGCGAACTCCCGGAGCGCCTCGGTCGCGCCGGAGTAGATGACGCCACCGCCGGCGACGACGAGCGGACGCTGGGCGCCTCTGAGCATCGCGGCAGCGCGCGCCACGGCGGGCAGGGCGACGGGCTGGCGGGACACGTGCCACACGCGACGGGCGAACAGGTCGTCCTCCCAGTCCCAGGCCTCGGCCTGCACGTCCTGCGGCAGCGAGAGGGTGACGGCCCCGGTCTCCGCCGGGTCGGTGAGCACCCGCATCGCTGCCAGCAGCGACAGCGGAAGCTGCTCGGGACGGTTGACCCGGTCCCAGAAGCGCGAGACCGGCTTGAAGCAGTCGTTGACGCTGACATCGAACGAGCGGGGGTCCTCGATCTCCTGCAGCACCGGGTTGGAGACCCGGGTGGCGAAGACGTCGCCCGGCAGGAGCAGCACCGGGATGCGGTTGATCGTCGCCAGGGCGGCGCCGGTGACCATGTTGGTCGAGCCGGGCCCGACGGAGGCGCTGCAGGCGAACGCCGCGAGACGGTCGCGGTGCCTGGCGTACCCGACCGCAGCGTGCACCATCGCCTGCTCGTTGCGGGCCTGGTGGTAGCGCAGGACGTGCTCGGCCTCGCCGTCGTTCGCGGCGTGCTCGCGCTCCAGCAACGCCTGGCCGACGCCGGCCACGTTCCCGTGCCCGAAGATGCCCCAGCAGCCGGCGAAGAACGGCGTCTCGATGCCGTCGCGCTCGACGTACTGCACCTCCAGGAAGCGCACGATCGCCTGCGCCACCGTCAGTCGGACGCTCATCGGACCTCCTCCACGCCGAACGGGAGCCGCGGGTCGACCGCCTGGTCGGCCCAGGTGTCGCGGACCCAGCCGTGGGCCGGGTCGTCGCAGATCCGCCAGGCGCGCTCGTCGCCGGGGCCGGCCATCACGTTGAGGTAGTAGAGGTCGTAGCCGGGCACCGCGATCGACGGGCCGTGCCAGCCGAACGGGATCAGGACGACGTCGCCGCTGCGGACCTCGGCCAGCACGTCGATCTCCTTGCCCGGGTGGCCGTAGACGCGCTGGTAGCCGATACCGGGCCCGACCGGGCCGTCGGCCACCTCGAAGTAGTAGATCTCCTCGAGCACGCTCTCCGTCTCGGTCGCCTCGTCGTGCTTGTGGGGAGGGTACGACGACCAGTTGCCGGCGGGCGTCAGCACCTCGCAGGCGATGAGGGCATCGGCCTCGAAGGCGTCGGGGGTACAGAAGTTGTTGACCTGGCGGCTCGCGGCGCCGGCACCGCGCATCTCCACCGGTACCTGGTCGGCGCTCTGATGGCGGAACGGAAGCCTCCGCTCACACACCGCGGACGGCAGGGCGAACCGGCCGCCGGTGGCACTGGTGATCTCCACGCGAGCGTCGCGGGGCACGTAGACGAAGTCGCTGGGTCCGCTGAAGACGTCGCGACGCCCTTCCACGGTGAGGGTCACGCCGTCACTGGTCACCTCGCAGGAGCCGGACAGCGACATCACCAGGGTCTCGGCCGGACCGGTCTCCCAGGTCACCGAGCCACCGGGCTCGAGCTCGACGACGGCCAGGCCGCTGTAGCGCCAGCCGGCGGACTCGGGCGTCACCAGCAAGGAGCACTGCACGGTGCTCGTGGAGCCCGCGCGCAGGTGCAGGTCGTTGCCCAGGGTGGTCGCTGCCATCGTCACATCATCCCCACGACGGCATCCACGGCGGCGGCGACGTCGCCGTCCGGGGGGTAGAGCAGGGAGCGGCCGACGACCATCCCGCGCACCTGGGGGTTCGCGAGGACCTTCTCCCAGGACGCGAACTGCGCGTCCTGGTCGGCCGCGACCTCGCCGCCGAGCAGCAGCACCGGGAGCGTGGTCGCGGACAGGACCGGCTCCATGTCGTCGATCACGGGCATCTTGAGCCAGGTATGGGCACTGGTCCAGCCCAGCCCGGCAGCCACGGTCGCCGAGCGCACGACGGCCTCGGTCGACAGGTCGTTGCGGACCCGGCCGTCCACGCGGTGGGAGATGAAGGGCTCGACCATGGCCATCAGGCCGTGCCCGGCGAGGGCGCCGACGGCCTCCGCGCAGGAGGCCACGGTAGGAGCGGTCGCGTGGTCGTCGGGGTCGATCCGCATCAGCATCTTGCCGCCCTGGAAGCCCATCCGGCTGACCCCGTCGGCGTCGTACCCCGTGAACCGGTCGTCGATCTCGAACACCGTGCCGGCCAGGCCGCCGCGGTTCATCGAGCCGATCACGACCTTGCCCTCGAGCGCTCCCAGGAGCAGGAGGTCCTCGATGATGTCGGCAGTGCCGAGGACGCCGCCCACGCCCGGTCGCGACAGCGCGACGGACAGGCGCTCGAGCAACCGGAACCGGTCCGCCATCGCCAGCCCGTCACTGCCGGCCCGCAGGAAGCCACGGGCGGTGTGGTCGGCCGCGACCAGCATCAGGCGACCGGTGCTACCGACCAGCGAGTCCGGACGCACGCGGGCCGCTGCCATCTCGGCCACCAGGCCCGGCCGGTCGGCCCGCACGGTGACCAGGTCTGTGAGGTCGACGCTCATGACACCCTCCCGAGGATCTCTTCCAGCTCGTCCGTGGTCGGCATCGCGTCGGCGCACGCCATCCGGCCGGCGACCACAGCGCCAGCGGCGTTGGCGAACCGCAGCATCCGCTCGAGGTCCCACTCGGCCAGCAAACCGTGGCACAGCGCGCCACCGAAGGCGTCACCCGCGCCGAGCCCGTTGACCACGTCCACCGGCACCGGAGGTACGACGACCGACTCGTCGCCGCGGACGCCGAGGACGCCTGCCGGACCTTGCTTGACGATCGCCAGGTCCACGCCGGCCGCGAGCAAGGCGGCCGCCGCCGCCTCCGGCTCGCGCTCGCCGATCGCGACCTCGCACTCCTCACGGTTGCCCACGGCGACGTCGGCGTACTCGACGGCGGCGCGGACATAGGGGTGTGCTTCCTCGGCGGAGGACCAGAACATGGGCCGGTAGTCGAGGTCGAGCACCGTGAGGCCGTGGGACCCGCGTGCCTCCAGCGCTGCCATCGTCGCCGCTCGCGACGGCTCCTGGCACAGCCCGGTCCCGGTCACCCAGAAGATGTCGGCCGCAGCGATCGCTTCGAGGTCGAGCTCGTCGGCCCGGATCTGGAGGTCGGGCGCGGACGGGAACCGGTAGAAGTACAGCGGGAAGTCGTCGGGCGGGAAGATCTCGCAGAACGTGACCGGCGTACAGAGGTCAGGCACGGCGCTCACGAACCGGTCGTCGACGTCGAAACCGCGGAGCGCCCGGTGGATGTACTCCCCGAAGGGGTCCGCGCCGGTGCGGGTGATCACCGCCGCGGACCGCCCGTGCCGGGCCGCCGCGACCGCGACGTTGGTCGGGCTGCCGCCGAGGAACTTGCGGAAGGTCGTGACGTCCTCCAGCGACACCCCGACCTGCTCGGGGTACAGGTCGACCCCGACCCTCCCCATGGTGAGCACCTCGAGGTGCGTCGCGACGTCGGTCATCCGGTGATCCCGGTCAGGTAGGCGAGGCTGGTCTCCACGTCGGCGTACGACGCGCCGCTCTGTGCGGCATCGTCGAGCATGACGTCCTGCTCGAGGACGTACCAGCCGTCGTAGCCCGCGGCCTCCAGGGTGCGGACCATGGCCGCGATGTCGATGTCACCCTCGCCCAGCGGCCGGAACATCCCGTCCCGCACGGCCGCACCGAACGTCAGGTCGCCCGAGCGCACCCGGGCGGCCAGCGCGGCGTCGACGTCCTTGAGGTGCACGTGCAGGACGCGCTGCGGGTGGGCGGCCGTGATCGCGACCGGGTCGCCGCCCCCGACCACGAGGTGGCCGGTGTCGACGCACAGGCCCACGCGGGAGCCGGACAGCACCCGCTCGGTCTCGTCCCCCGACTCGACCAAGGTGCCGACGTGGGGATGAAGAGCCGCCACGACGCCGCGGGTGCGGGCGTGGTCGGAGATCCGGTCGAGGTTGCCCAGCAACGTCGCCCAGCCGGCGTCGTCCAGCTCGGGGCGGGCGTCGTACCCGTCGACGCCGGTGTACGCCGCGAGCACCACGACACCGGCGCCGCAGGCGACACAGCTGTCGATGAAGCGGTTCACCTCGCGCATCGGGTCGTGCCCGGGGTCGTGCAGCAGGACGGGCAGGAACCCGCCGACCGCGCGCAGCCCGTACGACGCGAGCTGCTCGGCCTTGGCCGCCGGCGCGACCTCGAGGAAGCCGTCGGGGCCGAACTCGGTGGCGGCCAGTCCCAGCTCACTCATCTGCTGCAGCACCGTGGCGGGCTCCAGCTGGAAGCCCCAGCCGGGCACCTCGCACACGCCCCACGAGATCGGCGCGCCGGCGATCCGGGCGGCGACTGGCCGGTGGTCGTCGGGGGTCGGGGCCAGCGTGCCCGTGGTGTCCTGCGTCACGGGTGAGATTGTCGTCACAGCTTGCTTGACCTGTCAATCGTTTGTCTTGACATATTGACGTGCGGACAACTTGGGCTCATGCTGCGGATGTTGTGCCGCGACGGCCGAGCAAGGAGGACCCCGGCGATGCCGATGCCCGACCTGGTCGTGAACCGCTCCAGCCCGGTCCCCCTCTACTTCCAGGTGGCCGAGCAGATCGAGCAGGCGATCCACGACGGGCAGCTCGCGCCCGGTGACCGGATCTCGAACGAGGTGGCCCTCGCCGACCAGCTCGGCCTCTCCCGGCCCACCCTGCGCCAGGCCATCCAGACCCTCGTGGACAAGGGGTTGCTGGTGCGCAAGCGCGGCGTCGGCACCCAGGTCGTCAACGCCCCGATCCGGCGCACGGTCGAGCTCACCAGCCTCTACGACGACCTCACCCGCAGCGGGCTGCGGCCCACCACGACCGTGCTGGGACTGGACCTGGTCCCCGTCGACGAGGTCGCCGCCCAGAAGCTGAACCTGCCCCAGGGCCACAAGGTCTGGCGACTGCGCAGGCTCCGTGCGGTCAAGGACGAGCCCCTCGCGCTGATGTGCAACCTCGTGCCCGAGGGTGTCACCGACCTCTCGCTGGTCGACCTCGACCACACCGGCCTTTACGCGCACTTCCGCGCCCAGGCGATCAACCTGCGGGTGGCGCACCAGGTGATCGGAGCCCGCACCGTCGACGCTGCCGAGGCGCGCCTGCTCGGCGCGCGCAAGGGCGACCCCGTGCTCACGATGGAGCGCACGTCGTACGACGACAAGGGCCGGGCGGTCGAGCACGGCCACCATCTCTACCGGCCCGACCGCTACGCCTACGAGACCACCCTCGTCGACCGCTGAGCCGACGACCCGAGAGGACCACCCGATGAGCTTCGTCCTGGCCGTGTGCGCCGAGATGGTGCATCGCGACCTGCCGATCGTCGAGCGGGCCTGCCGGATCCACGAGAGCGGCTTCGCCGTGGAGATCTGGGACTGGACGTCGAAGGACCTGGCCGCGCTCGCCGCGACCGGTGCCCGCTTCACCTCGATGACGGGCTACGTCGACGGGTCCCTGACCGACCACGAGGGTGCCGACGTCCTGCTGGCCTCGGCGGAGCGATCGATCGAGGCGTCGCGGGTGCTCGGCAGCCCGAACCTCAACCTGCACGGCACCGGCCTTGACCCGCACGGGCTTCCGGTCCACCCCATCGCAACGGTGACCGGGGCGATGTGGCTGGCCGCGGTCGAGACCCTGGGCCGGGTCGCCGATCTTGGGAAGCGTGAGGGCGTGGTCTTCTCGCTGGAGAACCTGAACACCGCCGTCGACCACCCGGGCACGCCGTTCGCACGTGCCGCGGACACCGCAGCGCTGGTGGCCGCCGTCGACAGCCCCCACCTGCGGATGAACCTCGACCTCTACCACGCCCAGATCGGCGAGGGGAACCTGATCGAGCTGGTCCGCGACACCATCCACCTCGTCGGCGAGATCCAGGTGGCCGACGTGCCCGGCCGCTGCGAGCCCGGGACCGGCGAGATCCGCTACCCCGCGGTGGCCGCGGCCCTCGCCGAGACCGGCTACGACGGCGTGGTCGCGATGGAGGCCTGGGCGTCCGGCGACTCGGACGCGGCCCTCGAGTCGTTCCGCGCAGCCTTCACCGTAGGCTGAGACGCGCTAGCTAGCGGGTCTCGCGATCCGGGACCTCGGTCAGGATCTCGAACAGACGACGGCGCGGGCGCCCAGCGCGGGTGCGGCGTACCCGGCCGCGACGCGAGCGGCGCGCGGCCGAGCGGGCCATGTCGGCCGCGCCGATGAAGCCGGCGTTGGGCCCGAGGGCCGCCTGCACGATCTCGGGCTCGGTGCGGTGGCCGCGGCCGGTCAGCGACCGCGAGAACGCCGTCCGGGTGGGGCCGATCAGCAGCTCTCCCGCGTCGGAGAGTCCGCCGCCGATGATGATGCAGCCCGGGTCGAACGCGGCCGCCATTCCGGCGAGCCCGACCCCCAGCCAGCGGCCGACGTCGGCGAGCAGCTCGATCGACAGCGGGTCGCCGTCACGGGCGGCCTGGGTGATCTGAGGTCCCTCGAGCCGGCTCGCGTCGCCGTCGACGATCTGGCGCAGGTGGTGGGCCATCGGAGAGTCGGCGCGGACCATCTCGCGGGCGTCGCGGACCAGGGCGTTGCCCGAGGCGTACTGCTCCCAGCACCCGCGGTTGCCGCACTCGCAGCGGTGACCGTCGGGAACGACCTGCATGTGGCCGAACTCGCCGGCCATGCCGTTGGCGCCGCGGTAGACGCGGTTGTCGAAGACGAGGGCGCCACCGATGCCGGTCCCGAGTGTCGCGCAGAGCACGAAGCGATGGCCGCGCCCGGCGCCGAAGCGGCACTCCGCGAGAGCAGCCGTGTTGGCGTCGTTGTCGACGACCACGGGCAGCCGGACCCGCTCGGCGACCTTGGCCCGTAGCGGCTCCCGGCGCCAGTTCAGGTGCGGCGAGAACATCACGACGGTCCGTGTCACGTCGACGAAGCCCGCCGCCCCGATCCCGACCGCGGCCACGTCGTACTGACGGGCGAACCCCTGGACGAGGTCGACGATGGTGTCTTCCACCGCCGCGACGTCGTGGCCCTCTGTCGGGCGCCGCTCCAGCGCCAGCACCGTCCCGGCCGGGTCGACGACCGCGCCGAGCACCTTGGTCCCGCCGACGTCGATCCCGACGGTCAGCGGCTCCCAGCGCGAGGGGCGCGCCCGCCGGGGCACGACGACGTCGGACATGGGGATCAGGGTACTGAGCACGGACCCCGTGCGGCGTCACGGGCCACGACCGGCGTGTGGGGGCTTGAAGGGGCGGTGAAACCATCGCGAAACCGGGGAGCCGCAGACTCGTCCCATGGACGAGACCACAACCGCTGTCCTCGCAGAGGACCTGCTCAAGACGTTCGGCGACCAGCGCGCGGTCGACCACGTCGATCTCGAGGTGCGCCGCGGCGAGGTCTTCGGCGTGCTCGGGCCTAACGGTGCCGGCAAGACGACGATGCTGAAGATGCTCGCCACGCTGCTGCCCATCGACGGCGGCCGTGCCGAGATCTTCGGCTACGACGTACGCCGGCGACCGCACATCGTGCGCCAGCTGCTCGGCGTCACCGGTCAGTACGCCTCGGTCGACGAGAACCTGACCGCGACCGAGAACCTGATGCTCTTCGGACGGCTCCAGGGCATCGACCGGCGGACCGCCCGCGCCACGGCCGAGAGCCTGCTGGAGCAGTTCGACCTGACCCCGGCCGCGGCGAAGCCCATCTCGGCGTTCTCCGGAGGCATGCGCCGCCGGCTCGACCTCGCCGCCAGCCTGATCACCCGTCCGCCGCTCATCTTCCTCGACGAGCCCACCACCGGCCTCGACCCACGCACCCGCGGCCAGATGTGGGGCACCATCCGCGAGCTCGTCTCGAACGGCTGCACGGTGCTGCTCACAACCCAGTACCTCGACGAGGCCGACCAGCTGGCCGACCGGATCGCGGTCATCGACCACGGCCGCAAGGTCGCCGAGGGAACGCCCGACGAGCTGAAGGCCTCCATCGGGCTGTCCACGCTGCAGCTCGCCCTGGTCGACGGGACGCGGCTGCAGGCGGCTGCGTCGGTCGTCGAGCGCGTCACCGGCGAGCCGCCGGTCCTCTCCCCCGCGGTGCGACAGGTCACGGTGCCGCTGCAGCGCAGCGACCAGGCGGTCGACATCCTCGTCGCGCTCCGCGACCAAGGGATCGCCGTCGACTCCGTCAGCGTGCAGAAGCCCTCCCTCGACGAGGTGTTCCTGGCCCTCACCGGCCACGACACCGCCGAGGCCGACGACCCCGCTTCCGAGCCCACTCCCGAACTGGAGACCGTCCGATGACCGCTCTGACCACCACCCTGCGCGACCCCGGCTCGGGCTTGTCCGCCCATGTCGGGCTCCGCGCCACGTTCAACCAGACGCTGACGATGGCCTGGCGGGCCACGATGAAGATGCGCCGCAACTTCGAGCAGCTCTTCGACGTGACCATCCAGCCGCTGCTGTTCACCGCGATGTTCGCCGGCATCTTCGGCGGCGCGATCTCGGGCAGCGTCGAGAACTACCTCCCCGTGATCATCCCCGGGCTGGTGGGCCAGACCGTGCTCACCGCGTGTGTCGCGACGGGCGTGCAGCTCCGCGAGGACATGGACAAGGGCGTCTTCGACCGGTTCAAGGTGCTGCCGATCGCCCGCATCGCGCCCCTGGCCGGCCCGATGGTGGCCGACATGCTGCGCTACCTGATCGCGGGCACCCTGACCTTCGCCACCGGCATCGCGCTCGGCTACCGTCCGGGCGGCGGCGTGCCGGGCGTGGTCGGCGCGATCCTGCTCGGCGTCATCTCGGGTTGGTCGCTGGCCTGGATCTTCACCTGGTTCGGCACGGTCGGCCGGAGCGCCCAGGGCGTGCAGGCGATCTCGCTGATGGTGATGTTCCCGCTCACGTTCCTGTCCAACGCGTTCGTCCCGACCGACACGATGCCGCCCTATCTGCAGGCCTTCGCGAACGCCAACCCGGTCTCCCACATCATCTCCGCGATCCGCGACCTGGCGAACAACGGCCAGGTGACCGCTCAGGTCGGCTGGGCCCTCCTCGGATGCGCGATCATCGTCGCCATCTTCGCGCCGTTGTCGGTGAAGAGCTTCACCCGGAAGATGTGAGGGCCAGCACCCGCTGCACCTCGTCCCGCAGCTCCCGGCCGCGGCGGCCGTCGTACTCGTCGAGGACGACGTCCAGCCGCCCGGGGGCTGCGGCGTCCGCCAACGCCCGTAGCGGGTCCCACGCCATCACCGGATAGGTCTGGCTGTAGCTGAAGCTCCTCGCCAGGGCCAGCAACCTGACTCCCACCTCCGGGTCCGTCTCGGACGTGAGGAGCCTCGCCGCGGTCGCTGCCAGAGCCATCCCGGCGACCGGGTAGTCGATCGGGCCCTCGGACCCGAGCTGGAGCCGGACCGACTCCGCGACGGCCGAGCCCAGCTCGTCGCGGCGTCGACGCTGGTCGGGAGTGTCGGCGAAGCGCACGAACGCCGTCAGGGCCGTGCTCTCGGCAAGGACCACCCACGGCTCGTTCCCCGTGAGCTCCGCGCCCGGGAAGCGCATCGCGCGCATCTCCGCGACGGCGCTGTCGAAGGCGGTCAGCGCGGCGTCCCGGTCGCCGAGGGCCAGGGCGAGCTCGGCCCGGGCGCCCAGCGCCATCGCGACACTCCCGAAGACGGCCGACCGAGGAGTGGCCTCGACCTCACGGAGGATGTCGCCGGCGCGCGTCAGGTCCTGGTCGAGGATCGCTGCCAGCGCCACCCCGACCTGTGCCTGGAGGGCATCATCGGTCGCCCGCAGCCTGGTCAGCACCGGAACCGCGAGCGCGGCGTGCTCCGCGGCCACCGTGTGGTCGCCGCGTTGCAACGCCAGGTACGCCTTCTGGGTGTGGAGCGTCGCCACCTGCCAGGGCGTGGTCGTGTCACTCACCTGGTCGAGCGCGCGATCGACGTACGACGCCGCTTCGGCCAGCTCGCCCTCGTTCTCGGCGAGCACCGCCGCCCACTGCAGCGCCGCGAGGGCCGTGTCACGGTCGCCACGCTCCGCGAGGCGGAGCAGTGCCGGGATCCGGTCGTCCGTGCCGTCCACCTCCACGAAGATCGTGTACACGGCTCGGCTCCACGGGGACGTCGGAGGGCCCAACCGCTCGAGCACCACCACGAGGGACGGGTCCGACCCGGCGCCGAGGAAGTCGGCGTACACCAGCAGCAGCGACAGCGCATCGGCCGCCACCGTCGCGAGCCCGGGGCTCGGTTCGTGGTCGAGGAACAGTCGTCTGGCCAGCTCGGCGACCGAGAAGATCCGCGGGTGGTTGCCGGTCACGGCCCACACTGCCCCGAGCGTCGACAGGAGCCGGGTGGCCGGGTCGACCTGACCATCCGTCAACGCACGCCGGAGCACGTCGGCGAGGTTGCCCTCCTCGGGCCAGAGGTGGTCCATCGCCGCGAACTGGCCCGGCCCGAACACGTCGTCGGCCCACCGCTCGCACAGCTCCACCGCCCAACGGGTCTGCGCGGCCCGGGCCCGATCCACCTCCCCGGCCTCGGAGAGCCGCACGAGGCCGAACTCGCGGACCGTCTCCAGCATCCGGTACCGGGTCGCGCCCTCCTGCTCGCTGACCGACAGGAGGGACTGGTCGACCAGTGCCTCCACGAGGTCGGCGCCGTCGGGCCCGAGCTGCGCCCTGGCCACGTCGGCGGAGAAACCGTCGTGGAACACCGACAGCCAGGCGAGAGCGCGCTGCTCCTCGGCCGACAGCAGGTCCCACGACCAGGCGATGACCGCGGTCAGCGTCTGGTGGCGGGCCGGAGCGCTGCGGTCGCGGCCCCGGAGCAGCGCGAAGCGGTCGGCGAGCGCCCGGCGTACCTCCTCGACGGACATCGTCCTGATCCGGGCCGCAGCGAGCTCGACGGCCAGCGGGAGGCCGTCGAGCCGGGCCACGACGTCGGCGACCACGTCGTCGGGCAGCTCGGCATCGGGACGTACGGCGCGCGCCCGGCGACGGAACAGCTCGGCGCCGTCCTCGGCGGCGAGCTGGCTGAGCAGGAAGACCCGCTCGGCCGCGATCCCGAGCGGCGCACGGCTCGTGGTGACGACCCGGAGGTCGCGCGTGGTCGCGAGCAGGAACGCGACCAACGAGGCAGACGCGTCGAGCAGGTGCTCGCAGTTGTCGAGGACGAGCAGGGTCGGGACGGTGTCCAGCTCCTGGGCGATCCGCCCGCGCACGTCGGCGAGCTGCGCAGGCGTGAGCGTGCGCCGGCCGGTCACCGAGTTGCGGACGCCCAGCGCGGCGCCGACCTCCGAGACCACGTCCTCCCCGGCGGAGATGCCGACCAGCTCGACGAAGTGCACCCGCGGCTGGGTCGCCTCCCGCGCGAGCACGTGCGCCACCCTCGTCTTGCCCAGCCCGCCCGGACCCAGAACGGTGGTCAGCCGCCCGGTCCGGACCAGGGCTCGCAGCCCGGCCAGGTCGGCCTCGCGTCCGAGCAGCTCGTCGGCGTCGTAGCGCACGCCGCTGCGGACCGGCTCGTCGGCCGCCAGCAGCTCGCGATGGACCCGCTGGAGCGCCGGGTCGGGGTCCACTCCCAGCCGGTCGGCCAGGTCGCGGCGGTAGGCGTCGTAGCGGGCGAGCGCCGGCGCCACACCGGTTGCGGCGGACTCGCTGCGGAGCAGCGCCACGAACGTCTCGACGTCGTCCGGCCCTGCGGTATGCACCTCCTCGAGCACGTCGAGGGCCGCGGCATCCTGACCGGTCCGGCTCAGCGCCAGCCCCCTGACCCGGCGCACCGCGGCCGCCCGACGCAGCGCCACCCGGCGGAGCCGGGCCAGCGCGCCCTCACCGACCGCGTCGCCGGCACCGTCCAGCAGGCCGGCTGCCGCCTCCGCGAGCACGAGCGCCTGCGGGGCGCGGTCGTCGGCCAGCGCGCGTCCGGCGTCCGTCACCAGGCACTCGAGGACCCACACGTCGACGGCGTCGGCCCCGAGCGCCAGCCGGTAGCCGCCGTCGGCACGCGTGACCGCCTCCGCCCCGAGCTGCGTCCGCAGCCGAGAGACGAGGACCTGCAGCGCCTTGCCCGGGACCGCAGGCGGATCGTCCCGCCACACCTCGTCGACCAGACGCAGGTCGGACACGCCCGTGGGGTGCAGGACGAGCGCCGCCAGGAGGTCGGCCGGGCGGGACCCGGTGACCGGGGAGCCGTCGTACGACACCTCGTCGAGGAGGCGCAGCAGGATGGTCACCTCGCCAGCATAGGAAGCAGCCGCGGACGAACAGGTGCGCCGTCACCGTCTGCGCGCCAAGATGGCCTCGTCGCCGACCCTCCGAGCACCAGGAGCCACCGTGAAGAGCACCATGCAGGACGCCCAGCTCACCATCGGCTCCCTGATGAAGCACGGCACCACGGTCCACGCCGACTCCGAGGTCGTGACCGCGACCGCGGACGGCACGCGGTCACGGTCGTACGCCGAGCTGGGTCGCCGCGCCGCACAGCTCGCCCACGGGCTGCGGAGCCTCGGCATCACCGGCGACCAGCGTGTGGCGACCTTCCAGTGGAACAACGTCGAGCACCTCGAGGCCTACCTCGCGGTGCCCTCGATGGGTGCGGTCCTCCATACCCTGAACATCCGGCTCTTCCCGGAGCAGCTCGTCTACATCGCCAACCACGCCGAGGACCAGGTGGTCATCGTCGACGACTCGCTGGTGCCACTGCTGGCCGCTCACCTGCCTGAGTTCGCGACCGTCACCCACGTCCTCGTTGCCGGGCCCGACGCCGACGGTGCCGACCTCGAGTCGCTGCGTTCGTCCGGCAAGGAGGTCATGCTCTACGAGGACCTGCTGGCCGGGCAGCCCGAGGAGTTCGACTGGCCCGAGGTGGACGAGCACGACGCCGCCGCGATGTGTTACACGAGCGGCACGACCGGCAACCCCAAAGGGGTCGTCTACAGCCACCGCTCCGCCTGGCTGCACTCCCTGGCTGTCAGCACGGGCAACGTCAGCGGCATCGACGGACACGACCGGATCCTGCCGATCGTGCCGATGTTCCACGCCAACGCCTGGGGACTGGCGTACGCCGCGCTGATGGTGGGTGCGTCGCTGTGCATGCCAGACCGCTGGCTCCAGGCCGAGCCGATGGTCCGGTTCATCCAGGCCAGCAGGCCGACCGTCTCCGGGGCGGTGCCCACCGTGTGGAACGACGTGCTCCACTACCTCGACTCACACGAGGACGTGAAGCTCGACTCGCTCCGGTTCATCCTGTGCGGCGGCTCGGCAGTGCCCGTCGCGCTGCAGAAGGCACTGCAGGAGCGCCATGGCATCTACGTCCGGCAGGCCTGGGGCATGACCGAGACCTCGCCGGTGGCGTCCGCGGGCATGGTCCCGGTCGGAGTCGAGGGCGAGGACGTGTGGAAGTACCGCGGCTCCCAGGGCAGGCTGCTGTGTGGCATCGAGGGCCGCATCGTCGGTGACAACGGCTCCTCGCTCCCCCACGACGGCGTGTCCGTGGGCGAGCTGGAGGTAAAGGGGCCGTGGGTGACCGCGAGCTACTACAACTCCGATGACCCCGAGGTCGACCAGAAGTTCCATGACGGGTGGTTGCGGACCGGCGACGTCGGCACGCTCGACGAGCTGGGCTACATCACGCTGACCGACCGGGCC
>Ga0302321_100000785_pt1 | contig 27431 bp, 20 predicted proteins | sample Fen_T0_1_FD_202505 | JGI IMG/M metagenome (GOLD analysis project Ga0302321, IMG submission 202505) | Peat permafrost microbial communities from Stordalen Mire near Abisko, Sweden - Fen_T0_1 | ecosystem: Environmental > Terrestrial > Soil > Wetlands > Permafrost | place: Sweden: Abisko... | reverse complement strand
TACGCCCAAGCACGAAGCCAGTCGACGTGTCGGTATCGGAGCTGGAAACGTTTAAATTGGCGATTCGTCAGGCTCACATGACCGCGCGCGACCGGTTATTCGATCAGGTTGGAAAAACAACCTATCAACGTCTGAAGGAAATTGCTTCGGACCGGAAAACTGCCGAGCGAGCGGGGCACCTGGCCTATGCGCTCGGTTCCATCGGAGATTCTGGCGCGTGGTTAGCGTCACCCTTGGCCGCGCAACTCAAACGGATTCGGGCACGCAGTCTGGCTGATCCCGCATCGCAGGCCCTTTTCGATTATGGTCCTTTGCCTGCAGCTGCGGGCGAGGCGTTCGACCTGCAAGTGATGGGGGCGGAGACAGCCGGCGACGTGAAGGTGCCTGACTTCTTGCGCAAAATGAGCGAGGACGATGCACGCACATTGCTTAGGGACGCCCTCGCGGCGCATGTGGGCTTGGATTGGAGTGAGGCCGGCCCGACCGCAGAGGCCACCGCGCGCTGGCTGGCCGACGGTCAGCTCGATGCGTCGCAGGAATGGAGCGAAGAATTTCTTGGCAAACTACTGACTACCTGGAAAGCGCCAGCCGCAGCCCGGGCGGAAGCAGCACTGACCTTTATCAGCGCGCTGGAAGCACGAGCGGCCAAGGCACACAAAACCGATCAAGACGACGATTTTGTCACGGCCACGAAGTCGAGCCGCGCATTATGCCTAATTGCCTTGGGACGTGGTTGCGACGCGGCGGCGGTGATGGGCAGCGATAGCTTTACTGAATGGGCGACTTTAACCGCGCTTGTGCCAGAAAATTCCCGCGCCGTCGCTGAGTTTGCCATGATTGCGCTGCCGCTTTGTCGGGGAAATTCCTTTTCGTATTGGGAAATGATGCAGGAGCAGGCGCACCGCGTGCAGCTCGATACGGAAGCGTTGAAGGTGTTGCTTGAGAATCGCGGGAAAATCGAGGGCGACTGCGAAGCGCTCATCGTGAAGGCCCGCATCGATGCTGGTCAGGTCGAGGAGGCCGCCGCCATGCTGACGGAGATAACCAAGCGTCCGTATTCATCGACTGGATATAGCCCGACCCAGCGTCGCGCCGAGGCGATTCTTAAGCTTTTTGAGCTAGGCGAGACGCATAACCGACCCGAGTGGCGGGATCAGGCGTTGGAACGATTGCAGGCGTTGATCACTTACTGGACGGTCACAAAGGCCGGCTGCGGCGACGGTGGCGAACCATGGGCGAAGCTGCCTGGGCTATTGGCCGACAGAGGGAATCTTGGCCTCGCGTTGGCAGCGGCGAAGCTAAACGTCCGCTGGAGCGTGCAGGCGGTGGATATTGGCGAAGTTTTTCTGATGTCCGAGGCTGAGCGGCAGAACTACACGTTGAAAGGCCCTGCCTCGGCCATGGCCGGACTGCTTCAGGTGCTTGCGTTACAGAAAAAACCGCAGGCGATCATCGACTACTTAAGAACCGAGGAGAACTGGCCCGTGCGCGATCTCATCGGAGTTGTCGCCTATGCCGATCCCAGTTTCCCCGAGGCAAAACGCCAGACCATCGGCGTGACCGTTGCCAACGCGCTTGAGGATCTAGGCCGCAAAGCCGAGGCCCAGCGTATTCGGAATCTTGCGACGCAGGGTTGGGGAAAAACTCTGGCCGTGTTTCTCGCGAGCAAGGAAGGTGCTGCTTTGTCGGCTCAGGATCGGAAAGCACTTGAGCTGCTGGTGGGCAATGAGGTTTCGGATGGCGAGACGATCAACGTGATTCAAATCGCGGAAGCGATTGAGCGAGCACGACTCTCTACCGAAGCCTGGCGTTATCCAGAAAGCGTTTTCCCGCTCAAAGCGGCCGCTGCGCGAATCGACGGCTGGATGGCGAACGGCCCTCCGGTACCGATGCCACCGATCAAGAGTTTGCGAACGCGTATCATCGGTTCAGTAAATTCACTCGATGGCGTGCGTGATGCCCTGTTGTTGAACGTTCCGTCCTCCAACTGAACGGATCGCGAGAAGGGTCGCCGTAGCTGCTGCAATTAAGCAGCGGTGCTCGCAGAGTAGCGCGCAAATCCGCGTCATAAGTGACACGGCTATTACGTTTAAGTAGACCGCTACCGGCACAAAAAAACCGGCGCTTGGCGGCGCCGGTTTGAAAGGAGAAAGTGGATACGCGTCTTATTTGGTGACGGTGATCGGAACGGTCAGCTCTTTGACGCCGGGGCCTTTGATGAAAAGGCTGCCCGTGCCGGGACGGCCACCCTCGATCGTGATCGTAACCATGTTGCTACCGCCAGGGATGATCACCTCGGGCATGATTACGCTTTCGGGAATGTCGGTGGTCACGTCGATCAGCAGGCCGCCTGCAGTGGCGTTGACGGGCGAGGTGAAGGTAAGTGAAGTTTTTTCGCCTTTCTTCAGGTTGACCACGCTGGGCGACACGAGGAGTGAGCCGGCGTTGGGCGCGGAGAAACCGGTGCTGGAGGGTTCGCTGCCGACCGGGCCATCGATGTGGAACGTGCCGACGGGAGTCTGGCCGCCGCCGCTGCCGATGGAGACGCGGTAGTTGCGGTTGGCATCGAGGCCGGGAACATAGAAGCCGATGGAGCGGGCCGACTCAAAAACGGTTCGGACGGGCGTCTCATTGAAATAAATGATGTCGTTTGGCGTGAAACCGCGCCCGCTAATGCCGACGAGTGCTCCGACCGGGCCACGGTTGGCTTCGATGGCGACCACATATCGGCTGAGGATCTGCGCCTTTTGCAGCGGTGTGAAATCCTCGCGTGAGTTCACCAGACCGTTGGAGTTTTGGACTTGGTAATTGATTTGGAAATAGTACGCAATCTCGCTGTGGCCGGCGGGAACTTGATAGTCGATCTCGTAAGCATTTTGAACGAGCGAGCTCTTTTTCAGCACAATGCTTTGACCGTCGATCACGAGGATGGGGACCAGCGTGCCCTCTACATAGCCACTATCTCTCGGTGTGATACGGGCCGAAATCGTGTAGATTTGCGACGGATTTTCCGGCAGCGACAGCGGTGTCAGATTTACGATTGCCGGAGTCTGGCAGCCGACAAGGATAAGGCTGAGAGCAGCACCCAGCCCGAGGAAGATTCGTCTCGCGTGAGAGAAGCGGTTGTTTTGCATTGGGATTTTCCGATTAAAAAATCACCTGAAAGGCAACAGAAACCATTCCCGTTTGCAATGAGTGAAATTAAAAAGGTGCAGAACTCCGCCCTCGGGCCGAAGGCACTGGGCGTCTATGTCCACGTACCTTTTTGCGCGAAGACGTGCGATTATTGCGCCTTTTATCAGGTTTCGCCCACCGCTCCGATGGTGCGGCAGTACATCGAGGGAGTGGCTCGCGAGACGGCTTTGATTGAGTGGCTCCGGCCCGTGGATACCGTTTTCTGGGGTGGCGGCACACCGGGGTTGCTGGCCCCGGTGGATCTGCGGAAACTCGGTGAAACGGTGAAGGCGCGTTTTGGCGGTGTGCCGACCGAATGGTCGGTCGAGTTGGCCCCCTCCTCGGTGACGGAGGCGCGGTTGGCGGTGTTGCGTGAGTTGGGCGTCGACCGGATTTCGATGGGCGCGCAAAGTTTTCAGCCGGCCTTGCTGGCCGCATTGGGGCGCCCGCACACGCGCGAACAGATTCTTCGTGCCTACGAGCGGATCCGTGCGGCGGGTTTCGCGAACGTAAACATCGACCTGATGTTCGCTCTGCCCGGGCAGGACGATGCGGCGTGGTTGGGCGATGTGCGCGAAGCCGTGGCGCTTGCCCCAGATCACATCTCGACGTACTGCCTGACCTTCGAGGAAGACACCGCGCTTTGGGTGAAACTTTCCGAGGGCAAGGTGAAACTTGATCCCGAGCACGAGGCGCAACTTTACGAAAAAACCTGGGCGCAACTGGACGCGGCCGGTTACGCGCAATACGAGATTTCCAATTTCGCGCGACCCGGCCACGCCTGTGTCCATAACTTGAATACTTGGCGCATGCACGAGTGGATCGGCCTGGGGCCGTCGGCGGCGTCGCAGCACGCGGGCTGGCGCGGTACAAATATCGACAACCTGGAGACGTGGCACGAAAGACTGGGCCGGGGCGAACGCGCAACCGAGGACCTCACTGCGCTCACGCCGGAGTTATTGCTCGAGGATTCGCTCGTGTTTGGCCTGCGCATGAATGAAGGCGTTGATCTCGCCGGGCTGCGGCTGAGCCATCCACACGCGCCCTGGACGGCGGTTGATCAACTGGCCGGGCGGCTCGCCGCCGAGGGACTGGCAACGTTGCGTGAGCACCGGCTGGCGCTGACTCTGCGAGGCCGGTTGATCGCCGATGCGATTGGAACCGAGGTGATGTCGGTGATGGATAGGAGCCCTTCCACTTGATCCTCCATTCGCCATTTGAACCGCAGAGAACGCTGGGGAACTCAGAGTTCCTCGTCCCAAATCAAATTGTTTAGGGAATTCCGTTTTCAACGAAATTGCATTCTCTGCGCCCTCTGTGTTCTCTGCGGTAAACCCCGTCATGGTTTCCAGAATATCTCACCAATTTTTCCTGCCTCTTGCTTGTTTGCTCACGCTCTCGCCTCCGGCTCAGGCCCAACGCATCGATATCGTCTGGCCCACGCCGAATCCTGCCTACTTTGAAGGCAAGCCGATCACCGATTTTATCCAGCCGACTGGTTCGGGCGAATCCGAGTCCGGGCTCTTCGGCTGCCGGCGGAGCGGAGGAGCCCAGTTCCACGAAGGGCTCGACCTGAAGCCGCTCAAACGCGACCGGCACGGCGAACCGGCTGATCCGGTTTTTGCCGCATTGAAAGGCGTCGTGCGCTACATCGGGCGCATTCCCGGAAACAGCAATTACGGGCGTTACGTCGTGCTCGAGCATCCCGACATGGATCCTGCGGTTTACACGCTTTATGCGCACCTGGCCGAGATAGCGTCCGGACTTTCCACCGGCGACACGGTCGCTTGTGGTCAAACGATTGGCACGATGGGCCGCAGTTCCAGCACGCAGGCGATCCCGCGCGAACGGGCGCATTTGCATTTCGAAATTGGAGTGTTGTTGACGCGCGATTTTGACCGCTGGTTTGACTGGAAAAAATTTGGCAGCCGCAACCAGCAGGGCATCTACAATGGAATGAACCTGATCGGTTTTGATCCGCTGGAATTTTTCAATGAGTTCCGTGCCCGTCGCGTGGATACCTTCCGAGATCACTTTGCCCACCTGCAGACGGCGGTGCGGCTACAGATCGGCACGCGTCGCGTCCCCGATTATGTGACACGTTATCCCTCACTGCTCACCAAACCATTGCCAGCCGACGGTCTGATCGGCGGATGGGAACTGCGGGTCAACGAAACGGGGCTGCCGTTTTCGCTCACACCCCTGACGCCAATGGAAGCGATGGGACTGGCACCGGATGAAGTGCGGGTACTTGAGGCCGATGAAACCCTCATGAAGCGCCATCGCTGCAAATCGCTCGTCTTTTCTCGCCACGGCAACTGGGCGATGGGGCGCGATCTGAAGGAAGTGCTGCAACTCGTGTTTAACCTGCGCTGACTTCGCTGGTGGCTTGCGCTGGCCACTGGCTTGCGCTCCTTGGTGACCATGTCTGCTATGCCCAGCATTCTATGGTTTCGGCAGGATCTGCGTTGGCGCGACAACGCGGCGTTGCAGGCGGCGCTGAACGCGGGCGGCCCGATCATTCCGGTCTTCATCCTCGACGACGAAGGCGAGGGGCGCTGGCGACCGGGTGCGGCTTCGCGCTGGTGGCTGCATCATTCACTCGTTTCGCTCGATGCATCGCTGCGCGAACGCGGATCACGGCTCGTGTTGGCGCGAGGCGACTCACTCACGATCTTGCGCGAATTGATTGCAGCCACGCGTGCCGCTGCGGTGTATTGGAATCGGCGTTACGAGCCGGCGGTGATTGCGCGCGACAGAAGAATCGAAGCCGAACTAACCGGCACCGGCATTGAGGTCAAGACCTTGAACAGCCTGCTGCTGTTCGAACCGCACGCCATTGCAAACAAGCAGGGACGGCCTTTTCAGGTGTTCACGCCGTACTGGCGGCACTGTCTGGCGCAGCCGGTTCCGGACGAGATCGCAATTCCGGCCACATCGCTGCCCGCACCGGCCAAATGGCCAAAGTCGCTCGGGCTTGCCGAGCTGGCTCTGTTGCCGACGCTGGACTGGGCGAGTGGATTTTCGAAAACCGGCGATCCCGGTGAAGCGGGCGCGCGCAAACGGCTGAAGCAATTTCTGACGCAAAAAGCGGCCGACTACGACGAAGCCAGGGACCGGCCCGATGAAGAAGGGACATCGTTGCTTTCACCGCACCTGCATTTTGGCGAAATCGGACCGCGTCAGGTCTGGGCGGCGGCGAAAGCGCTGTCCAGAGACTCGGGCGTATTTCCGGCCAACGGCGGCGTTCAACGTTTTCTTACGGAGGTGGGTTGGCGTGAGTTCGCTTATCATCTGCTGGCTCACTTCCCGGAGACGCCGGAAAAGCCATTGCGGACGAAGTTCGATCAATTTCCCTGGGCAGACGATCCTGACGGCGTGAAATTGCGGGCCTGGCAGCGCGGTAAAACAGGCTATCCGCTGGTGGACGCGGGCATGCGGCAGCTTTGGAAAACAGGCTGGATGCACAATCGTGTCCGCATGGTGGTGGCGTCGTTTTTGGTGAAACACCTGCGTTTGTCGTGGACGCAGGGTGCGTCCTGGTTTTGGGAAACATTGGTCGACGCCGACCTCGCGAGCAACACGCTTGGCTGGCAATGGAGCGCGGGCTGTGGCGCGGACGCGGCTCCCTATTTTCGAATCTTTGCCCCGGTCTCGCAGGGCGAAAAATTTGATCCAAAAGGTGGATACGTGCGGCGCTGGTTGCCGGAACTGGCGGCCATGCCCGACGAGTATATCCAAAAACCCTGGGAGGCTCCGGCGGACGTGCTCGCTCGTGCCGGGGTGAGCCTCGGTGAAAACTATCCGCGGCCGGTGGTCGATCATGCTGAGGCGCGCGCGGCGGCGTTGACAGCTTTCAAGTCACTGCAGACGAGCGATCAAAGTTAAATTCATCACGGGAACAGTATTTCGCCCCGGAACGAAAGCTTTGGGCGGGAGTGATCGTTTGTAACGTAATACGTTACAAACTACTCGGCAGAGGCAATTTTTAATCGAGGAGCTTATTGTAGATTTATGTTCTCCAAGTGAACCCCGCTGTAGCCTGATTGATCATGAGCGAATTCGGTTTTCTGTGGAGTTGCGCCCGGCTTGGGGCGGTGCGAGCCTGACCGTTCGCCTCGAGCGAACTGACCCATGAGTTCCGAAATATTTAACAAAAGCATCAGCGTACGACATCCGTCGGATGCAGTTTTCGCCTGGCACGAACAACCGTGTGCATTGGAGCGGCTGACACCGCCGTGGGAGCAAGTTGAGATTTTGGAGCGTTCCGGCGGTATTAAAGACGGCGGGCGCGTGACCTTGCGGACCAAAGTCGGTCCGTGCTGGAGCCGTTGGGAAGTAGAGCATCGCGGCTATAAAGAGCGTAAGCAATTTTGCGATTTCCAGGTCCGGGGACCGTTTGCGGCGTGGGAGCATATCCATCGGTTCGAGGCTAATGGCACGGCGGACTGCACGCTGACGGATGAGATTCGCTACAAACTTCCATTTGGTCCGCTTGGACGGTTGGGTGTGGCGTTTGTGCAAGGAAAGCTGGAGCGGCTCTTCAATTACCGGCATGCCGTGATGCGGGACGATTTGGAGATGGCGGCGAGATATGGCGCGGTGCGCTCCATGCGTTTTCTCGTGTCGGGCGCTTTGGGGCTTGTTGGCCGGGCGCTGGTGCCGTTTTTGATCAGCCAGGGGCATGAGGTCATACGACTGGTTCGGCACGAGCCGCGCGGCGCGGATGAAGTTTTTTGGGACCCGGTCAAGGGTGTGCTTGATCTTGCGCCGGTTAGAGTGCTCGACGCTGTGATTCACCTGGCGGGTGAAAACGTCGCGGGTGGCCGTTGGACTGCCGCGCGGCGCGAGGCGATTCGCGCGAGTCGCGTGCTGGGAACGCGCACGTTGGTCACTGCTGTCGATCGGTTGCGGCACCGGCCCTTTGTCTTTGTCACGTCCTCCGCCGCGGGCTTTTACGGCGATGGCGCCGACCGAATTTTGAGCGAAGACGACAAGCGCGGAACCGGGTTTCTTCCCGAAGTCTGCGAGGCGTGGGAACGCGAAGCGGCCGTGGCTCGTGGTTTTGGCATTCGCGTGGTGAAATTGCGCACAGGAGTCGTGCTCACGCCGGCCGGTGGCGCGCTGGCGAAGCTGTTGCCGGTGTTTCGGGCTGGCCTTGGTGGCCGGTTGGGCAACGGCCGCCAGTGGATGAGCTGGATCAGCGTCGACGATCTTGTAGGCGCTTTTTATCACGCGGTGCTCGACCAGCGTTGCAGTGGACCAGTTAATGCCGTGGCTCCGGAGCCGGTGACCAATGCGGAGTTTGCGGCGACGCTGGCTCGCGTGCTGCGACGTCCGGCGATCTTGCCGGTGCCGAAGCCCGCGCTCAAACTGGCTTTTGGCGCGCTGGCCGACGAGACGCTCTTGGCGAGCGCCCGGGTGAAGCCGGTGCGGCTTTTGGAGGCACAGTTTTGGTTTAGGCATGAGCGGCTCGAACGGGCTTTGCGCCATGTGCTCGGGCGCCAGCGAATGACGGGGCACACTTGACTCGCGGGCAGACACGAAGATTTTCGCCCCAACATGTCCGCACTCACATTTCCCAACATTGTCGCCACGATCGGAAACACGCCTCTGGTTAAACTTAACCGTCTCACGGCCGGATTGCCGGCATCGATCTATGTGAAGGCGGAATTTTTCAACCCACTTGCCAGCGTTAAAGATCGCATCGGCCAGGCTATGATTGAGGCGGCCGAACGGGAGGGCCGCATCAGCCAGGATACGGTTATTGTGGAGCCGACCTCGGGCAACACCGGCATCGCGCTGGCTTTCGTGTGTGCACAGCGTGGATACAAACTCATGCTCACGATGCCTGAAACGATGTCGATCGAGCGGCGCGTGTTGTTGCGCATGCTTGGCGCCGAGATCGTTTTGACACCGGGCACTGAAGGCATGCCGGGCGCGATCCGCCGGGCGAGCGAGCTCATCGCGCAATACGGCGAGCGCGGTTTCATGCCCCAACAGTTTGAAAATCCGGCCAACCCCGAGGTTCATCGCCGCACGACCGCGGAGGAAATCTGGGCCGCAACGGAAGGCAAGATCGACGCGTTTGTGGCGGGCGTGGGCACCGGTGGAACGATCACGGGCGTTTCGGAGGTGATCAAGTCGCGCAAGGCCATCAAATCCTTCGCGGTGGAACCGGCGTCGAGTCCGGTACTGTCGGGCGGGAAGCCGGGGCGCCACCGGATTCAGGGCATCGGCGCGGGCTTTGTTCCAAAAAACTGCAACCTGGCGGTGATCGACGAAGTCTTGTCTGTGACGGATGACGACGCGTTTGAAACAGCGCGCCAGCTCGCGTTGCAAGAGGGGATTCTCGCGGGCATATCCACCGGAGCGAATGTCTGGGCGGCGATGCAGGTGGCCCAGCGGCCTGAGTTTGCTGGGAAGATGATCGTGACGGTTGGCTGCAGCTTCGGTGAACGCTATCTGAGCACGCCGCTGGCGGAGAAGGCACGGCAGGAAGTGACGGTATAAATTGGTTATAGCTCCGCTGCGGCGGGCCGATATACGGTCTGCGAGGAACGATTCGGTCGGGTAGATTCCCGGTTGTTCCGAGGTGACTGCCCCATGGCTTGGGGTGAAACACTCACGTCGTCCCGGGTGTTGACTGAGCGCAGTTGAGCTAAACCTACAGGGGGAATGAGGGGCTCACTCAATACCCAGCAACAGCAGGAGCTGGTACGGTCTGGCTATGCGATTGATGTTCCGAGCCCTCTTGGTTTTGACTGCGGTTTTTGGCGCGGGAGAGGCACGGGCGGAATTCATCAACCGGCCACAAACGGGGATTTCATTGAACACAGTGCTGGCTGATGCGCAGAAACTGGCTGATGCCCGCCCCGGCGCGCTGGTCATGCGGATTGAAGGTCGGTCGATGCTTCCCTTTTTCGGCGAGGGCTCTGTCGTCGTGGTCAAAAGAATTGATCCGGCAAAGCTCCGCGCTGGCATGGTGGTTGTTTATACGAATCGGTTCGGCGAGACGGTGGCTCACCGTCTCGTCGCGACCGTTGAAGGCGGCTGGACCGCTCAGGGTTACAATAACGAAACGGCCGACAGCACGGTGGTGAACGGATCGAACTTGCAGGGCGTGGTTTACGCCACGTTTCACTCGAGCGGGCGGCTGGATACGGTCGATCTGGACGGCCTCATCAAGTCCATCCCGGCCGCGCTCGCGGCACCTGCTCGCTAGACCTAAAAGTCAAACTGTTGGCACAAATTTGTAACGGTCGGTTTGGAAAATGATGCTTCCAAAATTACCGGCCCTGGTTAACGTCGGCCGGCTTATGCAGACGACATTGATCATCTATAAGCCTGATTGTCTTGAGAAGAAACATGTGGGCAACGTGCTCGAACGTTTCGAAGGCGCTGGCTTCAAAATCGTGGGTTGCAAAATGACGCGCCTCAATCCGGCGCTGGTTCGTGAGCATTACGCCCATATTGCGGACAAACCGTTTTATCCCCCGCTAGAGGCATTTATGCTATCCGGCCCCGTCATCGTGATGGCTCTTCACGGCAAAGGAGTCATCAGCAAGATTCGTGAGCTACTGGGACCGACCGATTCGCGGAAGGCGCCGAAGGGCACGATTCGCGGCGATTTCGGCACCGACTCGATGTCCAATGTCGTGCATGCCTCCGACAGCATTGAAAACGCGAAGATCGAGATGGCGCGCTTCTTTAAGTCGGACGAACTTTTCGCGTAATCGGAAGCTCAAGTTTGGGCAAGCGGCCTGCGTTTACCGACGCAGGCCTTTCTGTTTTTTGGGGTCGCGAAGGGTCGGCAGGGGGAGGTGCGGCGCAAGCAAAAGCTCAGTTGCGCGATTTATTGGTTTCCGGCGATTGTGTAATAGATTAATGCGTGGGCCATGTTTACCGGAATTATCGAAGAGACTGGCTGCGTTGAGAGCTTCGCCCAAGGCCCGGCGTCGTGGCGATTGTGCATCGCGGCCAAGGTCGTCGCGCAAAATCTGGCGTTGGGTGATAGCATCGCGGTCAACGGCTGCTGCCTTACGGTGACCAAGTTCGATGCGGACCGGCTGGAGTTCGACGTTTTGGAGGAAACGCGGCGGTTGACGAATTTCTCCAGGCTCGCGACCGGCGCGGCGGTGAATCTAGAACGGAGCCTGCGATTTGATGGCAAGGTCGGCGGACATTTTGTCAGCGGGCACGTCGATGGTCTGGGAACGATCGAAGTCTTTGAGCCCCGCGGCAACGATCACTACTTGCGAGTGCGTGGGCCGGCGGGTTGCGGGCGGTACCTGGTTCATAAAGGCAGTATCGCGATCGATGGCATTTCGTTGACGATTGCGGAAACGGAAGGCGACGCGCTGGCAGTTTGGCTCATTCCGCATACGATCCAGGTCACTAATTTGCATCAGAAAAGCGTCGGTGGGCTGGTGAATTTGGAATTCGACTTGCTGGGGAAGTACGTGGAAAAGCTGACCGCTCATTACTCACGTCCAGTTTGATCATGCGCGCCTCGCTCAATGCCCTTACCGACGAACTTAAACGCCTCAAGGCCTCTGGCGTGAAGTCCGTGGTGGTGTCGGAAGAGGGGCTGGCGCAGTTGCACAAGGTCGTAAGTGCACGGGCGCAGGCCAAGGTTTTACCCGCGAACCCAACGCCGGAGCCGGTCGTACCGAAATCTGCGAGCGGGGCGCAAAAACTTCCGCCAAAAAACGAAACAGCTTCCAATAACCAGACGCCACAGGCTAAGATCACGGTCAAACCGCTTGCACCGGCCAGAAGCAGCAATTTTCCGCCGCCGCCTAAAGTGACGTTGCCTGCGGGCGACAAGCAGACGCGCTGGGATGCGCTGTTTCAGATGGTGATCAACGATCCGGTGTGCAAGGCCCACGTGCGCCCGGGGAAGAAGCTCGTATTGGGCATCGGCAATCTCAATGCGCGCATCTTTTTTTGCGGCGAAGCGCCTGGTGCGGAAGAGGAGGAGCAAGGCGAACCGTTTGTTGGTCCTGCGGGACAGTTGTTGACCCGGATGATTCTGGGCATGGGATTGAAGCGCAGTGACGTTTATATTGGGAATATCATGAACTGGCGGCCTGAAATGCCAGTCCCGCCGGGCGGCGTGCAACACGGGAATCGGCCCCCTGACGCCGAGGAGCTGGCCTACTGCCTGCCTTACCTGAAGGCCCAGATCGACGTGGTGAATCCTGAGATCATCGTGGCACTGGGATCGACCGCAGTACAGGGACTGTTCGGTGCCGGCTCGTTCAAGACCTTGGGCGAAGTCCGTAGCCAGTGGAAACTGTTTGCCGAAAAGCCGGTCATGGTGACGTATCACCCCTCCTACATATTACGTAATCCAACAAATCGCTCGAAACGGGCTATTTGGGAAGATTTGCTTAAAGTCATGGAACGTGCCTCACTGCCTATTACCGACAAACAACAGAATTTCTTCCTAGAAAAATGAGACGCTTGCTCTTGGTTGTACTAATCAGCCTCAATGCCGCCGCGCTATTGCGCGCCGACATCCCTTTCGATTTCGAAGTGCTGCAATTTCGTGCGAAAACTCTCGCGACGAAGCCTTACGTGCAGCGTTCGAGCAAGGTGCCAAAATCACTACAGGATCTGACTTACGATCAGTATCGGGATATTCGTTTTGACCCGAATCGCGCCTGGTGGCTGCGTGACCAGCTGCCCTTTCAATTACAATTCTTCCATCCGGGTTTTATATATAATAAAACGGTGCAAGTTGCCGAGGTGGATCGGGGCAATGTGAAGCCGATCGAGTTCAACCCGAAATTTTTTGATTATAACAAACTACGTTCGTTGGGTCGGCTTCCCTCCGACATGGGCTTTACCGGTTTCCGGGTGCATTTTGCGCTCAATAACTCGAATTATCTCGATGAACTAGCTGTATTCCAAGGTGCGAGCTATTTCCGGGCCTTGGGCCAGGCAATGCGTTATGGCATGTCAGCGCGCGGGCTGGCGCTCAATACAGCCGACGCCCAGCCGGAGGAATTTCCGGTTTTCGAGGAATTTTGGGTGGTGAAACCGCAAGCCGATTCGAAAGACCTTACTATTTATGCCTTACTCGACAGTCCCAGTGTATCCGGCGCATATCGGTTTATTATTACGCCGGGGCCGGTGACCGTCATGCAGGTGAAGCTGGCGGTTTACCAGCGTGCAGGCTCGACCATCAAAACTTTTGGCGTCGCTCCGCTGACCAGCATGTACTGGCACGGCGAAAATAGTAACGGAAAGGAGGGCGATTTGCGGCCGGAAGTGCATGATTCCGACGGCTTGATGCAGGAGCGCGGCAGCGGTGAGTGGCTCTGGCGCCCGCTGGTCAATCCGGCCTCAGTGCGTGTGACGACTTTTAACGACGAAAATCCCCGCGGCTTTGGCCTCATTCAGCGCGACCGGCGTTTTGAAAGCTACGAGGATTTGGAGGCGGCCTATCATCTGCGCCCCAGCACCTGGGTTGAGCCGGTGGGACCTTGGGGGCGAGGATCCGTTCGGTTGGTCGAGATTCCGACTCCGGACGAGACGAACGACAATATTGTCGCTTTCTGGGTGCCGGAAAAACTCCCGGCCATCGGAGAGGCGATTGAATTCGAATATAAACTACACTGGTTTATCGAAGGCACCGGCGGAAAGAGGCCCCCGGCCGCTTGCACGGTGGCGACGCGGATCGGACACTCCAAAACCCATGAACCTGAGTTGGAGCGGTTCTGGGTCGATTTTGATGGCCCTGCACTGCACAATCACCCTGCTGACCCGGCGGTTGAAGCCATCGTCTCGGTGAGCGAGGGTGCAAAGCTCGTTCACCAGAGCATTCAGAAAAACACGTTTACTGGTAGTTGGCGCGTGGCTTTTGCGATCAAACCCGATGGCAGTGGCCACCCGGTGGAACTCCGTTGCTTCCTGAAACGCGAACCCCATATCCTCACCGAGACATGGAGTTACCTCTGGAATCCGTAGACGCGCCACTGGCCAGTTTTCGTCCCCTCACCGGGACGATGGAGGCGTGGAATGCGGCTTACGTACGGGTGGAGGATTATCTTCGCGCCCACCGCATCCACAATCGCCTTCATCAAAGCCGGCTGATCCAGAGCGTGCTCGAACGCGCCGCTCGAAGGCAGGCTAAAAATCCAGCGCTGGACCCCACCACACTCGCGGCGGAAGAGTGTGAAATTGTGATGGCCGCTTGGTTTAGAGAAGTTTTGGGCAACAAAGACCTGCCGGATGACCGCGTCGCGGTGACCGGCCGCGTTGCTTTGCTGCTTTCGGAAGGGCCACAAAAATGGCCCTACGCTTTTTTGCAGCGCGAAAAAGTCCCTGAAGACTTCAGCCAGGCCATGCGGACGAGTTCGATGGAAGCCGGACCAGATATGTCGGTTTCCAGCATGGTGCCTCGCCCCATTGATCTCGGCGCATTTAGCGAAGTGGCGGGAGAAACTCTTGAGCAAATCGAGAAGACGCCCGTGCTGGGCACCCTACTGCTATGGGCAGTTTTTCTCGCCGCCCTGACCGCTATATTCTACACGACCCGCTGACCGCAAAGATCTTTCCACTCAAGATGCGCCCCATCAGCTCAGATTTTATTGATCCTAGTCGCCTCAAACGCCGACGGCGGTTGTTTTTCACATCCGTGTTTGTCCTCACGAGCCTGGCGACCTGGTTCATGGCTGATCTGCTATGGAACGATAGTGGAATTAGGGGGGTTGAGTGGTTGTTGCTTGTCTTGTTCGTGATTTTGTTTTCCCAGATCGCCATCGGCTTCGTTACAGCGCTGCTCGGCTTTTATGTGATTAATCGTGGAGGGGATAGCCGGTTGATCACGCGCACGCTCAATCCGGCCGAGGACGTGCCGTTGGCTAGTACGGCCATTATCATGCCGGTGTTCAACGAAGACGTGAGCCGGGTTTTTGAGGCTTTGCGTGTAATCTACCGTTCGGTCGAGGATACGAAGAAACTCGAGCACTTCGATTTCTTTATTCTCAGTGATTCCACGAAGCCGAACCAGTGGATACAGGAAGAAGTCGCATGGGTAGAACTGTGCAAACAGGTCGGAGGCTTTGGGCGCATTTTTTACCGCAAGAGACGTCAGCAGATTAACAAGAAGGCCGGCAACGTCGCCGATTTTTTGCGGCGGTGGGGCAAAAACTATCGCTACATGGTTGTGCTCGATGCCGACAGCGTCATGTCGGGCAAAGCGTTGGTGCAGCTCGTGGCGACAATGCAGAAGAACCCCACGGTGGGTATCATTCAGACCGCGCCGCGCCTTGTGAATGGCGAGACTTTATACGCACGGATGCAGCAGTTCGCCAACCGGCTTTACAGCCCGCTCTTTCTTGCGGGCCTGAACTATTGGCAGCAGTACGACGGCAATTATTGGGGGCACAATGCGATTATCCGTGTGCAGCCTTTCATTGAACATTGCGCGCTGCCCAGCCTACCGGGAAGCGAGCCCTTTGGCGGACGCATCCTCAGTCATGATTTTGTCGAAGCTGCGCTTATGCGTAAGGCCGGGTGGGGCGTCTGGCTCGCGCCCGACATAGAGGGCACTTACGAGGAAGGTCCTCCGACGCTCATCGACAGTGCCAAGCGCGACCGTCGTTGGTGTCAGGGCAACATGCAACATAGCTGGTTGCTTTCGGCGAAAGGATTTCGGCCGGTCAATCGCTTTCACCTGTTCATGGGAGTGATGGCTTATGTTTCGTCACCGCTCTGGCTGCTTTTCCTGATCCTCAGCACGGTCCACGTTTTTAACCTGATATTGTATCCACATGTTGGGCACGTCCGCTTCGAGGCCTACACCTCAGTTTTTGGATATATGGTTGAGGTTCCAGAGGCGCTGACTTTGTTCGTGTTGACCATGTTGATGCTTTTCCTTCCGAAGATCATCAGCGTGATTCTGACGGTGCAGAACAAGGAGGCGGCAAAATCATTTGGTGGTCGGGGGCCAGTGATGATCTCAGCACTTTTGGAGATGGTGTTTTCCGCTCTACTTGCGCCGATCAACATGCTCTTCAACAGCAAATTCGTACTGTTTATTCTGCTTGGGCAGGGTGTAACGTGGGTCACCCAAAATCGCGGGATTGATGATGATACTGACTGGCGCGAGGCCATTCTCACGCATGCTCCGCATATGGCATTTGGGATCGTATGGGGGGCCTCGTCCTATGTGTTGTTGCCGTCGTTTTTTTGGTGGTTGAGCCCAGTTTTGGTGGGACTGGTATTTTCGATCCCGGTTTCCATCATGCTGAGCAAAATGAGCCTCGGACGGCAGGCGCAGCGATTAAATCTATTGATGGTGCCGGAAGAAACCTGCCCGCCATTCGAGTTGCACCGGCTGCGCACGAACCTAGCCGAATGCTATAAACACATGCGGCCGATCGAGGCTTTGCGCGATGATTATGGGCTTTTGCAGGCCGTGCTCGATCCGTATATCAATTCGGTTCACGTATCCCTGCTGCGTCAGCGCAAACCGAGCGACGAATCGCGGGATTATTTTGCGCAGATTCGCTCAAGGTTGCTGCGCGAAGGACCGGCTGAGTTTACAACGAAGGAGAAGATGGCGCTGCTGCTCGACGCAGAGTCGATGATGTGGCTGCACCGGGAGCTCTGGCGACTGCCATCCAGTGCGCTGGCCGAATGGTGGCGCCTGGCTGTCCGCCAATACAACGTTCTCACCGCGGCTCCCATAACCGCACTCTATCGCTGAAGACCTGGTCGGCCGCCTGCCTCCAGCATGGCCGGTGGTAAGCGGTTCGTTTCAGCTTGCGGCGATTCGCTCCAGTTCGGCCCTGGCCACCGCAAATACATTTTCCAACGTGGCGAGGAGTTCTGCGAGGCCGTTCAAGCCGCTGTTGCGGGATTGATGCTCAAGTTTCTCGGCGACTGCGCGCACTTGGGTTGCGCCCAGGTTGCTGGCGCTGCCTTTGATACTGTGAGCGGCCCGGGTGAATCGCGGCTGGTCGAAAGCGGAGAGGCATTCCTTTAACTCGGCAATTCGCTGTGGTGTATCCTCCAGGAAAATACCGATTATTTCCTTCAAAAACGCATTGTCATCGTCAGGATTCAGCGCTCGTAGGTTCTCAATGGCCTCGGGATCGATGGGAGTTTCAGTCGCCATGGGGGTGGTTAAAGGATAGGTAAGTTGTCGGGATTTTGTCGAGAGTAAGCGAGACTACGAAGCCCATTCAAACGAGGTGTTCTGTTCGATTTCATCGATGGTGGTTAGGCCGAGCAGCACCTTCTTCATGCCGTCATAGCGAAGCGGTTTGTACCCGACTTTGGCGGCGGCGCGGGTGATTTCTTGAGCGCTCCGGCCTTCGGAGATCAGAGTCCGAATCTCCTCGGTGATTAGAACTAGTTCGTGGAAGGCGATACGTCCTTTATAACCGGTGCCGCGGCAGGCGGGACAGCCACGTCCTCGGTAAAATGGCACATCGGCGAGGCCTTCGTCTTTGAAATATTTACGCAGAGTTTCGCGCGACGGCTGGTAGGATTCCTTGCAACTCTCGCAGATCCGGGCCACCAGCCGCTGGGCGAGCACGCCGATGACCGAAGGCGCGACCATGTACGATTCGACGCCGATTTCCATCAAGCGGATGATTGCCTGGGCCGCCGTGTTCGTGTGAAGCGTGGCAAAAACGATGTGACCGGTCAGAGCGGCCTCCGTGGCGATTTTAGCGGTTTCTAGATCGCGGATTTCACCGACCAGAATCGCATCTGGATCCTGACGCAGCAAGGAACGTAGAATCGTGGCAAACTTCAGGTCGATGTGGGCGTTGACCTGCGTTTGGGTGACCCCTTCGAGTTGAATCTCAATCGGATCTTCAATGGTCGAGATGTTGATATCAGGCTTGTTGATTTCGTGCAGGGCGGCGTAAAGCGTCGTGGTTTTGCCGGAGCCAGTGGGCCCGGTCACAAAGATGATCCCGTTAGGGTTTTTGATGAGCTGCTGGAAGGGCTCCAGGATGGACTTGGACACCATCATTTTCTCCAGTGTCAGCATCGTCTTTCGACCCGACATCGCCAGCACGCGCACCACCGCTTTCTCACCATAGGCCGAGGGGATGCAGGAAAACCGGAAGTTAGCGGTAAGGCTGCCAACCGGCATGGAAAAACGTCCGTCTTGGGGGAAACGTGACTCAGAGATATTGAGGCTGCATTGAATTTTAAGCCGCGAAATGATCGCCCGGTGCAGCTTTCGCGAGTAGGTGAGGACTTCGCGCAGCATGCCGTCCACGCGGAAGCGGACGCGCGAAATATTTTCCTGCGGCTCAATGTGGATATCGGTGGCGCGCTCTCGCAGTGCGAAGTGAATGATTTCGTCGACGATTTGAATCAGCGAATCGGCCCCGGCCAGCTGGGCAATTTTGTCCGCGGCCAGATCGGGATCCGTGAAAAGGCGGGAGCGTTCAAGTTCATTGAGACTTTCTTCGAGGCTTTTGTCGGAAGAATAGCTGATGACAATCGCGTCATCGACGTCATGGGGAAGCGCGAACACCGGACTGATCGGCATCTGCGCGATTTGCGCGAGACGTTTCAACATTTCCTTGTCGTCCGGGGTCGCCATGGCGGTGGTGAGCACGCCATTGAAAACATAAAGGCCGATGGCCCGGGCTTTTTTTGCGATTTCAACCGGTATCTTTTCGATGGCTTCGTCGGTGATGACCGAAGCAAAAGGATCCACGTGAGCTACACCCAGAGCATCCGCCCAAATGCGGCAGGCGTCTTCTTTGCTGGCAAATTTGCGCTCGATGATGGCCTGCAGCAAGGTCGTGGTGATCCCGTGCTGATTGGCGAGTGCGTCGACCTCGTCCTGATAATCGAACCGGGGCAGCTGCTTGATCTTTTCGAGAAAGGTACTGTTACTCGGATTTGCCACGGGTACGCCTTTGCTTGGATTTAAAAAGATTACCGATGTCGGCCTGTTGCAGTTTCTCCATGGCCATGACGCCGGAGGCTCGTTCGAGTTTGAGTTCGGCCAGCAGCTCGGGCAACGAATATTTGACTGTTTTTATTAGTTCGGTGTCGGCGGGCGTGGCCGGAGTTGAATCTGAGGGAAGGGGACTCATGTCCGATGGGTGCTAGTCGACGCTGAAGCATTCGGCGATGGTTTGCCGTAGCGCAGCGAGGATGTCGTCCTTTGGCGTGTCTTTGCGGATGTAGTTGTCGGCCCCGAGCGAGAGTGCTTCTTCAACGGTCTGACGATTTGCGAGGGAAGTGAGCATCACTACGACGCAGTCGGCCGAGATTTCGCGGATTTCGCGCAGTGTTTGGATGCCGTCCTGAATGGGCATGTTCACATCGAGCAGGACGAGATTTGGCGATTCGCGTTTGAAAACCTCGATCGCGTCCCGACCATTGGCGGCTTCAAACAAGGCGGTGGCACCGAGTTGTTTCAGGATCAGGCCGATGAACTTTCGGACATGGGTTTCGTCATCGACGAGGAGGATTTTACCTTCGTATTTCATCTTTATCAGGCGGGAAGCATGACGGAAAACTCGCAGCCGCCGTGGGGAAGGTTGGTCGCAGTAATGGCACCGCGGTGGGCCTCGATGATCTTTCGGCAAATAGCGAGGCCGAGGCCGGTGGCCTTTTCGCCCCCCGTGGGCTTTGAGGAGAGCGTTGTGAAGTCTTTGAAAAGCTGGTGGCGTTCGTTTTCCGGGATGCCTTTTCCTTGATCCTGCACTGCGATCGTAAAGGCAGGATGGTATCCAGAAATCCTTACATTCACGATTGAGCCTGGAGGGGAATATTTCACTGCATTGCTTAAGAGATTGTCCATGACCTGCCTTATCTTGGCTTGGTCTAGCCGAACTATCGGCGCTTCTTCGGGCGGACTGAAGACGATCTTGGTGTTTTTCTTGTTTGCGTTGATGTTGTTGAGATAGACCGCTTTTTCCACGAGCTCAGTGAGATTATTTGGCTCTTTGTGGATCTTAAGTTCGCCGGCCTCGATGGTCGCGACGTCCAGCAGTTCGTTGAGCAACGTGAGCATCGACTGGCTGGTCTCGAAAATCGTATTGGCGAGGTCGAGTTGATCGGCTGTGAGTTGCCCGACCGTGCCGTCACGCAGGAACTCCGAGAGGCCGCGAATCGACGCGAGGGGGTTGCGGAGGTCGTGGGCGGCCATGCCCAGCAATCTGTTCTTTGCCTGATTGGCGGCCTTGAGCTGATCGACGAGCGCTTTCTGCTGCTCTCCTAGTATCCGGTTTTGCAGGTGCGTGCGGATGCGGGCGAGCGATTCCTTCCGCCGAAATGGTTTGGGCAAATAATCCACGCCACCGGCGGCCAAGCCTTCCACGATGTCATCGGACTCCTGTTTCGCCGTGATGAAAATTATCGGTGCCGTATCGTCGCCGTGTCGCGCCCGCAATTCCCGGCAGGCCGCGAAACCATCGATGCCGGGCAAAACCACGTCCATGAGCACTAGGTCTGGCTTTATTTCTTCATAGAGTTCGAGCGCGCGTTCGCCGGAGTCGCCCTCGGTGATCGCGAAGCCTTCGTTCTGCAGAATGCTGGCCAGGATGCGTATATTCAATCGATCGTCGTCGATTATGAGGATCTTGCGACCTTTGAGTTTGGCTGCCGCCCGTTGCTCCACGGCTGTGCGCGGCACAGGAGGCGTGCCCTGACTCACTCGTAGGGTACCGGCGGTTAACTGCATGACGATGGCAGAGGTGTTCACAGAGTTGCTCGTCACAGGTTAAGGAAACTTTAGACCCACTTCATATCATGAGATACAGATATGTTGATATTAAACTTGCCCGCAGTTGGGCCGATACCTTTAACTTTCCACCATCCTATGGCTAAATCCTTTGTTTTTTCCTCCGAATCCGTCGGCGAAGGTCATCCCGATAAAGTCGCCGATCTCATTTCCGACAGCGTTCTCGACGCCTGTCTTGCGCAGGACAAGTTCAGCCGCGTCGCCTGCGAAACCATGGTTAAGTCCAACCTGGTCATCCTCGCCGGCGAGATCACGACGAAGGCGACACTCAATTACGAGGCGATCGTTCGCGCCGCTATCCGTGACATCGGTTACATCAACAACGACGACGTTTTCCACGCCGATTCCGTCTTCATCAACAATTACCTGACGAAGCAGTCGCCCGACATTTCCCAAGGCGTCGATGCGAAGAAAGCCAAGGGCAAAAAAACCGCCGAACAAGGCGCCGGAGACCAGGGCCTGATGTTTGGTTACGCCTGCAATGAGACACCTGAACTGATGCCGACGCCGGTGATGTTTGCACATCGTCTCGGTCGTGAGCTGACCAAAATCCGCAAGAGCGGCAAAGTCGACTGGCTCCGTCCCGATGCGAAGTCGCAGGTTTCCGTCCGGTACGAGAACGACCGCCCGGTTTCCGTTGAAAACGTCGTCATCTCCACCCAGCACACCGCCGACGTCGCCCATGGCACGATCGAAGATTACCTGATCGAGAACGTGGTGAAGAAGGTCATTCCGGCCCGCATGCTCACAAGCAAGACCCAGTTTCTTATCAACCCGACCGGCCGTTTCGTGGTCGGTGGTCCGCAGGGTGATTCCGGTCTGACCGGCCGTAAGATCATTGTGGATACCTACGGTGGCTGGGGTCGCCACGGCGGTGGCGCCTTCTCCGGCAAGGACCCATCGAAGGTCGATCGCTCCGCCGCTTACATGTGCCGCTGGGTCGCCAAGAACATCGTCGCCGCGGGCCTGGCCGATCTCGCCGAACTCCAAGTCGCCTACGCCATCGGCTATCCCGACCCGGTCAGCGTTTACGTTGACACGATGGGCACGGGCAAAGTTGACGATGACAAGATCGCCAAGGCCGTCACCAAAGTCTTCGGCTTCAAACCTGCCGACATCATCAAGCAGCTCAACCTGCTCCGTCCGATCTACCGCGAGACGACGAACTACGGTCATTTCGGCAAAGCCGACCTGCCTTGGGAACAGACCGACAAGGTCGCCGCGCTCAAAGCAGCCATTAAATAACCATTTAACACGCGACAAACGCGATTTCACGCCATGGCCAACGCCGATTTCCACGTTAAAGACATTTCCCTTGCTGAATGGGGCCGGAAAGAAATTTCCGTCGCCGAACACGAAATGCCCGGCCTGATGGCTGTGCGCAAGAAGTTTGGCCCGTCTCAGCCGCTCAAAGGTGTGCGCGTCACCGGTTCGTTGCACATGACGATCCAGACCGCCGTCCTAATCGAGACGCTGACCGCCCTCGGTGCGGACGTGCGCTGGGCTTCTTGTAACATCTTCTCGACCCAGGATCACGCTGCCTCGGCCATCGCCGCCTCCGGCGTGCCGGTCTTCGCCTGGAAAGGGGAGACGCTCGAAGAGTATTGGGATCTCACCTGGAAGGCGCTCAGCCATCGTGGCGGCACCGGTCCGCAGCTCGTCGTCGATGACGGTGGCGACGTGACGTTGCTGCTGCATAAGGGTTTTGAACTCGAAAAGGGTAGTGACTGGGTCAATACCGCATCAGGTTCACACGAGGAACAGGTCATCAAAAACCTGCTCAAGCGCATTCACAAGGAACAGCCCGGGATCTTCGCTGCGATGGTGAAGGAATGGCGCGGCGTTTCCGAGGAAACCACCACCGGTGTTCACCGCCTCTACCAGTTGCACGAAGCGGGCAAGCTCCTTGTCCCCGCCATTAACGTCAACGACTCGGTCACCAAGTCGAAGTTCGACAATCTCTACGGCTGCCGCGAGTCGCTCGCCGACGGTCTCAAGCGCGCCACCGACGTCATGATCGCCGGCAAGGTCGCCTGTGTTTGCGGCTATGGTGACGTAGGCAAAGGTTCGGCTCACTCCCTTCGCGGCTTCGGTGCGCGCGTAGTGGTTACCGAAGTCGATCCGATCAACGCCCTGCAGGCCGCGATGGAAGGCTTCGAGGTCAACACGATTGAAAGTACGCTGGGCACGGCCGACATCTACGTCACGACGACGGGCAATTGCGACATCATCACGCTGGAGCACATGCAGCAGATGAAGGATCAGGCCATCGTTTGTAACATCGGCCATTTCGACAACGAGATCCAGGTCGACCAGCTCTACAAAGCGCCCGGCGTGAAACGCGTCACGATCAAGCCGCAGTACGACATGTTCACCTTCCCCAAGGGCAACAGCATCTACATGCTCGCCGAAGGCCGCCTCGTGAACCTTGGTTGCGCCACGGGACATCCTTCGTTCGTGATGTCCAACAGCTTCACCAACCAGATGCTCGCCCAAATCGATCTCTGGGTGAACAAAGACACCTACAAAATCGGTGTCACCCGGCTCCCGAAGCATCTCGACGAAGAAGTCGCCCGCATGCACCTCGAAAAGATTGGCGTAAAGCTGACCGTCCTTTCCGAGAAACAGGCCAAGTATCTAGGCGTTCCGGTTGGCGGCCCCTACAAACCCGAGCACTACCGATACTAAACCTCGGCTAAACGAATTCTCTTCAACGCACGGACACCGCCAAGGTGCCGTGCGTTTTCTTTGATAGGTCGTTTACTTGTCTGTTCGTTTGTGTCGGGCTGGAACCAAGATGAGGAGCCCCAAGTTCATTGCCCTGTTGCTCTGGTTGATAATTTGTACTGGAACGATTTTCTCGCAGACACCGGTTGAACCGAAAACGCCTGCTACCGCGTCGGACGACGGTGCTGCGGAATTTGAGAAAAGACGAAAAGCGATCGAAGAAGCGATCAAGCTTCAAGATGCGAGAAAGAAAGCCCGTGCGGCTTGGGAAGCCTTACCCGAGCAACAAAGAAGAAAGACGCTCCCGCCAGAGGACAGGCTTCCCATGCCGGAAGATAGCTACAACTGGCGCACCGTAGCCGAAACATATGGCCTAACGCATCAGGATCAGATCCTGCTCGAAAGACAAAAGTTCATAATCGGTACGCACGAATTTCTGCAGAGTTTTGAGCCTTATGACAGACCTCAAGGTCCCGTCTTCATCACTTCGGACGCCTTGTTGAATGTCTATCATGTCTTGTTCGAGGATTCTTTTCGAGAGTTGGAAATTCGCCGGGCAGGGCAGCTAAAAACCTATCTGGAGACGATGCTCAGAAGTGCGAAGGCGGTGGCTGTGAAGCTTCCATTCCCATCTGCGGAATACCAACCGGCTTGGATCCAGGCTCAACTGGCGGTGGGTCCTGCGATGCGGTTGCTCGGGACATCGATTGAGTTCTTTGACGAACCAGTAAGAAGCGACATCGAAGCCGAAGTGGTCCGCATCCATGAAGCAAAAGGGTTCGTGCTCCCGAGATGGTTGGGACCGGCTACGGCAGATTTTTTGGCCATCGACTATGGGCGTTTTCAGCCGCTGGGTTTCTACGTCGGGTCGAGGCTGCTGGAAGACTATTTCCGAGCGGTTCGCTGGCTTCAACAGGTTCCTTTCCGCATCGAACGGGACAGCGAATTCGGCGCCATCGCACTGCTTGGAGCAGATTTACCGACGTCAAAAAGTTATCCCTACGAAAGTTATCTCAAGAGTTACGCGAGTTTACTAGGGCAACCTGACGGACGTTTTCTTCAAGACCGAACACACGTTTTCCCCGATGACTTTAAGCCAGTGTACGAAACGTCCTTCCACGCTCAATTGGCCAAAGCGAAAAAGTGGTACGAGCCGAGCCTGCCTAAAGTGCAGGACAATTTGAGGCTACCGGAGCAGAACGGAGCACCAGAAGCGCTGGAGCCATTCCATCTTTTGGTGAGTTATGCTCTTCCTGAGAGCATCGTTTTTCAGAAGCTCCAAAATGGGGGCAAGGAGATTACGGGGCTGCAATTTGCGGCGATGAACGGATCGACATGGGCTTATGCGAAATTGTCGGATGCCCAAAAAGACAAGGTGTTGGACAAAGTGGTTCGGGACGAAGAAGAGGAAGATTGGGCGCGTGGTGACGACTCCTTGTATTCGAAATACCGTGACGTTATCGCCAGTCTTTTTGCAGAACCCGATCCAGATGCGCCGGCTTTTATCGCTACGGATCCATGGGCGGCGAAGTCGACTCAGACGGCCTTGGCTTCGTGGGTTCAGATGCGGCATACATTTACTTTGCAGGCGAAAATAAGCCTGTCGGCATTATGTGCCTTTCCTCGGCCACCGGGTTTCATCGAGCCGAACCCAGTTTTTCTTAGGGCTTACGTGAAACTCATTCAGGCCACCAAGGCAAAACTCGATGGGTTCAGGCTTTTTGAAGTCAGCGGTGCCAGTGTAGCAAACATCCTCCGTGAGCAGGCCGATCTTTGTGACGAGTACGTCCTGCTTTCAAAGAGCATGGCAAAACGGAAATTTCGCGAAACTGTCGTCTTTCAGCAAGTCGAGCGACTTGTCCAAACAGATATTTTTGAGAATATGCCGGAAGGAGAAGAGGTGATCGAGATGTTGCGCACGGTTATCGACGCGAGCAGCGGCGACAAACTCGTCGAGGCATTGCCGAAGTACAGTCAGTTTCTTCGGGGAATCGCCGAAAAATATGCCCAGGGTAAAATTGAGGTGGTAGACTCGCGGTCATACCGGAGCTTGAAAGCCCGGTGGACCGCGATGGAAAGCCTCGCGACACGAATGGAAACCCTCCTGCAAAAGCAGCTTCGCAAGCAGGATTGGGATAAAGAGGAGGTCAAATTCATTAAAGATTTTGGCGGGCAGATGGCATATCTCATGGGCTATTTTGGCAATGTGCATTCGCCTCAGGACGACGCGCCGCGTTGGGTGGAAATCGCTGACTTTCCGAATCGCGGAACACTATTCGCCGTCGCGACGGGACGCCCGCGGGTCTTCTATGTTTTGTATCCGTGGAAGGGGCTGGAGGTTCTTTGCACCGGTTCGGTTTTTCCTTACTTTGAATATGAGGGCAAAACGCGACTGACCGACACGGAGTGGACGCAATCGCTCAAAAAGCCCGATGCAGTGGAATTATCTCGTTGGGCCAGGTCACTGTACTTGGGCCAATGACAAGAACAGCTGTCTGCCCGTACCAGCTAATACAGTCCTCGGCATTTCTGAGCGTGATCGGAGCGTGTCAGAAGTCCGATGGAGCGAACGCCATTTTTGACGGTTTGAATACAGGATATTTGCCCTGCTGTTTTTGCCTGAATTGACTGTGACGACATCCGGATGCTGGGTGTAGGTTACACATTCCCACTTTCATGAGCCGCTCGTTGCCTACGATCGTTCATCTCGATGCCGACGCGTTTTTTGTGTCGGTCGAGCAGGCGTTGAACCCGGCACTGCGCGGGAAGAAAGTCGCGGTTGGCGGGCGTGAACGCGGGATTATTTCGTCGGCAAGTTATGAGGCGCGGGCGTGCGGCGTATTCACCCCGATGCCGACGGCGCGAGCGCTCAAAGTTTGTCCCGATATCATACTGGTAGATCACTCGTCAGGTCGCTATGGCGAATTCTCGCGGCGCTTGTTTGACCTGTGCGAGACGCTCACGCCGCTGGTCGAACGCCGCTCGGTCGATGAGGGATTTCTCGACGTCGGTCCCTGTGGTTTCAAAACCGCCGCAGAAGTCGAAGCTGCGGTCCGGCGTTTGCAGGCACGCATCTGGGGCGAACTCCAGATCACGATTTCCTTTGGGCTGGCGGCGAACAAACTCGTGTCGGCCATCGCCAGCAAACTCAATAAACCCCGGGGCTTCACCGTCGTGCCACCGGGCGGCGAGCGCGTCTTCCTTGCCCCGCTTTCCATTGGGAAGCTGCCCGGCATTGGCGCGAAAACCGAGGCGGCGCTCAATGCCCTCGGTATTAGGCTCGTCTCCGATATACAAAGTCTGGATGAGGCGGCCTTGCAGGCGGCGTTTGGCAATGGTTGGCGCGAGGTCTTTGCCGCTGCGTGCGGCCTTGATGAGAGCGAGGTCGAGACCGAGGACTCTGAGGCAAAATCGTATTCCCAACAGGAAACATTCGCCATCGACATAAAGGACTTTGCCGAGATCGAGCGCGTCGCCAAAGGCATGATTGACGAGCTCATGCCAAAAGTCCGTGCCGACGGGAAACGGGTTCGCACGCTCACGGTGAAAATCCGCTACGCCAATTTTGAGCAGATGTCGGCCGGGCACAGCATCGATGGCGCGAGCGATTTGGAGACGCCGTTTTACCCGTGGGTGGTGCCGTTGCTGAAAAAGGCCTGGACGCAACCGCGACCGTTGCGGTTGGTGAGCGTGCGCCTCTCCGGAGTCGACGAACATCCGCAGCAGTTGGAAATGTTCTCCGAGACCGACGAAAAGCGGAAGCGGTTGGCGAGCACGCTCGATGCTCTCA
>Ga0302321_100000784_pt1 | contig 27433 bp, 18 predicted proteins | sample Fen_T0_1_FD_202505 | JGI IMG/M metagenome (GOLD analysis project Ga0302321, IMG submission 202505) | Peat permafrost microbial communities from Stordalen Mire near Abisko, Sweden - Fen_T0_1 | ecosystem: Environmental > Terrestrial > Soil > Wetlands > Permafrost | place: Sweden: Abisko... | reverse complement strand
CTCCCGAATCGCCAGCGCCTTGAAATATGATAATTTAAATTAATGATAAGATTATGTGGCCTGTCGAAGCTGGAAGGAAATGTCTGATTATTATTTATTTTTTCCACTTCAAATAAACCGCTTGTTCGCTGCAATGAACGTGAAAAAGTGTAACTGGCCCACCCTGTCAGCATACCTGAGTTTTTCTTAAGGTATACTTCAATTCCGTAATTCATCCCCCTTACATTAAGCAAGTCTGTTTCGAGATAAGGATTCAGAAGAATTTGTGCTCCATTCTTGTAATCTATAGCATTCTTTAAATTTTTATAATAGACCTCAACCGATGTTTCTATCGAATTGTTTTTGAAGTTTTGAAAATATCCAAAAGCCCAATGGTCACAGATTAGAGGCTTAAGATCCGGGCTACTCAGTTTCCATACATCCGAAGGAGTCATTACTGCAGTGTTTGAGACCAGGTTGATATACTGATGAATACGGTTATAGCTGAATTTCAAAGAACTTTTATCTGAAATATTAAAACGGAAAGATAGCCTGGGCTCCAATCCGGAATATGTGCCGATTGATTTATTATTTCCGTACATAGTTGAATCGATAATTGATGCAGAAGTTTCTGGTAAACCCTGCTGATACGTGTACACTTTATTCGGTCCCAGATAGGTATAAAGTGAATACCTCAATCCTAAATCAATGGTCAGTTCTGGAGAAATTGTGATGTCATCAGTTATATAGAGTGCTGACTCAATTGCTTTTTCCTGATTTATGATTATAGGGTTGATTATTGTTTCGCTGTTCATTGGGTCTAAAGCACCAGGTTTAATTGTGTATAAAGCAGAATTTATACCAAACTCAACTGCATGCTTATCTTTTGGAAACCACGAGAAGTTCCACTTCAGATTTTTATAATGTAAGGATGAACTGATCTTATATGCTTCCCATGGCCGGGCAGTATCGGATTCGGAAACATTGTACCTGTAGTCACTTAACCCTGCAACCAGATTGAAATAGAGTTTATTGGTTATAGTATGCTTCCACCTTAACGACCCAAGAAGATTGCTATAATGATAGTCGGTAGTTTTACTGAATCCAAACTGATCATTGCTTATGTATGCGAATAAGTGAATTTTATTATTGCTATTGAGATTATAGGTCAGAAATGCATTTGCATCATAAAAACGGGCCGAACTGTTCATTAAATCGATATCGGGCATACTATGCAGGAGCCAGTTCGAATAGGAGCTTCTGGCGCTCAGCAACAACGTAATTTTTTTGTTCATGAGTGGAGTTTCAATATACAACCTACTGTCAATCAAACCAATTCCACCTTTTACAATTGTCTTGGCATTATCCGTAGCTCCGAATCTTATGTCCATAACAGAAGACGCGCGTTCCCCGTACTTCGCAGAAATTCCGGCTTTGAGCAATGTAACGCTTGAAATACCATCAGAATTGACTACCGATGTTAATCCGAATAAATGTGAAGAGTTGAATAAAGGTGCATCCTCAAGCAAAATCAGATTCTGGTCGGCTCCTCCCCCCCTCACATTAAAACCGGTTCCGAACTCTCCAATTGTCTGAACTCCGGGCATCAGGGTAATGCTTTTAATTATATCCTTTGTTCCCATTGAAACAGGAAGTTCCTTAATAGTTCTGGCATCGAACTTAATATAGCTCATTTGAGTTCCAGTGACATTTGCTTCAGGACGTTCTGCAGAAACCACCACTTCGTGTAGCTTTATCGATTTCTCATAGAGCTCAAGGTTTAAAGTGCCGTTGCCGACAAGTTTGATTTTTTGCGTACTTTCATCATAACCCATAAATGTCTGTCTGACAACATATTCACCTACAGGAGCCTGAATATGATAATTTCCTTTGGCATCAGCCATTACTCCGAGCTTTAATTTGTCAATAAATACTGATGCACCCGGTAATGGATTTCCATTCATTCCATCAACAACTTTGCCCTGGATAATAGCTTTTGCATACTTTCCATAGTCATCTGGATTACCCACAATGCGTTCATCGTTAACTTTCGGAGCAGATCTTGTTGTGATTTCAGGTTTGATGGGGACGAATACGTATAATACAGAATCAATGGTAAATATTGATAAATCGCTTTCTGCTTTTATCCTCTCGAGTATCTCATCAAACGATAGTCTGAGAATTGAGGAACTTATTGTTTTCATCTCAAACCAACCTGATTTGTAGAAGAACCGGATATGAAACCTGTTCTCCAGCGAATCAGTCAACTGGTCAATGGTCAGATAAGTGGTTCTTCTGACGTTTTGAGATAGTACTGCGGGGAAGAAGGAACTAAAAATTAATCCGGTTATCAGTAATTTTAAAATTAGTCTTTTAAACATCCAGTCCCATTGTTGAATTAATTGCTGACTATCTGAAAATCGGCTGAGAGAACAGATAACTTTCTTTATCCCATACAATAACTAAAATCGTAATAATTCTGATAATCATAACTGTATTACCTGAGCTGTTCCTGTATATCGAACAGTTTTATCGGGGTTCTCAGTCATCCCAATGCCTGTACCCTTGTTTTTATTTACAATTACTATCTGGAATGTTCGCTTCTGAATCATACCCGGAAATGCTCCTTTGCGATTATCAATAACAAGCTGGTGCTTTGCATCATCCCATTTAAAAGATATGGTAGTAAATGCTCCTTTTTCATAATTATAAGTGTCATTTTCATCTTCATATAATACAAAGGATCCATTTGCCCCCTGATAGATCCGGATCTCTAAAGGATCAGCAGTTTTTTCAGTAGCATACTGCAGGTAAGGACCCATCGGAACTATTGAACCGGCTTTAATATAAAGAGGAATAGTTTCGACTGGTGCCGGCGCGTCAATTGTTTGACCGCCAGTTAAGATCTGTCCGGTCCAGAAGTCAAACCATGTTGTCGATTTCGGCAGGTAGACCTTGCGTGAACTTGTCTGATGCTCGGTGACCGGGTTTACAAGGAATGCAGGACCAAACATATACTGATCAGGAATAGAGTTGATTGCCGGATCATCTTTAAAATCAAAGGCCAGCGAACGCATAATAGTGTAGCCTTTACTGGTAACTTCCCATGAGAGTGAATATATGTATGGCAACAGACGGTAACGCAGATTATCGTAATTCAAAAGGGTAGCTTTTGTTTTAGCATCCCAGTTATCAGAAAAGAGAGCTCTTTCACCTTTTCCGTGTATTCTGAATATAGGGCTGAATGTTCCGAACTGGAACCAGCGGGTAAACAATTCCCTGTTGTCGGCAGTCGACCAGTCAGGTGGCGCCCAATGGAAATGATAACCTCCTATATCTGAAGTCCAGAAAGGGATACCGGAAGCACAGGAATTTATCCCCTGCGGAACCTGGCTTTTATATGCTCTCCAGGTGCAGCTGATATCCGATGACCATAATGTTGCAGCATTACGCTGTGAGCCTGCAAAAGCCTGCCGGATAAGGAAAAAAGCTCTTTTCCCGGCAATATCTTTTCTCCAGTTATTATATAAGCCCGTGGAATGCATCAGAGAATAGGTGTTAAAAAAGTCAATTCCCTTTCCGGTAGCAAAAGTGGCTTTCCTTCTTTCATCCAAAAGGGAGCCGTTATCAGGTTCACACTGGTCAACCCACCATGCATCCCATCCCTGGGGGGCAATCAGACTGTCTCTGGCCTGATCCCAGTACATCTTCCTTGCTTTTTCACTATGAGCATCGTAGTAGTTGTCAAAAGTGTGAGTCATAACATTGTCCCACAATACTGTGGTTAGATTACCAGCTTTCTCCATGGCATTATAGTTTGCTGTTCCTTTTGCCATCACTGGCCAGATAGAGATCATTGCATGGATATTTGCCTTATGAAGTTCAGCAACCATTGATTTGGGATCAGGATACCTTTCCGGCCAGAATCTGTGTGAACCAATAACATCAGGTTCCCAGTAAAACCAGTCCTGAACAATACAGTCAACCGGGATCTTGTTTTTCCGGTAATTATCTTTTACAGACAGAACTTCAGCCTGACTTTTGTACCTGTCCTGTGACTGGAACAGACCGAATGCCCATTTCGGATACATCGGAGCAGCGCCGGTAGCCAACCTATAAGAAGAAATAATCCGGTCAAATTCCGGTCCATATATAAAATAATAGTCTATCATATTGCCGCTTTCCGACAAATATTTGTATTTCGTGTTCCCGGCCTCAGCACCTCTGAAGTATGATGGTGAGTAATTATCCCAGATAAGTCCATAACCTTTGTTCGAAAGAAGTACAGGAATTGCACCGGTCATATATTTAATTACCAGATCCTGATCACGTCCCTTATAATTTATCGACAGAGTATCTTCGGGATGACAGCCTAAACCATAAAGTGCTTCATCAGCCGGAGACAAAAACTGGGTTACGCAATTATTTACCTGAATTCCGGCAACTTCAGTTGCTGTCATTTTTTTACCGTTTTCACCGTCTTCAGCAAGGATTAGCGAACCTTTCAAATCGGTGAACTTAATTGCATTTGTTTCCCTGTTAACCAAAATCTTCAGATTTGAAGTGGCTATTATTATTTCGTCCTTATTTTCAGATATAGTGAATTTTGTGGCTCCTCTCCATTCGTTATTAATCACCAATGATTTTCTAAGATCAAAAGATGGCATCATAGTGTATTTTACTTCCACAATGTTTTCACTGCAAATTTTTACTTTCATTAACCCCTTATCGAGAGTGAAGGTCACACCATTGACATCCTTTTTGAAAGATACAATGGAAGCACTGGCAGGTGACGGGGTAACCATACTGATAGCTATCGCCAGTATAATGAAAAGCCCTGAAGTTGATACTTTCATCTTTTATAGTATTAATTTGTTACTTGAATTTTAAAAAATCAAAACTGTAATCAGATTGAGACTTTAATCCCACTCAAAGTTAGTAATTACTCCATTCAATTTCCATAATTATTAAACAAAGTATACTGTCTTATATTTATTAATGTATCCTATACAGACCTGCTCCATGACGTCTGATAGTCTGCCTGAACACGTCAGTGAATTTTCCAATTTCTTCCCCTGACCAGAGATCTTTAATGCTATGCGTGCCTGTTAACCCAATCTGATCAAGTCTCACTGACATTTCAACTGCATTCGTGGAATCTGATGCATTAAATAAGGCAAGGTATTTATCCCCAGTTTTTGGATCATCTGCTGACCAGGCAATCAGGTCCCCATTTCTGAAAAGTTGTTTATTATTGGTACTGTTCTGGTTAACGTTCAGAACATCTTTGTTGGTAAGTAATGACAATGTGAATACATCATTACTTGGAAGATCACCTCCGAACATTAATGGGGAACGGAATATTGAAAAGAGCGACATCACTGTATATTGTTCGTCTTTAGTGAATCCCGACATACGGGGAGCGCCTCTCTCAGCGCGAAGTCCAATTTTTCCCAGAGGAAGCATGTCTGCATCAGGAAAATGTCCTGATCCAATATGAGGTGCCCATGCAGCACAGGTCGCAAACTGTGGTTTTAACTGCGGCCAGTTATCCCAGAAATCATCGACAGTTCTCCACATATTGGCATTAACCTTCAGGAAATCCGCCTGTTCAATTTTAGCGGGCCCGGGAGAGATACTCAGTACAATTTTTCTCCCGCAATTGTCAATTGCTTTCCTGATCATTTCAATTTCCGGCAAACGGCCTGCCAGATCATCAACCTTAACAAAATCGATACCCCACGAAGCATAAAGCTGGAATAAAGAGTTATAATAAGCCTGACTGCCTTCTTTTTTACTATCGACAGTATAGTTATCCTTTAACCACTGGCATTGTCCGTCAGGACTATAAATATCCTGGGCTTTTACGTTAGAACCCAGCACCGGCAGGTTCTGTTTAACCGCCAGCACGGGAATTCCACGCATGACATGAATACCAAACTTCAACCCTATATTATGGATATAATCTCCAATAGGCCTGAAACCTTTTCCGTCTGCAGAGGATGGAAAACGGTTCACAGCAGGCTGGTAACGGCCATTCGAATCCATTACATATTTTGCATCGGATTCATTATAGCCTCCTGCTTTATCATTTTCAATGTACCAGCGAATATCAATAACAATGTATTCCCATCCGAATTTCTTAAGATTGGCTGCCATGTAATCAGCGTTAGCCTTAACTTCACTTTCAACCACTGTAGGTCCATAGCAATCCCAGCTGTTCCATCCCATTGGAGGTGTTGGCGCCCAATTAAGAAATGGTAGTTTTGGATCAGAACTGACATTTGATATTTTTTTTGTCTGGCAGGAGCTTATGATGAGCACCACCATCATTAAAAGAATAGATTTTTTCATGATATAAAATCAATAAGTGTTTTTTTTACATTTATTTTTCCATTCGTATAGTGACTCAATAAGATAAAAGTGCTCTTCTGCATTCTCAAATTATTATTAACTGAAAAATAGTCAATTCAATTTTAATTTATACCATTTAATAGCGTTCCGGCTATAAATCTTATTGATTACCTCTTTTGGAAGCTTCAGTCCGGAGAATGCTCCCCTGAATTTATCTGAAGTCATGATTTCGTCAGAAGTAAAATATTTCCAGTCATCCAGCCAGGTATCATGAACCCAGGATGAAAGCTTTCCACGATCATTTGAATCATTATCTGAAAGATCTGTTCCATATAACAGTCTGTCCTGATATTTAATACAGAAATCCCTGACCCTTTTACGATCTTTTGAAGACTGATACTGCAGATGGCATATCCGTGCCGACATATCAACTGCCATATTCGGATACTTATCGAGTCGTTTACCAAGTTCATCAACATTCCACTCCAGACTTCCAAGATGACAGCCTATAAAAATGAGATCGGGGTGAAGTTCGAGAAGATGGTCCCTGGCATTTATCTGGTCTTCATACGAAGGATATTCGGGATGCAGAAACATATGGTACTTTGGATTTTCTGCGAAATAACTGCTATCGCTGCTTACAGTCATTTCTTTCAATGGAAGCCAGCAGTTTCGCGGTTCACCAAGATGACCGGTGACCGGCATATTTTTGCTGATGATAAAGTCGATAACAGGCTTTAGTAGTGTATCATCAACCATTATAAACTTACCGTTTTTATCCCTTTCAGTCATCCCTATGTTTTTCCATAGTTTAACGGAAACTGCTCCGCCAGAAATATCATGAGAAAGGTGCGATATAACCTTGCGGCTCCAACTATTAGTTCCCCAGCCGGCAGTATCAAAATAAAATGTTGCTCCATAGAATACCCTGCCAGGATGTTGATTTACAGATTCTAGCGCCATTTCATACTGATGGCTTACCGAAACCGAGTCTGAATGATCCACATTAAGTGTGATAAGCAGGAATTTGTCTTTCTGAGCCTGTTCTTCAAAAAATCCGTTGCCGGTACTCAGATGTACATGTGAATCTATTTTTTGAACTGACTTGAAATCCTCTGTTGTGAAGTAATCACTCTGGCACCGGGAAAAAGTAATTACTGTAAGGATGAATAATAAAATATAGGATCTCATATAGTTTATCTTTTGGAGGAGACTAAAATTAAACAAAAAAAGGGAAGAACAAAAGTATTAACCATTGTTCTCCCCAGATATCTTAAGAAAATTTGATTAGTAAGCTACCTATTTGGGCATTACCACATAAGGTGCAGCATTGAGAAACTCTATACTTTTCTGGCAGCTGGTAAACTGGTCGAAATTATATTCTTCGATCTCAACAACTCCATACTGCATTCCCGATTTAGCGGCGGCTGCCCAAATAGCTGGAAAATCCATCATTGTTCCCTTGCCACCTATTTCATATTTGTCTTTAATGTGCCATAATTCAATACGTCCAGGGTATTTGTTGAAATAATCAACAGGTTTAGCGCCACCCATTACAGTCCAGTAAAGGTCCATCTCAAACGTTACCTTCGATGGATCAGTATTTGCAAGCATGAAATCGTAGATTGTCTGACCATCAAGCTTGGTAGAGAATTCTTTATCATGGTTATGGTAACCGAACTTAAGCCCTTTTGCTTTACACTTTTCACCTATCATATTGAAATAGTTGCAATACATTTTCAGGGTATCCAGACTACGGTATGCACCGGCACCCATAAATGGCTGAACAAGATATTTTGCGCCCAAAGCTACATGAGCATCAATGCAGGCATCCCACCATTCCATTATTTTGGTGAAATTGGCAGAATCAGGAAGCTCCTGCCCTACATGAGAACTTAAAATTGCAAGGCCGTTCGATTCGCAAAGTGCTTTAAATGCTGCCGGTTCCATACCATATAGTTTCCCATCGGTATAGCCTGCCGGCTCAACAAATTTGTATCCCATCTTACCAACTTTTGCTATTGCAGCAGGAACATCTTTCGTTATTGAATCACGAATTGAATACAATTGCAATCCAATGTTTTTCTGCGGGGTGGTTTTACATGAATACATTGCGGAAATTATAAGGCCTGTGACAGCCATTAACAATACAACTGAAATAATACTATTTCTTCTCATCTTGATCAGGTTTTGGTTTATTTGTTTTAGGTTAAATCATTTTGTAAAGTCAGATCATTGATTCTTAATTAATTGAAGTCAAAAATCGGCGAAGGTAAATGTAGGGAATATTTATTTCTATCCAAACAGATGCCTTGCATTCTTATATAACTATCGATCCAATTAAGTTTTTTTAACATTTCTGAAAAACAATGATTTGTTTTTCAGTTAGCCTTATTTTTTTACCTTTGAAATAACATTAAAGTCAATGAACCTGAAACTTAATAATTTAACTTTATTCGGAAACATTATTCTATGGTTAATTATCTCAACTATTTCTGAATCATCAACTTATTCTCAGGAAAGTGTCGTAGCCGATTCAACCAGATCAATGTCTGTTTCATCTGCTTACTCCACGACTAATACCATGAGTCAGAAGAATTCCTCTCAAAGCTTTTACAGAACCGATAGTGTTTTTTCATTCAGATCTTCAAAAGGATACTTCCCTTCACTGGTACACAACATTGGCGCTCAGGCTGCTGCTCCTTTCCATTTTACAGGAAGACAGTGGATTTATACCGGCGTAGCTGCAGGTATTACCACTGCACTTATCTTCGCTGATGAAGACATCGATGAATGGGCACGGGTCCAGAAACAAAAACACCGCTGGGTAAATACTTCTTCACCATTTATTTCTGAATTTGGAAGCAAGTATGGGCTGTATGTCGTATTTGCAAACGGACTATTAAGTGCTGCACTTAAAAAAGAAAAAGGAGTTCAGACAAGTTTACTTGCAACTCAGGCGTTTGTGACATCAGGTATCTGGACGCAAATAATAAAACAGCTTACAGGACGGGAAAGACCAAAAGCATCTTACATATTCAGCCATGTGGAGGGAGGAAGATGGCATGGAATATTTTCAAAGTATCTGGAGGTCTCACCTGATGACAGGTCACGAATGTCCTATGATGCATTCCCTTCCGGCCATACAGCTACTGCATTTTCGATTGCAACTGTTTTTGCTACACAATACAGTGATATAAAAGCTATCCCTATTATATGCTATTCAGCAGCAACAGCAGTAGGTATCTCAAGACTTACAGAGCATGAGCACTGGGCTTCAGATGTATTTGTGGGTGCTCTGATAGGATATTTGTCAGGCAGGCAGGTTGTAAGTAACTTCAGACGGACTCATCCAAATTCACCTGGTCTTTATACTCCACAGAAGAAGAATTACCGTGAAATAACATTTATTCAATATGGAAATCAGGTTGGATTTTCATTAAAATGGTAATGTCATTTTCAGAGTTTCAATGTAATCTATTCTGAAATAAACTTTAATAACGGTACCAGGATCGGCTGTCCCTTCTCAGCTGTGTATGTTGTTTTAGTAATTCCTTCCGAGCTAACATGTACGTAAGGGTTAGCTTTGCTCGTAAATATCAGTGCCCGTTCCCTTGCTTCAGGCGAAAACTTTTCGAACTGCGGATATACAGCACTGATTATTTGTTCCAATCCGGTACTTTTAGTATAAATGATACCCTTGTTTGATGGGTTTATGTCGACCGGCAGTTCATCCTGGACAATTACTACATTACCTCCTGAGGGTATCCAGTTCAGCCAGTTCATCTCATCACCTGCATCTTTTTCACTGCCCGTCCTGATTATAGTCTGAGAATAATACTTTTTAAGTCCGTCTTTAAAAGGTTGTGGCAGTTTTGTACGATTTATATATCCGGAGATCAGCCTGCAACTGTTATAATGACCTGCAGTGAAATTAAAATCGCCTGAATTCAGGTGTCCTCCCGAATTCACCAACTGTGATGAAAGCAGGTCAGTAAGTGTTTTAAATTCAACACTTGTGGTATCAATCTGAGTATTTTTTTTCTTAATATAATCCCTCAGCGAACTCATGTATCCTGTTTTATCAGAGCTGCCGAGATTTAGCTCCTCAGTAATCTCCATTATCTCGCTTGGTACATCATTCTGTCTGTTATAGTTCTTTGACATTTTGGCTACCGGAATTCTTCCCTGATCCATCAGTGCCTGTTCAACGATAGCGGAATTGTCAGACAAAAACTCCTCTGCATCTATATCAAATGATCCTGATGTGAGTCCGCTTGCTGAGACTGTGATGTGAATTTTGCCGGGTGTCCCGGTTGACCTGATAACATTTGATACAGGCATATCCATATACCATACTCCTTCCAGGGAATGATGATGGTTAATGTCAGATTCGTAAACTGAAGGACCAGCAAGAACAGCGGGGCCGGTTACTGTCCATTTGACAGTATTATTTGCACCATAAACGTGATTTCCCCAGGTATCAACTATGTCAGCCCTGACTATAGAAACCGAACTTTTGTCAGCAGGAATCTTATTCTGAGATCCGCTAAGAACTATCTTTGCAGGTCTTCCAGCCATTACAACTTCTGTTTTAATTGTCTTGCCATCCTTCGTTCCAACGATACTTAATGTCCCTGCCTCCACGGGAACGTTATTAAAGGTTATGCTATGGAAGTTTGACTGGTCAGGCAATTTATAACCCCTGCTGGCACCATTAACAAAAAGTTCAACCTTTTCACAATTTGAATTGACCACAAAATCTCTTAATTGTCCTATGTATTGTGATCTCCAATAATGGGGTTGAACAAATACCATTGGATTTTTGGAATAATTGGCCTGCCAGAAGTAATAAGCATATTTAGGAACTCTGTATATATCCAGATATCCTGCTGGAATGATGTGGAGTAATGGAGCATTAAGTGACTCATTGTCAGCACCGAAATCTGCATACAGCCAGGAACTGATATTTTCTTTCCCGAACTTACCACTCGCCTTGAGCATTGTCTGCTGGTATTCTTCAGTTCCGCTCTGCAGGCCATCGGCGGGTTCAAGATCTCTTACATCTTTATTATACCATCCTCTTATTGTGCATCTTGCTAGGTTTTCAAAAACCAGATTAGAATTGGTATATTTAACAAACGAGCCGGTTGATCCTGTCGTTAACTTTCCGGCTGTCAGAATTCGCGTAGTGTCTTCCGCATGTGCTGATTTTGAAGTATTTGCGTTATCATTTTCATTTCCCAGACTCCAGAACATAATACTTGGGTGATTCCGATCACGGCGGATCATCTCTTTCAACTGCTGTTCAATTACCTCAGCAGAAATTTCCTGATTATTAATTTCAGTCATCTCCTCATCGGCAATAATTCCCAACTTATCTGTCAGTTCATATACATATTTGTCGTTAGGATAATGGACTGTGCGGATGAAATTATAATTCAGATTTGATGACATATCAGTAAAGTCCATAAGGGTTAGCCATTCAGGCATTGCGTCACCTATCCATGGATATTCATTATACCTGTTTCCGCCATGTATCAGAATTTTTTTGCCATTCAGGTATAGCATATTCTCTTTATAATCCCATCTAAACCAGCGAAATCCAAGAGGGTTGCTACAATCATCAGTAACCGTTTTTCCATTCAGTACCTGCGATGTGACCATATATAAATACGGATCATCTGTTGACCATAAATGCGGATTTTTAACAGGTTTGAGAGTCTGGTCAAAAGTGTAAAGCTGACCCGGATTAATAACAGCATCAGTTTTTATTGTCTGAATCGTGTTGCCCGTGGCATCCTGAACAGATGTTTGCAGAGTGCATGATTTTTTTTCACTGTTTTCATTCTTCACCCAGGTTTGAATCCTTACTAATCCTTCTTTTTCGGTTACTCTGGGTGTAGTAATAAAAGCTCCTCCTTCGTGGGAAGCGGAACCCTGCATCGGTATGAAAAGTTTATCTTTCAGAACTAACCTTACATTACGGTGGATTCCGCCATAGACGTTAAAATTGCCAGCAACCATAGGAGGTATTTTAAAATCATCCTTCTGTTGGTTATTTACTGCTACTACAAGAACGTTGTCTTCTCCAGGCTTCATGAGACTGGTTAAATCAAAATCGAAGGAACCGTATCCGCCTTTATGATCGCCAAGGTACTTTCCATTAAACCATACTTTACAGTATTTCTGGACACCTTCAAACTCTATGAAAGCTTTCAGTCCGGAGTATTCCCTCTTAACAGAAAAATGCTTCCGGTACCAGCCCCATCCAACCCACCAGTATGGATCTTCAGCTTCTGACACGTTTCTTATAAACGGGTGAAGGTCTCCGGTGGTTTCATAAGTATTCCAGGTGTGGGGAATTCCGACAACAGGCCATTTTGAATCATCGAAGCCCTGAGCTTCATATCCTTTATTCGTGGCACTACCGGGAAAATAATTAAATGTCCAGTTTGAATTTATTAACTTTTCAATCCTATGGCTTTTCTGATTTTCTGACTGTTTTTTCTGGGAATATGCTAAAGATAAGCTGAGCAGTACTGATAACAGAAAGGTGAGTGCTTTCATATACAGGGCGTTATAAAAACCAAATTTACTAACTCTAAGATAATAAATATTAAGAAGATTGAACTATATGTCCGTAATAATTAAAAATCGGTTTCGGAAAACTGTGAAATCTGATTTGAACAAAATAATCATTAGCTATGTTGTAAATAATGACTGCTCTTTCTCATGTATTGTAAATTTTTAGCAGGTATTCAGGGTAAAAACAACTATTAAATACTCTGAATGCAACTCATTAATATTCAGACTCTCAGAAAAAGCTATAATGAAAGTCAAAAATTATAATATTTAACAAATATGAAAATTAATAGCACATTTTCTTTGATATATTAAAAATATAGGTACATTTGCCAATCAAATTATAAGAAAACAATGAAAATATCTTTAATCCATATTATAGTCCTCGTACTCATTCTTGCTCAACGCACCTGACCCGGGAATTATATGTGTTACTATAAACATACAGAAGCTTTCCGGGAAACCGGGAAGCTTTTTTTTTAATATGATTTTTTACGATGAATAAACAACTCAGAAGCTCAAGAACAACAACCGGCAGAAATATGGCAGGTGCAAGAAGTCTTTGGCGTGCCAACGGTATGAAGGAAGAACAGATGGGAAAACCTATTATAGCCATCGTTAATTCTTTTTCACAATTTGTACCCGGTCATGCCCATCTTCATGAAATTGGTCAGGTAGTAAAAAGGGAAATTGAGAAAAGGGGTCTGTTCGCGGCAGAATTCAATACCATAGCAATAGATGATGGAATTGCCATGGGGCATGATGGGATGCTGTACTCACTGCCCTCGAGGGAATTAATAGCCGATAGTGTTGAATATGTGTGTAATGCACATCTTGCCGACGCAATGATCTGTATAAGCAATTGTGATAAGATCACACCGGGCATGCTGATGGCAGCGATGAGAATAAATATTCCCGTGGTATTTGTGTCAGGAGGACCGATGGAAGCAGGAAGGTTCAATAACAAATATATCGATCTGGTTGACGCGATGGTTGCTGGAGCTGATGAGTCAATAAGTAATTCAGATCTGAGTGAAATTGAAAAACTTGCATGCCCCACATGTGGATCATGCTCGGGTATGTTCACTGCAAACTCAATGAATTGCCTGACAGAAGCATTGGGACTGTCGCTCCCGGGGAACGGAACAATTGTCGCCACTCACCTTAACAGGATAAAGCTTTTTGAGAAAGCTGCAGGCATTATTGTCGATCTAGCTAACAGGTATTATAATGATGGTGATGAATCAGTACTCCCCAGGGCTATAGCAAGTAAAGAAGCTTTTATGAATGCGATGTCGCTCGACATTGCCATGGGAGGATCAACTAATACGGTTCTGCACCTGCTTGCTATTGCACAGGAAGCCGGCGTTGATTTTACGATGAAGGATATAGATGAACTTTCACGGAAGATCCCGAACATATGCAAAGTAGCCCCAAGCTCTCAATATCATGTTCAGGATGTAAATCGTGCTGGTGGAATATTAGGGATAATGGGTGAGCTTAATCGGGTTAATCTGCTAGACACCAGAGTAAACAGGGTTGATTATAAATCACTTGCAGAAGCTATTTCCGATTGGGATATCAAAGGTGGAAAAGCAATTAAGGCTGCATTTGATGCTTATAAAAGTGCCCCTTCTATGGAAAAAAATCTTAAGATGGGGTCTCATAATACTATGTTTAAGGAGCTTGATACTGATAGGGAAAAAGGATGCATCAGGTCGGTGGAATTTCCTTATAATAAAGATGGTGGATTATGCGTGCTCTTCGGGAATATTGCCTCCAAAGGTTGCATAGTTAAAACGGCAGGAATTGATCCTTCATTGTTCTCATTTAAGGGGAATGCAATAATTTTTGAATCACAGGATGAAGCCTCGGAAGGCATACTAAAAGGAGCTGTAAAAGATGGTGATGTAGTCGTTATAAGATATGAAGGCCCAAAGGGAGGCCCGGGAATGCAGGAAATGCTCTATCCTACTTCTTATCTTAAAGCCAAAGGACTCGATAAGAAATGTGCTCTTGTAACTGACGGAAGGTTTTCAGGTGGAACATCAGGATTATCTATCGGGCATGTTTCTCCGGAAGCAGCATCGGGAGGTGAACTGGCACTTTTAAAGACAGGTGATAAAATTGAAATTGATATACCTGGCAGAAAAATTAATGTTCTTCTGACTGATAAAGAATTGAAAATCAGAAAACAGGAAGAAGAATCAAAGGGAGATAAAGCTTTTAAACCATCAAAACGGGTTCGTGTGATTTCTTCAGCCCTAAGAGCCTATGCTGCGAACGTCAGTTCAGCGGATATAGGGGCAATAAGGCTCATATAAAAGAAAGGAAAAAGGAAAAAGGGAAAAGTATCAAGACTGCACAACTGCATGTCTGCATGACAATTAGAAATTAGATAACTATGTATATGAAGACTGAAAAGGAAACAGAACAACCTACGGCAGAGATCTATGGCCAGCAAAAGATCAATGGAGCTGAAGCTCTCCTGAATTGTTTGGTTGAGGAGGGTGTAGATACTATTTTTGGTTATCCTGGCGGCGCAATTATGCCCGTCTATGACAAACTGGGCGAATATGAGGGCAGGCTAAAGCACGTTCTCACACGTCATGAACAGGGTGCAGCACATGCCGCTCAGGCATATGCAATGGTTACAGGGAAACCTGGAATCTGTTTTGCTACTTCAGGACCCGGAGCTACAAACCTGGTCACAGGAATAGCAAATGCATTTCTCGATTCCGTTCCGGTGGTATTTATTACTGCCCAGGTAGTATCAAGTCTTATCGGAACAGATGCATTTCAGGAAACCGATATAATTGGAGTTTCAATGCCTGTAACAAAATGGAATTGCCAGGTTAAAAAATCCCACGATATCCCGGAAACAATTGCAAAGGCATTCTATATTGCCAAATCGGGGCGACCAGGTCCGGTTCTTGTTGATATTACAAAAGACGCCCAGCTTGAAAAACTGGATTTCAGATATACAAAATGTGATTATATAAGAAGCTATAATCCGCATATTCCTATGCATACCAAGGCAATAGAATCAGCTGCGATAATGATAAACCATGCTGAAAGGCCACTTATCCTTGCCGGACATGGAATACTGATTTCAGGAGCCGAAAAAGAACTCAGGGAATTTGCTGAAAAAACAGGAATTCCTGTTGCATCAACGTTGCTTGGTCTGTCAGGGTTCCCGTCAAATCACAGGTTATTCACGGGTATGCTGGGAATGCATGGAAACTATGGGCCTAACCTGCTGACAAATGAAGCTGATCTGATCATAGCTGTCGGTATGCGATTCGATGACAGGGTAACCGGAAATCTTAAAAAATATGCTAAGAAAGCATCTATCATTCATATTGAGATCGATGAAGCAGAGATAAATAAAAATGTAATGGTAGATGTAGAAATAAATAATGATGCTAAAGAGGCTCTCAAATACCTGACTTCTCTGGTTAAACCAAACTCATTCGAAAAATGGATAAGAGAATTCAGAATATGCGATAAGACTGAATATGAGAAAGTTATAAAATTTGAAACAAAACCTGAAAAAGGAGAGCTCAGGATGGGTGAAGTAGTAAGTCAGGTCTCGGAACTTACTAAGGGCGAAGCAATAATCGTTACTGATGTAGGACAGAATCAGATGTTTGCAGCCAGATACTATAAATTTATTCATCCGAACAGTTTTGTAACTTCTGGTGGAATGGGAACAATGGGATTTGGACTACCTGCAGGTATGGGAGCAAAATTGGGCCAGCCCGATAAACAAGTTATTACTTTCGTTGGAGATGGCGGCTTTCAGATGACTATACAGGAACTTGGAACAATAATGCAGTACAAGATACCGGTAAAAGTAGTAGTTCTTAACAACAACTATCTTGGTATGGTTCGCCAATGGCAGGATATGTTCCACGATAAAAACTATGCCTCCACAGAAATGGTTAATCCCGATTTTGTTATGATCTCCAAAGCATATGGGATCGCTTCTAAAAAAGTATGGAACAGGGAAGACCTGAAGAGCTCACTCGAAGAGATGCTTGCTGCTGAAGGGCCTTATGTTCTGGAAATTGCAATTGAAAAAGAAGGAGCAGTGTTCCCTATGGTAGAACCTGGTGCCTCGGTTTCAGAGATCAGATTGAATTATTAAGAATAAATTATTATGAAACAGGAATATACAATATCGCTTTTTACTGAGGACCATATAGGTATCCTCGGTCAGATAACAATAATATTAACTCGCAGGCAGATAAATATTGACAGTTTTTCAGCCTCTGAATCAGCAGTTAAGGGAGTATACCTTCTTACAATAGTTGTCAAGACAACAAATGAAATGATCCAGAAAGTTGCAAGACAGATGGAAAAACTTATCGACGTCCTCAAAGTTTTTACTCATACTTCCGACCAGATCATTTACCAGGAAATTGCATTGTTCAAAGTTGCAACCAAGGGTTTGATGTCGGGTGACACTATTGATAATCTGGTAAGATCTTATAATGTCCGTATACTGGAGGTTTCTCCCGAGTATATGATAATTGAAAAGACAGGCCACAGGGCTGAAATAAATGACCTGCTTGCACATCTTGAGCCTTTCGGACTTCTACAGTTTGCAAAATCAGGCAGAGTCGCTATCACGAAGCAGGTAAGAGAATTGTCATCATATCTCAAAGAGATGGATGAAGCAAACCGGTTTAAAACAGAACCAACACTTAATTAACCCCACTGTCCCCAATTGGAGGAGAAAAGACGAGAATAAAATTAAAAATTAAACCATTAATAACCACATATTTAAAAATTAAGATCATGGCAAAAATCGATTTTGGCGGTGTTTTAGAAAATGTAGTAACAAGAGAAGAATTCTCGCTTTCAAAAGCCCGCGAAGTACTAAAAAATGAAGTTGTTGCAGTTATCGGTTATGGTGTTCAGGGTCCGGCACAGGCAATGAACATGAGGGACAACGGGATAAATGTAATTATTGGTCAGGCACCTGAACGGAAAACTGACTGGGACAAAGCTATCGGTGATGGTTTTATTCCGGGAAAAACTTTGTTCTCAGTAGAAGAAGCCGTAAAAAAAGGTACTATCATTCAATACCTGGTTTCTGATGCAGCCCAGCGTATACTCTGGCCAAAACTTAAGCCATGTCTTAAAAAAGGTGATGCACTTTATTTTTCACATGGATTTTCTATTACCTATAAAGAACACACTGGAGTTATTCCTCCTGATTATGTAGACGTTATTCTTGTGGCTCCAAAAGGATCCGGGACAAGTGTAAGACGAAATTTTCTTGCCGGGGCAGGTATTAACTCAAGCTTTTCGGTATTCCAGGATTTTACAGGCAGAGCTGAAGAGCGCACAATTGCTTTGGGAATAGCAATCGGTTCGGGTTATCTCTTCCCGACAACTTTTGAACAGGAAGTGTACAGTGATCTTACGGGGGAACGTGGTGTTTTGATGGGTGCACTTGCAGGAATTATGGATGCACAGTATCAGGTTTTGCGTGAAAATGGCCATAGTCCTTCGGAAGCATTCAATGAGACTGTGGAGGAGCTTACCCAGAGCCTCATCAGGCTGGTTGATGAAAACGGGATGGACTGGATGTATTCTAACTGCAGTGCGACTGCCCAGCGTGGAGCTCTCGACTGGCGTCCGAAATTCAAAGCCGCAACACTTCCAGTTTTTGTTGACTTATATAATAAAGTTAAATCAGGTGAAGAATGCGTAAGGGTGCTTAAATCAACCGGTGCTGATAATTACAAAGAAGTACTTGATGCAGAACTGAGTGAACTTGGAAATTCCGAAATGTGGAGAGCCGGAGCTGCTGTGAGAAAACTGAGACCAGTGAAATAAAAATCATTTATAAATAAATTACAGATATGGACGATAAGGTCATTATTTTCGATACCACACTCCGTGACGGAGAACAGGTGCCTGGATGCCAATTAAATACAATTGAGAAGATTGAAGTAGCCCAGGCTCTCGAAGCACTCGGGGTTGACGTTATCGAAGCTGGTTTCCCTATTTCAAGCCCGGGAGATTTTAAATCGGTTGTCGAAATTTCAAAAGCTGTCTCAAATCCTGTGATTTGTGCCCTTACCCGGGCTGTAAAAAAAGATATTGAGGTTGCTGCTGAAGCACTTCAGTATGCAAAAAGAAAACGTATACACACGGGCATAGGCGTCTCTGACTTCCATATCAGATTTAAAATCAAAACTACCCCTGAGGAAATCCTTAAAAGAGCAGCGGATGCCGTAAAGTATGCAAAGAAATATGTTGATGATGTTGAATTTTATGCAGAAGATGCCGGAAGAAGTGAAAATGCCTATCTGGCAAAAGTTATTGAAGCAGTAATAAAAGCCGGTGCAACCGTTGTAAATATTCCAGATACAACAGGTTACTGCCTGCCAGAGGAATACGGTCAGAAAATAAAATATCTCAGGGAGCATGTATCTAATATTGATAAAGCTACAATTTCGACTCACTGTCACAACGATCTCGGAATGGCAACTGCCAACACTATGATGGGCGTATTAAATGGAGCAAGACAGGTTGAAGTTACTATTAACGGGATCGGCGAAAGAGCTGGTAATACTTCGCTTGAGGAGATTGCCATGATAATTAAGAGTCATCATGATCTTAAGCTTAGAACCGATATTAATTCAAAATTGATCTTCAGTACAAGCCGTCTAGTTTCAACACTCATGAGCATGCCTGTTCAGGCTAATAAGGCAATAGTAGGGAGGAACGCTTTTGCTCACTCATCAGGTATTCATCAGGACGGAGTTCTTAAGAACAGGGAAAACTATGAAATAATTGATCCGATAGAAGTCGGTGTAAGGGAATCATCAATAATTCTTACAGCTAGAAGCGGAAGAGCTGCACTCAATCATCGTCTTGAGTTATTGGGATTTAACTTTGGAAAAGAGGAGATTGATGATATTTACCATCGTTTCCTTCTGCTTGCCGATAAGAAAAAAGAGATCAATGATGAGGATATTAAGATACTTGCAGGTGTTGTTTTCCAGGGCGAAAAAGCTCTTAAACTTGATCTCCTGCAGGTTTCTTGCGGTAAATCATTGATACCGGTTGCAACAGTAGGTGTAAAAATGAATGGTGAAGTACATTACTCAACAGCTTCGGGTAATGGGCCAATTGATGCAGCATTTACAGCAGTTAAGCAACTTATCAGTAAAACTGTCCATCTCGAGGAATTCCTCATTCAGGCAATTACAAAAGGTAGTGATGACCTCGGGAAAGTGCATATCCAGGTTGAATACCAGGGGAAAATGTTCTATGGATTTTCAGCAAATACCGACATTATTACCGCTTCTGTTGAAGCCTTTATTGACGCGTTAGCTAAAATAAATTGAAAAAGAAAAATTATAAATTACCGCAAAGACAGAAAGGCACCTGAAGCACCAAATTAATTAAACTGAAATCTAGGTGTAACTTCATGTCTTAGTGCCTTGGTGGCAAAAAATTAAAAAATTATACTTTGGAAGCAAAAACACTTTTCGATAAAATATGGGACAGCCATGTGGTGCGATCCATCGAAGATGGACCCGATGTCCTTTATATAGACCGGCATTACATTCATGAAGTCACAAGTCCACAGGCCTTTAACGGGCTGAAGGAAAGAGGCATACCCGTATTCAGACCCGTCAGAACTCTTGCAACTGCCGATCATAATATCCCGACAAAAAATCAGCATCTCCAGATCAGGGATCAGCTATCACGCACCCAGGTTGAAAGGCTCAGTGAGAACTGCCAGAAGTACGGTATCGAGCTGTTTGGTCTCAATGATCCAAAAAACGGTATAGTACATGTTATCGGACCGGAACTTGGTTACACACTGCCAGGTATGACTATTGTATGTGGTGACAGTCATACCTCAACACATGGTGCATTTGGAACTATTGCTTTCGGAATAGGAACAAGCGAGGTGGAAATGGTGCTTGCAACACAGTGCATACTCCAGCCTAAGCCAAAGAAGATGAGGATTACCCTGGATGGCAAACTTCCTAAAGGTGTGACTTCCAAAGATATAATCATGTTTATTATATCTCAGATTTCTGCTAGCGGGGCGACAGGATATTTCGTTGAATATTGCGGGTCAGCAATAAGTAGTCTGAGTATGGAAAGCAGAATGACAATCTGTAATATGAGTATCGAAATGGGTGCCAGAGGCGGGCTGATCGCACCTGATGAAACCACGTTTGAATATCTGAAAAAACTTCCTTACATCCCGGGTGTAACCGACCTCAGATCCTCAATTAGTGAATGGAAGAAACTTCAAAGCGATGCTGATGCCATTTTTGACAAAGATCTTAAATTTGATTCAGCATCGATAAAACCTATGATAACTTATGGCACCAACCCGGGAATGGGTATGGCAATAGACGCTTCAATTCCTTTATCGGACGAATTAGGCAGCAAAGCCTCGTCCTCGTTTATAAAATCACTTGATTATATGGGATTTAAGCCAGGAGAGAAACTTCTGGGCCATCCTATAGATTATGTCTTTATTGGGAGTTGTACTAACGGAAGGATTGAAGATTTCAGGGCATTCGCACAGATTATTAAGGGAAGAAAAAAAGCTGATAATGTAACAGCGTTGATTGTTCCCGGGTCTAAAAAAGTAGAAGAACAAATGGTTGCTGAAGGATTAACCGAGCTTTATAAAAATGCCGGTTTTGAGGTTCGACAGCCAGGATGCTCATCATGCCTGGCAATGAATGAAGATAAGATCCCACAGGGAAAATATGCTGTATCCACTTCCAACCGGAATTTCGAAGGCAGACAGGGACCAGGGGCAAGAACATTGCTTGCTAGTCCGCTTACAGCTGCAGCCGCTGCTATAACAGGAAAAATCTCTGATCCCAGGGAATTTATAAATTAAGATGAATAAGTAATAATTAGAAAGAAATGCCAAAAGTTAAATTTGATATACTTGAGTCAACATGCGTTCCTCTTCCTTTGGAAAATGTGGATACCGACCAGATTATACCTGCAAGGTTTTTAAGTGCGACCTCCAGAGAAGGATTCGGAGACAACCTTTTCCGTGACTGGAGATATACAAAAGCAGGTGAGAAAAATCCTGAGTTTATTCTGAATAATCCTGTATATAACGGAAAAGTCTTGGTTGCCGGTAAGAATTTTGGAAGCGGATCGAGCCGTGAACATGCTGTATGGGCTATTTTTGACTATGGCTTCAGAGCCGTTGTATCGAGTTTTTTTGCCGATATTTTTATGAATAATTCTCTTAACAACGGACTCCTTCCTATCGTAATATCTGATGACTTGCTCAAGAAATTGCATAGCCAGATACTGAAAGATCCAGGCACAAAAGTAAAAATTGATCTTGAGAAACAGACTTTTACCGTTTTACCAACCGGTGATTCAGTAAAATTTGCTATCAATCCGTATAAAAAGGAATGCATGCTTAAAGGGCTGGACGATATCGACTTTTTACTGAGTATAAAAAGTCAGATTACCAGTTATGAAAATAACAAAAACCTGGTAAAATGAGAGTTGAAATAATGGATACCACCCTGAGAGACGGGGAACAAACGCAAGGAGTATCATATTCTCCTCTGGAGAAACTCCATGTGGCCAAACTATTGCTGAAAGACCTCAAAGTAGATAGAATAGAAGTGGCTTCGGCCAGGGTTTCCACTGGGGAATTTGAAGCAATCAGACAGATTACTGATTGGGCCCGTCATAACAATCTCCATAGAAAAATTGAAGTTCTTGGTTTTGTTGATGGTGATATTTCATTAAACTGGATAAGTGATGCAGGGGGAAAGGTTATCAATCTTCTGTGCAAAGGCTCACTTCGCCATCTGGAAAAACAGCTGAAAAAAACGCCTGAAAAGCACCTTTCAGAAATTAGGGAGATACTCAAAAAAGCCGAGAGTCGCGATATGGAGGTAAATATATATCTCGAGGATTGGTCGAACGGGATGATCCATTCGGAAGATTACGTCTTCTATCTTATTGAATCACTGAAAGATGAAAACATACAGAGGTTCATGCTTCCTGATACGCTTGGAATCCTCAACCCTCAACAGACGTTTGACTTCTGCAAAAAGATAATTGACAGGTACCCGTCATTACATTTTGATTTTCATGCACATAATGATTATGATCTTGCTATAGGCAATGTATTTTCAGCAGTCCAGGCAGGTGTTAAAGGTATTCATACAACTATCAACGGACTGGGTGAAAGAGCAGGGAATGCACCACTCTCAAGTGTTATCGGAGTTCTGCGTGATCTTCTTCATATAGAGACAACTATAAATGAATTTGAGATAACCAAAGCCAGCAAAATTGTTGAAACCTTCAGCGGCATACGTATTCCTGTAAACAAACCCGTTATTGGGGAAAATGTTTTTACCCAGACTTCCGGAGTGCATGCCGACGGAGACAGTAAGGACAATCTTTACTTTAACAGCCTTCTTCCTGAGCGATTCGGAAGAAAAAGAAAATATGCACTCGGGAAGCAATCAGGCAAAGCAACTATCAGGAAAAATCTTGAAGAGTTTGGGCTCTTTCTGAATCCTGAATCCCTTACAAAAGTCACCCAGAGAGTCATAGAACTTGGCGATAAAAAGGAAAATGTGACCACTGAAGATCTTCCATTTATCATTGCTGACGTACTTGGGAGTGAAGAAATAAATTATAAGATCTTCATAAAAAATTACTCCCTTTCCCTCTCCTACGGCCTGAAACCTTTTGCAAGCGTTCAGATCGAAATTGATGGGAACCTTTACCAGGAAACATCTTCAGGTGATGGCCAGTATGATGCTTTTATGAAAGGACTTAGGATCATTTATGACAAACTCGGAAAGCAATATCCAAACTTAATCGATTACCAGGTTTCAATTCCTCCCGGAGGAAAGACTGATGCCTTTGTGGAGACAGTTATCACCTGGGATTATAACGGCAAGGAATTTAAAACCAGGGGTTTTGATGCTGACCAGACTGAATCAGCTATTAAGGCCACAGAAAGAATGCTGAATATCATTGAAAACATTGAATTAAATTCACCAAATAATAAAAAATTAATAGATGTAGCTCATGGATTTTAATATTGCTGTTTTACCAGGCGACGGTATAGGACCTGAGATAATTGATCAGGCAAAAAAAGTAATTATTGCTGTCGGGAATAAGTACAATCATAAATTTAATTTTAAACATGGTCTGGTTGGCGCTATCGCCATCGATAAAACAGGAAATCCTCTGCCGGCAGAAACATTGGAATTATGCAAATCTTCCGATGCCGTTCTTTTTGGAGCAATAGGCGACCCTAAGTATGACAACAATCCTGCTGCCAAGGTGCGTCCCGAACAGGGATTACTTGCAATGCGGAAAGAACTGGGATTGTATGCAAATGTACGTCCTGTCACCACATTTCCGGCATTAATTGACAAATCTCCTTTGAAGAGAGAACTCGTTCAGGGTGTCGATATCATGATGATAAGAGAGCTTACAGGTGGTATATATTTCGGAAAACCTCAGGGCAGGTCGGAAGATGGAAATACTGCCTATGACTCATGTGTCTACAGCAGATATGAAATTGAAAGAGTTGTAAAGCTGGCGTGCGACTATGCAATGACCCGAACAAAAAAAATTATGGTAGTAGATAAAGCCAATGTACTTGCAACTTCAAGACTATGGAGGGAAACAGCACTTATCGTTGCTAAAGATTATCAGGGACTTACCATGGAATTTATGTTTGTAGACAATGCAGCCATGCAGCTTATTCAGAATCCTGGAAGATTTGATGTAATAGTAACTGAGAATATGTTCGGTGATATATTGTCCGATGAAGCAAGTGTACTTACAGGATCCCTCGGCCTCTTACCCTCGGCATCTGTAGGACTTTCAACCTCAGTATTTGAACCGATCCACGGGTCCTATCCTCAGGCTGCAGGGAAAAATATTGCCAATCCTCTGGGGACAATATTATCCGTTGCAATGATGTTTGATCTTGCTTTTAAACTGAAAACCGAGGCTGAAGAAGTCAAAACAGCTGTAGAGAAGTCAATTGAAGCTGATGTGGTAACTGAAGATCTTAACAGAACCAATTCTAAATCAACATCAGAAGTTGGTGACTGGATTGCAAAGTATATATTGGAAAATTAAAAATCTTTATATCCTGAATGCCTATTGGTGTTATTTGGCATCGTTATGCCAATGTGGCAAAAATCAATAGCCAAATAGACGCTAAAGTGCAAAGGAACATCAATATATTTTAACAAATATCGTTTGATTTGTAGTTATTATTAATATTTTCCTATCTTTGCACTAATAATATTAAGAAATGTACTATAAAATGTCATCACATCATCATTTTCATATTTGCTTTCAGGCGGAGTGATATTGGTATGTAGATGAATAAAAATATCATAAACCCGTCTGAGCAGCTCAGGCGGGTTTTTCATATCCCTCCGGTTATGCTCAGACACATTTGAAAAACGAAAAATGAGTAAACTGAAAATTGCAATTCAAAAAAGCGGTCGTCTAAGCGAAAATTCTAAAAAACTGCTCGAGGAATGTGGAATAAAATTTTCCAACGGAATAAGCGTCCTTAAAACTACAGCCCGCAACTTCCCTGTAGAACTTCTCTTCCTCAGGGACGATGATATCCCGCAATATGTGGAGCAGCAAGTAGCTGACATAGGCATCCTGGGGGAAAATATGGTATTCGAAAAAAACAAGGATGTTACGATCGTCGAACAACTGGGATTTGCACAATGCCGCCTCAGTCTCGCCATTCCGAAAGAAGAAAAATATGAGGGTTTAGGATATTTCATGAATAAGAAAATCGCTACAAGTTACCCGCATATTCTGACCAGGTTTCTAAATGATAATAAGCTGACAGCTGAGATTGAAGAGATCAGCGGAAGTGTGGAAATAGCTCCGGGTATCGGCCTTGCCAATGCAGTTTGTGATATAGTTAGTTCAGGCAGTACACTTCTTACCAATGGTTTGCATGAGGTCGAAACGATCCTTAAAAGTCAGGCAGTCATTATTGGAAACAGAAACCTGAGTTCGGAGAAACAGGAAATTTTGAATAACCTCCTTTTCAGGATACGCGCAGTGAAAAACGCAAAGGAGAATAAATATATTCTGTTGAATACACCACAGTCGGCTATTGCAAATATTTGCAGTATCCTTCCTGGAATGAAAAGCCCAACAATTGTCCCCCTCGTTGAAAAAGGATGGTTCAGCCTTCATTCTGTAGTCAAAGAAGATGAATTCTGGGAAAGAATTGACCAGCTCAAAGCTGCCGGTGCTGAAGGAATCCTTGTTATCCCAATTGAAAAAATGATACTCTGATGAAAAAAATAATACTTCCCTCACAAGATCGCTGGGATGAGTTATCCAAACGCCCTGGATTACCGGGGAATGACTTGTTGAATCTGGTAATGGGAATAATAAATAGAGTAAAGACGGAAGGAGATACCGCAATTAATTATTATTCAACAAAATATGACCAGGCTCCTTCCGGAGATCTAAGAGTAACCCAGGATGAGATAAAAGAAGCGGAGTATCAAATTCCGGACTTACTTAAAAACGCAATTAATATAGCGAAAGAGAATATTGAGAAATTTCATAGTGCCCAGCTTCAAAATGAAACAGTAATTGAAACAACACCAGGGGTAAAGTGCTGGAGAAAAAATATTCCTATTGAAAAGGTTGGGCTGTATATTCCCGGAGGCAGCGCTCCCCTGTTCTCAACCCTTCTTATGCTTGGAATTCCGGCAAAACTGGCCGGTTGTCAGGAAATAATTGTTTGTACACCTAAGGGTAAGGATGGAAAAGTAAATCCTTTGATTCTATATACCGCGAAACTAATAGGGATCACTGAGATCTTCAAAACCGGAGGTGCACAGGCTATAGCGGCTATGGCATATGGCACCCAAACTATTCCGAGGGTTTACAAAATATTCGGTCCGGGAAACCAGTATGTCACAAAAGCGAAAGAGATTATTCAACAGTATGGTATAGCTATTGATCTGCCTGCAGGACCCAGTGAAGTTCTTGTTATAGCAGATAAAAAAGCGGATCCTGAATTTATAGCTTCCGATCTGCTTTCTCAGGCTGAACATGGACCTGATAGTCAGGTGATTATGCTTACCGATAATGAGGAATTGGTTAAAAGGGTGGAATCTGAGGTTAACCGACAGGTGACATTATTGCCAAGAAAAGATATCGCACTGAAGGCATTGGAAAACAGTAAACTGATCTTGCTGTCAACCATACCTGATTGTATTGCATTCAGCAACATGTATGCCCCTGAACATCTGATCATTAATGTAGCTGATCCAGGTTCGGTAGCAGATAAAATAAAAAATGCAGGAAGTGTTTTTCTTGGCAGATTCAGCTGTGAAAGCGCCGGTGATTATGCTTCGGGCACAAATCATACGCTTCCCACCAATGGCTATGCAAAGAACTATAGTGGTGTGTCATGTGATAGTTTTCTAAAGAAAATAACATTCCAGGAATT
>Ga0302321_100000783_pt1 | contig 27452 bp, 35 predicted proteins | sample Fen_T0_1_FD_202505 | JGI IMG/M metagenome (GOLD analysis project Ga0302321, IMG submission 202505) | Peat permafrost microbial communities from Stordalen Mire near Abisko, Sweden - Fen_T0_1 | ecosystem: Environmental > Terrestrial > Soil > Wetlands > Permafrost | place: Sweden: Abisko... | reverse complement strand
GCGTGCTGCTGCGCGGCACCAAGCGCGAGGAGATCGAGCGCGGCATGGTGCTGTGCAAGAAGGGCACGATCCAGCCGCACACGACGTTCACCGCGGAGGTGTACGTGCTGAAGAAGGAAGAAGGCGGCCGGCACACGCCGTTCTTCCAGGGCTACCGCCCGCAGTTCTACTTCCGGACGACGGACGTGACGGGCACGGTGACGTTGCCGGCCGGCACGGAGATGGTGATGCCGGGCGACAACATCAAGGTGGACGTGGTCCTGGTGTCGCCGATCGCCTGTGAAGAGGGCCTGCGGTTCGCGATCCGCGAAGGCGGCAAGACCGTCGGCGCGGGTGTGGTGACCAAGATCCTCGCCGACGCCGCTCCGGCCGCCAAGGCCAAGGCCGCCGCTCCTGCGGCCGCCGCTCCCGCCAAGAAATAAGGCAAGTCATGACGACTCCACGCATTCGCATTCGGCTCAAGGCCTACGACCACAAGCTGCTCGACCAGTCGGCCGGCGAGATCGTCGAGACCGCCAAGCGCACGGGCGCCAAGATCGCGGGCCCGATCCCGCTGCCGACCAAGATCAACAAGTACTGCGTGCTGCGGTCGCCGCACACCGACAAGAAGTCGCGCGAGCAGTTCGAGATCCGCACGCACAAGCGGCTGCTCGACATCCTCGAGCCGACCCAGCAGACGCTCGACGCGCTGATGAAGCTCGACCTTTCGGCCGGCGTCGACGTCGAGATCAAGACCTGATATTCGAGCCCCTGCGCTCGGATTCTCCCGGGAACGGAAACCAAGTCATGCCGAAGCTAGACATCAAGAACATCAGCGGTAGCAGCGTCGGGTCGATCGACCTCGACGAGACCGTGTTTGGTGCCGAGATCCACGAGCACCTGCTGTGGGAGGTCGTGAAGTGGCAGCTCGCCAAGCGGCGCAGCGGCAACGCCTCCACCAAGCGGCTGGGTGAAGTCCGTGGATCTTCGAAGAAGGTCTGGAAGCAGAAGGGCACCGGGCAGGCGCGCCAGGGTAGCCGCCAGGCGCCGCACTGGGTCGGCGGTGGCTCGGTGTTCGGTCCCAAGCCGCGCAGCTACGAGTACCAGATGCCGCGCAAGGCCAAGAAGGCCGCGCTGCGGGCCGCGCTCTCGCTCCGCGCCTCGGAGGAGAAGATCGTCGTGATCGACAACTTCACGATCGACGGCCCCAAGGGATCGACCAAGTCGGTCGCGACGGCGCTCGCGGCGCTCGGCGTCGCCCAGCCCGACAACAAGGTGCTGATCGTCGACGCCAAGGACAACGGCAACCTGGTCCGCGGCGCGCGCAACCTCGCCTCTTCCCAGTGGGTCGCCCCCGAGGGCGTCAACGTCTACGACATCCTGCGCCACCAGACGCTGGTGTTGACCCAGGCCGCGGTGGCATCGATCACCGCCGCGCTCACGATCTCCGAAGCAGGAGCCGAGTAGTCATGCGCGACGCTCAATCCGTCATCAAGCGCCCGCTCCTCACCGAGAAGTCGGCGCGTCTGCGCGAGACCGGCGGCGCGGCCACGGGCCACGCCGAGGGCGACGCGTACGCCCAGCAGGTCGTGTTCGAGGTCGCTCGCGACGCGAACAAGATCGAGATCCGCAGCGCAGTCCAGACGCTGTTCCGGGTCACCGTCACCGACGTGCGCACGCTGGTCGTGCGCGGCAAAGAGAAGCGGGTGGGCCGGTACTCCGGCCGCCGGCCGTCGTGGAAGAAGGCGTTCGTGACGCTGAAGCCCGGCGACAACATCGAGTTCTTCGAGGGAGTCTAGGATGGCGATCAAGAAGTACAAGCCGACCTCGCCGGGCCGGCGCGGCATGTCGACCCAGGACTTCGGCGACATCACCACGAACGAGCCGGAGAAGAGCCTGCTCGCGCACAAGACCGCGACCGCGGGGCGCAATAACGCCGGCCGCGTGACGTCGCGGTTCCGCGGCGGCGGGCACAAGCAGCGCTACCGGATCGTCGACTTCAAGCGCACCAAGACCGGCGTGCCGGCGACCGTCGTGTCGATCGAGTACGATCCGAACCGCTCGGCGCGCCTCGCGCTGCTGCAGTACGCGGACGGCGAGAAGAGCTACATCCTGGCGCCCCAGAACCTCAAGGTCGGCGACTCGGTGATCTCGGCGAACTCGGCCGACATCAAGCCGGGCAACGCGCTGCCGCTGCGGTTCATCCCGATCGGCACCGAGATCCACGCGGTCGAGCTCAAGATCGGTCGGGGCGCGCAGATCGGTCGCTCGGCCGGCACCAAGGTCACGCTGATGGCCAAGGAGAGCGACTGGGCCACGCTGCGCATGCCCTCCGGCGAGATGCGCCGCGTCCACATCGAGTGCAAGGCGACGATCGGTCAGATCGGCAACTCCGAGCACGCGAACATCCAGTGGGGCAAGGCCGGCCGGATGCGGTGGAAGGGCATTCGTCCCCACAACCGTGGCGTCTCGATGAACCCCGTCGATCACCCGATGGGTGGTGGCGAGGGTCGCTCGTCGGGTGGCCGTCACCCGTGCACGCCCTGGGGGCAGAAGACCAAGGGCCTCAAGACCCGCCACAACAAGCGGACCGAGCAGTTCATCATTCGCCGCCGCGCGAAGTAGCGCCTCAAAGGACAACTAGCGATGCCTCGTTCAGTAAAAAAAGGTCCCTTCGTCGAGCACTACCTCGCGAAGAAGATGGCGACGGCGGCCAAGGAGCCCAACCCGGCGCGCCGCGTGATCACGACCTACTCGCGCCGCTCGACGGTCATCCCGTCGATGGTCGGCCTCACCTTCGCGATCTACAACGGCCGCAAGTTCATCCCGGTGCACATCACCGAGCAGATGGTCGGGCACAAGCTCGGCGAGTTCTCGCTGACCCGGACGTTCCACGGCCACAGCGGCGAGCGGAAGAAATAGTCATGCAGGCACGTGCACTCGTTCGTGGCATCTCGATGTCGCCCCGCAAGATGCGGGTGGTCGCGAACCTCGTCCGCGACAAGAAGGTCGAAGACGCGGTCGGCCTGCTCGATCTGATGCCCAAGCGCGCCGCGGGGATCATCTCCAAGGCGATCAAGTCGGCCGCGGCCAACGCGGAAGACAAGTCCGGCGGCGACGCGTCGATCGACCAGCTGCGGATCTACACGATCGCGGTCGATGGCGGCACGATCGCCAAGCGCTGGATGCCGCGGTCGATGGGCCGGGCCAACCGGATCAACCACCGCACGAGCCACCTCACGGTGGTCGTGACGGACGACAAGTAGCCCCGAGGCCACAGGACGAATCATGGGTCAAAAAACACATCCGACGGGGTTCCGGCTCGGCATCATCAAGACGTGGTCGTCGCGGTGGTACGAGGAGAAGAACTACGCGAAGTGGCTGCACGAGGATCTGAAGCTCAAGGCGTTCATCAAGAAGAAGCTGAACCACGCCGGCGTCAGCTACATCGAGATCGAGCGCGCCGCGAACAAGGCGAAGATCAACATCCACACCGCGCGTCCGGGCATCGTGATCGGTAAGCGCGGCGCTGGCGTCGAGACGCTGAAGAAGGACGTCCAGGCGCTGACCGAGAACGAGGTGTTCCTCAACATCATCGAGGTCCGCAAGGCCGAGACCAACGCCCAGCTCGTCGCCGAGAACATCGCGACGCAGCTCGAGCGCCGGATCGCGTTTCGCCGCGCGATGAAGAAGGCGACGCAGACCGCGATGAAGTTCGGCGCCAAGGGCATCAAGGTCGCCTCGAGCGGCCGGCTCGGCGGCGCGGAGATGTGTCGCCGGGAGTGGTACAAGGAAGGCCGCGTGCCGCTGCACACGCTGCGCGCGGACATCGAGTACGGCTTCACCGAGGCGCACACCACCTACGGCAGCATCGGCGTCAAGGCCTGGGTGTTCCACGGCGAAGTGCTTCCGACCAAGAAGGGCGTGGTTCCCGCTCCGCGGTGAACCTGGAGAACCACCATGTCGATGCTCTCCCCGAAACGTTCGAAGTTCCGCAAGTCGCACAAGGGCAACCTGAAGGGCCGCGCCAAGGGCGGGGACCAGGTTTCGTTCGGCGACTACGGCCTGCAGGTCACTGCGCCGGGCTGGATCACCTCTCGCCAGATCGAGGCGGCTCGCGTCGCGATCTCGCGGTCGGTCAAGAAGCTCGGCAAGATCTACGTCCGCGTGTTCCCCGACCACCCGGTGACGAAGAAGCCGGCCGAGACCCGCATGGGTACCGGCAAGGGCGGCGTCGAAGGCTGGATCGCCGTGGTGCGGCCGGGACGCGTGATCTTCGAGGTCGAAGGTGTGTCGATCGAGATCGCCAAGGAGGCGTTCCATCGCGCTCACCACAAGCTATCGGTCAAGACCCAGCTGGTCGCCCGGGAGTCGGCGCTGTGAGCAAAGTCAAAGTCTCGCGGACCCAGCTGCGCGATCAACCGGACACCGAGCTCCGCCAGGCGCTCGCGCAGGCGCGCGATGAGCTGTTCCGGCTGAACCTCGGGCAGCACACCAATCAAGTGACGTCGACGGCCGCCCTCGCGCACAAGCGGCGCGAGATCGCCCGGATCCTGACGATCCTGCGCGGCCGCGAGCTCGGCCTCGAGGCCCACGGCCAGGCTGCGACCACCCCGAAGGCAGAATAAGGCAGCGTCATGAGCGACCCGACCCCGACCTTACCCCCGAAGGCTGACGACCGTGGCTCCCGCCGCGTGATCGTCGGCACCGTGACCTCGAACACCATGGACAAGACGGCGACCGTGACGGTGATCCGTCGCGTCCGCGACCGTCGGTTCCACAAGTTCCTGACGCGCCGCGTGAAGTACCACGTGCACGACGAGCACAACACCGCGAAAGTCGGCGACCTCGTCGAGATCGTGGAGTCTCGTCCGATGTCGAAGACCAAGCGCTGGCGGCTGCTGAGCACGCTGTCGCGCGCGGTCGAGACCGGCGACAACCAGCAAGTCGAGAAGTGAGGGCAACGCCATGATCCAGATGACCTCACTGCTCGACATCGCCGACAACAGCGGCGCCAAGAAGGTGTTCTGCATCAAGGTGCTCGGCGGTTCTCGTCGGCGCTACGCGTCGATCGGCGACGTGATCATCGTGTCGATCCGCGAAGCGATTCCGGGCGCCAAGGTGAAGAAGGGCGAGGTCGCCCGCGCGGTGATCGTCCGCACCAAGCGCGAGCTCGCCCGCCCCGACGGCAGCTACATCAAGTTCGACGGCAACTCCGCCGTGCTCATCAACAAGGAAAACGAGCCGATCGGCACCCGTATCTTCGGGCCGGTTGCTCGCGAGCTGCGCGCCAAGCGATTCATGAAGATCATCTCGCTGGCGCCGGAGGTCCTCTAGCCATGGCGCACGTTCGCAAAGGCGACCTCGTCGTCGTCATCAGCGGCTCTCACAAAGGCAAGCGCGGCAAGGTCCTGCGTCTGGTCGGCGACCGGGTCGTCGTCGAGAAGGTGGCGATGATCAAGCGCCACCAGAAGCCGACCCAGAAGAGCCCGCAGGGCGGCATCATCGAGAAGGAAGGCACGATCCACATCTCGAACGTGGCCCTGTTCGACGAGAAGCTCGGGCGCGGTACGCGCACGAAGTACGCCACGGAAGGCGATACCAAGGTCCGCGTCGGTGTGAAGTCTGGGACCAGGTTCCCGACCGCCGGCATGGAATGACTTCCAGGCTCACGCAACGCCCACGCAACGCCCAGCAACAGCAGAATCCGGGATAACCAAGATGGCGAAGGACGACGACAAACAGGCCGCGGCCGGCGGCGACGCTCCCAAGAAGGAAAAGGCGGAGCGCGCCCAGAAGCCGAAGGGCGACAAGAAGAAGGCGACCGAGCCCGTGGGCCCGCCGCCGAAGTACAAGCGTACGACGCCGCCCAAGCTCAAGGCGATGTACGACGGGACCATCCGCCCGCAGATGATGAAGGAGTTCAGCTACTCCACCGTCATGCAGGTGCCGCGGATTCTGAAGATCACGGTCAACATGGGCCTCGGCAAAGCCAAGGACGAGCCCAAGATGATCGACAACGCGATCGAAGAGCTCAAGTCGATCACCGGCCAGTCGCCTGTCGTGTCCCGCGCCAAGAAGGACATCGCGGTGTTCAAGCTCCGCAAGGGCCAGAAGATCGGCGTCATGGTGACGCTGCGCCGCGAGCGGATGTGGGAGTTCCTCGATCGGCTCTGCAACATCGCGCTGCCGCGCGTCCGCGACTTCCGCGGCGTGTCGCCGCGCGGGTTCGATGGCCGCGGCAACTTCACCATGGGCGTTCGCGAGCAGATCATCTTCCCCGAGATCGAGTACGACAAGATCGACTCGATCAAGGGCATGAACATCTCGATCGTGACGACGGCAGCGAACGACGCTGAAGGGCGCGCGTTGCTCGGACACCTCGGCATGCCGTTCAGGACCAACGTCGTCCCGGGCGCGCCGACCACCGGCGAAACGGTCGCCGCCTAACGGCCTCGACGAAGAGGATTCCATGAGCAAGCTGGTCGATAGGCTTCCCAAGAAGTACAAGTTCAAGGTGCGCATCAAGAGCCGCTGCAAGCGCTGCGGCCGATCGCGCGCGTATCTCCGCAAGTTCGAAATGTGCCGCCTTTGCTTCCGCGAGCTCGCCCTGCGCGGCGATATCCCGGGCGTCATCAAGTCGAGCTGGTGAGAGGAAATAGACCATGTCGATGACTGATCCGATCGCTGACTTCCTGGCCCGTATCCGCAACGGTATCCGCGCCCGCAAGCAGCTCGTCGAGTGCCCGCGCTCGAACATCAAGCTGCGGCTCGCGGAGATCCTGCGCGACGAGGGCTTCGTTCAGGGCGTCACCGCCGTCGAAGACAACAAGCAGGGTATGCTCAAGCTGACGTTGCGCTACGACGGCCGGACCGGCTCGGGTAGCGCGATCACCGGGATGCGCCGCGTGTCGCGTCCCGGCCAGCGGACCTACGTCCCCGCCAAACAGGTGCCTCGGGTCCGCAACGGCCTCGGCATCGCCATCCTATCCACGTCGCAGGGCGTGATGACCGACAAAGAGGCCCGCACCAAGGGCGTCGGCGGTGAAATCCTCTGCGAGGTCTGGTGAGTCATGTCGCGCATCGGTCGTAAACCGCTCGAGATCCCCAAGGGCGTCACGGTGTCGATCACCAACGACGTCGTCTCGACCAAGGGGCCCAAGGGCACCTTGACGCTGAAGCGTCACAAGGACATCGAGATCAAGCAGGCCAAGGACGACGACAAGAAGGACGTGATCGTGTTCGAGCGCAAGGGCAACCTTGGCCCGCAGCGCGCCGCTCACGGCCTGATGCGTGCGCTCGTCGGCAACATGCTGACCGGCGTGACCCAGGGCTTCACGCGCCAGCTCGAGATCAACGGCGTCGGTTACAAGGCCGAGATCAAGGGCCCCAAGATCGTCCTGTCGCTCGGGTTCTCGCATCCGATCGAGTACACGCTGCCCGAGGGCATCGCGGCCAAGGTCGACAAGAACCTCCTGATCCTCTCGGGGATCGATCGCCAGGCGCTAGGCGCCGCGACCGCCAAGATCCGCAGCTTCCGGCCGCCCGAGCCCTACAAGGGCAAGGGCATCAAGTACATCGAGGAAACGATTCTCCGCAAGGCGGGCAAGACCGCGGGCAAATAACCATGATCGAACAGGTCGTCGCGTACCGCGCGTCTGCGCATTCGCCGCGGCAATGACCTCGATCAGGAGAGACGAACATGGCTGGTCATATCAAGTACGTGAATCCCAAGCAGCGTAAGCGGTCGCGCCGCAAGGCGTCGATCCGGCTACGCATGTCGGGTACCGCCGAGCGCCCGCGGCTTTCGGTGTTTCGTTCGACGCGGTACGTCTACGCCCAGGCGGTGGACGACACCACGGGCCGCGTCCTGGCGTGCGCCAGCGAGCTCGAGGCGACCCTCAAGGGCGCCGTCTCGGGCAAGCCGAAGAAGGAGCGCGCCCGCGCGATCGGCAAGGCGATCGGCGACAAGCTCGTCGCGCTCAACATCAAGGCCGTCGTGTTCGATCGCAACGGCTACATCTATCATGGCCGCGTCAAAGAGGTCGCCGACGGCGCCCGCGATGCCGGGCTCACGTTCTAGCGCCGAGCGAACCGAGGAAGCCGAGGAAGCATGTTGATCAATCCCGAAGAAGTCGGCGAGCTCGTCGACCGCGTCGTTCACATCAACCGCGTGGCGAAGGTCGTCAAGGGCGGTCGCAGGTTCTCGTTCTCGGCGCTCGTCGTCGTGGGCGATCAGCACGGCTATGTCGGCGCCGGTCTCGGCAAGGCGAACGAGGTGCCCGAGGCGATCCGCAAGGGCACCGACCGCGCCAAGCGCAACCTGTTCAAGATCCCGCTGCTGAAGGGGACGATCCCGCACGACGTCGAAGGCTTCTTCGGCGCGGCGCAGGTGCTGTTCCGTCCGGCGGCTCCCGGTACCGGCGTGATCGCCGGTGGCGCGGTTCGCCCGGTCCTCGAGGTCGCGGGCATCACCGATATCCTGACCAAGTCGATCGGCACGTCGAACAAGCACAACGTGATCCATGCGACCATCGTGGCGCTCAAGGCGCTGCGGTCCGTGGAGCAGGTTGCGAAGACCCGTGGCAAGAATGTCTCGGACTTCCGCGGGGTTCGCTCTGCCAACGACATGCGAGGCTAGTCATGGCGATCAAGCTCAAAGTCACCCAGGTCAAGTCCGGAGTCGGCCGGTCGGCGCAGCAGAACAAGACGCTCGAAGGTCTGGGGCTGCGCGGCCCGCACAAGTCGAAGGTCCTGCTGGATACCCCCGCGATCCGCGGCATGATCCGCAAGGTCCACCACCTCGTGATCGTCGAGCCCGCGGACTAGCGCTGCTCGTTCGGTCAGGTCGCCCCCCGCTCGCCTTCGATCCCTTCCACGGTCAGTTGCGCTAACTCAGTTTCCGCGCCAGATTGCAGGCGCGGTCGGAAAAGTCCCCATGACGATTTCACTGCATAACCTCCATCCGAACCCGGGCGCGACCAAGACCAAGAAGCGTCTTGGCCGCGGTCGCGGCTCGGGTACGGGCAAGACCTCCGGCAAGGGCGTCAAGGGTCAGAAGGCCCGCCCGGGCCACCACGGCGCGCGGCTCGCGTTCGAGGGTGGTCAGATGCCGATGCCGCGCCGGATTCCGAAGCGGGGCTTCAAGAATCCGTTCCGGATCGAGGCGTTCCCGATCAACGTCGAGACGCTCGAGCGGGTCTTCGATGCCGGCGCCACGGTCGACCTCGAGTCGCTGCGCGCCAAGGGCCTCGTGCCCAAGCTCGTCGAACACGTGAAGATCCTCGGTGAGGGTGAGATCACCAAGCGGCTCACGATCAAGGCGTATCGCGCCTCGGCCACCGCGGTGGAGAAGATCGAGCGCGCCGGTGGTACCATCGAGGTCGCCGGCCCAGTCGCCGCTCCGGGCGCCGGGGCATAGGTCACAAGGTCCACGTGGCAGGTTCGATCGCAAACATCGTCAAGATTCCGGAGCTTCGCCGCCGGATCTTGTTCACGTTGTTCATCCTCGCGGTGTACCGCGTTGGCGTGTTCATCACGGTCCCGGGCGTGAACCGGGTCGAGATGAACCACGTCGTCACCAAGGGTGGCACGGGCTCGTTCCTCGGCATGTTCAACATGTTCTCGGGGGGGGCGCTTCAACAGTTTTCGATCTTCACGCTCGGCATCATGCCGTACGTGACCTCGTCGATCGTGATGCAGCTGCTCACGGTCGTGGTGCCCAAGCTCGACCAGCTCAACAAGGAGGGCGAGCAGGGCAGGCGCAAGATCAACCAGTTCACGCGCTATGGCACGATCCTCGTCGCCGCTGTGCAGTCCTGGTTTGCGGCGACCTACGTCGAGAGCCTGTCGCGTGGCGGTGCCGAGGTCGTGGCCAACCCCGGGTTTGGCTTCCATCTCTTGACCGTGCTCACCATGACGACGGGGACCACCGTCATCATGTGGCTCGGCGAGCTCATCACCGACCAGGGCATCGGTAACGGTTCGTCCCTGATCATCTTCGCGGGCATCGTCGCAGCGATGCCAGACGCGCTCACCCGGTTCATCGCGGGCAGCGGCGGGAGCGGCGGGAGCGGGCTCACCGTGCTGTTCATGGCGATGCTGGTCGTCGCGACGGTCGCGGCGATCTGCTACTTCGAACGCGCACATCGCCGCATCCCGGTGCAGTACACCAAGCGGCAGGTCGCCCGGAAGATGTACTCGGGCGCCCAGAGTTACCTTCCGCTCAAGATCAACGTCTCCGGCGTCATCCCGCCGATCTTCGCGTCTTCGATCCTCATGTTCCCGGCCCAGCTGGCGAACATGTCGGGTTGGCCTTGGCTCGCCGAGGCGACCTCGGTGCTGCACCCCGCGGACTGGCGCTACAACGCCATCTTCACGGTGCTGAACGTGTTCTTCGCGTTCTTCTACACGTCGGTGGTGTTCAACCCGGTCGACGTCGCCGATAACCTCAAGAAGTCAGGCGGCTTCATCCCTGGCATCCGGCCAGGCAAGAACACCGCGGAGTACATCGAGCGCGTGCTGTCGCGGATCACGTTCGCGGGCGCGTTGTACCTGTCGGTGGTGTGCATGATCCCGGCGCTGCTGCAGAAGTACATGCAGGTGCCGTTCAACTTCGGTGGCACCGGGCTTTTGATCGTGGTTGGCGTGGCGCTCGATACCGTGCAGCAGATCGAGTCGCACCTCATCACGCGTAACTACGAAGGTTTCGCAGGACCCAAGGGTCCGCGGATCCGCGGCCGTGTCGCGACACGGACGCGTTGAGCGGCCCGTAGGCGCCTGCGGTGCGGATCCATCTCAAATCGAAGGACGAGATCAGCCTCATGCGGGAGGCTGGGCTCGTCGCAGCGGCGATCCTCGACCAGGTGTGCGAGGCCGCCAAGCCAGGGGTCTCGACCTGGGAGCTCGACGATATCGCTCGCCGCGGGATCGCCAAGCACAAGGTGACCAGCGCGTTCTTGAACTACAACCCGGGCGGTAAGCCAAAGTATCCCGCGGTGCTGTGCACCTCGCGCAACGAGGTGATCGTGCACGGCATCCCGCGCAAGTCCGACGTGCTCGCCGACGGCGATATCATCGGCATCGACTTCGGGATCTTCAGGCAGGGGTTCTGCGCCGACACCGCGCGCACGCTCCTGATCGGCAACGTGTCGGCTGAAAAGCGCCGCCTGGTCGAGACGTGCCAGCAGGCGCTCGAGGCGGCGATCCAGCTGTGCCGCCCTGGCAACCGCCTGGGAGATCTCGGGCACGCAGTTCAGAACTACGCGGAATCGCGCGGATTTTCAGTCGTTCGTCAGTTCGTCGGCCACGGAACTGGCCGCCAGATGCACGAGGACCCCCAAGTGCCTAATTTTGGCAAGGCCAACGACGGCAAACGTATGAAGTCCGGTCTTGTCATCGCCGTCGAACCCATGGTAAACGCCGGGACCCCTGACATAGAGGAACTTGGCGATGAATGGACGGCCGTAACCCGAGACCGCTCGATGTCCGCGCACTTCGAGCATACGATCGCCATTCTTGATGAGGGGCCCTGGGTCCTCACCCGTCCCTCCTCGACCCCCGGTCAGCCGTAAGACTGTCCTAGACGAGATCGACCAGAGAGCAAGTGCCATGAAAGTTCGAGCCAGCGTCAAACCCATCTGCCCGAAGTGCAAGGTCATCAAGCGCAAGGGCGTCGTTCGCGTCATCTGCAGCAACCCGCGCCACAAGCAGCGCCAGGGTTAACCGGTCACCGGTCACCGGCATAGAAGAAGAGGATACGACTCATGGCTCGCATCGCAGGCGTTGACCTCCCGCGCAACAAGCGGATCGAGATCGCACTCACGTACATCTACGGCATCGGTCGCCACGCGGCCAACGTCGTGTTGACCCAGGCGGGCATCTCGCGCGACAAGCGCAGCGACGATCTCGACGAGAACGACGTCCGCAAGATCCGCGACGCGATCGAAGCGAACTTCCGCGTCGAGGGCGATCTGCGTCGCGACGTGCAGCTCAACATCAAGCGCCTCATGGACCTCGGTTGCTACCGTGGCACGCGCCATCGGCGCGGCCTGCCCGCGCGCGGCCAGCGCACGCACACCAACGCCCGCACCCGCAAGGGGCCCCGCCGCATGGCGGTGAAGAAGATGGGCGCCGTTACCAAGAAGTAGGCCTTCGCTTCGGCCGGGTGAAAAGGAACCATGTCCACCGTCAAAGGTAAGCAGAAGAAGAAGGTCCGGAAGAACATCCAGACCGGCGTTGCCCATATCTCGGCGACGTTCAACAACACGATCGTGTCGATCACCGACGTCAGCGGCAACGTTGTCGCGTGGTCGTCGGCTGGCACGTGCGGCTTCAAGGGCTCGCGCAAATCGACTCCGTTCGCGGCGCAGCTCGCCGCGGAAGACGCCGCGAAGAAGGCGATGGAGCACGGCGTCCGCAACGTCACCGTGTACGTCAATGGCCCCGGCTCGGGCCGCGAGTCGGCGCTGCGCGCGCTGAACGCCGCCGGTTTCAAGATCAACCTCATTCGAGACGTGACCCCGGTGCCGCACAACGGCTGCCGCCCCCGCAAGCGTCGTCGCGTCTGATCACCTCCTCCAGGAACTGAACTGCCATGGCTCGTTACACAGGCGCGGTTTGTCGGCTCTGCCGGCGCGAAGACATGAAGCTCTTCCTCAAGGGGGAGCGCTGCTACACGGACAAGTGCGGCTACGAGCGACGGTCGTACCCGCCGGGCCAGCACGGCCAGAGCCGGCGGCGCAAGCGGTCGGACTACGGCGAGCAGCTGCGCGAGAAGCAGAAGGTCAAGCGGATCTACGGCATCGCCGAGAAGCAGTTCCGCGGTTACTACTACAAGGCGCTGCGCACCAAGGGCGTGTCGGGCCACACGCTGATCCAGCTGCTGGAGCGGCGCCTGGACAACGTCGTGTACCGCATGGGCTTTGCCTCGGATCACGCCGAGGCGCGCCAGCTGGTCCGCCACGGCCACTTCACGATCAACGGCAAGAAGGTCAACATCCCGTCCTACCTCGTCCGCGCCCGCGATATCGTGCAGGTGCGCGAGTCGTCGCAGAAGATGGCGCGGATCAACGAGGCGCTCGCCGCCGTCGACCGCCGCGGCGTGCCGCAGTGGATCCAGATGGACAAGGAGAACTTCCGCGGCGCGATCGCCCAGCTCCCGTCGCGCGAAGACGTCACGCTGCCGATCCGCGAGCAGCTGATCATCGAGCTCTACTCGAAGTAGCTTCCTGGTGGTCGGCGGGCCGGTTGGCTCGTGCGACGCCCGAAATGGCAGGCCTCGAAACCTGCATGGCGATCGACCGTGATGAAAGCGAGTCGATCAGAGGACCGAAGATATGGAACCGACGCCCGAACAGACCGCGTTCATGGCCAAGAACTGGCGCGACTTGATCCGCCCGCGCACGCTGGAGATCGAGGAGCGCAGCGACACGTACGGCAAGTTCTCCTGCGAGCCGCTCGAGCGCGGCTTCGGCACCACGCTCGGCGTGGCGCTGCGCCGGATCCTGCTGTCGTCGCTGCAGGGCGCCGCGATCACGCACATCGCGATCGAGGGCGCGCTGCACGAGTTCACCGCGCTTCCCGGCGTGGTCGAGGATGTCACGGACATCATCCTCAACCTCAAGGAGACGCTGTTCAAGGTCGAGCACGACAAGACCTACACCGTGCGGATCGACAAGCAGGGCGATGGCGTGATCACCGCCGGTGATATCTCGCTCGTCGACGGCGTCACCTGCCTCAACCCGCACCACAAGATCTGCACGCTGTCCAAGGACGGCAAGCTCGCGATGGAGATGACCATCGCCACCGGGCGCGGCTACGCGCCGGCCGAGCGTCACTCGAGCGAGCTGCCGGTCGGCACGATCGCGATCGACGCGCTGTTCTCGCCGGTCCGCAAGGTCAACTTCACGGTGACCAACGCCCGCGTCGGCCAGCAGACCGACTACGACAAGCTCACCCTCGAGTGCTGGACCAACGGCTCGGTCCGTCCCGATGATGGCGTCGCGTACGCGGCCAAGATCCTGAAGGAACAGCTGAACCTGTTCATCAACTTCGAGGAGATGGCCGAGCCCGTCGAGGCGCCCCGCGACGAGGCCGCTGAGAAGCTCAACGAGAACCTGTGGCGCACGGTCGACGAGCTCGAGCTCAGCGTGCGGTCGGCCAACTGCCTCCAGAACGCCAACATCAAGTACATCGGCGAGCTGGTCCAGAAGACCGAGTCCGAGATGCTGAAGACCAAGAACTTCGGCCGCAAGTCACTCAAAGAGATCAAGGAGCTGCTGGCCGAGATGGGCCTGCAGCTCGGGATGAAGCTCGACAACTGGCCGGGCCCCAACCCGCTCAAGAAGCCCTAGTCGAGACGTTCGTCAGCACCCAGCAGGAACTAGCCAGGAAGACATCGCCATGCGTCACCGCAACTCAGGACGAAAGCTCGGCCGCAATGCATCGCATCGCGCGGCGCTGTTCAACAACCTCGTGACCTCGCTCCTCACCTACGGGCGCATCGAGACCACCGAGGCGAAGGCCAAGGACCTGCGTGGCTACGCCGACGCGACGATCTCGTGGGGGATCTCGGTCGCCCCGCTCGTGGCGAAGGGCCAGCAGGCCTCCCAGGAAGAGCGTGCGCAGATCGTTCACGCGCGCCGCATGGCGCGCAAGACGGTCAAGACCCCCGACGCGCTCAACCGCTTGTTCAGCGAGATCGGACCGCATTTCGCGAGCCGCAAGGGCGGCTACACTCGCCTGCTCAAGACCCGAGTTCGCAAGGGCGACGCGGCGCCGATGGCGTTCATCGAGCTCGTCGGTCTGTTTCAACCGCAGCCGGCCTGAAGCGCGGTTCCGCCCGCCTGGGGGGCGTCTCCTTCGCCACGAGGCGAGGTTGGGCACGCTTCCGAGAGTCGTTACGCCAGAGGGTCGAGACTTCGGCCCTCTTGTCGTTCCGGAGGTGTCGTTTCGCTCGGGCCGCGAGCGGAGCTCGGTGGTTCTCGGCTTTCCGTATCGGCCTCGTCGCGCCTCGGGATCCCTCGTGCGACGGACAACTTGCGTGGGACAGCTCGTTGGGTCGAGGGCTTTGGGCGGCGGGCGCTCGCGATGGACTGCCTCGGCAGGAACCTGATGAGCGGGATGCCGGCCGCGGTCACCGCAGGTCGGGCGAGCGATCGTTCGCGATGCCGTTCTGCGCCAGGATCTCGGCGGTGGCGCGGGCGCTGGCGGTTGCGTCGAGGACGATCCGCGTGCCGTAGCTCGCGTGGTAGTCGGACGACTCGCCGCGTGTGCCGTGGTGGTCGAGCTCGATCACGTGGAACCGGCCGACCGGGGCGGCGAGGGCGCGCGGCACGTCGCGCAGCGCGACGATGTCGACGCCGTTGATGCGCTCGACGATCGCGCCGTTGACCTGGTGGTAACCGACGTTGATATCGTGGGCGAGCACCTGGTTGACCAGCACGATCTGCTCGTGGCGATGCGACGGCAGGCGGTTGTAGTAGTAGTGCTTGAAGCGCGGGCTGACGTTGTCCCACTTCCAGGTGGCCATGTAGTCGTAGGTCAGCGGCAGGAACACGAGGCCGGCGAAGATCAGGTAGCTCGGGCCGCGCTCGGGCTGCGGCGGTGGCACCAGCGCGATCAGCTTGCGCAGCGGCACCGCGAGCTGGTGCGGTGTGCCGCGGCGCAGGATCTCGACGCCGAGCGTGCCGCCGACCTGGTGGCCGCTGACCAGGTAGGAGAAGTGGACGCGGTCGTGGGTGCGGAGGGCGATCGAGCCGTCGCACGCGACCGGGGTGCCGTCGACGGCGGTCAGCACGTCGCCTTCGTGCACGATCCCGTCGGCTGACGAGCCATGGACGACCCGCGTGATGAGCACGCCGGTCTGCGCGGCCGTGAGGCCGGCGTGTTCGCGCAGGCTGTCGTTCTCGATCTTCTGCCAGTAGATCCCGAGATCGGGGACGCCGGTGATCTGGCCGTCGTCGAGGTCGTCGAACAGGTGGCGGATGATCGGGATCGGCACGACGTAGCCCGACTTCTCGAGATCTTTTTGCTTGTAGGACTGAAACGCGATGCCGATCAGCTCGTCGTTCAGGAACACCGGACCGCCGCTGTTGCCGGGGTTGATCGCGGCGTCGGTCTGCAGCGCGAGCAGGTGGCGCTGCGAATGGGTGTAGGGCCGGACCTCGATGCGCGAGACGATGCCCGCCGTGATGCAGAGCTCGTTGCCTCCCATCGGAAAGCCATAGACGCTGATCTTGGCGTTGCGGTGGGGCAGCTCGCCGAACCGCACCGGCATCGTGCCTTCGAAGAACGCCGGGTCATCGACGGTGAGCAGCGCGGTCTCGGTGTCGTGATCGACGTGGATGACGCGCGCGGTGTACTTCTTCGAGTCGCCCGGCCTGAGCGCCTGGACGTAGAGGTGGTGCGCCACCACGTGGGCATTGGTGAGGATGCGATGGCCACCGACGACGCACGCCGAGCCACCGGAGGTCTTCTGATAGTCGAGGTTCCACGGCTGGTAGTAGTTCGGTTCCTTGATGACGGTGAACAGCTTCACCACCGATCGGCGCAGGGCTTCGGTGGTCTCGGGAGTCTCGGCGGCCATGCTCCACGCTACCTCGGTCAGGCCGCGCGGTCGCGACCGCGGGTGGCCGCGACGATCGCCGCGAGCCTGGGCCAGCGCAGCGGCGCGCCCGCGAGGCGCCGGCGGGCAGCCAGGCAGCGCGGGTCTGCGCGAGCTGCGCGATCACCGGCTCCATGGCCGAGGTGCCGAGGATCGGCAGCGCCACGCCCCGGCAGCGCCACGCCCCGGGCAGCGCCACGCCCCGGGATGGCCGCCGCGAGCGCGGCCGGCGTGAGCACAGCCTGACCACGGCAGGCAGGCGTGAGCGCGGTGGAGTCGGGTGGCGACCGCGTCCGCGACAGCCGCGAGGGCGCCCGAGCGTGGCGATGGCGGCGGCGACGCCGGCGACGTCCACGAGGGCGCCGAGCGCGGCGATGGCGGCGGCGACGCGGACGAGGAATGGGCTCGCGGCGTGAAGGTCCGCACCGGGCGCCAGCGCTCGGCGCCGCGGCGTGGGGTGGAAACGCCCGGTGCGCGGTCATGTCCGCGCCACGATGGTAATGTTGCTGGCCCATGACCAGTCGGCCGAAGGTACGAAAAGCGGTGATCCCGGCGGCGGGGCTCGGGACGCGGTTCCTGCCGGCGACCAAGGCGGTGCCCAAGGAGATGCTGCCGATCGTCGACGTCCCGACGATCCAGCTGGTGATCGACGAGGCGGTGCGCGCCGGTATCACCGACGTCGTCGTCGTCAACGGCCGCCACAAGCACGCGATCGAGGACCACTTCGATCACGCCTACGAGCTCGAGCACACGCTGCGCGAGCGCGGCAACGCCGAGCTCGCCGACGCGATGGCCACGATCTCCTCGCTGGTCCGGCTGATCTCCGTGCGCCAGAAGCAGCCGCTCGGGCTCGGCCACGCGGTGCTGTGCGGCCGCGAGGCGATCGGCGACGAGGCCTTCGCGGTGCTGCTCGGCGACGATCTGATCGACAACGACGACGATCCGGGGATCGCGCAGCTGATGCGGGTGCACGACGAGACCGGCGGCGCGGTGATCGCGATCATGGAGGTCGCGCCCGGCAAGGAGCACATGTACGGCATCGTGTCGGGCGATCTCGACGCCTCGGGCCGGATGCGGATCCGCGAGATGGTCGAGAAGCCCAGGCCGGGCACCGCGCCGAGCCGGTGGGCGATCGTGGGGCGCTACGTGTTACCCGCCGCGGTGTGGCCGCACCTGGCGACGACCACGCCGGGCGCCGGCGGTGAGATCCAGCTGACCGATGCGCTGCGTGAGCTGATCGCGTCGGAGCACGGCATGTACGGCGTGGTCGTCCAGGGCACGCGGCACGACGCCGGGGACAAGCTCGGCTATCTGCGCGCCAACCTCGCCTACGCGCTCAAGCGACCGGGGCTGCGCGACGAAGTGCTCGCGCTGTGCCAGGAGATGCTGGCGCTCGTCGGCCGCTGAGAGGGTCGATCAGAACAAGCGCTCCGAGCCGGTGCCAGCCTCGCAAGCATCCGGAAGGGGACCGTCGCCCGCGCGGCCGAACGTATTCTGGTCGACCCTGTGAGGCTCGCACGACGGCGGATGGCCGAAGCTCGGGGCGCCTCGGAGCCGTCTGTGACCGCTTCCCCGGCGCTCCTGCGTTCTCCGTGGTCCCCGCTGAGCCGTACGTCCCCCGCGCGCTACGATCGAGCGTCATCGCCGCCTCCCGCTGTGGCGAACAGTTTTACGCTGGCTTCCGCGCGCAGTCGACCGCCACATTCTTTGAATTCTTCTGCCCGGCGGCATCCGCGCGGAACGCGCCCGGCCTCGCGCTGCCTGACGTAGTGCGGGGATTTCTCAGGGCCCGGGTGACCGGCTGCGGCAAATCGCCGGGGGACCTGAGCGTTCGCCGTCAGGGCCTGGGTGCAGGATGCCGCGGTGGATCTGGATCGCGCCCGCAATCACGCACCGCTCGATGGCCGCGCTGCGCCGCCTTCAGATCTGGCGGCGGTGCCGCCGGCGGGCGCGGGGCGCTACGCCGAGGTCGCTGTGACGCTGCCCGTTCCCGGCCGCTATCACTATGTCGTGCCGCCGCACCTGGCGGGGCGCGCGCTCGTGGGCTCGCGGGTGCTGGTCCGGTTCGGGCCGCGCAAGGTCACCGGCGTGGTCGTGCGCACCGACACGCCGCCGCCCGAGGGCGTGTCGCCGGTGCCGCTGTCGGAGCTGCTCGACAGCGAGCCGTCGCTGTCGGCCGAGCTGGTCGAGCTGTGCCTGTGGATCGCCGACTACTACGAGGCGCCGCCCGGCGAGGTGATCCGCGCCGCGCTACCGGCGGGCAGCGGGGTCGCCGCGCGCACCGTGTTCGCGCTGACCGCGGCGGGGCGCGCCGCGGTCGAGGGCAGCGGCGGGGCGATGCTGCCCCGCCACCGCGCGTTGCTCGCGCGCCTCGCGCCCCGCGAGCTGCCCGACGCCGGGCTCAGCGCGAGCATCAAGCAGCAGCTCGAGCAGCTGCGCGCGCAGGGCCTGGTCGAGCAGCGCGAGCAGCGCGGCGCGGCGCGGGCCCGGCTCAAGCGCGAGCGGGTCGCCCAGCTGGTCGGGGATGCGCAGGCGGCGCGCGCGGCCGTGGCCCGGGCGCCCAGGCGGCTCGCGGTGATCGAGCGGCTCGCGGCGGGCGCGCCGGTCGCGGTCGACGCGATCGAGCGCGAGCTGCCGGGGGCCCGGGCGAGCGTGCGCGAGCTGGTGAAGCTCGGCCTGGTCGGCGTCGCGCTGCGCGAGCTGCCGATCGGCGCGGTGGCGATCGGCGACGCCATGATGGTCTCGCCGCCGCCGGTGCTCACCGACGAGCAGCGCGTCGCGGTCGACGAGATCACGCTTGCGCTCGCGGCGCCGGCGGCCGGCGAGCCCAGGAGTCCGTTCGCGGCGTTCCTGCTGCACGGCGTGACCGGCAGCGGCAAGACCGAGGTGTACCTGCGGGTGATCGCGGCGGCGCTCGCGGCCGGCCGCACGGCGCTGGTGCTGGTGCCCGAGATCTCGCTCACGCCGCAGCTGGCTGCCAGGTTTCGCGCAAGGTTCGGCGATCTCGTCGCGATCCTGCACTCGGGGATGTCGGAGACCGCCCGGCTCGGCGAGTGGTCGCGGCTGCGCCGCGGCGAGGCCCGGATCGCGGTCGGCGCCCGCTCCGCGGTGTTCGCGCCGCTCGCCGGGCTCGGCGTGATCGTCGTCGACGAAGAGCACGACGGTTCGTTCAAGCAGGACGAGGGCGTGCGCTACCACGCGCGCGACGTGGCGCTGGTCCGCGCCCAGCGCGCCGGCGCGATCTGCGTGCTCGGCTCGGCGACGCCCAGCCTCGAGACCTCGGCGCAGGCCGCGCGCGGCGCGTATCGCAAGCTCGCGCTCACCGTGCGGCCGACCGCGCGGCCGATGCCCACGGTCGAGGTCATCGATCTGCGGACGTACATGCCCGACAGCGAGGCGATGCTCTCGGCGCCGCTTCGCCAGGCGATCGGCGAGACCCTGGCGGCGGGCGACCAGACCATCCTGTTCCTGAACCGCCGCGGGTTCGCGACGTTCGTGCTGTGCCGGGCGTGCGGCCACTCGTTCCGCTGTCCGCACTGCTCGGTGTCGCTGACCTACCACCGCCACAGCGATCGGCTGAGCTGTCATTACTGCGGGTTCCAGCAGCGCGTCCCGGCGGCGTGCCCGAAGTGCAACGCGGTCGAGACGATCGAGCGTAAGGGCCTGGGCACCGAGAAGGTCACCGACGCGGTCGCGGCCGCGTTCCCGGGGGCCCGGGTCGCCCGGCTCGATCGCGACGTGGCGACCGGGGCCAAGATCGAGGCGGTGCTGGCAAAGGTGGCGCGCCGCGAGGTCGACGTCCTGGTCGGCACCCAGATGGTGACCAAGGGTCACGATTTTCCTGGGGTCACGCTGGTCGGCGTGCTGTGCGCCGATACCGGGCTCAACCTCCCGGACTTCCGGGCCTCCGAGCGCACGTTCCAGTTGCTCGCCCAGGTCGCCGGCCGGGCGGGGCGGGGCGACAAGCCGGGGCGGGTGCTGATCCAGACGTACCGGCCCGAGGCGCCGGCCGTGGTGTCCGCCGCCGCTCATGACTACGCAGGGTTCTTCGCAGCCGAGTCCGCGGAGCGCGCCGAGCTTGGCTACCCGCCGCACGGCCGTCTGATCGCCGTGCGGGTCGACGGCGCCGACGGCCACGAGGTCGCCGGGGTGGCGCAGCGGTTGGCCGCGCTGGCCGAGGCGGCGGCGCGCAGGGAGCCCGAGGGCCAGGTCGAGGTTCGCGGGCCGGTGCCGGCCCCGCTGGAGCGGTTGCGCAACCGCACGCGCTGGCAGATCTGGCTGCGCAGTGCGGATCGCCACGCGCTGCGCCGGGTCGCTCGCAACTTGCTCACAGCCGAGATCGCCGGCACGGTGCGTGTCGGGCTCGATGTCGATCCGATCTCTGCAATGTAGCGCCGGGCGGCCCTGGGCCCAGCGCTGTATACTTTCGGTGCGTCCGTCGAGGAACCGTGGCTGATCCCTCCGTACACCCCTGCGTCCTGGTCGTCGCCGATCGCGATCGCGTCGACGAGCTGGTCGCGGCGCTCTCCGAGCTGCCGCAGGTCGACGTGCTGGTGTCGTCGGGCGGCGACGATACGCTCGAGCTGTTCCAGGCCCGCCACCCCGCGGTCGTGGTGATGACGGCGTCGCTGCAGCAGGGCGACCCCCGGTCGCTGATCGCCGCGCTGCGCAGCAAGATCCCGCGCGCCGAAGTCGCGATCCTCGTGATCGGCGACGACGCCGGGCCGGTCCGCACCGCGCTCGATGCGCTCGACCTCGCGCCCGACCGGTTCGTCACCCGGCCGCTGTCGGCCAAGGCGCTGCGGTTCGCCGTGACCGGCAGCATCGACGCGGTGCGCATCGTGCGCGGCATCTCCGCCGTGCCCAAGGGGTTCGGGCCGCTGCGCCCGATGGCGTCGGGGAGCTCGCTGAGCCGGGCCGAGCCCCTGACATTGCCGGTCATCCCGCCGCCGGTGGCTCCCGCGCCGTCCGCCCCGTCGCCGCCGGTGCCCGCGGTCGCGCCGCTGTCGGTGCGGTTCGCGGCGGCAGCGGTCCGCTCGCCGGTCACGCTGGTCCCGCCGCTATCGCCGGCTGCCGCGTCGGCCGCGTCGGCCGCGTCGGCCTCCGGCGCCGTGGCCGACGGCGCGAACCCGGCGACGCGCTCCGCGCTGCGCGCCCGCTGGGAGGCGCTCGCCGATTCGATCCTCGATGGCGACGAGCCACCGGCGGTCGCGCTGTCCGGCGATGCGGATGGCGAGCCCGATCCGCTGCCGCCGCCGATCTTGATCAAGCCGCGCCGGCACGCGATCGACGTGCTGCTCGACGAGCCCCCGGCGCCCTGGAAGACCGACGCGGCGATCGGGAGCGACGTCTTGCCCGAGCTGCCCGCCGCGCCGCGCGCGGCCGCGTTGAGCGTCCCCGAGGCAGCGGCGGCGCCCCTGGACCCCGCTCCGCGCACCCGCTCGACCGACCGCGGGCTCGTGGTCGCGGCGCGGACGTCGTCGGACGAGGTGTGGTCCGAGCCGACGCCGATCGCCGCGCTGAGCGATCGCGATCCGCGGCCCGACGACGACATCGAGGATCCGTTCGGCGACCCGCTCGACGAGCCGATCCGCGATCCGCTCGACGATCCCGACGAGCGCCGGATCGCGGCGATCCGCAGGATGGGCGGCAGGTCCGGCGCCCCGCGCGACGACCGTGCGCCGACGGCACCGGTCAACGGCCGCGCGCACGGCAGATCGCACGCCGATCTGGACGTGCCGCTCCACGATTACGAGGACGAGGCCGGCGAGGACGTGCCGCCCGACGAGTTCGGTGAGCTCGGCCCCGAGCAGGAGCCGACGAGCCCGCGCGTCGCGCACGACCCACGGCTCGACGCGTTCGACGACTTCCCCGAGGAGCGGCCGACCGGACCGATCTCGACGGTCGGCCGCGAGCTCGGCGAGCCCCGCGACTTCGCCCGCGAGCTGCGCGCGAAGATGTCGGCGATGGCGCAGCGGTTGTTTCACGGCGGCGATCTGCCGGCGGCCCGCGCGACCGACCATGCGCCGCTCCACGATCACCACACCGAGATCGATCTCGCCGCGCTGGGCATCGAGCCGCGGCTCGGGATGCCCGAGCTCGAGGGGCGATCGCCGCCGCGCCACGAGGTCCACGAGCTCATCACCTCCCCTGGCTCGTGGGACAGCCAGGTCCGCGAGCGCGGGCTCGCCGATAGCGGCGCGCTGGTCCGCGGCGTGTCCGACGCCGCGATGCTGCTCGCGAAGATGTTCGCGCAGGGCGCGACCGGCCGGGTGATGTTTCGCCGCGATGACGTCGAGACGATCGTCTACTTCGATCGCGGCCGGCCGGTGTTCGCGTCGTCCAACGAGCCGCGCGACCGGATGGGCGAGCTGCTGTTGCGCGAGGGCAAGATCACCGCGGCGCAGTACGAGCGCTGCCAGAGCATGGTCTCGGAGTCCGGCCGCCGGACCGGCGAGATCCTCGTCGACTTCGGCTACCTCAAGCGCCGCGAGCTGCTGCCCGCGGTGCGGCGCCACGTCGAGGACATCTTGTACTCGCTGTTCAGCTGGGAGCGCGGCAGCTACCGGATCGCGCTCGACCCCGCGCCCTCGGCCGAGCGGATCCGGCTGTCGCGCCACCCGGCCTCGCTGATCATCGAGGGCCTCCGCCGCAAGCTCGACCGCGCGAGCCTCGAGCGGCTGCTCGGTGCGCCGTCGACGGTGATCGAGGTGCCCGACCGCGATCGGCTCGGCGGGATCATCAACCTGGGCGATCTGGCGGCCGAGGAGCGCGCCGCGCTCGTCGCGTTCGACGGCCAGACCGACCTGGCCCAGGTCGCGCGCGCGACCGGCGTCGAGCTCGGCGATATCCTGCCGCTGGCCTGGGGGCTGTGCGTGCTCGGCCTCGCGGCCGCGCGCCGCACGGATACCGAGGCATCCGACGAGTCATCGGCGCTGGTCGGCGAGACCGACCTGGCGATCGACCGCGAGCGCGTCAGGGCGCGCTGGCAGCTCGTCACCGACGCCGATTACTTCGCGCTGCTCGGCGTGCGCCGCGACGCGACCGGGTTCGAGATCCGCCGGGCGTACCAGTCGGCCCGCCGCGACTTCGCCGCCGAGTGCTTCCCCGGCGAGCTGCGGCGCGAGCTGGCGCGCGAGCTCGACGACATCGCCCAGGTGCTCGACGAGGCGTACCGCGTGCTGCGCGACGACCAGCTGCGCCAGACCTACCTGGCCAACCTCATCGACGAGTGAACGCAGGTCCGCGATCGCCCGAGGCGGGTCAGGCCAGCGTGGTGTAGACGTTCTGGATGTCGTCGTCGTCGTCGAGCGCGGCCACCAGCTTCATGACCTCGTCGGCCTGGTCCTCGGCCAGCTCGCTCTGGGTGGCGGCGACGTACTCGGACTGCGACGACAGCGGGGTCAGGCCGCGGCCCTCGATCGCGTGCTGCATGGCGCCGAAGTCGGCGAACGCGCAGCGCACGATCAGCTGCGGCTCGCCCTTGTCGCTGTGGCCGTCCTCGAGCGCGACCAGCCCGGCGTCGATGAGGCCGAGCTCGAGCTCGTCGCGATCGATGCCCTGCGGGCTCAGCGCGAACACGCCCTGGCGCTGGAACATGAACGCGACCGAGCCGGTGGTCCCCATGTTGCCGCCGTGGGCCTTGAAGTGGTGTCGGACGTTGGCGACCGTGCGGGTCACGTTGTCGGTCGCGGCCTCGACGAGCACCGCGACGCCGTGCGGCGCGTAGCCCTCGTAGAGGATGACGTCGTAGTCGGCCGCGCCCTGGCCGCTGGCCTTCTTGATCGCGGCCTCGACCTTCTCCTTGGGCATGTTGAGCGCGCGCGCGTTCTGCAGCGCCCGGCGCAGCGCCGGATTGCCTTCCGGGCTCGTGCCGCCGCTCTTCACGGCGATCGCGATGTCCTTGCCGACCTTGGTGAACTGCTTCGCGACGCGATCCATGCGGGCGAAGATGGTGTGTTTGCGTTTCTCGAAGGCGCGACCCACGCCTCCACCTTACAACGACCGCAGCGGCAGAGCTCCTGGATCGCACCGCGTCATGCAACGAGCGAGCAACAACCGAGGCAACGACCGACGGCCGTGAGTTGGGCCCGGCGGCGGCTACCGCCCGGAGACGCCGGGTGATAGATCGACGTCCGTGCGCGTCGCGTTCATGGGATCCCCCGAGTTTGCGGTGCCGTGCCTGCGCGCGCTCCACGACCACCACGAGGTGGCGCTCGTCGTCTCGCAGCCGGACAAGCCGGCCGGGCGGGGCGGCCAGGTCGCCGCGCCGGCCGTCGCTGTGGCGGCGCGGGCGCTCGGCCTGCCGGTGATCCAGCCGCGCTCGGCGCGCACCGGCGAGCTGCGCGACGCGCTGGTGGCGACCGGCGCCGAGCTCGCGGTCGTCGTCGCCTACGGCAAGATCTTGCCGCTGGCCGTGCTCACGGCGCTGCCGCGCGGCTGCATCAACGTACACGGCTCGCTGCTCCCGAAATACCGCGGCGCGGCGCCCGTGCAGTGGGCGGTGATCGACGGCGAGCCCGAGACCGGCGTCTCGATCATGCAGCTCGACGAGGGCATGGACACCGGGCCGGTGCTGCTCGAGCGCCGGGTCGCGATCGATCCCGCCGAGACGTCGGGCGAGCTGCTCGCCCGGCTGGCGCCGATCGGCGCCGCGGCGCTGCTCGACGGCCTGGCGGCGATCGCGGCGGGGACCGCGCAGCCGGTGGCCCAGGATCACGCGCGCGCGACCCACGCGGCGATGCTCGCCAAGGCCGACGGCGCGATCGACTTCGCGCGGCCGGCCGCCGCCGTGGCGGCGCGGATCCGCGGGGTCGATCCGTGGCCGGGGGCGCAGGCCATGCTGCGCGGCCAGGTCGTCAAGCTGTTCCGCGCCCAGGCCGTGGCCGGCGCCGCGGCGGCGCCCGGCACCGTGCTCGCGATCGACGCGGCGGGGGTCCACGTCGCCACCGCCGAGGGCGCGGTCGCGATCCGCGAGCTGCAGGCGGCGGGTCGCAAGCGGATGGCCGCGGCGCCATTTGCGGCGGGTCGCGGGATCGCGGTCGGCGACGTGCTGGGCCGGACGGAGCCGGCTTGACCGCCCGCGACGTCGCGCGGCGCGTGCTGGGCCGCGTCGACCAGGGCGGCGCATGGGCGACGCTGTCGCTCGACGGCGAGCTCGAGCGCTCGGGGCTCGAGGAGCGCGACCGCCGGCTGGCCGCCGAGATCGTCTACGGCGTGCTGCGCCATCGGTCGCGGATCGATCGCGCGCTCACCGCCCACGCCGATCTCAAGCGCACGCCGCCGCGCGTGGTGACCGCGCTGCGGATCGCCGCGTACCAGCTGCTGTTCCTCGATCGCGTGCCGGGGTACGCCGCGGTCGATGACGCGGTCAGCGCGGCGCGGGCGGCGGGCGGCGCCAAGCTCGCCGGGTTCTGCAACGCCGTGCTGCGCAAGCTGGCGTCGTCGGGCGAGCCCGCGCTGCCCGACGAGCCGCGCGCCCGGCTCGAGGCCGAGCACTCGCTGCCGCGGTGGATCGCCGACGAGCTCGCGGCGGCGGCCGGCGATCGCACCGCCGAGCTCGCGGCCGCGTTCTGCCAGCCGGCGCCGATCATCGCGCGCGGCAACGCGCTGCGCACCACGCGCGAGGCCTTGATCGCCGAGCTGGTGGCCGCCGGGGTCACGGCGGCGCCGGTCGCGGCGGCGGCGATGGCGATCGCGCTCGAGGGCCTGGGCGATCCCGGCCGCAACGCCGCGTTCGTCGCCGGCCGGTGGACGGTGCAGGATGCCGGCGCCCAGCAGGTCGGGATCACGGCGGCGCCGCGCGCGGGCCAGCGCATCCTCGATGCCTGCGCCGGGGTCGGCGGCAAGTCGACCCACCTCGCCGAGCTGGCCGGCGACGCCGCGCGGATCGACGCGGCCGATCAGCTGCCGACCAAGCTCGCGCTCGCCGGCGAGACCGCGCGCCGCCTCGGGATCACCAGCATCGCGCCGATCGCCTGCGACCTGCTCGATCCGGCCGCGCCGCTCGCCGGGGCGTACGATCTGATCGTGCTCGACGCGCCGTGCTCGGGCCTGGGCGTTTTGCGCCGCCACCCCGACGCCAAGTGGCGGCTCAAGTCCGACGACGTACCGCGGCTCGCCCAGCTGCAGCGCCGGTTGCTCGACGCGGTCGTCGCGCGGCTCGCGCCGGGCGGCGCGCTGGTCTACTCGGTGTGCACGTTCACCAACGCCGAGGGCCCCGCGCAGGTCGCCGCGCTGGCCCAGCGCAGCGGCCTCGAGCTCGTGTCCGAGCAGCGGACCTGGCCGCCGGAGGCCGACGCGTTCTACATCGCGCGGCTCGTGCGCCGGTGAAATTCTACACGCCGACGTGATCGGCGCCGCGCACGGCGCGGTGTGACGACGCTCCGGGCGATCGCGAGCTTGGCCGCCGTGGCGATCCTGCCACCTCGAGTCGTGATACGTCCGCCGCCATGAAGCATCGATCTCATCCGGCTCTATCGGCCCGTCCGGTCTCGGCGATCCTCGCCGCCCTGATGTTCCCTGCCGCGCTCGGCGCGGCGTCCTGTAGCAAGACCGCGCCGCCTCCGGTCGAGCCAGCCCCCGCGCCGGCGCCGGTCGAGCCGGCGGCGCCTGCGCCCCCGCCGCCGCCCGCGCCCGATCCGGCCGCCGAGGCCAAGGCCGCCGAGGCCGCCAAGGCTGCCGAGGCCCAGCAGAAGCAGGCCGCGGCGGTCGCCGAGGCGGACGCCAAGGTCGAGGCCGAAGCCGCCCTCGAGACCGCGCGCTGGACCCCCGAGCTGCACAAGGCCGCCGAGGCGCTCGTCGCCAAGATCGGCGCGCGCCCGGCCGACTACAAGCCGGCGATGATCGCGATCCTCGCGAGCCCGCT
>Ga0302321_100000782_pt1 | contig 27464 bp, 25 predicted proteins | sample Fen_T0_1_FD_202505 | JGI IMG/M metagenome (GOLD analysis project Ga0302321, IMG submission 202505) | Peat permafrost microbial communities from Stordalen Mire near Abisko, Sweden - Fen_T0_1 | ecosystem: Environmental > Terrestrial > Soil > Wetlands > Permafrost | place: Sweden: Abisko... | reverse complement strand
GTCGTGGGCTTGCCTTCCGGCATGTCCCCCAGTTCGCGCGCGGGATGATAGACCTTCGGGGTCCATGCTCCCAACCATTGCACTGTCCCGAAACGCTGCTCCCACTGTTCGGTTTGGGCCTTTGTACATACAAGCGGGTTTTCCGCGCCGGGCACCACTGGGATATCGGTGCGCCCAATGATTTCGAGAGTGCGCAGTGTGTGCGCGACTTCTTCTGTCAGCCAGGCATCGCCGGTCACCACCGTGATACCGAGCACTTCAGCTTTGGGCGACTGAATCAATAACAGAATCGCCTGCTGGTCTGTTCCTGCAGGGCCAGCCGCATCCTGATCAATGATGATCTTCCGCTTTTCTTGTGCAGTGCTAACAAGACTGCTCAAGGACAGTACACTCACAGCAAGAATACGAATCCAATTCGCCTTCATAATTCCTTTCAGTCTCCTAACAACACTGGCTGCAAACAACAGCTACTCACGATGCTTTCGACAATCTCCCAATCAGCAACTCAAAGAAACGCGGCGAGTCTACTTCTACCGCGACCTTCGTATTGGGTACCCATTTTTCACGCACTACCGGCGAGGTCTTCATACTCGCCAGTGTTGGCGCTGCTCCGCGGATCACCATGTTTAACGACGCCACATCCATCCCTGGACGCCGCTTCAAATCGCCCGAGACGGGACTGTAGCCGAGCGTTTCGCCGGCGGTCAGTTCTCCCGTGGTCTCAACATCCACGTAGTAGTCTGCGAATTTCAAGATAGTCGGATCGAGGAATGCAGCTACAGCGAGGGAGTCGTGCATGTTCGGCCCAACAAGAAATCCGCCCGCGCGCGTGTGGTCGATGGCGTTGCGTCCAATAATTGCCGCTGCCTGGCTCACGCGTGTCTTCGTCGCTTCCAGTTTGCGCACATGTTCGTCGGTCAATGTTGTTCTTCGCGTGACGTCGAGCCCAACCATCGTGATTGGAATGCCCGACTGAAACACAATGCGCGCCGCCTCGGGATCCACATAAACGTTGAACTCCGCGGCTGGCGTGATGTTTCCGCCAGAGAGTGATCCTCCCATCATTACCAGGCCCTTCACTTTCGACGCGAGTTCGGAATCAGAATTCAGCGCGTTCGCAATATTCGTGAGCGGTCCTAGAGTAATGAGCGTGACTTCACCCGGATACTTACGTACGATCTCACGGATCAACTCAGGCGCTGGTGTGCTCACAGGCTTGGTTGTTGGTTCGGGAAATACAGCGCCACCGAGACCGTTCTCGCCATGCGCATACGTTGCCGTCACCAGACGTCGCACCAGCGGAACCGGTGCTCCCGCGGCGACAGGAATATCCGTGCGCTCGGCAATTTCGACCAGCCGTAAAGCATTCGGCAGTGTCAACGCCAACGGAACGTTGCCTCCCACTGGCGTGATGGCTTCAATCTTCAGTTCCGGCGAACGCATCGCCAGCAGCAAAGCCAGCGCGTCGTCCACGCCGGGATCAGTATCAATGATCACGCGATGCGGGCCACTCCCTGCGGAGTCGCCAGAAACGCCGTTCCCAGAGCCAACTCCAGCCATAGAGGCCGCGCCAGCATCGGAGATTAAACCTCCGCTCGCCAACACCGCCGCAGTTGAGGCAACGAACTTCCGCCGGGTAATTCCCCATTTATCTTGTTTCACAGTCACGAATCTCCCCTCGCACTCGCATCCTGTCAATTTAGCAGCGAGTTTGCATTGTAAAGCCGCGCTCCAAAAACGGACAATGTGCTTCGTTGAACCTCCTCCCAATCGCGACAAGCTGTAGTATTTTGCAAGGGTGATCTGGTTTCGCAATCGTCGAGGTGCCGCAATCTACGTCTCGGGTCTCTGCGCATCCGCGATGCTCGCCTGTCTGCTTTGCAACGCTCAGGGACAAATTCCATCTAGCGCAAGACTCGCGGGTCGAGTCCTAGCTCCCGACGCCAAACCTCTCGCGAGTGCAACTGTCGCCTTGCATCCTGCGGACAAAACATCAAGCGACATCGTGACGACCACAGACACCGCAGGAGCCTACTCGTTCTTAAACCTTGCCGCAGGATCTTACGGTGTACGCGCAAGCCATGGCGACCTCGTAAGCGTCACCACGATCCAACTCGGCGCCAATGAAACCCGCGCTCTTGACCTTAAATTGTCCGACGCCACTGCAGCCGAGCCTCCCGACTTTTTCGACGAGCCCCAGTTCACTGTGGCGGGCGTCACACAAGGTACAACCTACGGGGGACATGGCTCTGACAACGTGTCGCGAGCAAGCGAAGCGCTCGTTAAGGAAACGGGAAAGCTGGGGAAGGAGGCCGCGAGCGACCAGCCGGCGGTTCGTGAGTCTGCGACTGCGGAGAAGCTGAGACGCGAGCGCGATGAGTTGCAGTCGTTGATTCGCCGCGATGAAAACCTGCGCGACGAAGCGGTGAAACAGCAACAAGCGGCTCGTCATCATCAACTCGCTGGAATATTCGAAAAGCTGAACGAACCCGTAAATGCAGTCCGCGAATATCAACGCGCCGCTGAACTCGTTCCGAGCGAGACGCACCTGTTTGACTGGGCCAGCGAACTCCTGACACATCGAGCACCGGAGCCCGCGACCGAAGTCTTTACGCAAGGTACCCGTCTCTATCCGCAATCCGTACGCATGCTAGTCGGTCTCGGGATCTCATGGTACGCGCGCCGATCGTACGAGCGCGCGGCGCAGTTTCTTGTGGCCGCGTCCGATCTCGCCCCCTCAGATCCAACTCCCTACCTCTTTATGGGCAAGATGGAGGCGGTCGAAACCACCCCTTCAAGCAAATGTGTAAACCGTCTCGAGCGATTCGTGAGCCAAGCGCCGGACAATGCGCTGGCAAATTACTATTACGCGCTCGGGTTGTGGAAACAAAAACAGTTAGAAGTGGACGGATTAGGCCCCGAAGGTCTTGCCAAGATCGAGGCTTTGCTGCAAAAAGCCGTCAAGCTCGATCCCAAGCTGGGTGCCGCGTACCTGCAACTCGGCGCGCTCTACGCACGGCGTCGCGACGAGGCGCACGCGCTGGGTGCCTATCAAAAGGCCGTTGCAGTTTCGCCGGAACTTGAGGAAGCGCACTATCGCCTGGCACAGGCCTACCGACGGGCGGGCAAAGAAGCGGAAGCGCAAAAAGAAATGCAGTTACACACGGAGCTGGCAGCGAAGTCAAAAGAAGAATCCGACCGCCAGCGTCGAGAGATTCAGCAGTTTGTTATTTCGATGAGGGACTAGGTTTTTGGCTCTTACCAGGTGGCGAAGAACTCCAGTCGTTCGCGAGACGAGTCAGAGAGCAAAGCGTTGGCGCAGGGCCGCCGCGTAATCGGTTCCTTCCCAATCCTCCCGCTCGTTGTCCATCCCGAGCATCAAATACGCGGTCTCAACCACCCGCACCGTCGATTCGGGTTCCTCCAACGCGGCCAGGAGGGTGGCGAGCACGCGCTGGTCTCCTCTCTTCCCTAACCCGACCATGGCTTCTTCGCGAACGTCTTCGTCAGGGTCGTTGAGACGCCGGACCAGAGCTTCACGAATTTCGTCGGAGTCAGCATTGCCTAGTACGCCGAGGCCAAAAGTTGCCCAGTCCCGAACGTCTTTATCTGGGTCTTGCGTTAGCCGTAGTAGCGCTTCGACACTGAGCGGATCGTTAGGGAAACACCCCAGGGCGAACGCCACGTCGAATCGAACTTCAGAACTAGGATGCAAGGAAAAGCTCGTGATTAACGGAATCGCAAGAGGGTTGTCGATATGTCCCAACGCAGCGATGCCCGCGGCGAGGGGTTGGGGTTCGGTTTCCCGCTGAACGAGATCTGTTATTACGTAGTAGGACTCCTCAGGAAAAATGTTGCTCGCGTGATCGGCCGTTTTGCCTAGCTGCGCGAGCACGTCAGCACCCCGTGCTCTGGAAAGCGGATCGGTCGACTTGCACAAATCCGCAGCTCTTTCAAAAACTTGGCGAGTTCCCATCATCCGTAAGGCATGGACTGCCTCCCATGGCGCCTCATCCTCATAGTCGCCCAACAGCGCCTGAGTGAAGAGTTCGTCGATCCCGCGTGCAGTCATATAACCGAGTCTGAAGTTTCAAGAGCAGTAGTTAAAGCCTTGTCGGGCCTTCGCGTCAATTAGGGTTTGGCGATTGGCGCCTTCATCAAATCCACAAACATCCGGTAGAACTTTCCTTTATCCAGCTCCACTTGAATCTCCACCGGCTGAACCGGGATCGCGGGTTTGTTTTTCTCCGACCACGTGAGCGTATTGCCATAGCTGGGTCCATGCCCCAGATCGACGCTCAAGTAGCGAGTTTCTTTCTTCGTGATGATCGTCGGGTCAATCCATGCTGCCGCCGCAAGCTCGTCCCACATGATGTCGGCGCCGGGAAACGATTGGTAGTACTTCGCTACATATTTCGCCAACGGCGTGTCGGCCTTCGCGATTTCGTCCACCATCGCCCCCGTCAGACTGGTCTTCACGGAAATATCGGTTGTGGTAGCGACAATCTTTTTCCAGTGCGCGCGCAGGACAATTTCCGCCGCTTCCGGATCGAACCAGAAATTGAACTCATGCCGCGGAGCATTCACCCACTCTGCATTGGTCGTCTGCGGTGCAATGCCTCCGCCCATGAAGACCATTTCCTGCGCCAGCGCGGGGAACTCGGGATCAATGGTCGTCGCCACCGCAAGATTCGTCATCGGCCCGCCTTCGTAAATCGTGACCTCGTGCGGATACTTGTGCACCATACGAATCAGAAAGTGCGCCGCATCTTCCTCGGAAGGCTTGGTCGTAGGCGCCCCTTCGGGCATCGAGGGAATCACGAACGGTTCATGCCACCAGCGATCATCCCAAGCGCCAGCGTACGCGACCTTGCCATAACGATCCTGCCACTCGCGCGCCTCTTCGCGCGTACGCACCAGCGGAAACGCCGCCCCGGGCACCACGGGAATGTCCGTTCGTCCAATGATCTCGAGCAGCCGCAACGTGTGCGCCACTTCCTCATCGCGCCACTGATCTCCACTCACCACCGTGATGCCAAGCACCTCAACGCTCGGCGACTGAATCATTACCAACAGCGTTTGCAAGTTGCTACCACCAGGGCCAGAGCAATCTTGATTGATAATGACCTTCCGCCGTTGCTGTCCAAGGACAAAGGCCGCAGTGAGCAAGCAAAAAACAACGGTCTTCCCGAGGTGTCGCCAAGCGGCATGGAACGATGGGGAGCACATAAGAGTGAACATTATAGTTGTAGACGAAGGCCGGCAGGCCACGGGGCCGGGCGACTACCCGACTTTCTTCCACACCACATCTTCGTTATTTCTGCGATCAATCAGAGTCTTCACCTTGCCGTGCTCACGACCAAAGAGAATCCTTCCCTCGACTCCCTTGCGAAAGAAGATTCCCGCCGCTTCCGGGATCAACTCTGCTTTCGGACGGTCTCCCCGCTGTAAGTACAAGTGGCCCGCGTCCTGGGAGACGGTTTGCGTTTTTTCCGGAGCAAGTTCGTATTTGCCGACATAATCGCGAAACGTTCGCGGATCCGCCTCGCCCGACGCAGGGTCTTCGTAGTAGCGGAGGACTTGCCCGGCGACGATCTGCCACTGCCCATTGCGGTTCATCCAGGTATCGGTGGCGTGGTAGCGGGCAGTCATGTTCTGGCCGAAGACGCTCTCCTTCTCGTCCATGTCATAGCTGAGAATCGCAACATTGCCCTCGATGTGTGCCTGCGCTTTTGCGATCGTGATCGTCCCGGAATACCCCGCCGGCAGCGGCGCGATGTCGGCGACGAGCGCCTCCTTATTCATACTCCGGCCCTTCTCGTCGAAGTACAGGGCGTCGTCGGCAAAGTACTTCTTCCAGGGAGCCTGGTCTCCCCCAGCAACGGAATCAAAGAGCTCCTGGGTGCGATGGACCAGTTCCTCGCGAGTGATGGCGGCCCCCTTCTGCCCGTGGCGAGTGTGCCGCGAACAACCAGAAAGTCCTAGTAACATTAGACATATCAATAACATAGAAAAGTATATCCGCGACATTCTTCCCTTCTCCACCGCTGACTTCGCGCCGCAAAACCTAGTTGGACTCGCTTGAGAGGTAGAACGTGAGCGGGATAGGACCTTGACAATAATCCACTCACATCCTAGAATTAGCACTCATAGAGCTTAAGTGCTAACAAGCCGCACTAAAACCACAAACCATTCTGAAAGGAGCAGCAACCATGGCAACAAAGTTTACTCCCCTGCACGACCGCATTCTGGTTCGGCGTGTAGAAGAAGCAACGACCACCCGTGGCGGCATCATCATCCCGGATTCCGCCAAAGACAAGCCGCAGGAGGGCGAAGTCATCTCCGCCGGCAAAGGCAAGATCAGCGAAGAAGGCAAGGTTCGTCCTCTCGATGTGAAGGAAGGCGACCGCATTCTGTTCGGCAAGTACTCCGGGACCGAGATTAAGATCGACGGCGAAGACTTCATCATCATGCGCGAAGAGGAAGTGCTTGGAATCCTCAGCGGCGCACCGGCGAAGGTACTGACCGGATCGAAGAAATAGGTTTCGGCCGTCAGCCATCAGCCGTCAGGAAAAGCAACACCCATTAGCCTTTGGCCGAATGCTGACCGGTACTGAGAACTGAGAACCGGGAACTGAGAACTTGTTCCCCGATATTTCCGCAGGCAAAGCCTGCGACAGAAACTGAAGGAGAAAAAGCAATGGCAAAGCAAATTATTCACGGAGAAGAGTCGCGCCAAGCGATCCTCCGCGGCGTCAACCTACTGGCTGATGCTGTGAAAGTCACACTCGGCCCACGCGGCCGCAACGTAGTTATTGAAAAGAAATTCGGTTCGCCGACCATCACCAAAGACGGCGTCACCGTAGCCAAGGAAATCGAATTGGCGAACGCACAAGAGAACATGGGCGCGCAGATGGTCCGCGAAGTTGCTTCGAAGACCTCTGACATCGCTGGCGACGGCACCACCACCGCCACCGTTCTGGCCCAGGCAATCTTCCGTGAAGGCGTGAAGACAGTTGCTGCTGGCGCCAATCCGATGGCTCTGAAGCGCGGCATCGAGAAGGCTGTGATCGCGATCTGCGGCTCGCTCGACAAAGAAGGCAACCGCAAGCCGGGCGAACTGGACAAGTTCTCCAAGCAGATCCAGGGCGACCATATTGCCCAGGTCGGCACCATCTCGGCCAACAACGACGAGACCATCGGCAAGATCATTGCCGAGGCCATGAAGAAAGTCGGCAAAGACGGCGTCATCACCGTTGAAGAAGCGAAGACACTCGAAACCCAGCTCGACGTCGTAGAAGGCATGCAGTTCGACCGCGGCTATCTCTCTCCGTACTTTGTTACCGATCCGGAGCGGATGGAAGCGATTCAAGAGAACGCCTACATCCTGATCCACGAGAAGAAGATCTCTTCGATGAAAGACCTGCTCCCGCTGCTTGAGCAGATCGCCAAGGGCGGCAAGCCGCTCCTGATCATTGCTGAAGACGTGGAAGGCGAAGCGCTGGCGACTCTCGTCGTCAACAAGCTGCGTGGCACGCTGCAAGTCTGCGCCGTTAAGGCTCCGGGCTTCGGCGATCGCCGCAAGGCCATGCTGCAGGACATCGCCATCCTCACCGGTGGCAAGGCAATCACTGAAGATCTCGGCATCAAGCTTGAGAACGTTCAGATCGGCGACCTCGGCTCGGCCAAGAAGCTCACCATCGACAAGGACAACACGACCATCGTCGAGGGCAAGGGCAAGCACAGCGAGATCGAAGGCCGCGTGAAGGAAATTCGCAGCCAGATCGACAAGACCACCAGCGACTACGACCGCGAGAAGCTGCAAGAGCGGTTGGCGAAACTGGTCGGTGGCGTAGCCGTAATTAAAGTCGGCGCCGCAACCGAAACCGAAATGAAAGAGAAGAAAGCCCGCGTGGAAGATGCGATGCATGCGACGCGCGCGGCCGTCGAAGAAGGCGTTGTCCCGGGCGGCGGCGTAGCGCTAGCGCGTTGCGTTCCGGCACTGGACAAGCTGAAACTCGAAGGTGACGAGCAGATCGGTGTCAACATCGTGAAGCGCGCCATCACCGAGCCGCTGCGCCAGATCGTCGAGAATGCCGGCGAAGAAGGTGCAGTTGTCCTCGGCAAGATCAACGACTCGAAGGACGCGAACTACGGCTACAACGCCCAGACCGGCGAGTACGAAGATCTGGTCAAGGCGGGCGTGCTGGATCCGACGAAGGTTGTGCGCACCGCACTGACCAACGCGGGCTCGATCGCCAGCCTGATGCTGACCACCGAAGCGCTTGTCTCCGAAATTCCGGAAGAGAAGAAGGCTCCGATGGGCGGTGGCGGCCACGGCGGCGGCGGTATGGAAGGCATGTACTAAACCAGCTGTCAGCTATCAGTTGTCAGCCGTCAGGTAGATCAAAGGCCCCGTGTAAATGACGGGGCCTTTACCTTTGCCCGGTGCCCCTTGCGCGTTCCGTGCGCTAGGGTGGGATTCCACAACTGCCGAGGCTTCTGGGTGGCGCACCGCTTCAGCGCTGCGTTCACACACCCACCAAGCCCGATGAACTTTATCCCGTGAGGCACTACATCCATCGCCATTAACCCAGCCGCGAAGCGGCGTCAGAATGCAGCCCACGGCGTAAGCCGTGGGTTAGCCCCCGAAAATACCGGCAAGCCCCGTAGGGGCGAAAGAAACAACTCCCCGAATATTCCGTGCCGCTCGGGACTTCTGACGCAAATCCGGTGAATACCCATTGCCGGCGACGCCACAAACTCACTTTCTTTCGCTCCCCGGAGCTTGGCATTCCTTCGCATGCTTACCCACGGCTTGCGCCGTGGGCTGCGCTCTTCCGCCGCTCCGCGGCTCTTTTGCGCGCCTCGCTCTCGGAACGCCGGTCTAATTCCGACACCTCGCCCGAACCAATCCAACACATCACGTCGGCCGGGAATCAATCCCAAATGTATCTTTCGTCGTATTCAATCTTGTTCTTCTTCAAAAATGCGACATACTCCTGCTGAAACGTCCGCTTCTTGTGATGCTCCTCTTGCGTCGCAATGTATCGCGACACGACGGCCACATTGGATTCACTTACGCTGAATGCGCCACAACCGGTCTGCCACGCAAACTTCATCTTCCATTTCTCATGCACCCAACGGCACGAATTCGCCTTCACCACCCGCACGACCTCAGCCGTGGAATGGACAGGCCGAATTCGTACCAGCATGTGAACATGGTCGGCCATACCGTTGATGATCAGTGCCGTGCCGCGCATCTCTCGAATGATGCCACCCAGATACGCAAATAAATCTGGGCGAATTTCGTTACTGATAAAAGCTCGCCGGCCCTTTGTGCTGAAGATGAGATGAAGAACGATGTTGCCGCCGGTATGAGCCACGTTTCTTCCGCTCCTTCGGAGCTCGATTTACTGTCCAATCGCACCCATGGCTTGCGCCATGGGCTGCATTCCTACGCCGCTTCGCGGCTAAATGAATTGTTCCCGGTCAGCAACTCATCTGCGGTGACCACCATCACGAGCAAATTGTTCGATAATCCGGGCGGACGGGACACTCCCCGATTTCTTCTCGTGCCGAACAGCCGGCTGCGACTGCCCATGTTCGCGTTTTTTGTGCGCCGACCTGAGAGACCCTTCGGGTGGTGCAGCGCTTTTGCGTCCCCAGCACGCGCGGTCTTCGCGTGTTAGGGCGCAGCTCTGCGTTCACCCCGCCACCAAACTCGACGGCTCTAGCCGCTGAGGCACTACGTCTATCACCATTCATCCTGCCGCGAAGCGGCGGCAGAACGCAGCCCACGGCGCAAGCCGTGGGTAAGCTTGCGAAGAACACCCACAAGCCCCGTAGGGGCGAAAGAAACAATCTTCTGAGGAACTCCGTGCCCCTTGCCCCGGGGGTCTCGCATTTCGCGCCACCAAAAACACCCCTCCCTTCCCATTTCGGAACTCACCTTTCATCCCACCATCACTTATTTCTTGACTTAAGCTCGCAACCGCCCACCTAATAGAAGTACCCGCCCAACTTATAAACACTGACGGCCATCCGGCCACCAACCGGAGGTGTCGCCAGCGAAAGCCAGAGAATGTGGGGGATACGATCTTCAGGACACTAACTTCCAAAGAATCAAGACTTTACTTGTAAACATTTTACTATCAATACTTTGCCCCTAAGTCCATCATTCCAATAGACCGGGTGGGGGGAGGGGTACTAGCGAAAAGTAGCAGCGAGAGGCCTGAAGCGGCCTCAGGAGCATCATGCCAATCATCGAAGCACCAAAATGTCAGCACGTCAAAACCAGCGGAACCCAATGCGGATCTCCCGCGCTGAAAGACAATCCATTCTGTTACTACCATCAGCAGTGCCGAACTGTAACCTTCAACTATCGCGGCATGTATCGCGACTACACCGAGTCCGAAATCCATCTGCCTGCTTTCGAAGATCTGCATTCCGTCCAGTTCACGATTCGCCAGGTCACCGAACTCATCCTGCGCCACAAAATCGATCTCAGGGAAGCCAGTCTGATTCTCTACGCGCTGCAAATTGCATCGTCGAATCTCAAGCGTTTAGCGCTCGAAGAACCTCAGCCCGAACAAGTCGTCGCCGACGCCGAAATCGAACACCCCAAAGAAACTCCCGAGGAACGCGCGCGTGTAAAAGAACTCCAAGCAGACGAAATCGACAGAATCTACGGCTGCGCTTCCGATACAAAAAACGAAACTCCGGGAATATTGCTCAGGAAATCTTCTGTAGCGGTTTACGCGGGACACAGATCGATTCAAACCAGCGGCTGATATAGACCTGCGCGTGCGCCTCTCCGCAGAAATGGCGGGCTGTTGGACTGTTTGCGGCCGTCAGGTCCCATTTGATCACGGCAAGCTTGTCGTCTCCACATTCGATCACAAACCAGCGGACTGGATTGTCACTGGTGATCCCGCAAATTTCGCATTGAAACTCTTTCAGACTCGACATGCTTTCTCCGTGTGAGCTGCAGCTCGAAAGAAAAATAGTATAGCGGCAACGCGGTTCCAAGGTCAGAGATGAGTATCAGGCTCGAAACTCCGCGATTCCGAACTCTAAACTGTCTTGTTATGGAAGGTGGACACTTCATTGCAAACACTCGTCCAATAACGGCGCTTTCCATTTTCGTGACCGCGATACACTGGCGATTACATGAAAAAACAAATCCTCCTCGCGCTCTTCCTCGCGATCGCGGTTGCCTCTTGTCTTGCCGTCCCTGCCGAATGGACTACGCCGATCGCTCCATTCAAGATCTCAGACAATCTCTACTATGTCGGATCGCGCGATCTGGCTGCGTATCTGATCGTGACTCCGCAGGGAAACATTCTGATCAATTCGAATCTCGAGTCTTCTCCGCCGCAGATTCGACACAGCGTCGAGCAGCTTGGCTTTCAGTGGAAAGACACGAAGATCCTACTCACCGGCCAGTCGCATTACGACCACATCGCGGGAGCCGCCGAAATCCTGCGGGAAACTCACGCGCAATATATGGTGATGGACGGCGACGTTGAGGTTACACAAACCGGTGGAGCAAGTGATTACGATCCCACTCTGTCGCACTTTCCTCCGGCGCATGTGGATCGCACGTTGCACGACAACGAGACCGTGACTTTGGGCGGTACGACACTCACCGCACACAAGACTGCTGGACATACGCGAGGCTGCACGACCTGGACTCTGCAGACGCATGAGGGCGGGCGAACGCTCAACGTTGTGATCGTCGGCGGATGGGCGCTGAATCCGGGTTTGTCGCTCGTCGCGAGCCATGGAAAGGCCGCTGCCTATCCAGGAATAACAGATGATTTCGAACACACTTTTTCCACGCTGAAGACTTTGCCTTGCGACATCTTCCTCGGAGCTCACGGAGTTTATTTCGACATGCTGTCGAAACTCGAGCGCATGGCAAAGGAAGGCTCTGCTGTCTGGATTGATCCTGATGGCTATCGCAAGGCTGGCGTCGAGCACGAAAATATCTATCGCAAGGAGCTTGCCCGGCAGCAAGCGAGTCGGGAATAGACCGACGGCTTGGGCGCTGGCGGTCGTTGCGGCCGCCGAGGAACATCGCACAGCCGCAAAGCGGCGCAAGAATGCAGCCCACGGCGCAAGCCGTGGGAGAGAATGCGTCTGAACGATTAAGCTCCGAAGGAGCGAAAGAAAAATGCCGCGAGCCGAAAGAAAAGGTCTGCGGACTATGCCAAGCGCAGGGCACTCGTGCGCGAGGCCTACCAATCCCTTGCTACCATAGCCTCACCCATGCGCGTGCCAATTTTTCAGGTTGATGCTTTTGCCTCGCGGCTCTTTGCGGGAAACCCTGCTGCTGTTTTGCCGCTGCCGCGTTTTCCGGAGGACTCGGTCATGCAGTCGATTGCTGCCGAGAACAATCTCTCGGAAACAGCTTTCCTGGTACATAACGACGTTCGTGAAAGCGGGCGTGATGGTGCCGACTACAGCCTGCGCTGGTTTACTCCGAATGTGGAGGTTCCTTTGTGCGGACATGGCACGCTTGCCAGCGCTGCCGTTGTGATGGAGAAGCTCGAGCCTACGCGGAAGCGCGTGACTTTCCACACCGCTAGAGGAGCGCTGACGGTCGATCGCACCGACTCGGGTTACGTGATGAATCTTCCGGTGCGGCCCTCGGAGTTGGTTCCTGCTCCACGAGAATTGACTGCAGCGCTGGGCGCGGTGCCGGCTGAGGTGTTCGTCAATCAGTTCAATTACATGGCGGTATTTGCTAGCGCAACGGTTGTGCGCGAACTTGCTCCGGACATGGCTGCGATTGCTCGCATGGGACGTCCCGGAGTAATCGTCACTGCACCAGGAGATCAGCCCGGAGATGCCCCGAGAGATGGGTTCCGAGATTGCGCGTACGATTTTGTTAGCCGCTACTTTGCGCCGGCTAAGGGAATTCCGGAAGATCCGGTGACGGGAGCAGCGCATTGCATGCTGACTCCTTACTGGGCCGAGCGTCTCGGAAAGACGGAGCTCCGCGCGTTTCAGGCTTCGCGAAGAGGCGGCGAGATTGGCTGCCGACTGTCGGGTAAACGCGTGGAGTTGGAAGGCGCCTGCGTCTTCCATCTGGAGGGCTTAGTCGAGATCGGCTGTGAACTCTAAACGTTAGGAAACACGCGGCCTGGTATGCCAGGAACGATACCGATACCTCCGTAACTTGCCCCTGCGCTCATAACCCTCCAACATCACCTGAGCCCTCCAGTCGTGGGGACTGGACACCGGTGCGCCGTTTCGCCGTGCGATGGAAAGAGGCGGGTAAGCACCTCAGGAGAAAACGATGAAGAAAAAGATATTGGTTGCAGGATTTGCCTGCCTGTCGATGATTGCGTTGGCGCAGTCAAATCAGACAAGCGAACAAACTTCAAAGACCACCAAAACCGCTAAGGAAGCCGGAAGCGGCCAAGCAACTGGCAAGACGAGCGCTCATGATGACTGGCAACAGCGGTCAACTGCTGGCGCCGGTCCGCGGCAGACTAGCGGCGTGCGGGAAAGTCCCACCACAGCTTCCTCTGGTCTGCGGGAAAGTCCGAGCAAAGCTTCCCTTGGAAAGACGAGCAAAGTGGCGGCGGGCGACGTAAACGGAGACGGCTACGCGGACAAGACTGCCAGCACCTCTTCCCAAACGGACGTCAAGGCGCCACGCGATTCTTCCACGGGTATGGCTAGCGGCAAGCAGGCGATTGTCAGCCCGCGCGATCCGATGACAGGACAGGCTTCAGGCAAGCGCGAGTCGAGTGCGCCGTCGGTGTCTGAAGTTGTGGTCACGAAGGCAACGGACAAAGCGAAGGTTGTGCCCGCGGATCTTGATGGCGACGGCCACAACGATGCGACTGCGGCCAATGCTCCCAAAGATCACGCGACCGGCCAGATGACCGGGAAGCGTCAGCACCAACCGGTGGTCCTGAAGCAAGTGGAGTCAACCAGCCCGAAGCAATAAATGCTGCTTTCTTCGGATGCCCCAGGTTTCTCTGCTTTGAAACCTGGGGTTTCCGAACTCTCGCAGCGGATAGCAGCAATCCCTCGCTCTTCCCTCCCACGTACGAATACCGAAACAACTACTCGGGATCAGTCGGATCGTTGAACAAGACGGTCAATTTGATGCTGCCGTGCCCAAATTGCGGGAAGCCCGACTTGTTCGGGTCTCCCGGGTCGAGGCTGGACGCAGTGTCGTCCGGCGGAAACAATACAAGCGAATTCAGGAACGTCTGTAGTTGAATCTGCTCGATGACGGGCAAGTGTGCGTAGGCGTCGCGCGAGGCTTGCGCCTCTCCGCCGTGGCGCAGGATGACGTCGTGCAGCGTGATGCTGCGTCCGTCGTGACCGTACGGGCCAGTCGTTCCTACACCCCATAGCGCGCGGGTAAGGAATTGGGTCTGCATCGTGCCATCCCAGTTGCGTTCGTAGAAATTCGCGCCGAGATCGTGGCGCTTGAAGTCGGTGAAGAGGTCCTGCACCACAAACGGATTCCCGAGCGGCAGCTTGAGGTGAGGCAAGCCGGTCCCGTCATCCACTTCGTTATAGAGCGGAGTTGCGGTGGCGAACAGGTTATTGAAAATCCCACGGGTGGAATCGTACGCAGTTTCAAGATCCGCTACGCGACGATCGTGGTTGATTGTCAAATCGGAAACGTGACACGATGTGCAGCCGACCCGCTTGAAAGCTCTTCGCCCGCGATCGGCAATTACGTTGGGTTCGCCGTGGCCGGGCTTGAAGTAGTTGAGCAAATAGAATTCGAGGTGATCGACGATAGCGGGATCGACCTCGTTACCGTTCTGCTCGTCGGGCGCGGGAGGCGGGCTAATCTTGTCTTTTGAGCCGTCGAGCACCATGCCGGAAGGAGTGACTACGCGCCCTCCAGCACTGGCGGTGAGCAGGTCGGGATCAGAAGAGGCTTCGAGTCCCATTTCGTTGTGGAGAGCACCGACGATAAACTCGCGGAGGGAGATGGTGCTGCCTTCGGCGAAGAATGGCTTCACGCGGAGATCGGAATCAACTCCCTGCACCCGGGAAGTATCCACGGAACCGTCGGGCTTGCCGGTGATCAATCCGTAGTGGACGCCCTTGCTGATGAGCTTGAGGGTCATCGGGCGTTTCATTTGCTTCGCCATCGTGACCGACAGGTCACGGGTAGAACGAAGGTCGGTGGTGATTTCGTCGGCCAGCATTTCTTTCAAGCCGAGACCGAATAAGTGCCCGGCATCACGGCTATCGGGGCGAGTGACCACGTTGCCGCCCGTGCCAGCAGAACCGCGAGGACGCCCGTGACAAAGCGCGCAACTATCGGAGAGGCCCGCACCAATGGCGATGTCGTTGTTGATATCGCCCACGCCGTCCTTTTCGTTCGCGCCCTGGCCTTGCAGACGCGTGAACTTGCGCTGAAAGAGTTGGCGGCCACGGCGAATGGACCGGAAGGGATCGCGGTTGATCAGGTAGACAGAGGACCCCGAGGTCATCACATCGCCGCGTCCAGCACCGATCTCGTCCAACAACGATTTGTTGATGCCGGCTTTGGCGGTGCTGGGGGCCTGCGTGTTGTCGATCATCTGGGCGAACGCGGTCGCACCCAGTAAAACGACGGTTGCGATTGCTACTCTCGTTCGGGCAAGAAATGTCATGAACATTCTCCTCGTGGGCATGAAGGTGCACTTACGGCACAGCAGAAAAGTGAGAGGGATCGGCGACTAGGGTTTGGAGGGCAGTCCAACGGAAACACACATGGCCAAACGGTTTCGACCATATTCCGCTTCGCATAGCCCTGAGTCCCCCACACGGAAGCTCTCTACCTTAGATAACGGAAAGCGCCAGCTAAACCCGACAGGCGAAGAGTGTTTATTTTTGCGATTGCATCGCCGTCAAATGCACGTGTGAAACTTATTTCACAAACGTGGCGACGCACGGAGGCAACCGCAGCAACTTGGATTTCGCAGTTTGATCGGCTTTTTGGTAGTTTTCTCGGCGTATTTGGAGGTGGTCTATCGAACCCGTCTCAAATTGAGCCCGGTAAAGACGTTTCTCCGGTCGGCCCCACACTTCCCGCGGAGATGTTGAAAGCACCCTACCGGCCAAAGGCGGCCTTAAGAATTGCTTTTTTCTTTGTTCCGGTAGCGCAATTGTGTCGGCGATCAACCTGAGACGTTTTGGCTATCCCCTGAAAGCCAAGCGTGTCTTCCTGTGGACACTAGTGGCGTCGGCAGCTTTGGCCGCCCTGCTGATCGTTACGCCAGATCTACTGGGACGCGTAATCGGCATTGCCGCCCAGATCTCTTATTCGTGGTAATCGCCATGGTTGTGGCCATTCCCGCGGATTTGCAGTTTCCATCGGTCTTGCAGTGAACCTAAGTTCGAATGGGTCACGAACCGTCTACGGCGTGATCTCAAATACGGCACCGCTCTGAGACGCTCCGCCGGTGAAAGTTGTCCCATACCATTTTCCCTGCGAGGAGACCAAAGCGCCTTGGGGATTCAGGCCGTCCTTGCCGTCGGCTTGGAACTGGTGGAGAACCGTTTCCTGCCACGGTCCCTTGGCTGTCGGAGACAACTTGAAAATCGTGCCGCAGCCGTTTCCAAAGTCACATCCGTTACCGCCGCCCTGGGTGGTTGTGCCCAATAGATTTCCGGAAAAATCGAAAGCTAACGTGCCGTTGGGCCCCGCGCCGTCCTGTCCCCCTGTGAAAGCGTAAAGCACAGAAAACTTCCATCCTTTGGCGCGAGGCGCCAACTTGTAGATGGTGCCGTTTCCACCGGAGCCACCTGAGTGGGCAGTTCCGTAAAGATTGCCGGCTGCGTCCAAGATCAGGCCACCACCGGGGAAAGCGCCGTCTTTGGTTCCACCAAACCGATGCAGTACGGATTCTTTCCATTTGCCGTTCGGCTGCGGAGTAAGTTTGGAAATCACTCCCTGGGCATAGCCGATGGGCGTTACGACAAACAGGTTGCCATGGGGATCCAGCGTTACGCCGGAGACAGGTCCACCGCCATCGCGGTGCGCACCGAATCCGAGAATCACGTGTTCACTCCAATTTCCGTGGCCATCTGAAGTAAGTTGAAAGACCGTTCCTAGCCCGAACGGAACGCCGCCTTGCGATGTGGTGCCGTAGAGATCGCCTTGCGAATCAAAGGCGAGACCTCCACTGGGACCGAAACCGGTGGTGGCATCGAGGAAGCTAAAGAGCGTGCTCTTGATCCAGTTGCTACCCGAGCGCGTCAGCTTGTAAACAGTACCGAAGAAGTTCGAACCTCCTCCGCCAGTCTCGCCGTAGAGATTGCCCGCAGAATCCGCGATCAAACCGGAACTGGGATCGCTGCCATCGGCGCCACCTTGGAAGGAGTACAGGATCTGCTCCGTCCATCCGCCTCCAGCTTTGGGGGACAGTTGAAAGACGGTGCCTGCCCTTTGGGAGCCGCCATCGACGGTGGTGCCATAGAGATTTCCAGCAGTATCCGCCAAGAGATCCCGGTTCGGAAACGTCCCGTCCGTGCCGTCAAGACGGAATGAATGAATCACCTGCTCCTGAGCTGCCGCGGCGGGCGTCAAGCAGAAGCCGGTAACGATCATGACCATGGCAATGAAAGGACAGTTCAGGATTCTGAGGTGCTTCATAGCTATCTCCAACTATTTAGAATTTGCCGCGGGGAAGTGCGGGCGGGCTACTTCGCATTCTGGCGATCAGTATGCCACGGGAAGCAGCTGAGATCATGAAGGTTTGTAAATATCTTGTCACTTCGAAAAACGGGCAGGGAGAAGCGTTCGGAGGTTTTGGCGGAGAAGTACTGGAACGTCCGTTGTTTTCGGAATTTCGTTCGAGCGCGATTTTGAGAGGGCAGCGATTCGGCGCGGACGTATGATGACTCGCTGAGGAGATTCTTTATGAGTACAAGTGTCCCTTCTCCGCTGCGTCCGAAACGGCTTCTTTCCATTGATGGTGGCGGCCTGTGTGGATTAATTCCGGCTGAGGCTTTGATCCTAATCGAACGGCAACTCGACGAATTGACTGGCGATCCGCAACCGTTGGGTAAGCGCTTTGATCTGATCGGCGGAACCAGCACGGGCGCGATTCTCGCGGCGGGGCTCGCTCTGGGAATGAAAGCCTGTGAGTTGCGCGATTTCTATGTTGAGCTGGGACCGGACATTTTCAAGAAAGTGTTTCTGCCGGAAAGGTTCTGGCACAAGTATCCGAGCGATCCGATCGAAAGGCATTTGAAAGAGAGATTTGGGGAGGCGACGACGTTGGGCGATGCTCGCCTGCTTACCAAAGTCCTCCTGGTGGCAAAGAACGCGACGCTCGGCAATGACTGGTTTTTCACGAACAATCCAAACAACCGGTTCTTCGCGACGAACGCCGGGATTCCGCTATGGCACATTGTGCGAGCCAGTTCGGCGGCGCCGACGTATTTTCCGCCGCATGCATTCGCGGTTCCGGATGGCACGGGAAAGTCAAACACGTTCGAATTCATCGACGGCGGAGTTAGCAGCTACAACAATCCGTCATTGCAAGTTTTTCTCGAAGCGACGGTGCCGGAGTATGGGATTGGATGGCCAACTGGCGTGGACAACTTGTTGCTGATCTCGTTGGGCACGGGGTTCTATCCGGTGACCGTGGAAGCGGGGAAAGCTGCCCACTACAACTTGCTGGATTGGGCGCAGTATGTGCTGAAAGAGCTGATGAACGAAGCCAACCTGCAGCAGAACGTGTTGATGCATTTGATTGGACAGCGACCGGTGCTCGGGGCTTCCGGGGTCACGGAGGCGGCAGCGTCCGGAGCAACACCGGGAACGCCCAGCGAGACAGTGTTGGCGGAGATGAGCGCAGGTTTGGGGTCCAGGAAACTGGTGACGTATCAAAGAATCACGGTTGGCTTGTCGCGGGATCGCCTGGACCAACTAGGGCTACCCGATGTGGACCCGGAGAAAGTTCGCGAGATGGACGCGGTGGATCAGATCCCGAATATGCAGCGCGTGGGAGTGGCTGTGGCGAACGAACAAGTTCACATGGAGCGGCTGATTCGGTTCTTCAAGAATTGATTGGAGAGCGAGCAGTTTCAGAGTTTTGGGAATGGGAAGCCTGCGGTCATGGTGTAGGCGCGGTAGGCGTCGCCGAACTGTGCGGTTAGAATCCGCTCTTCGCGGCGGGCCTTGATGCAGTAGTTGATGGTCATGATGGCGAGGGAGATTAATCCGCGCCATTCGCCGATGGTCAGAGCAGTGCCGAGAATGCCGAGGAGAACACCGGAGTAGATCGGATGGCGGAGGTGCTTGTACGGACCGGTGCGAATGAGTTGATGGTCGGCTTTGAGCACAACTTTATCGCTCCAATTTGCGCCGAGATGCGAGCGCGCCCAGATGCAGAGCAGGATGGCGACGGCGGTGACGCCTACGCCAAACCAGCCTAGAGCGTCCGAATACGAGGTAAAACGTAGGGCCAGCAGGCCAATTCGCAGCCAGGGAGAAAAAAGCAGGAGGAAGGCTAGGATGAGGAGAGCAAGGCGACTCCATCGGAACAGAGAGGCTTCGTCGGAAATTGTCTTAGCGGTATTGCGAGCGCGAAAAAGCCAGTACAGTCCGAGTGCCGTCCACATGTATTGCAGAATACGTATCTGAAGCATCTTGTTAATTCCGCTGATGAGTCTCGCAGTTCCTTAGAGGCCTAGGCCTCCATCTACGGCCAGCACTTGGCCGGTGATGAAGTGCGGGGCGGTCGCGAAGAACACTACGGCGGCGGCGATTTCAGCGGCAGTGCCGTTGCGACGCATGGGGGTTTGCTTCGCCATGCGCTTCATGAATGCGGCAGCAGCTTTCTCGCCAAGATCGATCATGCCGGGAGCGACGGCATTGACCGAGATTTCGGGGGCGAGGGCCTTCGCCATCACTTTGGTCAACATGTGAACGGCCGCCTTGGAGGAACAATAATGAGCATGGGTTGCCCACGGCCTGAGGCCGCCCAACGAACCCAGATTAATGATGTGGCCACGGCGTTTCTTCAGATGTGGGAGAGCTTCGCGCGAAACCAGGAACGGGCCCCTGGCGTTAGAAGCAAAGATGGCGTCCCACTGTTTGACGGTTAGCTTGGCGAAGCCGGCGGTCTCGTAGTTAGCGGCGTTGTTAACCAGAACATCGATGCCGCCGAGTGTCGCGGCGACTTCTCGCACCATTTCGTGGACGCTGAGTTCGTCGGTGATATCGCAGCGGACGGCGAACGCTTCGACTCCGCGGTGTGCAAGTTCAGCCACGACTTGCCGCGCTTCGCTGGCGGAGTCGCGATAGGTGATGGCGACGTTTGCGCTTTCGTCCGCCGCAGCGAGTGCAATGGCGCGGCCAAGACGCTTCGCAGCGCCGGTTACGAGGACGGTCTTGCCCGAGAGATTTCCCGTTTTCTTGGCCATGGTGGGATTTTACCCTGCCGCCGCAGTTAGCCCTGGTTCCCTTGCGCACCGGGCCTTTGGTGGTCCTTGGCAGTTCGACTAAGAACACGTTGCCTGTGGAGAAAGACGACCACCGAGGCTAAAGTGCGTGAGAATTCATCTTTCGCCCCTTCGGGGCTGGATCGTTTCCCGCTTCCACCCACGGCTTGCGCCGTGGGCTGCATTCTCACGCCGCGTCGCGGCTGACAGAATAGCCGTGCTCTTCCACGGTTGCGCTAGCATCTCAGAGTCTTTTCGCGAACTGGCGGAGTCTTTTCGCGAGTCCGTCGGAGTTGTTTCGCGAATTATCGGAGTCGTGGAAAGGGTGCACCGAAACTGCTACACTCTGCGTCATGCCGGAGCCCGGACAGGTCATCCTCTATTCCCGCAAGGGCTGCCACCTCTGCGAGATCGTCAAGGAGAGCCTGGTGAAACTGCATCGGCATGGCGGATTCCACTTGCACGAGGTAGATGTGGATGCCGACCCGGAGATTCGCCGCCTCTATACCGATGAAGTTCCCGTAGTGTTCATCAATGGACGCAAGGCGTTTAAGTATCGGATGAACGAGCAGGAGTTTCTGAAGAAGCTGGCGAGTTGATCGCTACGACCTTGTTTGTGCTATCTCCCACGTGTAATTGAATACACACCTGTGGTGTCGAAGACACGCCAAGTGTTTCCCTGAACACGGATCCAACACATTTCGTTCGACTTAAGACTGGTTCGTCAGATGCATTCCTTCCTTCGAGACAACAATTCGAGGAGGAATCATCGTGATTCGCCGTGCTCTTGCCATTGTTTTCATTTTTGCTTGCACATCTATTGCCTGGATCATTCTGGGCTCGACACTCTCCTATCGCACCGGCGCGTCCGATGCGCAACTGCAAGGCCGCGTAGCTTCGACCTGGGGAGAAGAGCAGGAACAGACTTCCGCTCGTGCTTTGTACACGAAGGAAGAAATCAACAGTGTTACTGAAACCGTTGACAACAAGCTCGTAATTCGCAATGACAAAGTAAAGCGCCAGTATCCGTTGCCGCTGGATTCGACCCGAGCCACGGTTGACTTGCATCTCGATCACCGGCAAAAGGGACTGCTTTGGTACAGCACCTACGCGGTGAACTTCGGAGGCGAGTACAAATTCCGAAACGATACAGGTGAGACACAGACGGTGGAATTCTTCCTGCCGTTTCCGGCGAAGCAGGCAATCTACGACGGGCTGGTCATGAAGCTAAATGGGGCTGAGATGCATCCGGTCACAAGCGGCGAAGGAGCAAGCATGACCGCGACAATGGCACCCGGAGAAACTGCCGTGTTGCAGGTCGGCTACCGGTCGCAGGGGCTCAGTTCGTGGCGATATCGGCTTGGCGAGGGGATCGCTCAGGTCCGCGATTTTTCGCTGGTCATGACGACGAACTTCAAGGAAGTGGATTTCGCCGATGACACGCTCTCTCCGACGACGAAGGAAGCGCAGTCTGGTGGATGGCGGCTTACGTGGCAGTACTCGAATCTGATTGCTGGTTTCCAGATCGGCATGACAATGCCGGAAAAGCTGCAACCGGGGCCGTTGGCCGGGCAGATCAGCTACTTCGCGCCAGTGTCGCTGTTCTTTTTCTTTTTCCTGATGTTCCTTTTGACAACGTTGCGCGAAATTGATCTGCATCCGCTGAACTATTTCTTTCTGGCAGCAGCTTTCTTCGCGTTCCACCTGTTGCTCGCCTACCTGGTCGACCACATTTCGATTCACCTGGCGATGGTGATTGCATCGGTGGTTTCCATCGCACTGGTGGTTAGCTACCTGCGATTGGTTGTCGGCGGACGCTTTGCGCTTGTGGAAGCTGGGGGCGCGCAACTGATCTATCTCGTGCTGTTTTCGTATGCGTTCTTCTGGAAGGGATACACAGGGCTTTCGATCACTGTTATCTCGATCGCGACGCTGTTCGTGGTGATGCAGGCGACAGGACGGGTGCGTTGGTCGGAGAAACTGGCGAAGCGGACCTCAACTCCGATTGGTAGTAATTGACGGTAGCACAAGAGTACGTGGGCGGGCAGCGACGTAAGTCTGTTGCTCGGCCCGCGCGCTCTTGTACAATCATTCCCCGATGCTACGCACGCAACTGTCTGCTGATCCTACGGGCCGGTTTGTTCACGATGTAATTCTGGAATCCTGCCAGCGAACGCCGGGCAAAACCGCGCTGATTGACGCTTCGTGTGACCGGCGCATGACATACGCGGAATATGGCGAACTGGTAGAAACGCTGGCGCGCGGACTGGTCGCGGCTGGATTGGCACCGGGCGAGGTCATCGCGATCTTTCTTTCCAACTCGTGGGAATTCGCGATTACGTATCATGCAGCGACGCTGGCGGGCGGCTTCCCTACCCTGCTCAATCCGTCGTATCGGGAGCGGGAGATCCGGTTCCAGTTGGAAAATTCTGGGGCGGCGTTTTTGATCACGGACGCGCCGCTGCTGGAAAACGTCAATCTCGGCGGGCTTCCTGGGCTGCGACGGGTGTACGCGACGCGCCATGAGCACGGCGGGTGCGAGCCGTTTGCAAATTTGCTGAAGGCATCGTCGGCGAAGTTGCCGAGACCGGCGGAATCTTCGGCGAAGACGATTGCCGCACTTCCCTACTCCAGCGGGACTACCGGGCTGCCGAAGGGAGTGATGCTCTCGCATCACAATCTGGTCGCGAATGTGTATCAGATTCTGGGGCCCAACGCCGCACCCTTCGTGCCCGACGACACGATTCTCTGCTTTCTGCCGCTCTACCATATTTTTGGACTCACGGTTGGACTGACGCTCTCGATGACGCTGGGATCGACTCTGGTGCTGATGCCGCGTTTCGATGTGCAAAAGCTGTGCGGATTGCTGGTGGAGGAAGGCGTCACGATGATGCCCATGGTCCCACCGGTGATTAACGCGTTGTGCCAGGTGGCGGCAGCGGGGGCTTTTCCAAAGAATCACAGAGTGCGGTGGATCAAGTCTGGGGCAGCGCCGTTAGCGCCGGAATTGGCGCGGCGACTTGCCGATCTGACGGGGATTGTTGTGAATCAGGGGTATGGCATGACCGAGGCTTCGCCGGTAACGCATGTGGGATTCTGCTCCCCACCGGAGATGAATCGACCGGCCTCAATCGGGCAACCGCTCGCTAAGACGGAGTGCCGAGTTCTCGATTTGGAGGACAAGGAGGTTGCGCCGGGCGAACAGGGCGAACTAGTTATGCGCGGGCCACAGTTCATGCTGGGATATTGGAAAGAGCCGCAAGCGACAGCGGCGGTACTGCGCGATGGGTGGTACTACTCGGGCGATGTTGTGCGCAGGGATGAGGACGGGTTCTACTACGTGCTCGACCGGCGTAAGGAAATGATCAAGTACAAGGGATTTCCGGTGGCCCCGGCGGAAGTGGAGTCGTTGCTGCTGGAGCATCCAGCAGTGCGGGATTGCGGAGTGGTCGGCAAACCAGATGCCGATGCTGGAGAAATCCCCTGCGCGTTTGTTGTGCTGCGGGATGGGTTTGAAGCTTCGACGACACTCGACGGAGAACTGCGCGCGTTTGTCGGAGACCGACTGGCGCATCATAAGCAGCCACGGGAGGTTCACTTTGTGGCGGCTGTGCCACGGACGCCGTCCGGGAAGATTCTGCGACGAGAGTTACGAAAGACGCTTTCCTGAGCGTCATTGCCGAACTGAAGTTCCACCGACAGTGTGCCGATAAATAGCCCGATGCGCCCGTCCCGACCACTCCGACCGGCGCGGAATCTGGTGCTATGGCAACAGCGCTCCCCACACTTCGATGCGGCCTTTGTCTTCTGCTAGTTGTGGTGAGCTGTTCGTCGCCTGACTGGTCACAAAATGCTCCCGATATCCAAATCGTGGGAGTAGGGAGCACGACTCCAGCGCCACTGTTCAGCAAGTGGTTTGAGGAGTACGGCAAGTCGTCGCCGCACGTGCGGCTGCGCTATATGCCGCAAGGGTCGGCGGACGGGGCGCTGTTTGTTACGTCAGGTCAGGCCGATTTCGGTGGAACTGAAATTCCGCTGAACGACCGTGAACTGGCAAAAGCCCAAATTCCGGTGCTCCACTTTCCCATTTTTGTTTCTGGTCTGGTGCCGGTTTACAACCTGGCCAACTTTAAAAAACCGCTGCGATTTAGCCCCCAGACGCTTGCCGGAATCTATCTTGGAAGCATCCGGCGATGGAACGATCAGGCATTGGTTGAGCTGAATCCTGGAGTGGAATTGCCCAACTACACGATTCAAGTAGTCCACCCTGCCGCAGGTCGCGGATCAACCTATGTGTTGTCTGAGTATCTGAGTAAAGTGAGCCCTGAGTGGAAGTCGAAGGTAGGCCGAGGCTCGTCGATCTCGTGGCCTACCGGCCAAGTCGCGGAAGGCAACGGAAATGTTGCGCGCATGGTAAAGGACAATCCGGGCTCTATTGGGGTTGTGGAACTTGCTTTCGCCAGTTCGAACCAAATGCAGTGTGGATCAGTCCGCAACGCGGCAGGAAAGTTTGTGATCGCGGATCAAAAGAGTCTGACAGCAGCGGCCAATGCCCCTCATTCCGGATCTACGGACTTCCGATGGTCTTTGACGAATGCGCCGGGGGTCGACGCCTATCCGATCGCAACGTTCTCCTTTGTCCTGGTGTCCGCCAACATTAGCGACGGCAAAAAGCGAATCGCAATCACCGATTTTATGCACTGGATCCTGACCGAGGGGGAGAGCTATGAGGCACCGCTGAATTATGTTCCTGTGCCTGCAAACATAGTCCTCGAAGAACTGAGGGTCATCGCCAAAATCGCCGGCTCTTAGTTCAGTCATCACTTTCGGAGTAACAGCCTCGAATCCATCGGCGGCGCATCGGCGCTTAGGTGCGAACCCAGTATCTGATTTCAACTACGCCAAGGTAAAATCATGATGTCCCGTCATGACCTTCTCCCGTTTCGTGACCAAGTCGGCATTCCTAAATAAGAAGCGCAGCTTGCTGACGGTTTCCAGCATTGCGTTTTCACTTCTGCTACTGAGCATCATGCTGTGCGTATGGCGGAGTTTCTATATCGACAAGGGTGCGCCGGATTCCGCGTTGCGCATCATGACGCGGCACAAGGTTTCGCTGGCGAATTTTCTGCCGATCTATTATCGCGACAAGATGCGGTCCGTTCCTGGCGTGACTCACGTGGTGCCGATGACATGGTTCGGCGGGACGTACATTGATAACAAGCCAGCCCACTACTTTGCGCAGTTCGCTACTGATCCCGAAGAGTATTTTGATGTGGCGGCAGATAAAGTGCTGCCTGCCGAGCAGATCGCAGCATGGAAAAGAGATCGGGCCGGGTGTGTGGTGGACGTTGCATTAGCCGATAAATTTCATTGGAAGCTCGGCGACCACGTGCATTTGCAGGGGACGATCTTCCCAACCAATCTCGACTTGACGATCCGGGGCATTTACACCATCGATCCACCAACCAGCGGATTGTTCTTTCATACGAAATATCTGGAAGAATCGGTGAGCTGGTTCAAGGACACGGCGGGCTTTTATTTTATTCGCGTGGATAGTGCGGAGCACATGCCCGTTGCGGCCCGTGCCCTTGATGACATGTTTCACTCCACGCCGGTGCCGACGAAGAGTGAGAGCGAGCAGGCGTTCAGGCTGGATTTCATCGCGACGCTGGGCAATGTAAAGGCTTTCATCCTGGGAATTTGCGGAGCGGTTGTATTTACGACGCTGCTGGTTTGCGCCAACACCATGGCAATGTCGATTCGTGAGCGGACGCGCGAAGTTGCTGTGCTGCGTACGCTGGGATTTACGCGCGGGAACATCCTGCAGTTGCTATTGGGCGAGTCATTGGCAATTTCCCTGATTGGGGGCGTGAGTGGAGTTTTTCTTGGAACAGTAATTATCGGAATGATGTCTCGGCCAGGCATCGGCATGCCGGTCTCGATGCACATGACACTGGCGACTGGAGCTACGGTAATGGCTGTGGCGGCCTTCGTTGGGCTAGCAAGCGCTTCAATTCCGTCGTATCGGGCTTCGAATCTGGGCATTGTTGATGCACTAAGACATATCGGCTAAAGGCAGCAAATTCCCCTAGTTGGCGTCTTGCAAAGTGGCCCATTCCTCACCTGTGGCAGTGATCGCAATCACTGCTCCACGTCTCTCACAGAGCTATAAGGAAATCAGGCTTCTCGCCTGCGAGGAGGTGTCCTATGGCTACTTCCCAGGCAAGCATCTCTGTCTCCTACAAGACCATCCTGCTTGCAACCGACTTCTTACAAACTGCTGAAGCTGCACTTCCTTTTGTTGTGAGTCTGGCTCGCCGGTTTGATGCGACCGTACTCGCGACTCATGCTGTTCCGTTCGATGCCATGGCGGGGCTGGCTCCGATCCCTCCCAGCGTGGAACTTGATTTCGAGTGGCGCGATGCCCAAGGGGTAATGCACACGTATGAGGAGAAGCATCCCTTCACGGGATTGCGGCACGAATTCATCCTGGAACGCGGCGATCCGCGAGCGGTGATCGCCGACGTCGTAGAGCAGCGCAACGTGGATATGGTTGTGATGGGTACGCACGGAAGACACGGATTCAGCAAACTTTTCGTCGGATCCGTGGCAGAAGAAGTAATGCGCTCGCTGCCGTGCCCGGTCCTAACCGTGGGCCCGGACGTGAGGCCGCTCATCGACGAGGAATGGCCCCGCCGAATTCTTTTCGCGACGGAATTCGCGGAAGGTTCGATGCACGCTCTGCCCCACGCACTCGCCATCGCGAATGCCAACCAGTCTGAACTTTTCTTGCTGCACACGGTACCGCTCGTGCCATGGGAGCAGCAATCCGAGATGGGCGTTGTATACCAGCGGAGGCTACGCAAACTCGTACCGGACGCGGCGGAACAGCATTGTTCGATTGACGGCGGCGTTTGCTTCGATCTGGCGGCTCCGGGGATTTTGAGGACCGCGCAAACCCGAAAGAGCGACTTAATTGTCATGGGAGTGCATCACGCCCGGTTGCCGAAGTTCGATGCGCACCTGCTGGGGACGAC
>Ga0302321_100000781_pt1 | contig 27555 bp, 22 predicted proteins | sample Fen_T0_1_FD_202505 | JGI IMG/M metagenome (GOLD analysis project Ga0302321, IMG submission 202505) | Peat permafrost microbial communities from Stordalen Mire near Abisko, Sweden - Fen_T0_1 | ecosystem: Environmental > Terrestrial > Soil > Wetlands > Permafrost | place: Sweden: Abisko... | reverse complement strand
GTCCAATTCTGTGTCAAATGCATAATCATCTTCTTGACTTACGAACAATAGAGCTATAGCATCGCGGGATCATATAACTCATACTGAAAGGAAAGGTTGTAGGCCATGATCGAAGCACAATCCTATGAAAACGAAGAGAGAAGCTTCGGGGAGTTTCGCCGCAAGGTGCGCTCCGCGGAGGTGCTCTCGTCCGCCATGGAGCGGCTGTTGCGCAGCCTGCACTTTACCGGACGAGTGAGCGTGGTGGTGCAGAACGGCACGGTGCTGAAGTCGGGGTACGAGGAGGGTTACTTCCGGCAAGCGGAACCGAGTCTGGCGGTGAGCGCGCAGTAGGGAAAGTTGGGAAGAGCAACAGGCAACTTCAAAAGCAGAAGCAAAAGCAACAGCGAGAGCGGCGGGCAAGAGTGCCCGTCCCACATAAACCGAACAGGTCATCGTAAGAGAAACGAGCCCTGGGCCGAGCAATCGGCGCCGGGGCTTTTTGTTTTGGTGGCGGTTTCCAATTTTCATACGAGAGAGGCAATCATGAATTTTATAAGCGCGTTGGAAGCGAAGGATGTTGCGGTGGAATTGAAATATTGCGAACGGTGCGGCGGATTGTGGCTGCGAGCGCAAGGAGGAGAGGGTGTGTATTGTCCGGGCTGCTGTGTCCGATTGGCGGAATTGCCCGCGCCGACCAGGCGCAGCAGTTTCAAACCGCGCCCGCCGCGAGGGAAGGACCTACACGGCCAAGTTCAGATTGGAATTCTTCTGGGGGTGGCTGAGATGGGGGTGGAGGGATGACGGGGAGCCGGGTGTGGCAGTTGATGGCGGAGACGGATGGGCCTGTCGCGGCGCCATGGCTGGGCGAAATGGAGATGGACCTCTGGCCTTATCGGGATCGCACGGTGGCGATCCTGAAACGTTACGCGCGGTCCTCGGTGGAGGTGGGGCGTCTGCCATCTCTGCTGGGGAGAGAGTTCTTCCGGTCGCGGGTGACGTCTTATTCGCTGGGGAGCTTTGAGGACATCGTGATTTTCGTCCACGACGTGGAACGGGCGCTGGAGCATCTGGACGCGTTCCAGGGGAAGCTGATCGCGATGAACGTGCTGGAAGAGTACAGCCGGCCGGAGGTGGCGCGGCTGGTGGGATGCCCGCTGCGGACAGTGGAGCGGGTTGTGCCGGAAGCGCTGGACGGGTTGTCGCGGCTGTTTCTGGAGGGCGGGCTGATCAAGGAGCTGGTCACACGGGGGCGAGGGGGGAAAAAACCTGTCAAGGGGGCAAAGCGGGCAATTCCGGCGCAAGTGATTGCAGGGGCGGCAAAAATATTGTTTGAGAAGTTGGCGGGATTACCCCATGCAGTTTGTTATTCTGGAATTAAGAGTAGAGAAAAGCACGAGAGTTCAGGGGCGTGACGCGCAAACCGTCGCGCTCTTTTTGTTTGTCTTGGTGGAGAGAACTCAACGCAGGGCGCGTTGACGAGGTAGGGGTCCTTCGACTCCGCAGGGCGGTTCGCGAGCGAACCGCTCTGCTCCGCTCAGGATGACAGATCTTTGGGAGTGACTGGGAGAATGGCAAAGGCGAAGAAGAGTGCGGCGAAGGCGAAACCGGCCACGGTGACGGCGGTAGCGAAGAAGGCGGAGGAAATCCAGCGGGTACGGAACAAAGTGACGAACCTGATCATGGATGAATCGCTGGAGATGACGAAGCGCGCCGTACGGTCCGTCAAAGAGGGTGGAAACGTTACTTCACTTTAATACCTGTGGGAAGTGGCGGGGCTGTTTCCGGCTCCGCGGGGCGAAGGCGAAGGTGAGGACGAGGATTCGCTGGCGAAGACGCTGCTGGAGCGGATGGGGCTGCCGGGGGATATGTCGCGTCAAGGGGAAGACGCGGAGGGTGACGTAGAATCAGAGTGATTGCAGAAGCGAGAAGTCAGAATGCAGAAGTGAAAACTTTTTTGCTGCCGGCGAGAGGGAATATCTTCAAAAGAAACACCTGGGTGAACGGAACGCTGCATGGATATGACGTGGGTGACAGAGCGGATTGCGCTGGGGGGTGGGATCTGGAACGAAAGAAATATGATCGAACTGGTGCAGGCGGGCATTACCCACGTGATCAACATGCAGATCGAGTTCGATGACACGGCGCTGGCCGCTCCCCACGGTGTCCGGGTGCTGTGGAACCCGACGGATGACGATTTTCAGCCGAAGCCGCACGAACTGCTGGACCGGGGAGTAGAGTTTGCGCTGGAGGCGCTGAACGATCCGGAGTCGAGGGTGTATATCCATTGCGCGGCGGGAGTGCACCGGGCGCCGATGATGACGCTGGCGGTGCTGGGAGCGACGGGCTGGGATGTGGAAGCGGCGATGGTAATGATCGAGACGAAGCGGGCGGTGGTGGATTTTGCGGATGTGTATGTGGAGAGCGTGCGGAAATATCTGGGAAGTCAGAAGTGAGATTGCAGAAGTGAGAAAACAGTTCTCAGTTCCCAGTTCTCGGTTCTCAGTCAAACGCTGGGCAAACCTTTCACCACGGGGGGGCACAGGGGCACACGGGGGAATTCGGGAGGGCAGAGGGCAGATGGCAGAGGTAAGAACCTTTCCCTAGCGAGTGCGCTGAGCGGGGTGAGGGGGAAGCAGGTGCTTCGCTTCGCTCAGCACGTCAATTGGCACCGAAGGTCTGGGGGAAGAAGATGCGGAAGGGGCGCCGCTCGGGGGAGCGGCTTTTTTATTGGCCGGGGACGGCGGCGGTTGCGCGCATGAGGAGAGAGAGAAATGCATAGGTCCTTCGCTTCGTTCAGGATGACAACGGAAAAGCGCTGGTCTGCGTTGCCGAAGATAACGGCGATGTTGCTGGCAGCAGTGATGAGCTCGGCAATGATGCGGGGGGCAGGGCCGGCGCTGACGACGATCATTGACACGGTGTATCGGGCGGATGGGACACCGGCGGGCGGGACGGCGCTGATTTCCTGGCCGTCGTTCATGACGGCGGAAGGGGATGCAGTGGCGGCGGGAAGCAAGAGCGCGGGGATCGGAGCGGGGGGAGCATTTTCGACGAGCCTGGTTCCGAACGCGGGTGCGATTCCGGCGGGGACGTATTACACGGTGGTGTTCCAGTTGGACGACAAAACGGTGCGGACGGAATACTGGTCGGTGCCGACGACATCGCCAACCACGATCGGGGTGGTGCGGGCGACGCCGGGGACGGGAGTGGCGAACGGCCTGGTATCGAAGCAGTACGTGGACGCGGCAGTGGCCAACCGGGCAGTGGACGCGGCGGTGGTTCACCTGGCGGGAGCGGAGGTGGTGAACGGGACGAAACAGTTCGCGGCGCCGCCGGTGGTACCGGCGCCGGGCGGGGCGAACGATGCGGCCAACAAAGCGTACGTGGATCAGGCGGTGGCGAACGTCGGCTCGGGGAGCTACGTTGCGAAAGCTGGGGACACGATGACGGGCCCGTTGACGCTGGCGGGGGATCCGGCGGCGCTGAACCAGGCGGCGAACCGGCACTATGTGGATACGGGGCTGGCGGGAAAGGCGAGCCTGGTGAATGGCGTGATCCCGGCATCGCAGGGCGGGACGCCGCCGGGGATTCGATATGCCACGACGGGGCTGAACTGGTCGCAGACGATTTCGGGGAGTCTGAGCGCGGGAGTGCAGGCGACGGTTACGCTGACGCCGTGTCCGGCGGGCGTGGACACAACGACGGGGGCGGGGTATGCGGTACTGATCGCAGGCGGGGGGAATAGCGAAGCGGTCAACGTGGTTTCGGGCACGGGCGGTTGTATTTCGGGGGCGGCGTCGGGGACGATCAAGTTCACTCCTTATTACTCTTACAGCCCGGGGTACACCATCGGGTCGGCCTCATCGGGAATCCAGGAAACGCTGAATGATGCGTGTGGAGTGGATTCGACGTACTGGAAGAACACGCAGTGCAACGTGACGATTCCGGCGAACGGGCCGAACAAATCGCTGAACACATATGCGGTGGCGGGCACAATCTATCTTCACGCGAACCAGTCGTCGTTGAGCGGGTACGGGGCGTCGCTGGCGTGCACCGGGCGAGGGGCGTGCCTGCAAGTTGGGAATCTCGCGAACTCAAACTCGTATGCAAACAACAGCATTGCCGGGATCAGCTTCCAGTCGCCCACCAACCGCACGACGGACCCGGCCTACGCGGGAGTTGCGATCACGCAAACGCAGAGGACGTCGCAGGTGGTGACGATCACCACGGCGAGCGCGCACAACTTCCGGGTGGGTGACATGGTGACGATCCTGTTTACGGACAGCAGCGCGTACTGGGGGGACGCGATGGTCACGGCGGTTCCGAGCAACACAACGTTTCAGTATGCGCACTCGGGGGCGAACCTTGCCGCGCAAACCACTCCGGGAGTAGTGGCGCTGACCTATGTGGCGGTACTGGACAACGCGATGAACAGCCACTTCTCGGATATCTCGTATGACTTCGTCAGTGAAAATGGCCAGTTCAACAACTTTTTCGATCTGTGGGACGACGAGAACGCGCTCATCGAGCACTTCAATAACAATGCCATCAGCCTGGGCCAGGGGCCGAACTGGACGGGGTCGTTTATTTTCTCGGCGGGAAACCAGAGCGCGCCGCAACAGATCGCGCCGGTGATCACGATGAGAGACTCCAACATCACGGCGAACTACTCGAATGGGATCACCGTCTACAACAGCAACGGAGTGTATGTCGAGAACACGGTGATCCAGGCGAGCGGACCATGGCAGTTGTATTCGGCAAATACGACGGGGAACTATCAGGGAGCGTATCTGAAGAACATTTACTCCGAGAGTTCGAGCAATGCAAATCCGCTGTCGCCGGTACGGTCGCCGTTCCCAGGGACAGGGATAGCCGGCCTGATTGCGGGACCGACCAGTGCGGCGGGAAAGTTTGAGGTTGCCGGGGCAGGCGCGATGCAGGGTTCTTTCCCGAGTGGGGGGAGCGGAGGGATCGCGTATTCCTACTTCATCGTAGCGAAAGACAGCAGCAAGGGGACACAAACGTCACCGCTGCAGGTGTTGAACTACAACTCGACGGGGAGCGATTCGATCCCGGTGCGATGGCCACGGGTGGCGAACGGAACGGACAGTATTTCTTATGACGTAATCCGGACATTGACTCCGGCCGGGGTGGGGGGAGTGTACCCGTACCCAAGTGGCTGTAACGGAGGCGCAACGAGCGCCTGCGGCACGGTGGCGACGAACCTGGCGCAGTGTTCCGGCCTGGTGTGCACGTACACGGACAGCGGTTCGGCGGTGACCTCCACCTATACGATCCTGCAGGGCAACTACACGGGAAACCTGATCTTCTGGCCGGGCTCGATTGTTACGGTGAACAAGAGCGTTGCGGTGGATGTGGAGCATGGGAACGTGGTGGGAGTGGGGCTGAGCGGGAATCCGGCGCAGATTGCCGGTGAATGCTCGGGATATGGGGCGGGGTCCGCGGGCGGGTACACGGCTTGCATCTCGAGCATTACGTCGTCCAACAATGATGTTCCGAACCAGACAGCGGCGCTGGTAACGGATGGCGTAGCGGCGGGAGGCGGGATGGCGCTCACGAAGGGGCGCTTGAACTTCTCCATGTCGCCGTGGTCGGCCCTGCAACCGCACCACATCATCACGCTGATTGATTCGGAGCCGGGCAAGACGCGGGCGACGGCTGGGTATCGTCCCGCAGCCAGCCCGAATGATACGTGGATAGGGACGGACGTTCCGACGGCAGTGAGCGCAAGCCAGGGGCAACTGGCGTTTGGAGCACCGGTGTCGATAACGAACTACATTGCCGCAACCGGGGACGGCACGACGCAAAACTGGAAAGAGCGGCTGAACGCAACCCTGAAAGAGTTCAATATCGGGGTGAAGTTCGACCAGAGCGTGACGATTGCGGGACTGGCGAGCGGGTGCCTGAATGTCGCGTCGGGGGTGATTGGGTCGACCGGAGCTCCGTGCGGGAGTGGAGGCGGGGGAACCGGAATCACGTCGCTGAACGGCCTTACGGGCTCGGCACAGAGCTTTGCGCAAACAAACGACACGAATGTGACGCTGGGGATCACGAGCGCCGGGACCACACACACGTTCGCGATGGGATGGACGGGGCTGCTGGCCGCGGCACGAGGCGGAACCGGGGTGAGCGATTTTTCGTTCAGCGGGAACACGCACAAGGCGGTAACGCTGAGCGGCTCCACTACGAGTGGCGATTGCGCGAAGTTTGATAGGAGTGGGAATCTTACGGACGCGGGGGCGGCTTGCGGCTCGGGAGGCGGGGGTGCGGTGTCATCGGTGTTCGGGCGGACGGGCGCCGTGGTGGCGGCGAGCGGGGACTACTCGGTGTCGCAGGTAACGGGAGCGGCGGCAGACTCCGCGGTGGCGCATAACAGCGGCGCGGAGACGATCGCGGGGGCGAAGACGTTCTCGAACGATGTGACGCTGAGCGGGAACCTGAACGTTGCCGGGAACATTGTGCAGACGGGCGCGGGGCCGTGGAGCGCAGAGGGGGCGTACGGGACGATGACGCCGGCGGCGGCTGGAAAATCGAAGATCGGGTTCGGGGCCAACGGGAAGCTGGCGGTGTCGGAGAATGCGGGCGCGGTCACGGAGGTGGCGAAGAATTATCCGCAACAGTTCACGTACACGTTCTTCGACGCGAATAACCTGCTGACAACTTCGCTGGCGGTGCCGTCGATTTATGTGAACCGGGCAGCGGCGTTCCATGTCGTCGAGGTGTACTGCGAAATTGATGGAGGGACGGCAACGATCAATCTGCAGACGGGCGGGGCGAACGTTTTGAGTTCGGACCTGGCATGTTCGATGGGAGGAGCGACGACGTCTTCATTTGTGGCGGGGAAGGACGCGGTGGGGGTGGGAATGAAGATCGGGCATGTGACGGCGATGGCTACGGGGGCGTTGCATCGGATGAATGTGGTGGTGAAGTACACGGTGGATTAGTTCTCAGCTCCCGGTTCTCAGTTCTCAGAGGCGCGCTGCGGCGCGCTTTTTTATTGGGGCGAGCGGGGCGGCGCAGGGGTCAAGACCAAAAACCTGAACCACGGGGGGCACAGGGGAACACGGGGGAAGGCCTCATGGTCGCAGCCGATGATCAGGGAATAGGGGTCCTTCGACGCCACAGTTGCTCCGCTTCGCGGAGCAACTGTTCCGCTCAGGATGACAAGGGTTAATAGTTCGCGGCTAGCAAACGGCTCGCAAGCGGGAGAAATCGATGAGAGTGATGCGGATTCTGGCGGCGGTTGTGATTTGCGCCGTCGCGGTGTCGTGCTGGGCGGCGACTTACTACGTGGATGCGACGGGCGGGAGTGACGGGAATGACGGGCTGTCGCAGGCGACGGCGTGGAAGACGGTGGCGAAGGTGAATGGGAGTACTTTCTCGCCGGGGGATCAGATCCTGTTCCGGCGCGGTGGAGTCTGGAACGAGAGCCTGGTGCCGCCGTCGAGTGGGGCGTCGGGGAATCCGATCATCTTTGATGCGTATGGAACCGGGGAAGCTCCGACGCTGACGGGATATGCCGGGCTGGCGGCGGCGAACTGGACGCTGGATTCGGGGAACATCTGGAAGACGTCGATCACGGCGACTTCATTCAGCTATGTGCTGTTTGGCTGGATCGGGAGCAATGGGACGGTCGGAAGCGTGTGGGGAACGAAGTTCACATCGGGGAAATCGGCGCTGGTGGCGCCGTATCAGTTCTATTTTTCAACGAACGTTCTTTATGTGCACTCGCCGTCAAACCCGGCGACGTACTACGGCAGCATGGCGGCGATGCTGATGGCGAACGGGCAGATGCTGTACATCTGAAACATCCGGATGATGAAGCGGGGTATGTGGAGCGGGAGCAACCGCCGATGGTGTTCCGCATGAGCACCAGTGAGTTTCAGCAGGAAGTGCTGGAGAAGCTGGGACAACTGCAAGCGAAGATGGACATGCTGGTGGGGAATGGGCAGCCTGGCCGGGTCAAACTGGTCGAGGATCGCCTAACGGCTCTCGAGCGGAATGACATCCGGCGCAATGTATACGATCGCATCGTGACGGCGGGCATCGCGTTCGTGGTAAGCGCGGCGAGCGCGGCGATTGCGCTGCACGACCGTTTTCTGAAGTAGCGAACGAGTGGCGAGTGGCGGGCGCCGGGCGCCGCAAACTTGCATGAGGGGTTTGAGGATCTTCGAACCTCATTCGAGATCTGCAAAACACAAGAAAAAACAGGAGAGCAGTCATGAATTTCTTGCAGAAGCTGCTGCAGGGGATTGCGTTTGTCCCGGCAGTAGTGAACGGAATCGAAGGATTATTCGGAAGCCGATCCGGACAGGAGAAGAAAGAGTCGGCAGTTTCCTTTGTAGCAGCGGCGATTCAGCTGAGCGAGGCAGTCGCGAACCGGGAGATTGTGGACGAAGAGAAGTTCAAGGAAGGATTGTCGAAAGCGATTGACGGCACAGTGGAGTGCCTGAATGCGTCGAGTTGGGCGCGGGCGAAGTAGATAAGACGGCCGGAAGGCCGAAATTCATAAGCGAGGAACTCAAATGTCATTCGGGTTTAAGAACATCGGGCATTTCTTTGCGACCGTGGCCGCCGACATCGTGAAAGGGGCACGCGCGGTGGGAGGCGTCATGATGAAGGTAGGGAAGAGCGAGACGGAGATTGAGACGATCACCAGCCTGTTCTTTCCGCAGGCGGTGGCGCTCGAACGGGGAGCCTTTGCACTGCTGGGACTGGCGGCGCAGGCGGTGTCTGAGGCCGGGGATGCCGCTGCGGTGAACGGCTTGAACATTACGCTTGATCAGCAACTGGTGGCGGACATCAAGTCTTTGATCCAGGCGATCGAGGAGTATGCGAAGTCGGTGGGTACGGCGAAGCCGGCGGTGGGGAAGTAGCCGAAGCGCACGGGTCACAACGTCGAGGAGGGAGTAGGGGTCCTTCGACTCCACGTGTCTCACGCTTCGCGCGAGACACGCTCCGCTCAGGATGACAAACGATAGGGTCGGGAGACTAGCCGACTTCTTCGCTCCAATTTTCCAGCGTCTTCTTTACTACGACCATGAACTGGTCGGCGACGGCGCCGTCGATGATGCGGTGGTCGTAGCCGAGGGTGAGATGGACGACGGAGCGGATGGCGATGGAGTCGGCGCCGTCCTGGTCGGTGATCACCAGGGGCTGCTTGGTAATACCGCCCACACCCATGATGGCGACGTTGGGTTGATTGATGATGGGCAGGCCGAAGACCGCCCCGAACTGGCCGGGGTTGGTGATGGTGAAGGTGGCGCCTTCGACATCCGCGGGCAGAAGTTTCTTGGTGCGGGCGCGCTCGCCCAGGTCGGTGATGCCGCGTTGCAATCCGAGGAAGTTGAGCTCGTCGGCATTTTTGAGGACAGGCACGATGAGTCCGTTGTCGAGGGCGACCGCGATGCCGGCATTAACGTGGCGGTGATAACGGACGTTGTCGGCTTCGAGGGAAGCGTTGGCGATCGGGTATTGCTGCAGGGCGATGATGGCCGCGCGAACGAAGAACGGCATGAAGGTCAGGCGGGCGCCGTTGCGCTGCTCGAAGCTGTTCTTCAGCCTGTTGCGCAGGTTGACGATGCGGGTCATGTCCACTTCGAACATGCAGTGGACGTGGGCGCTGGTACGGCGCGACTCGATCATGCGCTGCGCGATGATGCGGCGCATCTGGCTCATGGGAACGAGGTCGCCGGGAATGGCGGCGGGCGCGGGGGTTGGCGCGGGGCGGGAGGCCGGGGTGGCCGCGACGGGGGCGGAGGAGCGTTGCCCGACGAAATCCAAGATGTCTTGCTTGGTAATACGGCCGGCGGCGCCGGTGCCCTGAACCCTGGATAGATCGACGTTGTGCTCGCGGGCGAGTTTACGGACGAGCGGGGAGGAGCGGACGTCATCGTCTCCTTCTTCTTCGTGGGCGGCGGCAGCGGGCGCGGGGGCGGCGGGCTGAGGCACGGGTGGAGCGGGCGGGGCTGCAGCTTTGGCCGGAGCCGCGGCAGGCTTGGCGGCGACGGCCCCATTGCCTTCTCCGATTATGGCAACGACGGTGTTGACCTGGACGGTATTGCCCTCGGGGACCTTGATTTCCTGAAGGACGCCGGTGGCGGGCGCGGGGATTTCAGCGTCCACCTTGTCGGTGGAGATCTCAAAGAGAGGCTCGTCACGCTGAACCTTGTCCCCGGGCTTCTTCAGCCACTTGGTGATGGTTCCTTCGAAAATTGACTCCCCCATCTGGGGCATAACAACGTCTGTCGGCATGGTTTTTTCCTGTGAAGCCCTGCAGGAACAGCGGCGCGAAGGCAAAAAAACATTATAACGAAGCCGAGGTTGGCTGAGAGCCGGGAGCCGAAAAGGTCCCGGCTCTTTTTCTATGGAGTCACTGACGATGAAACGTTTGCTGGTGGTGGTGCTGCTGTGTGTTCCGGCCTTCGGGCAGGCGTATTCGGGAACGGGAACTTCGCGGGGGACGGTCAGCTACACGGCGAATGGCGGCGGGCAGTTTGTGACGGGAGTGGGGGAGAACAGTTACTGTCCGGCCGGATCCTCGGGCGAGTTGACTGAAGGAACGCCGGCGTGGGGGGCGACGGACGGCGTGGCGAACCTGCCGACACAGTGCATGAACACCGCAGTGGCCTCAACGCCCAGCGGAACGCGGATCGGCGGCGGCGCGGCGACCGCGTGGAGTCCGGCGGATGGTCCAGCGCTGACCGCGTTGCTGGGCGGATCGAGCCTGCTGTGCGGGGACACGATTCAGTTGACGGCGGGACAGACTTACATCGATTCCGCCACCTTCACGTTTCCCGCTCCGGCTTGTGATGGCGGGCACTGGATCACGGTGAAATCGTCGGGCGTATCGAACGGGAACTTCCCAAGTGAAGGGATGCGAGCCACGCCGTGCATCATCGGGCTGGCGAACGACGCCACGAATGGGCGGCAGGTTCCGGGGTATCCCGACTACGCCTGCACATCGTATCCGGCGGTGCTCACGGCGAAGATTCAGGCGCCGGCGGCGTCGGGACAATCGGCAATCGAGTTTGCCAGCGGGGCGAACCACTACCGGTTTGTGGGGATCGAAGTCACGAAGTCGGATGGGTACCGGCCGGGGCAGTTGATTGCGCTTGCCCCGGACTCGGTGACGCTGGGCGCGAACCACATCATTTTTGACCGGAGCATCATCCACGGGGTTGGGTGGACGGCGGCGGGCGACATCTACACCGAGACGCAGAGCGGACTGGCGGCCAAGAACTCGCAGTGGATTGCACTCATCAATTCCTGGAACTACGACACGTACTGCAATTCTTCGTGCGTGGATTCGCAGGGGTTCAATGGCGGGACGGGAGCATACCAGGACGGGCCGTTCAAGCTTTACAACAACCTGGTGGCGACGGCGGGCGAGAGTTTCCTGATCGGGGGCGGAGGCCAGGGGATCGGCACGCCGAATACCCATCACTTCGAGGTGCGCGCGAATCACTTCTTCAAGCCGCTCATCTGGATGCAGGCGATTGAGACCTGCCCGGTGTTCTACAACTTCCCGATTGTTAAGAACCTGGGGGAATTCAAGAACGGGGTGCTGGCGCTGCTGGAAGGCAACGTGTACGAGAACAGTTGGCAGGGATGCCAGAGCGACCAGACGGGCTTTGCGCAGATCATCGCTACCAAGAACCAGAATGCCAAGGCCGGCATGGTGGCCAACTTCGACGGAACGAACGTCGTGACGCGGGCTTCTGGCGGAGCGTTCATTCACCAGTGCGGAAATAATCCGAATTGCAGTCCTGCCGACGCCGCCAATTGCCCTCCGGGCGGATGCGTTCTAGAAATCAGCGACTCGAGCCGCGGCGGCGTGGATGATGGGCGCGATTATCGCTTCTGCAATGGAACCAACGGATGCACACAGACCGGCGACCTGGTGAACACGGCCAGTTTGACCAGTACGGTGCCGACTGGCAGCGCGATCAACACCTACACCTGCGTTCCGGGAGACTGTCCATCCTGCAAAATCCAGCACATGACGATGCGGTTCAACGAGATTATGAACGTGATCCAGTGAATCACGGTTGATAGCGGGAAGTCCTCGCACTGCCAGGATGAAGCTGCCGGCAACGATCACGTTATGGTGCGCGACAACCTGATGCACGGGTTATCAGTTGAAATGTCCAACGGGTCGGATCCCTACTCCACTTCACCCGCATTCAAGATCGGGAACGGGCAGATTGGCGCGGTCATCAATTCGGTCGAACTGGCGCACAACACCGTGGCGATCGAGGCTGCGGGAAATTCCGGAGGAGGGCTCGGCAGCCAAATCGACTACACGGATACGAAGACGCTCTCCGGGTTCAACATCCACGACAACGTGGCGCCGGGGCCGTTCCAGATCAACCACAGCAGCGGGTCGAACGTCACGAAGGGATATGGCGGGAACTACGAGCTGGCCTATGCGTTCGTGACCGACGCGTGCCCAGCAACTTTCCCGAACGACGCAGGGTTGGACATTGACTTTACCGGCGTAGCGCTCCGGGCGGTCTCCGGCGGCACGGGGTTTACCTTCTCGCCATCGTTGGCTTCGTATCTGGTGACGGTCGATGGACAAGAGTCTGCAACAACCGGGAGCACCTCGACGGGGTTCACTCTTAGCGCAGGCCTCTCCGCCGGCGACGCGATCACCGTCCGGGATTTAGCGCATTGCAACTGGACATTCAAGGGGAACCTGCTGGGCACGAGCCTTCCCGGGAGCGCGAACGACAACGCGCCGTATCCGGATGGGACGATCCTGGCGAGCGCGAACAACAATCTGAGCTGCGGACGCGGGACGGACTCCTGCATCCTGGATGGAGCGTCGTTCACTTCGTTGTTTGCCAACTGGCAGGCGCGGAGTGGTGGGGACTACACGATTACGAGTGGCTTTTACAAGAACTCCGCCACCGACGCGGGGACGAGACCAGCGACCGGAAAGGATCCCGGCGCCGACCTCGCAACGCTGGCGCAGATAGTACAGGGAGTGCGCGGGGCGACGTACTATCCGGCGCTCTCAATTACCAGCACGGCGCTGTCCGGAGGGACGGTGGGGGCCGCATACAACGGACTGCTGCAGGCATCGGCCGGGGCTTCGCCTTACAAAGCCTGGTGGCTGGAAACGGATCCAACCAAATGCGGCGGAAACTGCGGAAGCTTGCCGGCGGGAATCGTGATCGGCCGCAGCGGGACGGTGAACGGTCCATTCCTGTTGCTGAACGTCCAGCGCGCCGTGGGGGCTTGCGGAAGTGCCGGGACGGTGGCTTGCTCTACCTTCACTCTCAAGCAGACGCTGGTCGCTGGAGATCTCCAGGTCGGCCAGGTGGTGACGATTTCGAACCTGGAGAACGGGACGGGCAGCCAGGCGAATGATGCGACGTTCAACGGAACGTGCACGATTCGAGTGCTGACGGGAAGCAGCAAGTTCAGTTGCGAGCAGACGGGGACGGGGGCGGATACTCTCGCCAGCCATTCGCCGAACTCGTGGTGGACCGGGCCCTACAACTCTGGGACCACCTATGCGACCGGGGAGCAGGTCGTGTACGGGCTGGTCGGATACTCCTCGCTGCAAAGTGGAAACAAGAGTCACCAACCGGACACCTCCCCAACCTTCTGGCAGGTTTACGCGCTGCCGGCGAATAACGCACCGGGTGCAGTAGCCAGTTTTGCGCCCATGACGGCGGGCACATTCACGTTCTGGGTGGGGGCGCGGGACGGAGCATTCCAGCTGGCGCGGGGCGCAATCACGCTGGTCGTGGTTACTCAGGGTGCGCACTTCGTGGACCTGAACTGGGACGCATCACTGGGGGCGGATTCGTACAACATTTATCGGGGAAGTTTCGCGGGTGGGCCGTACACCAAGCAAAACGGGTTCGCGATAATGCCCACGGGGTGGACAGACACGGGTTTGCTGAGCGGGACAATCTATTACTACGTCGCAACCGCGCAGAACGCTGGCGGAGAGAGCGGATATTCCAATGAGGCGGCGGTGGCGGTGCCGTGACAACAGTGGACCGTAACTTCAGGCAGCGCCTCGAGTCTGCGCGGAGAGAAGTGGAGGTTCTGCACCTGGTGGCGCTAGGGGCCACTAATGGAGAAATCGCGCGGGAGCTGAAAATGGCGGAGCGGACGGTGAAGAAGTATTGCTCGCGGCTCTATGAGAAACACGGCATTTCGGATCTGTCTCCGTACGGCAAGCGGGCACGGCTGGCGACGCTGGTGGCGGATCGGGAGCGTTCCGGGACTGCCGCTGAACTGGATCCGATGGAGAAGACGATCGCAAAGTGGGTAACGTCAGGAAGGACCAACGCCGAGATTGGTGCGGTGTTCGGCAAGACGAGATGGTGGGTGGTGAGCTGGCTGCGCGAGATCTACGAGAAGACGGGGATGGGGAATCGCACGGAACTGGCGCTGTGGTCGGTGGCGAAGCTGGGGGGAGAAGGCTGAGCGCAGAAGAGGCGAATACCGCGGACGATGAAATGAACGCGGACCCTAGAAGCAACGGCGGCGGACAAGAGTGTCCGCCCCACACAATCACTTTTTCGCGGAGGGCGGAGTGAGGCCGTTGAGGCGCAGGTACATGGCGGCCATGGCGTAGTGGTCGGCCCAACTGCTGGAGAGCACCAGGGCGACAAAAGCGCGCGTCACCTGCTTGCCGCCGAAGAATTCGGTGGTCTCGCCGAGCTTGGAGTCGTCCATCTTGGAGAGGGCGTCGGAGCAGAAGTCGAAAGAAGACTTCAGTGAAGCGGCCAGCTTGTCTTTGCCGTCGGTTTCTTTGGCTTCGTCGACTTTGGGAGCGGGGACGGCGGCTGCCTTGCTGCAGAACGCATTGTTGGATTCGATGATGTGAGTGACCAGGTGGCCGAACGTCATCTGGTCGGCGGTTGGCTTGTAGTCGAATTTGTTGGCGGGCATCTGGTCGACGGCGGCGATGATGTTTTTCTGGCGGCCAGGCAGGATTTCTCGGAGGGCGGAGCTGACTGGATTCCTGGTCTGGGCCAGGGTGGCGGACACGGCGAACAATAGAAAAGTCGGGACCAGGAGAGCAGTCTTCATTACTGATTCTTATCCTCCGAATGCGGTTGCAAGGATAACGCGGGCGAGGGCGGGTGCGCCACAAGAGGCCAAGCAACGGCGGCGGACAGGAGTGTCCGCCCCACACTTGCGAATCTTACCCCTGCCGGCGCTTGAACGGGCCTTCCTCCGCCCTTAGACTTGGTTAGATGCACGCGCACGAACATGGGCACGCTCACGGAACGGGCCGGGTTCTCCGGTTCTCGCTGGTCGTGACCTTGCTCTACATCATTCTGCTGGTGGTGGCGGGCATTCGCGCGCATTCTCTGGCGTTGCTTTCCGAGGCGGGACATAACCTTTCTGATTTCCTCGCGCTTCTGCTGTCGTTGACGGCCGTGTATTTGGAGGGGCGCCCTCCGAGTTCCACGAAGACGTATGGATACCACCGGGCGGGTGTGCTGGCGGCACTGGTCAATTCGGTGTCGCTGGTGGTGGTGGCATTTTTCATTTTCTACGAGGCGGTCAAGCGACTGCAGAGCCCGGAGCATGTCCACGCCGGGACGATGATGGGCGTGGCGGCCGCTGGAGTCGTCATGAATGGCGTGATTGCGCTGCTGCTGTGGCGCGCGGGCCGCGACGTGAATATCCGCAGCGCTTTTCTGCACGAGATTGGCGACACGCTTTCGACGGCGGCGGTGATTGTGGGCGGCTGGGCGATCCTGTTGACGGGCCAAAACTGGATTGATTCGGCGCTCTCAATCGGGATCGGCGCGCTGATTTTGTGGTCGAGTTTCGGGATCATGCGCGAGACGCTGAACATCCTGCTGGAAGGTACGCCGCGCGGGATGAGGGTGGCGGCGGTGGAAGCGACGATGCGGGCGGTCGCCGGGGTGAACGATGTCCACGACCTGCATGTGTGGAGCATCGGATCGGAGAGTCATGCGCTTTCGGCGCACGTAAAGATTGCCGACATGGCAACGTCCGAGAGCGATTCGATTCTGCGGGAGATCAACGAGAAGCTGGGGCACGACTTCGGGATCCGGCACACCACTATCCAGCTTGAGCATGTGGTGTGCGAAACGGCGCACGGGTGCGTGATTCCGGTGGGAGATGAGCACTAGCACCAGCAGTGGTTTCGAGAGCCTTGCTGCGTCGAGAAGGGTGGGCGCATGGGCTAGCGCGGATTCTGCGGTGCTGGCGACGGGTGGGGGCGATTGCGGAGGTCAGAAAGGTCAAAGTCTTAACCACGGAGGTCACGGGGGGAAACGGAGTACCCGTAGCGAGCGAAAAATCCCGAGCGCACACGGGAGATAATCCATTACAAATCAATAGCATAGTGCTAATCCAGTCCCGCTTGTCGCGCGGTATGCTTACTGTTCTGTGATAACCTTTTATCAGGAGTCGTTCCTCCCCGAAGTATCATCCAAATGTCCATGCGGCGCTGGCGACAACTTTTGCGGTTTCTGACGGCTATTCAGCTGCTGCCTGCTCTTGAAAGCGGCGAGGAAACTCTTGTCGGCGGGCAGGCGGTGCTGGAGGGCGTCATGATGCGCTCGCCGCACGCGTGGGGGATTGCGGTACGGAAGCCGTCGGGCGAGATCGCTACCCACAGTGAACCGCTGGAGCGCCCCTCGGAAGCGCATAAATGGATGGGGTGGCCGGTGGTGCGCGGCGTGATGACGCTGGGGCACGCGATGACGCTGGGCTTCCGGGCGCTGCGCTTTTCGGCGAACCAGGCGCTGGAGGAGATTGCCGTGGAGGATGCGGGCGCATCCGGCAAGCCGGCGAAGAAATTTGAAATCACCGGATGGATGGCGGCGGTGAACATCGTGTTCTCGCTGGCGTTCTTCATCGTTATGTATAAAGTCCTGCCGCTGCTGGCGACTACCGCACTCAAGAAGATCAATCCGGTGTTTGGCGGGCAATTCGTTTTCAACCTGGTGGATGGGCTGATCCGGATCGCGATGTTCCTGCTGTTCGTGTGGGGCGTGTCGCTGTGGAAGGATATCCGGCGGGTGTACGAGTATCACGGAGCGGAGCACAAGACGGTATTCGCGTTTGAGAATGGCGATCCGCTGAATGCGCGTGAAGTGCAGAAATATACGACCTACCATCCGCGCTGCGGGACGAGCTTCCTGATGACGGTCATGATTATTTCCATGGTCGTGTACATGATGATTCCGGTGCACACCTTCTGGGCGCGGTTCGGGATTCGCATTGCGCTGTTGCCGGTGATTGCCGGAGTTTCCTACGAGATCATTCGCTACGCCGCCAAACACCGCGGCTCGCTGTTCGCGCTGATGACGGCCCCGGGCCTGTGGCTGCAGCGGATTACCACGCAGCCTCCGGACGACCGCCAGGTGGAATGCGCCATCATCGCGCTGGACAAGGCGATGGCGCTGGAAAAGCAGCGCGGCGGGGAATTGGTGATTGCCTAGCAGTCTGCTGCGTAGTTCTCAGTTCCCGGTTCTCAGTTCTCAGAAGACCCCTTTACAATAGAATTTCAGAGAACGAGCACGGAATTGTGGCTACGCGCAGCCCTGGCTCGGCCTGCCTTTACTGAGAACCGGGAACTGAGAACTGAGAACACATGTTTCAACGTCTTGCCCAAATCGAAGCGCGCTACGACGAGCTGACGCAGGCGCTGGCGTCGCCGGACATCATGAATGATTCGGCGAGATTCCAGAAGACCGCCAAGGCGCACAGCGAGATCAGCGATATCGTCGAGAAGTATCACGAGTACAAAGACCTGACGCGAGGCATCGCCGAGAGCAGGGCGATGCTGGCGGACGAAACCGATGCGGACATGCGCGCTTACGCGGAAGAAGAGCTGGCCAAGCTCGAGCCGCGCGTAGTAACCGTCGAGGAAGAACTCAAGGTCCTGCTGCTGCCGAAGGATCCTAACGACGAGAAGAACGTAATCCTGGAAATCCGCGCGGGGACCGGCGGCGATGAGTCGACGCTATTCGTGGCGGAAGTCTTCCGCATGTACAACCGATACGCCGAGACGCAGGGGTGGAAGGTGGAAGTGCTGTCCACGTCGGAGTCGGGCGTGGGCGGGATGAAGGAAGTGATTGCGCTGATCGAGGGCAACCGGGTCTTTTCCCGGATGAAGTACGAGAGCGGCGTGCATCGGGTGCAGCGCGTGCCCGCGACCGAGCAGCAGGGACGGGTGCATACGTCGGCGATCACGGTGGCGGTGCTGCCGGAAGCGGAAGAAGTGGACGTCAAGATCGAAGCGAAAGATCTGCGCATTGATACGTTCTGCTCGTCGGGGCCGGGCGGGCAATCGGTGAACACAACCTATTCGGCGGTGCGGATTACGCATATTCCGACCAACACGGTAGTCAGTTGCCAGGACGAGAAGTCGCAGATCAAGAACCGTGAAAAAGGCATGCGCGTGCTGCGTTCGCGGTTATACGAAGTCGAGATGCAGAAGCAGCAGGATGCGCTGGCGAAGGAACGCAAGCAGATGGTCGGGTCGGGGGACCGGTCGGAAAAGATCCGTACCTACAATTTCCCGCAGAACCGGCTGACGGACCACCGGATCGGATTCACCATCCACCAGCTTGAGCAGGTGATGGATGGGAAGCTGCAGCCGCTGATCGACGCGCTCATCACACATTTCCAGGCGGAGAAGATGAAGCAGGAAACGACGTCGGTGGGGTGAGTGTAGAAGTTAGAGTGCGGAAGTAGTCTTTGCCTCTCGATTGTTTTTCTCCGTGCCTCTGTGTCTCCGTGTTGAAATGGATCCGTGCAACTTCGCCAGGCCCTGAACGCGGCAGTTGAGCGGCTGACTATTGAGCACGTCCCCTCGCCTCGCTTGAACGCTGAACTCCTCATTATGTTCACGCTCGATTGCGACCGGGCGTATCTGTATGCGCATCCGGAGCGAGGGCTCGCCGCCGACGAAATGCGGCGTTACGACGAAGCGATCAGACGAAGGGCGACTGGCGTTCCGGCGCAGTACATTACCGGGCATCAGGAATTCTGGGGACTGGATCTGATTGTTTCGCCGGCGGTGCTGATTCCGCGTCCGGAGACAGAGCATGTGGTGGAGACGGTGCTGGAGTTGGCGCGGTTGGGTGAGGGCCCCGAAAGTCAGAAGCGGCGGACAGGAGTGTCCGCCCCACGCATCGTCGACGTCGGGACCGGGTCGGGGGCTATCGCTATCGCGCTTGCGAAGGAACTGCCCGCCGCGGAGATCCATGCCACGGATATTTCACCGGCGGCGCTGGAAGTGGCACGGGCAAATGCTGCCCGGCATGAACTCAGCTCACGCATCAAGTTCCATGAGGCCGACTTGTTTGGCGGGCTGCCGCAGGGCTGGTTCGACTTTGTGGTGTCGAATCCTCCTTACGTGGGTGAATCGGAAGAAGAACACGTCCAGCTTGAGGTCCGGAAATTCGAGCCGCGGAATGCAGTATTCGCCGGACCGACCGGGCTGGAGGTGATCGAACGGCTGATTCCGCAGGCGCGGGAGGCGTTGCGTCCGGGCGGGTGGCTGGTGTTGGAGATCAGCGGAACGATTGCCGAGGGGGTGGAACTGCGGTTATCGGGGTGGTCGGACGTCAGGATTACAGATGATCTGCAAGGGATTGCACGTGTGGCGAGGGCGCGGAAATAATCCCGTACCTCGCCGTAGACCATCCATGGCTTATTTGCGATAATGCCCAAGCGTTCGTAAGTGGCGATGACGAAAAATTTTCCATTCTTCGGGTCGGTTTCCGGGCAGCAGTTGGGGCCGCTGGAGCAGCAACTGCTTCAGGAGATGTGGACGCGCAGAAGCGCCACGGTGCGCGAACTAGTGGAGGATGGCAAGATCACGCAGGCCTACACCACGGTGATGACAACGCTGGACCGCCTCTACAAAAAGCGTTTTCTGGACCGGGTCGCGGAGGGCCGGGCCTTCCGGTACTCGCCTCGACAAACCCCAGAAGAACTGTGCCGGGGAGCCGCGGTGGAAGGGATCCGGCAGTTGCTCGGATCGAGCGATGAGTCATCGTTGCCGCTTTCCTATCTGGTGGAAGCGCTCAGCGCCCATGACGCGCAATTGCTGGATGAATTGCAGTTACTGGTCGAACGTAAGCGCCGCGAACTGAAGAAGCTGGAGTAGCCCTGATGTTTGTACTGCGCGGGATCGCCGTTTCGCTGGCTGTCTTCTTCCTGGTGTATTGCCTCGGGTCGGTGGTGGTGGCAGGCGGATGGCAATCCACACGGCGCATCCGCAAAATGTCGGCCCGCGGCCTGGCCAATCTGCTGTTTACGTTACGCATTTTCCCGCTGGTGTTTTCTGCCGCGGTCACGCTGGCGTTCGTCGTTCCGTCGTTCCTGTGGCTGGAACCCTCCTCGACGGAAGAAGAAATTGGAGTGGCGCCGCTAGTGCTGGGCGTTTGCTGCGTGGTGCTGTTCATGATCGGCCTGTACCGGGTGGCGACGGCGCAAGCCCGGACTTCGCGGGTGATCTCCAACTGGCTGCAGGGAGCGCGCTCTTTGGACCTTGGGGCAGCGGCCCCCGCATTCCAGGCTCATCATGACATCCCGCCGCTCATGCTGGCAGGCGTTTGCCGGCCCAAGCTGCTGGTTTCGGAATCGACGGTGGCAGTGCTGAGCAGCGACGAATTGCATATCGCGGTCCAGCATGAGATTGCGCACATGCGGTCTCGCGATAACTTGAAGAAGCTAGCTTTCCGTTTCTCTGCTGCTCCGGGAATGGCCAAACTGGAAAACGCATGGCAGGAGGCGGCGGAGCTGGCAGCCGATGACGCGGCGGTTTCGAGCGTCCGGGACGCGCTGGACCTGGCAGCGGCGTTGATCAAGCTCTCCCGGTTGGTTCCGGTCGAAGCGGCTCCCGCGATCAGCATGGGATTGCTGCACGCTTCGGGCTCAATCAGCACGCGGGTGGCGCGCCTGCTCGCGTGGGATGAGAACCAGGCATGCGGCGTTCGCACTCTGCACTGGTACGCGATTCCTCCGGCACTGGCGACTCTTCTGTGGGCGGCAACGGCGTACGGCCCGGTACTGGTCCAGACGCACCGGATCACCGAGTGGCTGGTGCAGTAAGAAGTTGTTCCCGTAGATCCCACCACTGCTTAGGCCTTGTTGTAATTGGTTGTTTTTGAGGCCGCTCCGAACCTACTAGTGCTGGTAGTACATAGCCTATCCCAATACCCTCCTTGTCTGGGCCTGCTTCGCCGCGCGGCCAAGTTAACGCAACGAACTGAGTAGAGCGGCTACTCCTACTGCCTGGACAATCGAGTCATGCCCATGAAGTCATTTTCTGAAATCCGAAAGTCACGAGCCCTCTTCTTTGCCGGGGCGTTGTTGGCTCTGCTGGTCTCTTTTCCTTTGACGGCGTTCAGCCAGGATCCCAACGGCGCGCTGCGAGGAGAGGTCCAGGACCCATCTGGCGCACGAGTGGCGAATGCGAAGGTCGTGGTTACGGCGTTGGGATCTTCCCTGAGACGGGAGGCCGCTGCCGGTGACCAAGGTGAGTTTCGCATTGAAGGCTTGTTGCCGGGTCGCTATCGGGTTGTGGTCAGCGCCCAGGGTTTTGGGGAAGCCAGCGCAGACGTATCCGTGGTTGTGAGCATGGTGCGGGACATCACAGTCACCCTAAGGCCGCAAAGCGGGCGCGAGACGGTGAATGTGCAGGGAGGGGCTTCGTCGATTACGACCGAGCCGATCGACACGGCGAGTGCCGTCCACGGTGGAGCAGTCTCAGCGTTTGATCTGGAGACGATCCCGCTTGCTCACCGCAGCTTCGCGAATATCGCGCACATGGTTCCCGGTACCGAACCGGTGGAACCGTCGGACCCCACCAAGGCGCGGATCACCGCAGTTTCGTTCGGAGGAAGCTCCGGGCTGAATGTGGATGTTTCTGTGGACGGCGGCGACAACTCGGACGACTTCATCGGCAGCTTTCTCCAGAATTTTTCCGTGGATGCGATCCAGGAATTTGCGGTGAAGACTTCGCAGGAAGATGCGGACACGGGGCGCACGGTGGGCGGATCGGTGGTCATCACCACCCGGCACGGCACCAATGACTGGCACGGCAGCGGCGCATTCTACGAGCGCGGTTCGGGGATGAACGCACGCTACCCGATCGATAACCCTGCTCCCGATCCGAAGCAGCCGTTTTCAAGGCAAAACTACATTGGAACGATTGGCGGGCCGATCAAGCACAACAAGCTGTGGCTCTTCGCCGCGCTCGAAGCCGTGCGCGAAGATGCGAGCATCAGCTACAGCCCGGGCAGCTTGGGCGAGTTCAATGCGCTTTCGCAACTGGCGGCCAACGGGCTGATTCACGAATTCAACCTGGAGGGCCAACCGATCGGGGTCGATTCGATCGCAGTCCCCAACAGTGTGAAGGTGCCGTTCCGTGACTACATGGGTTCGTTGCGGTTCGATTACGCGCAGTCTTCGCGGTCGCAGTGGTTTTTGCGGGGGTCTCTCGACAACTACACGACCAATAACGACCTGATCCAGCAGGCCACGCTGCCTTCCACGGGCGCAACTTCCGGCTCAAAGTACGAAAACATCGTGCTGGGCAACACATTTGTGTTCAGCCCGACCTGGGTGGGATCGTTCACCTTCGATGCCAGCTATCTGCACCACACCGAGTCGCGCAACGACTACCAGGGATTCGCGCTGGCGTTTCCGTTCAGCTCCACGTTCCACACCATCTCGGGGTTTGAGACATTCGGCGACAACGGGTTCCAGACCGGGATTACCGCGTTTCCGGTATTGCGCAAACAGCAGAAATACCAGTTCCGTTACGACGTGAGCCATTCGTCAGGTAAGCACGCGCCGAAGTTTGGCATCAGCTTTATTCATGAGCCGGTGCTGAGTGGGGCGCTGTCGGGGACCGAGGAGTTCTTCCACACATTCGGCCTGAACCCGTCGGACTATATCGGCGATCCAACCCAATTCCTGGTTGATTACAACACCTGCGGATCAACAGACGGAACAAGCGGAGGAGTGGTGCCGACGCCTGGGTCGTCCTGTACGGTGACTCCAGCCGGAGACGGCAGTTTCCAGCAGAGCGTCCGGCGGCTCGGCTTGTACGCTCAGGATTCGTGGCGCATGACGCCGCATCTCACAGTGAACTACGGGCTGCGTTACGACACGACGTTTGGGCTGTTCGACGCGTCCGGCCGCAACCAGCTTCAGAATCCGGTGTTGCTGACGCTCCAGGCGTTGCAGATTCCATTGGTCAGTGGGGCTCCGCACGATTACCGGAAACAATTCGGGCCGCGGCTGGGCATTGCGTATGCACCGGGGAAGAGCGAGAAGACGGTGGTCCGCGCGGGGATTGGCCTCTACTACAACGACCTGGCACAGGGTGGATGGGTGCCTGCTTTTCAATCGCTGAATGCGCCACCGGGGCCTTGCGTGAACCCAGGTGACTCAGGCTGCGTTCTGGGAGGCGCCCTGGTCGATCCCAATTACAAGACTCCGTATGCGCTGCATGCCAGTGCCGGTATCCAGCATGCGCTCAACGAGCATTGGACACTGAGCGCGGACTGGACGCATGAGCAGGGCAATCATGCCTACCGCGGTTACAGTTACACTGCCGGCGTCAACCTGTTCTCGCCCGATCCGTTGAATCAGGATCTTGTCCCCAACGTCGACGTGTTCAGAACCGACAACCGTTCCAGCTATGATGCGATGACGATCAAGTTACAGGGCAACATGCATCGCCTCAATCTGACGGCGCACTACACTCTGGCGACCGCGAAAACCTGGGGCTGCAATGTCGGCGAGCTGTTCGACTACGTCAACGGTGTTTGCGATCCGCTGAATGCATTCGCACCGGGCGATTACGGCCCTTCGGGCGAAGACGTGCGCCACCGCTTTGTGCTGGTGGGAACGCTGCATGCACCGGGCGGGTTTGAGATCTCAACCCTGACCCAGGTCGAGAGCGCGCGGCCGTTCACCCTGAACGATGCCGACCAGCGTGCCACCATCAACGGCACCAGGACATCGCTCGATCAATTCCGCGGAACCGGGTTCGCACAAGTAGACCTGCGGGTGGCGCGACCGTTCAAAGTGAACGAGCGGTGGGCGGTGATGCCGTTCGTGGAGTTCTTTAACCTTTTCAACCGCAACAATCCGTCGAATAACTTCGTGGCGGACGTGGCTGCTCTCGGGAACATCCCGCCGGACCAGCTCGGTGGCAACATCACCGACCTTTGCGGCGATGCGGCTTGCAGCCCTGAGAATTTTATTCCCATCACCAGCCTGAATCAGTTGAGAAAACCGGCCGGCGCGCTGGGAGATTTCTTCGGACCGGGTACGACGGTCGGAATTCCTTTTGCCGCGCAGTTCGGGGTGCGCGTGACATTCTAGGAGCTACCTCACATCTCCGGGGCTAAAGCCCAGTTTTTGTAAGGAGTTCGGGCGGCACCCTTCGACTTCGCTCAGGGCAGGCTCTGAAAGCCTGCCCTCCCGGAAGCGATTTGTAAGATAGTCCTTACTCCAAGGTGTGGGCGGGCTGGATTTCATCCACGTCCACCCAACTGGTTGGATATTGTCCGGTGTAGCAGGCGGAGCAGTAGGTAGTCTTCTCCCCATCCGCGCAAGCCTTCTTCAGGCCTTCCAGAGACAGATAGGCAAGCGAGTCGGCGCCGATGTACTCGCGAATTTCGTCGATCGTCTTGTTGGCGGCGATGAGCTGCTTCTTGGAGGGCGTGTCCACTCCGTAAAAGCAGGGTGAGATGGTGGGTGGACAGGAGATCCGCATGTGGACCTCTTTCGCGCCCGCGTGGCGGATCATGCGCACGATTTTCCGGCTGGTGGTGCCGCGCACGATGGAATCGTCCACCAGAACGACGCGCTTGCCATCGAGCAGACTGTGCACGGGGTTGAGCTTGAGTTTGACTCCGAAGTCGCGCACCGACTGGCGGGGCTCGATGAAGGTGCGCCCAATGTAATGGTTGCGGATCAGGCCCAGGCGGAATGGAATGCCGCTCTCGGCGGAGTAACCGATGGCTGCGGTGTTGCCGGAGTCGGGAACCGGGACAACGAGGTCAGCCTGGACCGGGGCTTCGCGGGCCAGTTGGCGGCCCATCAGGTCGCGGCTCAGGTCGACAGACCGGCCGAACACGATGCTGTCGGGACGGGAGAAATACACATGTTCGAAAATGCAGCTCGATTGCGCGGGCGAGGGCGAGTAGAAGCGCGAGCTGATGCCTTCGGGGCCAACGATGACCAGTTCGCCGGGCTTGACGTCGCGGTCGTAGACAGCGCCGATCAGATCGAAAGCGCAGGTTTCCGAGGCGAAAACAATCGCCTCGCGCCTTTCGCCGGGCCCAGCAGGGATGTGGCCCATGGCGAGGGGACGGAATCCACGCGGATCGCGGGCAGCGAAGATGCGGTCGCGGGAGATCATCACCAGCGAAAAGGCGCCTTCCACGCGGCGCAGCGAATCCGCCATGGCATCCGGTAGAGTCTGCTCCCGCGAGAGGGCGATCAGATGCATGATCACTTCGGTGTCGCTGTTGGTCTGAAAAATCGAGCCTTGCGCTTCCAGCTTCTGGCGAATTGCGAGTGCGTTGACCAGGTTGCCGTTATGAGCCAGCGCAATCGCACCCTTGTTGGACTGCACCATGATGGGCTGGGCGTTCAGCAGGGCCGAGTCTCCGGCGGTGGAGTACCGGGTGTGTCCGATGGCCAGAGTGCCGCGGAGGGAGGCGAGCACTTCCTCGGTGAAGATGTCGGCCACGGTGCCCATGGACTTGTGAGCATGCAGGCGCTCAGCATCGGAGGTGACGATGCCGGCGGATTCCTGTCCGCGGTGCTGCAGGGCGTGCAGGCCGAGGTAGGCGAGCTTCTCGGCTTCGGGGTTGCCGTAGATCGCCACCACGCCGCATTCTTCACGAAATTTGTCGGAAGACAGCATTTAGCCCCTAGCCTTTAGCTTTTGGCCCTTCGCTCAAGCCACTAATCGGCTGCAACCGGCGAATGCTCCGTTCGGAGCATCTTTTCCAGAGCGCCCTCGTAAGCCCCTTGCAACTCCGCGACTGTGGCGGAGACCATCGATTGGCCGTCGTACTTGATCTCAATGCGGTCGCCGCCGGTTTCCCCCAGCACATCTGCGAAGAGGCCGTATTCTAACGCCAGTTGTTGGATTCGCGGCAGGTTACTTCGGTCGCAAGAGAGCACGACCCGGCTCGCATCTTCTCCGAAGAGCAGGAATTCGGGTGGAAGTGCTTGAGAGGACAGGGTGACAGCGAGGCCAATCCCCTTGGGGAGGGCCGATTCGGCCAGAGCGACGGCCAGGCCGCCGTCGGCACAGTCGTGGACTGACTCGACCAGCCCGGCCTGGATCAGGGCGATGAGCGCCCGCTGGAGAGTCGCTTCTTTCTCCAGGTCCAGTTCGGGGGGATAGCCCCAGATCGCGCCGAGAATCTCCTTGGCATACTCGGAGGAGCCAAACTCGGATTCAGCATCCACGGCATCTCCGGGGGCGTTGGCGCGCAGCAGGAGGATCTTGCGGCCGGGCTGGGCGAAGTGCATCTTCGCGGATTTGTGAACGTCTTCGAGAATGCCGACTACGCCGAGCACTGGAGTTGGGTAAATCCCTTCGCCCAAGGTTTCGTTGTAGAAACTGACGTTGCCACCTGTGATGGGGACTTCGAGCTCTTCGCAGGCCTTGGTGATGCCGTCAATCACCTGGGAGAACTGCCACATGATGTGCGGCTTCTCGGGGTTGCCGAAGTTCAGGCAGTTGGTCGCGCCGACCGGAGTTGCTCCCGCACAGGCTACTTTGCGGGCAGCCTCGGCCACGGCGTGCATCGCGCCGAGGCGCGGGTCCAGATAACACCATCGACCGTTGCCGTCGAGGGACATGGCGAGCCCACGATTAGAGCCCTTGATGCGGATCACGCCCGCATCGCCCGCGCCGGGCGCTTCAACGGTATTGGTCTGGACCATGTGGTCGTACTGCTGCCACACCCAGCGCTTGGAGCAGATGTTCGGGCTGGCCAGCAGACGCTTGAAGTTCCCGGTGAAGTCTCCGCTGTCAGCCAGGCGAATGCTCTCGGGCATCTCGCGTTCGACGGGCGGCTCCCAGCGCGCCAGGGGACGCTGGTATACGGGAGCGTCGTCGGTGAGCGCGGCGTTGGGAATCTCGGCGACGATCTTGCCGTGTTCCAGCACGCGCATCCTGGCATCATGGGTAACGCGGCCGACTTCGACGGCGTCGAGTCCCCACTTGCGGAAGACGCGGAAGACTTCCTCTTCGCGGCCCTTCTGCGCGACCAGCAGCATGCGTTCCTGCGATTCGCTGAGCATGATCTCGTAGGGAGTCATGCCGGTTTCGCGCTGCGGGACGCGGTCGAGTTCAATCTCAATGCCGGTGCCGCCACGGGCGCCCATCTCGCAGGTGGAGCAGGTCAAGCCGGCGGCGCCCATGTCCTGAATGCCCACGATGGCGCCGGTTTGCATGGCTTCGAGGCAGGCTTCGAGCAGCAGTTTCTCGAGGAACGGATCGCCGACCTGCACGTTCGGCCGCTTGGCTTCCGACCCTTC
>Ga0302321_100000780_pt1 | contig 27568 bp, 28 predicted proteins | sample Fen_T0_1_FD_202505 | JGI IMG/M metagenome (GOLD analysis project Ga0302321, IMG submission 202505) | Peat permafrost microbial communities from Stordalen Mire near Abisko, Sweden - Fen_T0_1 | ecosystem: Environmental > Terrestrial > Soil > Wetlands > Permafrost | place: Sweden: Abisko... | reverse complement strand
CGCCGGCCACCTTCGACGCCTTCCGGGAGCACGGCCGCGTGGAGGCCACCCTGGAGCGCGACGTCCAGGGCGCGCAGCGGACCCTGGACGAGCTGGCCGGGCTCGGGATCTCGATCGACGAGATCACTGATCAACTGTTGGTGGAGGGCGTGCGGCTCTTCGCCGAGCCCTTCGCCAAGCTGCTGGCCAACATCGAGGGCCGCCGGCCGGCCGAGCGCGCCCTGCAGGCCTGAACGGAGCGTGTCATGCAGCTCGGGCTGGTTGGTCTGGGGCGGATGGGCGGGAACATGGCGCTGCGGCTGCTGCGCGGCGGACACCAGGTGGTCGGCTTGGATCGCGCGCCCGCGGCGGCGCGCGCGCTGGAGGACGCGGGCGGGAAGAGCGCCGCCACTCTGGAGGCGCTGATCGAGGTGCTGGCGCCGCCCCGGGCCATCTGGCTGATGGTCCCGGCGGGCGCCGCCACCGAGGAGGCGACCCTGGCGCTCCGGGATCGGCTGTCACCGGGCGACGTGGTGGTGGACGGTGGCAACAGCTTCTTCAAGGACGACGTCCGGCGGGCGCGGCTGCTGGCCGAGCGCGGGATCTTGCACTTGGACGCTGGGACCAGCGGCGGCGTGGCCGGGTTGGAGCGCGGGTATTGCTTGATGGTGGGCGGCGACGGCGAGGCATTCCAGCGGCTCGAGCCGGTGTTTCGCACCTTGGCGCCGGGGCGCGGCGCCGCGCCACCGACGCGGGAGCGCACGCCCGGCGGATCGGCTGAGGAAGGGTACCTCCACTGCGGCCCGCACGGCGCGGGTCACTTCGTGAAGATGATCCACAACGGGATCGAGTACGGACTGATGCAGGCCTACGCCGAAGGGTTCGACATCCTGCGGGGCGCCGCCGGTGAAGGCGTGGCCGCCGACCTGCGGTATGACCTCGACCTCCGAGAAATCGCGGAGCTCTGGCGGCGCGGCAGCGTCGTCACCTCCTGGTTGCTGGATCTCTCGGCCGCGGCGCTGGCGCAGGACCCGGGCCTGGAGCGGTTCACTGGCTCGGTGGACGACTCGGGTGAGGGGCGCTGGACCGTCAACGCGGCGGTCGAGGAGGCAGTGGCGGCCCCGGTGCTCACCTCCGCGCTCTACGCGCGCTTTCGCTCCCGACAAACAAGCACGTTCGGAGAGAAGCTGCTCTCGGCCATGCGCCGCCAGTTCGGGGGACACGCAGAGGCGAAGCGGGGGGACAAGGCATGACCTCCAACGCCGCGCGGATGGAGCCCGGGGATCCCTGCACCTTCGTGGTCTTCGGGGCCATGGGCGATCTCACCAAGCGCAAGCTGCTCCCAGCGCTCTACAACCTCCAGGGGAACGGGCTCTTGCCCCGGCAGTTCGCCTTCATCGGCGTGGCCCGGCGACCCCTCGACGACGGCGCCTATCGGGAGTATGCGGCCGCGGCCGCGCGCGAGCTGGCGGCGGACCCGGCCGGACGAGCGGCGCAACCAGACTTCACCCAACGTGTCCACTACGTGAAGGGCGACTTCGAGGATCCCGCCACCTTCGCCGCGCTCGCGACCGCCCTGGCCCACACGGCGCGGGAGCACGGCGCGACGGGGAACGCGATCTTCTACCTGGCCACGCCCCCGAGCGAGTTCGCTGTCATCGCCCGTGGACTGGCCGGCGCTGGGCTCACCCGCGAGGAGAACGGCTGGAGGCGGGTGGTCATCGAGAAGCCGTTCGGCCACGACCTCGAGTCCGCGCGCACGCTCAACCGGGAGCTCACCGCCATCCTCTCGGAGAACCAGATCTTCCGGATCGACCACTACCTCGGGAAGGAGACGGTCCAGAACCTGCTGGTGTTCCGGCTCGCCAACGGGATCTTCGAGCCGATCTGGAACCGCCGCTACGTCGACCACGTGCAGATCACCGTGGCCGAGGAGCTGGGCGTGGAAGGCCGGGGCGGCTACTACGAGCAGGCCGGCGCGATCCGCGACCTGGTCCAGAACCACATGCTCCAGCTCCTCTCGCTGGTGGCGATGGAGCCGCCTTCGACGCTCTCCCCTGAGGCGGTCCGGAACGAGAAGGTCAAGGTGCTGGACGCCATCCGCTCCATGGAACCGGAGCAGGTGCTCCGCGACGCGGTCCGGGGGCAGTACGGAGCTGGGCAGATCGGAGGAAGCAGCGTGCCGGCCTACCGCGCCGAGCCAGGGGTCTCGCCGAGCTCGCGGACGGAGACCTTCGCCGCGATGAAGCTGATGGTGGAGAACTGGCGCTGGGCGGGGGTGCCGTTCTACCTGCGCTCTGGAAAGCGGCTGGCCGCGCGCAACACCCAGATCTCGATCCAGTTTCGGCGCCCGCCCCTGCTGCTCTTCGAAGAGGCCGGGGTGGATCAGATCGAGCCGAACCGGCTCGACATCCTCATCCAGCCCGAGGAGGCGATCAGCATCTCCATGAAGGCCAAGCGGCCCGGGCCGACCATCGTGCTGGAGCCGGTGAAGCTCCAGTTCAACTACGCCGGCTTCGGACCCCAGCCGCCCGCGACCGGCTACGAGCGGCTCCTCCACGACGTGATCCTGGGGGATCCGGAGCTCTTCCATCGGGCCGATCTGGTGGAGGCGAGCTGGAGGATCGTGATGCCGGTCCTCGACGTCTGGTCGACGCTGCCGGCGCGGGAGTTCCCCAACTACGCGTCGGGGAGCTGGGGGCCTGCCTCGGCAGCAGAGCTGCTGGCTCGCGACGGACGACACTGGGTGAACCCGGGATGACCCCCGGAGGAGAGCCCAGTGTCGTTCTGCGCAGGGTACCGGACGTGGAGGCCGTGGCGCGCACCGCCGCGGAGGAGCTGCTCCGCGTCGCGGGCCAGTCCGTCGCCGAGCGGGGCTCGTTCGCGCTCGCGCTCTCCGGCGGCTCGACGCCGCGACGCCTCTATGCCTTGCTCGCGGACCCAGCCGCTTCGTTCCGCGGACGTTTTCCGTGGGATCGCACCCACGTCTTCTTCGGCGACGAGCGGCCGGTGCCGCCCGACCACCCGGAGAGCAACTTCCGGATGGCCAACGAAGCGCTGCTGCGGCACGTCCCGGTGGCGAGCGTCCATCGCATTCACGGCGAGGAAGCGGACGGGGCAGAGGCCTACCAGGCCGAGCTGCGCCAGTTCTTCGGGATTGCCGCGGGCGGTCCTCCTCCGCGCCTCGACCTGGTCCTCCTCGGGCTCGGACCGGACGGCCACACTGCGTCGCTCTTCCCGGGCAGCGCTGCGCTCGCAGAGCGAAACCGGTGGGTTGTTTCACCTTTCGTCGAACGGCTCGGGACACGGCGCACGTCGCTCACCTACCCGGTCCTGAGCCGCGCGCGCTCCGTTGTCTTTCTGGTGAGCGGCGCGGAGAAGGCCGGCGTGCTCCAGCGCGTGCTCGCGCCCGAGCCCGGCACGGAGCTGCTCCCTGCGGCGCGGGTCCGGCCGGAGCGGGGCGAACTCCTCTGGATCGTGGATGCCCCGGCCGCACCCGAGGGTGGCGCTGCCGAGCGGCTCGCCGAACCGTCCAGCATCTAGGCCTACCCGAAGCCCACGCACGGAACGTCGTGCTGGATGCGAAGGTGGTAGGTGCCGTACGGGAAGATCACCCTTGGGCGACCGGCTCGCCTCGCGAGCCAGGCATCGTGGTAGGCGCGCAGGAAGTCGATGAGACTCTGGAGTAGCTCGATCCGCTTCCACTTGTCGTGAGCCGCGACGCGGGGATTGAGGCCCCCGCGTGGTTCAACGGACAGCGGTCTGCCGGTGGGCTTCTGGGCAAGGACCTTGGCGATGCCGAGGAACTCCCCGCGGATCTTTCGCGCCACGCGTCTCTCCCGGTCGGCGACGGAGGCGGACAGGTCTCTTCGGAACGCCTCGGTCGATTGGAAGCCGGGCGGGCGGGAGATCCGCAGCGTGACCTTCTCAGGGAGCGTGCCGTTGCGGCTGAAGAAGAACTCGGGGCGGAGCGCTTCGGTCGCGGTACCGATCTGCTCAGGAGCGGACCAGAGGCCGGGCCACTGCCGGCCGTGCGGGACGAGTCCGGCAGCGACCGGGTTGGCCAGGACGTAGGTGACCTTGTCGAGGATGTCGCTGGTCGTCGCGAGTTTCACGGCGCTGTAGGTGTCGGGCGCCCAGAGGTTCTCACACCGGCCGTGGAAGGCGTTGAGCGCCTTTGCGACGATCCCGTCCAGAAACTGCTGGAAGGCCGGGAGCCGGGCGTGCGGATCCGAGAGGACGATATGGCTATGGTTCGAGAGCACGCAGTAAGCGTGGATTCGGATGTCGTAGCGCTCCGCGGCCAGCGCCAGGACGTACAGGAAGACCTCGTTCACGATCTTGCACGGCTTCAGGAGAAATTGACGTTGGGTGCATCTGCGCGTAACGAGGTAGGTGGCGCCAGGGATCACCTGCCGTGGATCAGTCATGAGCGGCTACTTGGCACACGGTGTGCCAGCATGTGCGTCGCATTTCCATTCAGGTTTTCGGAAGCACGATCGGCCGCGCCGCGGCCGGGCGGCTGATCCGCGGACCTCTCGGGTCTTTCCAGGCCCCCGTGTCAGCCCCATAGGGTACACAGGGTCAGTGCCTCTCCGCGTCCTCCACACCTCCGACTGGCACCTGGGCCGCTCCCTTCACGAAGAGTCGCTGATCTCCGACCAGGCCTGGGTCCTCGACCGCCTCATCGACCTCACCCGAGACTATCGTCCGGACGTGATCGTCGTGGCCGGCGACATCTATGATCGCGCCGTCCCACCACCCGAGGCGGTCACCCTCCTGGACGACGCCCTCACCCGCCTCGCCGACCTGGGCCTGCCCGTGGTGGTCATCGCCGGAAACCACGACTCGGCCGAGCGCCTCACCTTCGGCTCGCGCCTCCTCGCCGCCCGCGGCATCCACCTGCGCGGCGCCCTGGACGAGGTGCACCGACCGATCGAGCTCCCGGGCAAGGGCTTCGTCTATGCCCTCCCCTTCGTCGATCCGGACGTCGTCCGCGGCCTGCTCGGCGACGAGGAGATCCGCGGCCACATCGTCGCCACCGGCCGCATCCTCCAGCGCGCCCGCGCCGACGCCGTCGCGCGCTCCCTGCCGACGGTCCTGGTCGCGCACTCCTTCGTCCAGGGCGCCACTCAGACCCCGGACAGCGAGCGCCCCATCGTCGGCACCGCCGGGAGCGTGCCGCCCGAGACGGTCGCGGGCTTCGACTACGTCGCGCTCGGCCACCTCCACGCCCCGCAGGCCATCGGCGACTCTCTCCGCTACTCCGGCTCGCTCCTCAAGTACTCCTTCTCCGAGGCCTCCCACGTGAAGGGCGTGGTCCTGGTCGAAGCCGCGCGCGGACGGGTCACCACCGAGACCGTCCCGCTGGGCGCGCGCCGCGACCTGGCCCGCATCCGGGGCACGCTCCAGGACCTGCTCACCCTCCCCAACTTCGAGCAGCACCGCGGCGACCTGGTCGAGGCGACGCTCGACGACCGCGACTACGTGGTCGACGCCAAGCGCAGACTCCAGACACGCTTCCCCCACGTGGTGAGCGTGGTCCGGAGCGAGCTGGCCGCGTCGACCGCCGGCACCTCCTTCAGCCGCCAGGTCGCAGGCGCTGGCCGCGACGACCTGAAGCTCTTCGAGAGCTTCTTTCGCACCGTCCTCGACGCGGAGCCCGAGCCGGAGCACCGCGCCGCCTTCACCGACGCGCTCGCGGCGGTCGATCGCGCGGAGCGCGACGCGTGAGGCCCCTCTCCCTCGAGCTCCAGGCCTTCGGACCCTACTCCGGAAAGCAGGCCATCGACTTCACCGCGCTCGGACAGGGCGAGCTCTTCCTCATCCACGGGCCCACCGGCGCCGGCAAGACCACCCTCTTCGACGCCATGACCTTCGCCCTCTACGGCGAGGTCCCAGGCACCCGACCCAGGAACCGCCTCCGCGCGGACCTGGCCCAGGAGGGCGTCCCGCCGCGCGTGGTGCTCCGGTTCTCTCTGGGTGACGCCATCTACCGCGTGGAGCGGACGGCCGAGTGGGAGCGGCCGAAGCAGCGCGGCCAGGGGACGCGCCTGGAGGCCTCCACCGCGAGCCTCTGGGCCGACGGCGAGGCGCAGCCACTGGCGGTGAAGCCAAAGGAAGTGACCGAGCGGATCGAGGCCCTGCTCGGGATGGAGCGGGACCAGTTCGAGCGGGTCATCCTGCTCCCGCAGGGCGAGTTCAAGAAGCTCCTGGTCGCCGACGCGGGCGAGCGCGAGGAGCTGCTGAAGAAGCTGTTCGGGACGGCGCGGTACGAGCAGGTGGAGCGCTGGCTCGACGAGCGGCGGAAGGACCTGGAGCGCGAGCGGAACGAGCTCCGCCAACGACAGGAAGAGGTGATCGGCGGCGAGTCGGTCGAGGCGCTGGAGACGCGCCGGTCCCAGGCCAAGAAGGAGCTCGAAACGGCGCGGGAGTCGTCCCAGGCGCTGAGCGCCGAGAGCGATCGGGCGGAGAGCGCGCTGGCCGACGCCAAGGCACTTGCCGCGCGCTTCGCGGAGCTGGACGCGGCCCACGCGGAGCTGGCCAAGGTCGATCGCGATGCGGGCCTGCTGGCGACGGACCGAGAGCGGCTGGCGCGGGCAGAACGCGCCGAGCGCGTCCGCGAGAAGCTGAAGCAGGCCACCCGGGCCCGCAAGGACCTGGCGGCTCGAGAGGCGGAGGCGGAGAAGGCGCGCGGGGCGGCGAGCGCGGCGGGCGATCTCCTCGATCGCACGGCCCAGGCCCTTGCGAAGGCCGAAGCCGACGGCGCGCGCATCCCGCCGCTCACCGCGCGCAAGGACGTTCTCCAGCGCGCCCTGCCCGAGCTGGAACGGTTCGCGGCGGCGCAGCAGAGCCTGGATTCGAAGACGCAGGCCTCCGATGCGGCGGAGCAGCGCGCGCGCGCCGAGCACCAGGCCGAGGTCGCTGCCCAGTCCGCCATCGAGTCGCTGGAGGCGGGCGCGGCGCAGGTCGAGCCGTTCGCCGCCGCGGAGGGGGCGCGCGCGGAGGCGGCGTCCCGCGCGGAGAAGGACCTCGTGGCGGCAAAGGACCGCGACGCGCACGAGAAGACCGTCCGCCAGGTCGAGCGGGAGAGCGAAGCGGCTTGCAAGGAAGCGGAAGCCGCCCGCGAGGCCGCCCGGAACGCCGCTGCCACCGCCAGCGCGCTGGCAGCAGCCCGTGAGTCCGGACTGGCGGCCTGGTTCGCCAAGGCCAAGCTCGCGCCTGGCAAGCCCTGCCCGGTCTGCGGTTCGCTCGTCCACCCGACTCCAGCGACCTCTGCGACCCGGGTGCCCGAGAAGGAGGAGCTCGACGCGGCCCGGGAGACCGAGCGAACCCTGAACGAGCGCGCTGGATCGCTCGAGGCGACTGGGGCTCGGATGTCGGGCCAGCTCGACGAGGCGCGCGCCCGGGCGAAAGCCGCCCGCGAAACCGAGGGCCGGGAGACCGCCGTGCTCGCCGAGGTGGACGCTGCTGCGCGAAAGGCGCTCGTCGAGTCGCGCAACGCCGCCGCGCAGCTGAAGCGGACCAACGAGGAGCTGACCAGGGCGCGCGCCTCGCTGCTCGAGGTCCAGAGGCGATCGCGGCAAGCCAGTGACGTACTCGCCCAGGCAAAGCTGTCGGTCGCCAAGGAGGAGGCGTCGCTCGCCGAGGCCCGGCGGCAGGTCGAGGCCGCGGGTGTGGGACCGGACGCCGAGGAGGAGCTGGCGCGCGTCACCGCCGAGCTGGGCAGGCTGGAGGCCTCGCTCACCCAGGCGCGCGCGTCGGAGAGCGGCGCTCGGGCGGACGCCACCGCGGCCAGCACCAGGCGCGAGGCTTGCGAGGCCGAGCTGGCGCGCGCGCAGGAGGCGGCTCGGCAGGCGGAGGCAGACGGAGACTCCGCGTGCGCTGCGGCCGGATTCGTCAGCCGCGCCGAATGCGAGGCGCTGCTCCTCGAAGAACGCGAGCGTGACGCTCTCGCTGGGGCAATCGAGAAACGAACCGCCGCCGCGGGCGTTGCCCGTGAACGGTCAGCAAAGCTCTCATCGGAGCTGGCTGGCCTGACCCGCCCCGACCTCGATGTCGCCAGAGCGTCGAGCGCTCAGGCCCGCCAAGCGCTGGAGAGCGCTCAGGCCAAGGCGGTTCACGTGGAGCGGGATCTGCGTGAGATCACCGAGCGCCTGGAGCGGCTGGGCCAGCTCGGAGTCGGCATCGGCGAGCTGGATCGGAAGCTGGCTGTCATCGGAAAGGTCGCGCAAGTCGCCAATGGCGGCAACCCGCTTCGGATGAGCTTGCAGCGGTTCGTATTGGCCGCGCGGCTGGAGGAGGTGGCCGAGGCGGCCAGCCGGAGGCTCCTGATCATGTCCAAGGGCCGCTTCCGGCTCAGGCACGACACGACCGTGGAGGACAAGCGGAAGGCTTCCGGGCTCGCGCTGGTCATCGAGGACGCCTGGACGGGAGTCACCGACCGTCCGGCGGGCGCGCTGTCGGGCGGCGAAAGCTTCCTGGCCAGCCTCGCGCTCGCCCTGGGGCTCTCCGACGTGGTGCTGGCGCGCTCCGGCGGCCTCCGGCTCGACGCGCTCTTCGTGGACGAAGGGTTCGGCTCGCTCGACGAGGAGACCCTGAACGACGCCATCCGCGCGCTCCAGGAGCTGCGAGAGAACGGCCGCCTGGTGGGGATCATCTCCCACGTGGCCGAGCTGCGGCGCCAGATCCCGGCCCGGATCGAGGTCCGGCGCGGGCCCGAGGGCTCGACGGTGACGGTGCACCCGGCCTGAATGTCCACACACCGTCCGTGTTCACGAAAGCCGTGTCATGGGAGCGCCGGCGCGGTAAGGATGGGACGTGAGGACTCCGTGCCTGGCGTTCACGCTCTGCCTCCTCGCCGTAGGCCTGCCCCGCGCTGTCCGAGCCGAGGAGGCCATCCGGCAGATCTTGATCCTGGGTAACGATCGGACCGATCGCGGCGTCATCGAGCGCGCGATCGGCGCGAACCCAGGCGAACCGATCGTGGACGACGCGCTCCCCGCCCTACGCCAGCGGCTGCTCAACCTCCGCCTCTTCAGCGCGGTCGAGGTCGAGAAGCGCAGCAGCGAGGAGGGCATCGACCTGGTGGTGACGGTCGAGGAGCGCTGGACCCTCATTCCAATCCCGGTGATCGGCGGAGACGACTCCGGGTTCCGGGTGGGCGCCGCCCTGGTGGAGTCGAACCTCTTCGGCCGGCGCAAGCTCCTGGTCACCTCGGCCATCTACAGCGATCGCAAGCGATTGGCCTTCGTCATGTACCGCGACCCCGAGCTCATCGGGACCGCGGCGGTGCTCGCCCTGGATCTCCGGGCGGAGGACGTTCGCCGCGAGCGGGCCGACGGCTTCGAGGTGATCGATTCCTGGCGCGACCGCCGGGTCGAGGTGAGCGTGCGGCCGGGCGCGACCGTGCTGCCGGGGCTGGTGCTCCGGCTGGGCCCATTCCTCACTGCCCGCCAGTCCCGCGCGGTGGGAGGCTGGCCCGCTCCGCCGCCGGTTGGGACCGACTTCGGCCTCACGGCGGATCTGGATTACGACGGCCAGGATCTCCGGCAGTGGTTCGCCGCTGGGCTGGCGGCGCGGGCGAACCTGCGGCGCGCCACGCCATCGCTGGGCAGCGACCGCGCGTTCACGGCCGCCTCCGGCCAGGCGAGCTGGACGGCGCCGAGCTTCGACCGCGCGGCGATCACGCTCTCCGTCGCCGGTTACCTCACCAACGGAGATCCCATCCTGGACGCGTTCGTGCTGGGCGGAAAGCCTGGGACTCGCGGGTTCCGCACCGACGGCATCTGGGCGGAGCGCGCCCTCGTTTCGACGGTCGACCACCAGGTCCCGGTCTGGAGCCCAGCCTGGGGAACACTGACGGTGAGCACCTTCGCGGATGTTGGGGTGTCGACCTGGCGAGGCCAGCAGACCCGGTGGGTCGCCCCAGGCATCGGAACCCGCCTCTACGTCAAGAACGTGGCCATCCCGGCGACTGGGCTCGACTTCGCCTGGTCGATCGGGACGAATCGCCCAGGGGTGACCTTCTTCGTCGGGTACTGAGCCCCGATCAGCGGAGCCCCAGGATCCCGCGGAGGTCGGTCGGAAGGTGCAGGTAGTCGGTCGCCGCCCACGTCGCTCCCGCGGCGAGGAGCTCGTCCGGGGTCAGCACCGTGGCGATCCCGACGGCGCGCATCCCGGCCGCGTGCGCCGCGGCGATGCCGCCCGCTGCATCCTCGAACACGATGCAGCTCTCGGGTGCGACCCCGAGTGCATCGGCCGCGGCCAGGAAGATGTCCGGGAAAGGCTTTCCCCGGGTCACGCTCTCCGCGCCCACCACCGCGTCGAACGCCGAATCGATCCCGAGCGCTCGCATCGCGAAGGTCCGCGGCTCGATCGGCGCGGAGGTCGCCACCGCGGTCGGGACGCGCGCGGCGCGGAGCTCCGCCAGGAACACCGAACAGCCGACCACCTCCCGCACCTGCTCCGGGAAGACCGCACGGTAGCGCGCTTCGCGCTCCGCCAGCACGGACCGCAGCTCCTCCGGATCGAGCTCCCGCTCGGTGATGTGGCGCATGACCTCGTCGAACTTCTGGCCGGCCCAGTCGCGGATGAACATCGAGGCCGGGATGTCGCGGCCGTACTTCCGCGCCACCTCGCGCCAGAGGACGCCGTGTGTCGCCATGTCGTCGACGAGGGTGCCGTTCAGATCGAAGATCGCTGCGCTGGACATGCGGTGCGGCTCCTCCGTGGGCGGGAGGCCGGACGATAGCAGAGGTCGCGCGCCGCACCCAGCCGGACCGCACCGCTCGCCTGCCGAGGCCTCGGGCCGATTGTCCCCCGGCGCTCCCGCCGGTCACGCCCCATCAGTCGCGCGCTTCCCCTGCCCGCCGCGCGCCGAGCCGCTGGGCGCCCGCCACCAGGAGCATCGAGGGCACCGCGGCCAGGAAGGCGCTCCGGAGGCCGACCCCGCGCGCGAGCCAATCGAGGGCCAGCGGCGCGCCCAGCACCGCCGCGCCAGACGCCATCGCCGCCAGCGCCGACCCGCGCTGCAGCCCGAGCCCGGGAGTTTGCACCAGGCGCGTCAGCGTGAGCGGGTAGAGCATGGCGATGCCGAGCCCTGCCAGCGCGACCCCGGACGCCACCAGCAGGGGCGCCAGCGGAGCGACCACCAGCAACGTTCCGGCCACACCGAGCGAGACGCCGGTTGCGATCGCGCGTCCGCCGGAGACGAATCGGGGTCCGAAGAGCCGGCCAATCCCCATTCCGATGGGGAACGCCGCCGCCGCCGTGGCCGCGCCAGCCGGACCGAGGCCGGCGTCCTGGATCCGGGACGCGGCCCAGACCACGAAGGCGAACTCGGGGCAGACCGCGGCGACGACGGCCAGGCAGCGGACGGCCACGTCGATCCGCCCGGGAGGGCTGGAGGGAGCGGGCTCCACCGCCAGTGTATCAGTCACGGCCTTCGCCTGACCGTAAATGGCCAGGAACAGCATCGCCGGTACGGGGAAGATGAGCGCCAGCCGGCCTCGACCGATGGCGCCGTCCAGGGCGCCCAGCAGCACTGGCGCGCTGACGCCGGCCAGGCTGCTCACCGCGTTGACGCGGGTGAGCTGGGCCTCGGCGCCGGGTCCAATCAGGAGCGCGGGCGCGGACAGGACCACCGCCGCGCCGCCAAGGCCGATCAGCAGCGCGCCGAGCTGCGCCGGGAGGACCGAGGGCGCCACAGCCAAGAGCGCCGCGCCGATCGCGAGCCCCCCGCACCCGGCCCGCAGCACCCGCCCGGGCTCGATCCGGAGCACCCGCTGACCCACCGCGCCGACCAGGAGCAACGCCACGCCGAAGCCGGCCGAGAGCCAGGAGAGCGCGCCGCGCGGGATGCCCAGGTCGCGCGAGAGGAGGACCAGACAACTCCCCAGTCCGCCGAGCAAGTAGCCGAGGCCGCCGTAGGTGACCGACATCTCGAGGCCCAAACGGCCTGCTGCGGTCTCGCGCTGCTCCCCGGACGCGCTCGCGAACGACACTCGGCTGATCTCCTGACGCCCCCATCCGGGAGTATAGCGCCCATTCAGGTCGCAGCTCGCTGGGGGCGTCTACGCGTGAGAGTGACGCATGACTATCAGCGCACGCACCACGGTCCGCTCGCGCAGTTCGCACGCCCCCTCGCCGCGCCAGATGGCGTATCCTGCCGGCTCCCCCCACCGGAGTCGTTTTTCCGGTCCAGCCAGGAGCGACCAACATGCAGAGAGTCAACGCCTGGGGCACCGCCGCCGCGGGCAAGCCGCTGGTCCCCATGACCGTCGATCGGCGCGAGCCCGGCCCCCACGACGTGGTCATCGACATCCTCTACTGTGGCGTCTGCCACTCCGACATTCACCAGGCGCGCGACGAGTGGACGGGCGCCGTCTTCCCGATGGTCCCAGGCCACGAGATCGTCGGCCGCGTGGCGCGCGTCGGGCCAGAGGTCTCCAGATTCAAGACCGGTGACATGGCCGGTGTCGGCTGCCTCGTCGACTCGTGCCGCACCTGCGCGCCGTGCCAGGACCGGATCGAACAGTTCTGCGAGAAGGGCCCGGCCTTCACCTACAACAGCACCGAGATGGATCGGAAGACGGTGACCCAGGGCGGCTACTCGACCCAGGTGGTGGTCGACGAGCAGTTCACCCTGCATGTCCCCGCCGGCCTCGATCCCGCCGGCGCCGCGCCGCTCCTCTGCGCCGGGATCACCACCTACTCGCCGCTCCGGCAGTGGGGCTGCAAACCCGGCGACCGCGTGGGCGTGGTCGGCCTGGGAGGGCTGGGCCACATGGGCGTGAAGCTGGCCGCCTCGATGGGGGCCGAGGTCACCGTGTTCAGCACCTCCAGCGGCAAGGAGGCGGACGCCAAGAAGCTGGGCGCCGCGCACTTCGCGGTCACCAAGGACGGATCGGTCTTCCAGAAGCTCGCGGGCAAGTTCGACCTGATCCTCGATACCGTCTCGGCGCAGCACGACTACAACGCCTACCTGGGGCTGCTCCGTCCGCGCGGAGCGATGACCGTGGTGGGCGTTCCCCCCACCGCCACGCCCGTCCACGCCTTCTCTCTCATCGTCGGCAACCGGCGGCTGGCCGGCTCCATGATCGGCGGTATCGCCGAGACGCAGGAGATGCTCGACCACTGCGCCAAGCACCGGATCGTCTCGGACATCGAGCTGATCCCGATCCAGAAGATCAACGAGGCTTTCGAGCGGGTGGTCCGGAGTGATGTCCGCTACCGGTTCGTCATCGACATGGCCAGCCTGAGGGGCTGAGATCGGGTAGACTCGCCGTACGACCCGGGCGAGGTGCAGGATCGCGGCAAGCACCCATCAGGTCGCTCGGGCATACACCCTGAGAGTGCTACACGTTCGGTGGTTTCCCCCCTCAGACGGCGACCCTTTCAAGGAGACGACATGAAGCGAATTCAAGCCGCGAGCTGGATGCTCTGCTTGGGACTGATGCTCCTTCCGGTGTCCTCACGGGCGGGCCCCAGAGGCCTCTCCGCAGAGGGGCACTGGGTGAGCACCTGGGTCTCCATGCCGCAGCTCACCGAGACCAGCAACCTGCCTCCCGCGCCTTTCACGGGCGACTCGGCGGTCTTCGTGGACAGCACCATCCGTCAGACCGTCCACTCCTCGATCCCCGGAAAGAAGATCCGGATCCGGTTCTCCAACGCCTTTGGTGACACGGCGCTCACCATCAACGCGGCCCGCATCGCGCTGCCGGCCGGCGGCGCCGCGGGCGTCAGCGCCATCGATCCCAAGACCGACAGGCCCCTGCTCTTCCAAGGGAACGCGTCGGTCACCATCCCGACCGGCGCGTATGTCGTCTCGGATCCCATCGTCTTCCCGGTCGCTGCCCGCTCGAACGTGGCCGTGACCGTTTACACCGAGAAGGGGCAGCAGTCGAAGAACGTCACCTCGCACCCCGGCTCGCGGACCACGTCCTACTTCGTCGCAGGCAACCACGTCACCGACGCGGATCTGGCCGGCGCGGCCAACGTGAACCATTGGTACTTCCTGAGCGGTCTGGAGGTCTGGACCGACGACTCGACCGCCGGGCTGATCATCGTCGGCGACTCGCTCACCGACGGCCGCGGCTCTACCACCAACCAGAACGACCGCTGGCCGAACCAGCTCGACGACATGTTGCAGGCCGATCGAAGCACCTCCGGGATCGCCGTCCTCAACCAGGCGGCCGGTGGCAACCGCGTGCTGAACGACGGCCTGGGCCCCAACGTCATGGCGCGCCTCGATCGCGACCTGCTGGCCCAGGTCGGAGTCCGCTGGGCGATCCTCTTCGAAGGGGTCAACGACATCGGCACCGCCGACGCGACGGACGAGGCGCAGAAGAAGGTTGCCGGCGAGCTGATCCGCGCATTCCAGCAGATCATCATCCGCGCGCACGCCAAGAACATCCTGGTCTTCGGCGCGACCATCACGCCCTTCGGCGGCAATGGCTATGCCGACGAGACCGGCTTCCGCGAGGCCGCGCGTCAGACGGTCAACAAGTGGATCCGGACCAGCGGCAAGTTCGACGCGGTCATCGACTTTGACAAGGCCGTGCGCGACCCTGCCAACCCTGCCGCCCTGCTCCCCGACTACGACGTGGGCGACCACCTACACATGAACCCGAACGGCTACAAGGCCCTGGCTTCCGCCGTTCACCCGGGGTTGTTCTGGCACCGCCAGTTCCCGAATATGAACTGGCGCTTCGGCGAGGACCCCTCCGAGCTCTGATTCCCGGAGCCCCCAGGAAATGGAGCGGACGGTCGACTCGCATGGCCGTCCGCTTCTCCATTTCGGCGAGAGGGTCACATCTCAGCGCAGCTCCTGGCCGGTTGTGGCCGGGATCAGCTTGCCGTACTTGACACCCTTGGTGGACACCAGCCCCTCGCCCATCGAGAGCACCTCCTGCGCGCGGCCGCGCAGGACCAGCACCTCCAGGCAGTTGTGCGCGTCCATGTGGACATGGAGCGCGGAGACCACCGCCTTGTGGTTCTCGTGCTGGATGTGGGCCAGCTTCTGGGAGAGGCTCGACGCGTCGTGGTCGTAGACCAGGATCGCCACCGCCACGACCTCCTGCCGGGCGCTCGACTGCGACCACTCTCGCTGCACCAGCGCGTCGCGGATGAGGTCGCGGATCGCCTCCGAGCGATTCACGTACCCCTTCTCCGCGATGAGCTTGTCGAACTTGCCGAGAAGCTCGTCCTCCAGCGAGACCCCGATCCGCTCCAGCATGCGTCCTCCGTGCAGCCATGGAGGCTAGCCGGAGGCGTCCCTGAGCACAACCGGTTCTGCTCACTCCATGTCGTGGACGTGGAAGTGGACGTGCGGCGCACCACCGTGGCCGTGCGCGTGCCGGTGCGCCAGGCCGCTCTCCACCAGCAGACGCTCGTTCCCCAAGAGCCCTCCCGTAGGACCGTCGTAGAGCACGCCTGCCGGCGCTCGCCCCAGGAGCACGGTGCGCGACGCCAGCTCCTCGGCCACGGTCAGGTTGTGGGTGGACGCGATCACCGTCACGTCCTGGAGCTGGCCCAGGAAGTCGATCAGCCGCGCCGAGAAGGCGGGATCGAGGTTGGCCGTCGGCTCGTCGAGCAGCAGCACCTTGGGGTCGATCGCGAAGAGGGCCGCCAGCGCCACCCGCTTCTTCTCGCCGCCGGAGAGCTCGAAGGGCGGCCGATCCAGGAACTGCGCCACGTCGAAGAACTCGGCCCAGCGCGCCACCCGGGCATCGACGTCGGCCAGCCCGAGCTGCCGGGGGCCGAAGGCGATCTCGTCGGCCACCGAGGGGTTGAAGAGCATGGCATCGACGTTCTGGAACAGGAAGGCGACCTCGGACCGGAAGCGGCGGCGGAAGGCGCCCTCCTCCAGCAGCGCCTGCCGGAGCGGCTCGCCGGCGTAGCGGACCTGCCCCTGGCCCTGGCCAGGAAACACCAGGCCGTCGAGCAGCTTGAGCAAGGTGGTCTTGCCGCAGCCGTTCACTCCCAGGAGCACCACCCGCTCACCGGGCTGGACCGAGAAGGAGAGCTCCTGGAGCACCGGCCGGCCGGAGAGCTGGAGCGAGACCCGTTCGAGCGTGAAGGGCATCTAGAATCCCCTGGAGCGCATGGCGTCAGAGATGTCGCGGGCGTTCCGGGTCGCCAGCCCGAAGAGCGCGCCGGTGATCCCTCCCGCGCCGCGCACCAGATCGATGGCACCGGGCTTGCGCGGCATGCGACTGCGCAGCCCCAGCAGCGACTCGGTGGCGAGCAGGCGCAAGGCGTGGATCTGCGCCAGCGCCAGGCAGAGGAGCCGGACCAGCGACGGCCAGGGCGCCAGGGCGCGGAGGAGGTTAACCCGCGCCAGGACCGAGAAGGTGACGAAGGCGATGAGCGCCGCCCGGAGCCCGAGCGCCAGGAACGGCTGGACCGAGGGTCCGGTCTTCAGTCCGAATCGGAGCCAGGCCCACGAGGCGAGCGAGAGCCCCAGCGTGATGGGGAGCACCGAGAGCAGCACCTTCCGGACGGCTCGCCAGGAGCCTCGCCAGAAGATCAGCGCCGCCGCGGCGCAGGCGATCCCGAGCGTCCGCAGATCGGTGAGCGCCGAGAGCCCGAAGACGGCCACCACCCAGGCCGCCAGCCAGGCGCGGCTGCGCCGGGCGTCAGAGCTCGAGCCCACGGAGCTTGGCCTTTCTGAGCAAGGAGAGCGCGAAGACGGTGTAGAGCCCCTCGACGACACCGGTGACGGTCGCGCTCGGGATCACCATGGCGGCGAAGCTCACCGAGAACGGGATCGGGAAGTACCTCTCCGACAGGTGATGCTGGAGCCCGAGCACCGCGGCGACGGCCACGGTGGAAACTTGAAGTCCGACGTAGCCGGCCAGGAAGGCCGCTCCCCTGCCCCAGACGCGCCCCAGCAGCCGGTAGACCAGCCAGGCGGCGGCGGGCCCGAGGAGCCCCATGGCCAAGGCGTTCACACCCAGTACAGTCACTCCGCCGGCGCCGAAGAAGACCGCCTGAAGGAGGAGCACCAGCGACTCGCACACGAACGCGACCAGCGGGTGGTAGAGGATGGCCAGGAGCGCGACGCCGACCAGGTGGGTGGAGGTCCCGCCCGGCACCGGGATCATGATGGTCTGAATCACGAAGGCCAGCGCGGTGAGCGATCCGACGACCGGCAGCGACTCCACCGCGCCCCTCCCAAAGTAGCGCCGCACGCCGACGGCCCAGAGCGGCGCCGCGACGGCGTACGCGGGGATGGTGATCTGCGGTGAGAGGAATCCGTCCGGGACGTGCATGGCTCAGAGCCGGGTCGAGTAACTGAGGGTGATAGCAGCACGGAACCGCTCCAGCCCCTCGGACCCCTGCTGCTGCGAGGCCTCGTTGAGGTCCTTGGCGATCGCCCGTCGGATCCCGAGGGAGGCGCCGAAGGAGCCATGCGTGAGCCGGAGGCCGAGGGCGGCATAGACGATAGCACCTCCGGAGGCCGACAGGCTCTGCATCGCGCCGGCGTCGTCCCGCTCCTTGTCTCGCTGCAACAGGAGGCCATTGAGCTCGCCCGCCAGGTCGAACCGCGTCTGGCCGCTCCCCCAGGCCCGGTAGACCAGGGCCGCGTTGAGGCGCGCCTCGCCGCCGAACTGGTACCGGGTGAACGAGTAGGTGTGCGCGAAGAAGTACTGGTAGTTGATCTCGCTCAGCCAGGTGAGGTCGGCCGAGAGCTGCTTCGCGACCGCCAGGCCCAGCGAGGACGAGGGACTGCCGAAGCCGGTCTGCATGTCCGGCGCGAACGGCTCGCCGGAGGCGCTGAGGTGTCCGGTGGGGCCGAGCGGCAGGGTCGAGGCGGCCCAGACCGAGAAGTGCCAGTCGAGCAGCTCGTCGAGGCTCTCCTTCTCCGGCACCAAGCGGAAGCCCTCGTCGTACTTGAAGCCGAGCGAGAGCATGACGTTGGTGTCGCCCAGGCCGCTGTTCCGGCCGTCTCCGGTGTCGGACTTCACGTTGAAAGGCTGGAAAAGGTAGACCGACAGCCAGGGGCGGATGCCGTAGCCCAGGGCCACCAGGTTGAAGACCGCGTACTCCTTCTGCGGACCGGACTCCAGCCGCAGGAAGGGGACGTACTCCGTCTTCTCCATCGCGAACAGCATGCCCTGCGGGAGCGGGAGCGGCGAGGTGGTCTCCAGCGCCGCCCCCGGGCCTTCCGGTCCACCCAGGCCGACCGCGGCCACGCCGTGGTGCGCGCGCGCCAAGTCGGGGAGCGCGGTCGCGAGGAGTCCGGCGAGCAGGTGAGGTGCGAGGGGTTTCACGATGGGCGATCCTTCCTTCGATAGACGGTCACGAGCACCCAGAAGATGGCGCCGATCAGGGCCAGCCCCACCACCGGACGGAGGACGAACCCGAGCGTGGAGGCGGCCGTTCCGCTCGAGGTGGACGCGCCAGCGGCGATGGGACCGGCGTCGATCAGCGTGTCGAGTCCATGGCCGGTGTTGTCGGTCACCTTGACCCGCCACTTGCCGGCGGCGTCGGGCACGAACGCCAGCCAGCCGTTCCTGTCGGTGCGCCCCTTCTGGTGGGGGATGTTGGGATCGGCCGGTGAGTAGACCTCGTAGGCGTCGTAGGCCAGCGCTTCACCGTCCGGGAAGTAAAACCGGAGCGCGATCGCCTTGTCGCGCGCCACCGTCTGGAGGACCTCGTGCGCCGAGGCGGTCAGCGGGAGGAGCGCGGCCAGCAGTGCCAGCAGGGCCCAGCGCAGCGGAGCCCGGATCACTTCGAGACCTCGAAGGTCAGGCTGGCCTCCAGCACCACGACCTCGGCGTCCGGGCTCTGGAGCGGGCGCCGGATCGAGGTCTCGACAGTGTCGATGGGCCCCCGCAGCCGGAGTCGGACCTCTCCGCCGCTGTCGGTCTCGCCGAGCGGCTGGTGATCCACCACGACCACGGCTCCGGACACCGGCTTGCCGCGGGAGAGCACCTTGAAGGTCGCCTTGTCGCCGTCCTTCTTCCCGCCGAGGTCCGTGACCGGGACGATCTCCAGCTCCTCTCCCATCACGGTCGAGGCGCGCGCGGAGTGGACGTCGATCCACTTGGCGAACTGCCGCGACTCCCAGGCCTTCACCACGTCGTGGGCCTTGGTCCGCGGGAGGTTCACCTCGCCGTCTGGCGTCAGCGAGTAGGTCCCGCCGTCGTGGAAGACCGCCACGGCGTCGCAGCGGGCCGTGAACCGGACCTCCTTGGGCGAGAGCCGCGCGGCGGCGCGCACGTCCTTCTGGGCTCCGCCGGGCTCGGCGCACCGGATGGCCTTCAGCTTGGCGCCGTCGATCGGGAGGGTCTCCCCACCCCGATGGCCATATCGGACCGTGAACTCCTCGCCGGCCCGTTCGACCCAGAAGTCGTGCGCGCGTCCTAGGGCTGGATACAGCAGCGCGGCGAGCGCGATGACAGTCGTCCTCATCGGAAGCACCTCGGGTGCGGTAGCACGTCTATGTAAAACGTACTACGTGGCGCGGAGCGCGCCGTCAAGGGCTTTCCAGCCGCCGGGCCGGCCGGCCAGCCTGGTGACACGATCGAGGTTCGGTCGAAGGGGTTGCGCCGTCACGGAACACGGGCGCTGGCCCCCGCAGGCCCCGTCATCGGGGAGATCCCGTCTCCGGCGACGGCGGAGTGGCGGGTTACGCGCTCGGCGCCTTCCGACCGGCGGCCCCCTGAGGCAGGAGCAGCCCCTTGGCCTGAAAGTCGCGGAGCATGGTGTCCACCAGCTCGTCGAGGACCCGCAGGATCGCGTCCTCGAGGTGCATGGCCTGCTGTCCTGGCGGCCCATCGCCGCTCCCGGTGAGGCTCGTGATGGTGTGCTTGAGGGAGAGCTGCACGGGCGCGCGGCCCGGCCGCTCCAGCGCGGCGTCGAACACGTAGAAGTCGGTGACCGACGAGCCGGAGAGGCCGAAGGTCAGGCCGGTGACGAACCCCCGCGAGAACGCGCTGTTGGTGTCGGCCAGGTTCTCCATCGTGATACGCAGGGTGTATGGGCTCGCGCTGGCGGAGGACGGCGCGACCCGTACGATCCCTGAGGCGTCGAGCCGAGCCGCCATCCGCTTGCGGGCGAACTCGGCGCCGCGGGCGTTGGGCGTACCGTTGGACAGGAAAGCCACCTGCAAGTCCACCAGCGGCGGCGCGTCGCTCTTCCGCAGGCTCGCCGCCGTGACTTTCGGCACGCTCGGCAAGGTCGGATCCACGTAGGATCGGACGGAGATGCAGCCGCTCACCAGCAGGACCAGCCCCAACCACGCTCCGTACGCTCGCAGCTTCATCGGCGCTCCTTTCGTTCCCGAACCATGCCGGGGCGATTCTACACGGTTGGACCGGTTGAGGCCGAGGAGGAATCGGGTCAGGGCGGCCACCACTCCGCTCGGTGAAGGTCACCAGCAACGGCTCAAGATCGGCAGCGGGGTCGCGATGGCGGCACTCGCCGCTATCCTGCTCCTCCCTGGAGCGGTGCTGAGGAAACCCAGGGCTAGAAGATCTGGTACTGCACCCCGACCGTGAACGATGGTTTCACATCCTGCTCTCCGAGCAGGTGCTTGTAGAAGGGCACCTGGCTGCGAACGAACAGCCACAGCTCGCCCAGTGCCTTCACGTAGACGCCGGGTGCCAGCGAGAGCAAAGTCCCCCCGGTGTTCCCGACCCGGCCCGTAACGGTCCCGTCTGCCTCCACCGCTCGGTCAGCCCACGCGAAGCGACCGTCCACCCCGAGCTCGAAGGCGACTCGCTGCCAGGGCCGGAACTGTTCGTGAACGCTCCACAGCACCGCGTCGCCGAACTTGTACTTGCTGTGGTCGAAGTACGTGGCCTCGGTGCGAAGCCGGTAGGAGAGGCTGCCGAAGGACATCCAGTCGCCTTGCTCGAAGCGGTAGTGAATCCCCGCGAACGGGCCCCATCCACCTCGTCGCCCACCGCGATCCCCTTCAACGAGGCCTTTCGCCCCACAGGGAATGGCATGACCATCGAGTCCATGCCCACCACCGCTCCTGTTTCGTCGGTGAAGTCGTCGATGGCCTCGTGCCGGAGAGTAATGTTGCCGCCCTGTCTGTCCGGCATCTGCACGACCTCGGCGCGCATGGTGTAGTGCTTCACCTTGGAAGAGGGACCGGCGGGGGACGCGAGGGCACTGCGAGGGCTCGCGACTGCGACCAGCAGCGCGATCGCCATCCACCGAGCGAGGCGGCTCGTCGCCCTCACCGCGGGCAAGGTGTCGAGTTCAGGGGGAGTCTCCACAATCATGTGCTTTCCTCCGTCCCAGCTCGGGGAAAGTCCGGCTTCCACGAATCGTGACCACGAGGAGGGCCGCAACGATCCGGCTGGGAAGGAAGGCGGGGACGCCCGTGAGCACCTCGGTGAACTATGTGCCGGGAGGGCCTCCTGCACGCCCCTTGCGGGGACGACTTGCCGTTCGAGCCAGGAGACGGCTGTGCGGTGGCCGAAGCCCGCTACCACCGCGCTGGCCGAAGGGCGTCAGGGCCTATGGAGCGCCAAGGGGGATGCTGACGAGCTCGTAGCCGAACTCGCGCCGGCGTCGAGGACCTCGACCAGCCCGCGGCTGCCATCGACCCGAACCCGCTGCCCGCTCTGGATGGTCCGCGTCTCAGCATTCACGTTCACCACCGCCGGGATTCCTTACTCCCGCGCCAGGACCGAGCCGTGTGAAAGGACGCCTCCGAAGTCCATCACCACGCCGGCACGGAGAGTCCACTGCGCGACAACGCGGACAGGCCGCGCGCCTTTCCGCCGATTTCGACGACGAGGCGCTCCGACGGCAGATCGACCACCTGAGTCATGGCAAGGCTCCCCTGAGAAAGGCATGCACCAGCGCGGCGGCCAGGGTGGGCCTGGGCGGGAGCGCCTCGCCCGCGCCCGGGAGGACGATCGCCAGCGCCACCAGCTGGCCAGCGAAGGCCGCGGCCAGGATGTGGGCATCCAGCCGCCGCAGGCGCCCCGCCTCCATCTGCGCGGAGAGGAATCGGGTCAGGGCGGCCACCACACCGCGAGGCGCATCCCGGACCCGACCGAGCATCTCCCGGACCTCGTCCGGCGCAGCGAAGGCGAGCTGGAACAGGGCTCGCGAACCCTCCAGCGCTTCCAGGACCTGCTCGGTGAAGGTCACCAGCAACGGCTCGCGATCGGCAGCGCGCACCACCGGGCGGTCCAGCAACCCGAGCAGCGCTGGCCGCGGGCTCCGCGACTTGACCCGTCTACCGCTTCAGCCTTCATGCTGGCGCCATGATCTCGACGAGGAGAGCCCTCTTGACCTTGGCCGGAGCGCTCACGACGTTCGGCTGCACGCGCCAGATCGTGAACCACGATTCCGCCTGGACCATCCTCACGAACGGTCACGGCGCCGAGATCGAGATCGAGGGGGTGAAGGTCCACACCATCGACCTGGGATCGGGGGAGCCGGTGGTGATGATTCACGGGATGGCCGACTCGGCTTACAGCTGGCGCGCCAACGCGGCTGGTCTCGTGGCCGCCGGCTTCCGCTTGCTCCTGATCGATCAGCCGGGGCTCGGCGAGTCGTCGATCCCTCCCGACGGCTGGTCCTACGCCGTGGAGCACCAGGCCGAGGTGATCCTCAGGGCCGTGGACGCTGCCGGGATCGGCCGCTTTCGGCTGGTGGGACACTCCCTGGGCGGCGCGGTCGCCCTGCAGCTGGCGCTGCGGCATCCGGAGCGGGTGAGCCGGGTGGTGGCGCTCGATCCGGCCTGTTTCCGCGTGTCCTGCGGGTTCGGGCGCGCGACCACGTTCCTGGCCCACGTGGCAGGGACGCGCTGGTTCACCCGACTCGGCCTGCGGAGCGCCTACTTCCGCCCCGAGCGGCTCGACGAGGCGGCGGTGGACGAGTACGCCCGCCGGCTCGACGCTCCTGGTCACATGGCGGCGCTGGGGTCGATCTGCCGAACGTTCTTCTCGCCGGAGTTCGATCGGATGACGGAGAGCTACGGCGCGCTCCAGCTCGAGACCCTCCTGATCTGGGGCGCGCACGACACCTGGCATCCTTTGGCCATGGGCGAGCGGCTGCACGCCCAGATCCCACGCTCGCGACTGGAGTTGATCGCGGAGGCCGGACACAACCCGCACCAGGAGCGGCCGGACCTGGTCAATCCGGTGCTGGTCGCGTTCCTGAGGGGAGAGGATCAGCCGAGGTAGTCCGGGCGCGGGTCCGGGACGGAGCTGGCTCGACCCCGGGAAGGCCTTGCCTTCGACTATACCGATCGGTATAGTCATCCCGATGGAGACTCCAGACCGGATCCTCCGGGCCGCCCTGGTCCTCTTCGCCAGCCGAGGCTACGAGGCGGTAGGCGTCCAGGAACTCGCCGAGGTCGCCGAGACCACCAAGCCGCCGCTCTACCACCACTTCGACAGCAAGCGTGGAGTCCTGGAGGCGGTGGTCCGGCTCCACACCGAGGAGTGGCTGGCGCGCCTGGAGCGGGCCGCCCAGTACCGCGGCGACCTTGCTCAGACCATCCTGTCCGTGGCGCGCGCCTTCTTCGGGTACGCGTCGGAGCACCCCACCTACCACCGGCTTCACCTGGCGCTCTGGTACGCGCCGCCGGACAGCGTGTCGCATCAGGTGATCGCCCCTCCCCTACTCCGCCAGCATCAGCTCCTGGAGGGAATCTTCACCGAGGCGGCCCGCGACCACCGGGTCCTCCGCGGCCGGCAGGCGCTGCAGGCGATCGCGCTCACCGGCGTCCTCAACGGCTTCATCTCCTCGCTGGTGGAGGCGGGCGTGAAGCTGGACGCGCGCATGGCCCGGCAGGCGAGTCGACATTTCCTGCACGGCGCCTTCTCGATCTGAGGGCGGCCGGAGGAGGCGCCTGGATCGGGTTGGGCGCCGTCTGTACCGAACGGTACAAAGGAGGCGCAACGTGAAGACGTTCCAGGGGAAGCGGGTGGTGCTGACCGGGGCGGCGTCGGGCATCGGGCGCGCGCTGGCCCTGGTGTTGGCGCGCGAGGACGCCCGGCTGGTGCTGGTGGATCTGGACGAGGCTGGACTGGCCGAGACGGTCCGGCTGACGGGGCGACCGGACGTCCGCGCGCAGCGGCTCGACGTCTCCGACCGAGCCGGGGTGGAGGCGCTGGCCGAGGAGGTCGGGCGCGCGCTCGGCGGCGCCGACGTCCTGATCAACAACGCCGGGATCTCGTCGGCGGGCCGGGTCCGGGACCTCCAGCTCCAGACGCTGGCCGCGACCATGGCAGTCAACTTCTGGGGGGTGGTCTACACCACACAGGCTTTTCTGCCCCAGCTCCTGGCGCGCCCGGACGCGGCCCTGGTCAACGTCTCCAGCGTCTTCGGGCTCATGGGTGTGCCAGGACAGGCGGCTTACTGCGCCAGCAAGTTCGCGGTGCGTGGGTTCACGGAGGCGCTGCGCCACGAGGTCCGGGGAACAGGGCTGCGCGTGACCGTGGTCTACCCCGGAGGCGTGCGGACCCAGATCGCCGCGCGGTCGCGCGTCGATTTCCCGGTCGCGGCCGAGGTGCTGGTCGAGGCGCAGCGGGAGTGGGAGCGAGAGGTGACCGGATCCCCGGACCGCGCCGCCGAGCAGATCCTGGCCGGGGTGCGGGCGGGGCGCAGTCGAGTCCTCATCGGAGGAGACGCCCGGATCATCGACCGGGTGGCGCGCTGGCTCCCGGAGCGGCACGCCTGGTTCGTGGATCGCTTCCTGCGGCGCGGCGCCATCTGGCGGGCGCTCGACTCCCTCGATTCCCTTGGCGCCGACGATGCGGCGCGCGGCAGGTAGGGTCCGGGCCGGAGCGCCTCCCCGTTTGGGGTATAAATCCTCTTCGACCCACGGCGTGCCTCGGCCATCCAGAAACCTCGAGACCATTCAGCGCAACGGTGGCGAGAGGATATCCCGGCTCTGGGTCCATGGTATCCTCAGGACCGGGAGTCCTCCTCAGGAAGGCGCTCAGCCGGCCTGGCCAGGGCTCTCTCCAGCAGTCGCTTACTTCTCAGTCACGAGGTCCAGCGCTTCTCGTAGGATCTGCCGGGAAGAAAGGCATGCGAGTCAAGGGACCACCTTCTCTGTCCGTTGCCCGAGAAGAGTGGCATGGGGCAAGGAAGCAATGAGCAAGACTCAACGCATGGGTGATGATCGCGCGGGCTTCTCCGTGACGGTCGAGGAGTCGATCTCCACGATCCGAGTTCGCGCGTGGGGGTTCTGGAATCCAGAGCTGGCAGGCTCCTTCGGGACCGTGGTCGGAGACGCATGCAGCACGTGCCCGCAGCCCTCGGTCCTGGTCATCGACATGAGCGCCATCAAGCCGATATGCCACGAGGGGCAACGTTCATTCGGGACATTGATGGACGCGCTGCCGGGCCTGCACGTGAAGAGCACCACCGTGGTGACCAGCAATCAGCTCATCAAGCTGCAGCTGCTTCGTATTGCCAATCAATCGCCAGCCAAAGGCGCGGTCCAGTTCACCCAGGCCGAGCAAGGTCCGCTGGCCACATGACGACGGAGGGCGCGATGAACACGGAAGAGCAGGCAGTTCTCGACGCGGCGAGGCGCTTCTATGACGCCATCGAGCAGCTGGTCAGCGGCAAGGGGCTGGGGGCCATGCGCGACGCGTGTCACCACTCCGATCGTGTTACCAGCGCGCACCCCAGCGGCGAGTGGTCCGTCGGCTGGGACGAGATCTTTGCCTCGTGGGAGGTCTTCTCGGGCTTCGGCCGCGCCGATCGAGGCGGGAGCCGGATCCGGGACCTCAAGGCGTTCGTCTACGGGGAGCTCGCCTACACCACCTGCATCTTCATCGCGTCTCCTGGCTTCGGCGGAGAATCGCTGCCCTGTACCAACGTGCTGCACCGGATGAACGGAGTGTGGAAGGTCGTCCACCACCACGCCAACCGGTCACCCAAGATGGAGGCGGCTCTGGAGAAGATCGCCAAGGAAGCGTGACCCGCGGCGATCGAGCATCACCCGTTTGTCACTGAGACAAGGGGAGCGCGAACGCATGTCGGCGGAACAGCCCAACTCACTCCTGGGGCGAGGGCCTTCTTTCCGCCTCAAGCTGGTCGCTCCACCTCTTGCCCTGATCGTGGGCGTCTCGATCTTCGTGGCGCTCTTCTTCCCTCCACGCATGATCGCGTCGGATCGCGATCCGTTCTGGACTGCGGTCGCCGTCTCTGCGGTGATCCTCCTGCTCGGGTCGGGGATCGCCGTCTGGACCGGGATCTTCCTGCTGCGGCCCTTGAGGACGCTGGTCGTTGCGATCGATCGGATCGTACGGACGGGGGATCTCGGTCACCCCATCCCGGTGAGTAGCCAGGACGAGGTCGGCGCCTTGGGGGTTGCCTTCCGGAACATGCTCGAGAAGCTCCAGATCGCGCCGCTGACCGTCGAGGAGATCTCGATCGCGATCTCCGATCTGACCAAACTCGTCACCGATCACGCCGAGCTGGCGCTGCAGCAGTCAGCCAGGCTGACCGAGGTGACGTCCACCATGGAGGAGATCCGGCAGACATCGAGCGTCGCCGCCAGCAAGGCGGAGCTGGTCATGCAGGCGACGCAGAAGGCGGAGGAGGCGAGCGCGACTGGCCAGACCACCATCGAGAACAGCCTCACGGGCTTGCAGCAGAACCAGGCCCAGATCGAGCAGGTCGTCATCCAGATCTCCAACCTCACCGAGCATACGCAGCTCGTGGGAGAGATCATCCAGACCGTGAAGGACCTGGCCGACCAGTCGAACATGCTCGCGCTCAACGCCTCGATCGAGGCGGCGAGGGCCGGTGAGATGGGGAAAGGGTTCGGCGTCGTGGCGGGAGAGATTCGCTCGCTCGCCGATCAGTCGCTCACGGCCACTGGACGCGTCCGGGAGGTGCTCACCACGATCCAGACCGCCATCCGGACGACCGCGTCCCTGGCGGAGCAGCGTAAGGCGGACATGGACCGGAGCTTGGAGCAGATGAGGGTCTCCGGAACGATTCTGCGCGAGATGGCGGCGACGGTCGCGGAGAGCAACCAGGCGGCCCGGCAGATCGCAGTCTCCGTCAGTCAACAGAACGTGGGCATCGCTCAGATCGCTTCCGCCATCCAGTCGCTGGGCGACGCCCTGAGCAGGTCGAACGAGAGCATCCGCGGGGCCGAACAGGCCGCCGCCAGCTTGAAGGCCCTGTCAGACGAGGTCTCGACGGTCCTGTCGGGCTCACTCAAATGAAGCCGCGCGCGACCCTCGACCCGTCTGGTTCGAGGTGCGCTACGAGCAGGGCTCGGGCCGGAACCCAAGTCGCCCGGCCTCCTCCACCAGAAAGTCCCAGACGACTGCGACGCGTGGCACGTTCCGCAGAGCTCGGTGTACGAGCAGCCAGAGCTCCCCGCCCTGGAGCGCGGCCAGGGTGCGCATGAGCTCAGGAGAGAGCCGCAGCGCCACCAGACCGTTGGCGCGCGCCATGGCCGCGTCGAGGATCACCACCCCCACGCCCGCCCGGGCCGCGGCGAGCTGCGTCCCCATGTGGCTGGTCCGGATCACCACCGCGGCGGCAGGGGTCTGCTCGCTCACGAACCGGGCCGGGACGATGTGCGCCAGGTCGTCACCCCAGGTGATCCAGCGGGCGTCGCTGAAGCGGC
>Ga0302321_100000779_pt1 | contig 27654 bp, 14 predicted proteins | sample Fen_T0_1_FD_202505 | JGI IMG/M metagenome (GOLD analysis project Ga0302321, IMG submission 202505) | Peat permafrost microbial communities from Stordalen Mire near Abisko, Sweden - Fen_T0_1 | ecosystem: Environmental > Terrestrial > Soil > Wetlands > Permafrost | place: Sweden: Abisko... | reverse complement strand
GCTCGGCCAGGTCTACGACCGCGAGCTCCAAGATCCTGCACGTGCCATCGAAACCTATTCGCTCGTGCTCGACATCGATCCCGACGACGTGGAAGCCATGCAGGCGCTCGATCGCCTGTACGTGCAGACCGAGCGCTGGTACGACCTGCTTTCGGTCCTTGAACGCGAAACCGAGCTGTCCGGATCGGCCGCGGAGGTCGTGTCCTTGCGCTTCCGCATCGGCGAGCTGTGGCGGGAGAAGCTGAACGATCCGACCCGCGCCGTCGAGGCCTACAAGCGGGTTCTGGAAATGGATCCGACCCACGAGCCCACCATGCGGGCCATCGAGGGCATGATGCAGCGAGGGGAAGAGCCCATCGCCGCCGCCGAGGTCCTGCAGCCGATCTACGAATCGGCGGGTGATTGGGACAAGGTCGCCGTCACCTACGAGGTGATGATCACCAACACCCAGGATCCCGTCCGGCGCGTGGAATTGCTGGGCATCGTGGCCGGCATCTACGAACGTCGCATGTCGAACTTCGACGCCTCCTTCGACGCCTACTGCCGGGCCATGCGCGTGGATCCGGCCAATGCCGAGGTCATCGCCCATCTCGACCGCATGGCCGAGGCCAGTGGTCGCTGGTCCGAGCTGGCGGCGGCCATCGAGGCCGAAATCGAGCGCGTGATGGACAGTCAGCTGCAGGTCGAGATGCTGATGCGTCTGGCCCGCGTGTACGAGGAGGAAACCCGCGAGGTCGAGAAGGCCATCGCCACCTTCAAGCGCGTGGCCGAGGCGGAGCCCGATCGCAAGGACGGCCTGGTTGCGCTCGATCGGCTCTACACCATGACCGAGCGCTGGCAGGATCTGACGGACATCGTCCGTCGCGAAATCCGTCTGTCGGACACCGAGGAGCAAATCGTCTCGCTCACCTACCGTCTGGCCCAGATCCTCGAAGTTGCTCTTGGTGATTTGCCCAAGGCCGTCGAGGCCTATCAAGAGATCCTTGGCATCGCGCCTTCCCACGAGGAAACCCGCGTGACGCTTGAGCGTCTCATGACCAGCGGGACCATGCAGCGGGAGATCGCCCAGGTTCTCGAACCGCTGTACCGGGTTGGCGAGGAGTGGGAGAAGCTGGTACGCGTCTACCAGGTCGAGCTCGTCTCCGAGTCGGATCCGGAAGAGCGCCAGCGCATCCTGCGCCGGTTGGCGGACATCACCGAGAGCAAGCTCGTTGATCAGGTTGCGGCTCTCGACTGGTGGGCCCGGGCCGTCGTCGAAGCGCCGTCGTCCGAGCAGGCCCTGGACGAGGCCCTGCGTTTGGCCCGTGCCACCCACCAGTGGGAGGCGTACGTCTCGACCATGGCCGAGGCTGCGGGCAAGACCAACGACCGCGCCATCCGCAAGGACGTGCTCATGCGCTTGGCCACGGTGTTCGAGGCCGAGCTTGGCGATCTGTCGCGGGCCGAGGAGGTTCTCGGCCAGATCCTGAGCTTCGACGCCGACGACGCCGAGGCGTTGGCTTTCCTGGATCGTGTCTACGACAAGCAGGGCGACTTCGAGAAGCTGGCCAGCATCCTGCGCCGACGTATCGCCATCACCGATGATTCCAACCATCTCGTCGAGTTGCACCTGCGTCTCGGCAAGGTTCTGGCCGACGTCATCGACGACCCTGACTCGGCCATCGCCAGCTATCTGGCCGTGCTCGAACACGAGTCGCGCTCGCCCGAAGCGCTCGAAGCCCTCGAACGCCTGTACTTTCGGGCCGAACGCTGGGAAGAGCTTTACGGCGTCTACGAGAAGATGCTCGACATCGCGCCGGGCGACCAAGCGCTGTCCGATTGCTACGCCCGCATGGCCAAGATCACCTCGGATGTGCTCGGGCAACGCGAGCGCTCCGTCGAGCTTTGGCGACGGGTGCTCGATCTGCGCGGGGCGGATCCACTGGCCCTTTCCGCTCTGGCCGATCTGCACGAGCAGGCCGAGGAGTGGCGCGAACTGACCGAGGTTCTCGACAGCCAGATTCGCGCGACCGAAGATCCGGTGGCCCGCATTCCCGTCTACAAGCGCCTTGGCCGGGTATGGGGCGAAAAGCTCGGACGCGAGCGCAACGCCCTCGAATGCTGGCAAAAGGTCGTCGAGATCGACGCTGGCGACGTGGAAGCCCTGCGCGCCATCGCCGACAACTACCGCAGTGCCGGCGCATGGGAAGAGCTCGCCGACATTCTGCGACGGACCATCTCCGTCGGATCCCACGCCCTGAGCGGTGATGAAGTCAAAGAGCTCTACGCGCAACTCGGTGAGCTTGAGGGCACCACCCTCATGCGCATCGACGCCGCGGTCGAGGCCTGGCGCCAGGTTCTTCAGATCGATCCCACGGATTTTCGGGCGCTGGCCGCGCTCGAAACCCTGTTCACGCAAGAGGCGCGCTGGGAAGAGTGCGTGGAGGTGCTGGAGCGTCGCGTGGCAGCCCTGGCCTCGCCCGACGACAAGGTCGATGTGCTGATGCAAGCAGCGTCGGTCTGGGCCGACAAGGTTGGCGACGGTGGCTCGGCGGCCGAGGCCTATGAGCGCGTGCTCGAAATCGATCCCTCGAACTTCGTGGCCTCGACCAGCTTGGAAGAGCTGTACCGTCAGCGCAAGGTATGGCCGCGCCTGGTGGAGCTCCTGCTGGCGCGTATCGAGTATGTGGACGGCCCCGCGGAGCGCATCAATCTCTTCATCGACATTGCTGCCATCTACGAAGAACAGCTGTCCGATCGCGATTCGGCGTTCGTGACCCTGCAGGCCGCGTTCCGCGAGGACTACTCGAACGATCGGGTGGCCAAAGAACTTGAGCGGTTGGCCACCGCGACCAGCAAGTGGAACGAGCTGCTCACCGAATACACCCAGGTCGCCCAGGGCATGACCGAGGCCAAGCAGGCCTCGGACTTGTGGGTCAAGATTGCCCGCTGGTACGACTCGGCGCTGGACCACACGGAATACGCGATTGCGTCCGCCAAGAAGGCGCTGTCCTTGGATCCCAACCACGTCGAGGCCATGGCCGCGCTGGCGGATTTCCACCGCAAGCTCGGCCAATGGAAAGAGCTGGTCGGGATTCTATCCAAACACGTCGAGCTCGAGCAGGACACCGAGCGCAAGGTCGAGGTTCTGCTCTCACTCGCCGAGACCTTCGAGGTTCAGCTGTCCGATGCTGGGCAGGCCACGGGCGCGTACGAACAGGCCCTGCGCTGCGACGAACGCTGCTTGCGTGCCATCGACGCTCTCGAACGCTTGCACCGACGGGCGCAGGCTTGGGATCGCCTGGCTGAAATCCTGGGCAAGAAGTCGCAGATCGTCAACGACGTGGAACTGGCCGTCAAGCTGCGCCTGCAGGTTGGCGAGTTGTGGGAGTCTCGGCTCGGCGACAACGAGCGCGCGGTGGAGGCCTACCGCGAGGTTCTGACGGTCGATCCGCAGAACCTGCAAGCCCTCAAGGCGCTGGAGCAACTCTACCTCAAGGCCGGCCGCACGGACGCCTACCTTGACGTGCTCGAGCACCAGCTGGAAGTGACCCCTGCGGATACCGAGCGCGTGAGCCTGTACCTGCGCATGGCCCAGGTGTGGGAGCAGCAGCCGGGCAAGGCCGACAAGGCCATCGAGTGTCTGCTGCACGTGCTGGAAATCGACAATCAGCAACTCAGTGTCTACCGCGACATCGAGCGGCTGATCCGCGCCGATCGCAACTGGGATGCCCTTGTCGACATCTACCGTCGCCACATCCAGGTTGAAACCGAAGCCGCCGAGCGAACCGCAGTCCACTTGGCCCTCGGGCACCTGTTCGAGGAAGAGCTGCGCGATCCGGATCGGGCGGCGGAATCCTACAACGACATCCTCGGCTTCGACCCCGATCACACCGAGGCGCTTAAGGGCCTGGCGCGCATCTACGAGCAAACCGAGCAGTGGGATCGTGCGGTCGAGATCATGGAGCGGCTGGTGAACGTGGTCGACGCCAAGGAGAAGGTCGACCTGAGCTTCCGGCTGGGCAAGATCTTCGACGAGCACATGCAGATGCCCGAGTCGGCCGAGGAGCGGCTGTCCGACGCGCTCAGTGTGGATCCGGCGCACGTGCCGAGCATGCTGTCGCTCATCAACCTGTACAAGCGACGGGGCGATTCTCAGAAGGCCGCGCAGATGATGGTGAGGGCCGAGACCTGCACGCAGAATATCCTTGAGAAAACGCGCCTGCTCTTCGAGGCCGGCAAGCTCTACCAGACCGAGCTTGGCGACGAGCAGAAGGCGAAGGATCTCTTCGCGCGCACCCTCGAATTCGATCCCGAGCACGTGGAAGCCGCCGCACCGCTGGCCCAGATCTACTACCACGGCGAAGAATGGGCCCCGCTCATTCCGGTGCTCGAAATGCTGGCGCGCAAGACCGACCGCCGCGCCAACAAGGAGCTGCACGTCCTGTACTACCGCCTGGCCAAGGCGGCGGACAAACTTGGCGAGCAAGAGAAGGCGCTCAAGTGCTACCGCCAGGCCTACGAGCTGGATCCGACGCACTTGCCGACCCTGGTCGACCGCGCCGATCTGCTCTACCGCCGCCAGCAGTGGGACGACGCCTTCAAGCTGTACCAGACCGTGATGGTCCAGCACCGCGAATCGCAAACCGACGCGCAGATCGTCGAGATCTTCCACCGCATCGGCACCATCAAGATGAAGGTGGGCGAGCGCGCGAAGTCGATCAACATGTTTGAGAAGGCGCTCGAGATCAACCCAGGGCACCGTCCGACGCTGGAAGCCCTGGCGGCCGTGCACGCCGAAGCTGGTGAATGGGAAGCCGTCATCAAGCAGAAACGCGCGCTGCTCACGCATAGCGAGAGCGCCGAAGAGAAGCTGCGCTTCCACGAAGAAATCATCGCCATCTACAAGGACAAGCTGGCCAATCAGCAGAAGGCTATTGCGGCGTATCTCGAAGCCCTCGAGGTCAAGCCCGATGCTCGCAACCTGCTGGTCGACGTGCTGGAACTTCTCCACGAAACCAAGCAGTGGAAGAAGGCGGTCGAGATCCTCATGCGTCTTGCCAACCTGGAAACCGGGAAGGGCAAGGCCAAGTACCTGGAGACCGCCGGTATCATCACCAACGTCGAGTTGCACTCGCCCGATGAAGCGGTCGAGATGTTCAACCAGGCCCTCGACGTGTACCCCGACAGCCTGAAGCCGTTCGAGCGCATCGACAAGATCATGACGGCGAAGAAGGACTGGACCAACCAGCAGCGCAACTACCGCAAGATGATCAAGCGGCTGGGGCAGGATGTGTCCACGCCCGAAAAGAAGGCCACGCAGCTGGCCCTGTGGCAGGGCCTGGGCGAGATCTACCGCTCGCGCTTGAAGATGTACCGCGAGGCCGCCGAAGCCTTCGAGGTGTGCGTGCACCTAGAACCCGACAATGTGCCACGCCATCAGATCCTGGCCGAGCTGTTCCAAGTGCAGGGTCCGGAATGCTACGACAAGGCGATTCGCGAGTACCGCCTGCTCATCAGCCGCGCCAAGGATCCCAAGGACATGGTTTCCTCCTTGAAGATCCTGCGCCGCCTGTACGCCGAGCTGGGCAAGTACGACCACGTGTGGTGCGTGGCCTCGACGCTGGCCTACCTCAAGCAGGCCGATGCGGAGGAAATGCGCTTCTTCGAGCAGTACCGCAGCAAGGGTCTGGCGCGCGTGAAGTCGCGCCTCACCGAGGAGAACTGGCAGAAGCACATCTTCCACCCCACCGAGGATCGCTACGTGTCGGCGGTGCTCGCCAACATCAGCCAGACCGTCATTGCCGTGCGGGCGCAGGAACACAAGGACTACGGGGTCAAGCGCAAGGATCGTCGCGATCTCGGCAGCGACCAGCTCATGCTCAGCCGCGTGTTTGTCTACGCCAGCCAGATCCTGGCGGTCAGCATCCCTGAGCTCTACCTGCGGCAGGATTGGGCCGGCGACATGGAGTTCGTCAGTGCTCGCGAGAAGCAGCAGCTATGCCCGGCCATCATCGTCGGGTCGGCACTTCTGCAAGGCAAACAGGAGAAGGATCTCGCCTACGCTCTTGGCAAGCGACTGACCCTTCTGCGCGCCGATCACGTCATGCGCTGGCCACGCATCGTCCCGCAGGTGTCCGAGCTGAAGGCGTTCTTCTTGGCCGCGCTCAAGCTCGTGAACAACAAGGTACCCATCAAGGCTGACATGGAACAGCCGGTGGCCGAGCGTGTTGATCTGTTGCGCCGGTTCATGCCGCCGCAACACATGGAACAACTGGCGGAGGTCGTTCGCCTGTTCCTGGATAGCAAGGCCGAGGTTGATTTGCACAAGTGGGCGTTGGCGGTCGACTACACGTCGACGCGCGCGGGTTTCCTCTTGTGTAACGATCTCGAAATCGCCGCGCAGCAGGTGCTGTCCGAGCCCATGAGCGTGGGCAGTGCGGATCCGCGGGAGAAGATCCGGGATCTGATTCAGTGGAGCGTTTCCGAAGAATACTTCGAGTTGCGCACCCATCTGGGTCTGGCCATCGGATAGGCCACCATGCCGGCCACACTCGCAGTCGTTCTGGCAGGCGTGGCCGGCGCCTGCATGGGTCTGTGGTTCGTGCTCAAGGCCCGGGCGCGAGGCGCTCAGGCGCGCCGGGCGCGGGCGCAGGAGATGGAACGGATCCGTGCGACCGCCGAGCGGGAAGGTCAGACGGTGCGCGTGCAGGCGGAGGTGGCGGCGCGCGAAGAGGCGCTGGTGATGCGCACCGAGGCCGACGTGGCGCTGCGCGCCCGCCAGGTGGAATTGGCCGAGCTTGAAGCGGCGCTGGCTGGCCGGACCGTTTTAGCCAGTGAAGAAGCGCGTATTCTCGCCGAGATCCGCAAGGAACTATCCGATCGCGAAGCGCCTCTTGCCGAGATCGAGCGGGAGACCAAGGGGCTCGAAGCCGAGCGGACCCGGCTGCGGCAGCAGCAGCGCAGCGAGCTCGAGCGCGTGGCCAGAATGACCACGGCGCAAGCCACGCAAGCGATCGTCGACGCGGATATGGAGGAAGCGCGTGTGGCGGCGGCGCAGCTCGTGCGCAACGCCAGCGAAGGCGCCACCGCCTCCGAAGTCGCCCGCGCCGCCAAGCGCCTGATGGGGATATCGGTGGGTAGGATCACCGACCACTTCTATTCGGAACGTGCCCAATCCATCATCGTGCTTCCCGAGAGCCGCGGTGACCGTCCCCTCATCACGGCGGACGACCTCAAGCTCGTGGAAGGCGTCGCGGGCATCACCCTGGCATTCACCGAGGAAGGCGATGCCATTCGCATCGAGGGGCTCGACGGCGTGGGCCGCGAAGTCGCCCGTCGCTGTGTCGGCCGCATGCTGCGCAGGCCTGGCTTGCAGGGAGACGCCTTCGCCAAGGTTGCCCGGGAAATCACCCTGGAGGTCGAGCGCGAGATCGTGGATTTTGGGCAGCGTGGGTTTGCCCTGCTGAAGCTCGATCGCGCACACGCCGACATCGTCAAGCTGGTGGGCCGGCTGAACTTCAGAACCAGCTACACGCAGAATCAGTGGGAGCACAGCGTGGAGGCGGGATTCCTCTGCGGCATGCTGGCCGCCGAGCTGGGGCTTGACGTCAAGATCGCCCGGCGGGCGGCGCTGCTGCACGACATCGGCAAGGCTCTCACCCACGAGCTCGACGGGTCGCACGCGCTCATCGGCGCCGAATACGCCCGCCGCTTGGGCGAGAAGGAAGTCGTCGCGAACGCCATCGGTGCCCACCACACGGAGGAGCCATTCTCCAGCCCCTATGCGCACCTGGTTGCCGCCGCCGATGCCATGTCGGGTGGGCGTCCCGGATCGCGCCGCCAGACTGAAGACAACCACATGGCGAAGCTGGCCGAGATCGAGCGCATCGCCCGGAGTTTTCGTGGCATCGCCGAGGCCTTTGCTGTCCAGGGTGGGCGCGAGGTTCGGGTCTACGTCGAGGAAGAGCGCGTGAGCGACGAGGGCGCCACCAAACTGGCAGCGGACATCGCGCAGGTCATTTCGCGCGACATGACCTTCCCAGGGCAGATCAAGGTAACCGTCATCCGAGAATTCAGGGCCGAGGAGATGGCATGCTGATGAACAACCGAGAGCACAGAGCTTTCGGAGAGCACAGAGCCCTTGAAGGAAGAGGTCGTCGGTTTCGATGCATCTGAATGTACCACCTGTCATTCCCTATGCCGTCGGGGCGATGCTCGTCGTCTTTGGGATCCTGCGTGCGAAGTACTTGTCGGTGCCGCGCACGCCCCGGATGAGCGAGGAAGACGCCGAAACCTCCGAGAACCCACCAGCCGTTCGCGGCAAGGAGCAACGCCGTCACCTGCGCATGGGCGTGGTGTGGGTTCTGCTCGGGCTCTTTCTGCTGGTTTCGACCTACGTGCAAGTGCACAAGCGATAGCTATCGCTTCGGCCACAGCCAGGCTGCGCCGCGCACGCCGCTGGAGTCGCCGAACTTGGCTTTCACGATGGGCGTCGTCACCTTGTCCGAGAAGACATACTTCGGCAGCACAAGGGGAACCTCACGGTAGAGACGATCGATGTTGGACACGCCACCACCTAGCACGACGAAATCAGGGTCGAGCACGTTGATGATGACGGCGAGGGCGCGCGCCAGGCGGTCCTCGTAACGAACCATGGTGGCAATGGCTTGGGGGTCGCCACCCTCGGCGCGCTCGGCAATTTCCTGGGCTTTCAGGTCTTGGCCGGTGGCCAGCCGGTGATCGCGCGCGAGGCTTGGGCCGGCCAGGAAGGATTCATTGCAGCCGGGTCGGCCGCAGAAGCAGGGATGGCCCGGTCGCTCGTCGTCGCGCGGCCACGCCAGTGGGTTGTGACCCCATTCGCCGGCGATGGCATGTGCGCCGGTGAGAAGGCGACCGTCGACGACGATGCCTCCGCCCACGCCGGTGCCCACGATGACCCCGAAGACCACCTGGCCGCCCGCGCCGGCGCCGTCGGTGGCCTCGGACAGGACGAAGCAGTTGGCGTCGTTGGCCACGCGCACTTCGCGGTCAAGCGCCCGACTGAGATCCTTGTCGAGCGGATGCCCAATCAGCTCGACCGTGTTGGCGTTCTTGACCAAACCCGTGGCTGGCGAGATGGCGCCGGGGATGCCCACCCCCACCGAGCCCTTTTCGCCATAGGCCTTCTCGATATCCGCAACCAGCGAGGTGATGGCCTGGACGACCGCTGCGTAACTTCCCTTCGGCGTTGGGACGCGCAGCCGCTGTCGCTCAACGCCATTTTCGTCGATGGCGATGCCTTCGATCTTGGTGCCACCTAGGTCAATTCCGATTCGCATTTTCGTTGCTACAGTACACTTGAGTTCGGCAGTTTGGGCAGTCAGTAAAACACGATCTGATGATTTCACAAGCCTGACGGGTCAAGTTACACTGGAAGCCTGCCGAGGAAAGAAGCGGATGCCCATGCAAGCGCCATACGCCAGGTCGACCGCGCGCGGCGCCATGATGTTTGCGGCTGTCCTGTGCAGCTTGGCCGATTGCAAGGGGGGATCGGACTCCGCACCGCGCTTGCCCAGCCTGCCTACCCTGCCACCATCGGCACGCAGAAAAGCAAACAAGGACGTCAACTACCGAAACGAGTCCGGATCGCCCATCGCGCCCGTGGTCGTTCCCGACAATCCGTTGCCCACGCAGGCCCCGCCGGTAGCGGACAATCAAGGTGGAGGCTCGCGGTCCACTCTCAATGGCGATCCAAACGGCATCACACGCGATACGCTGAATCGCTCGATCCAAGGCGCCATGGGCTCGTTTGCGGCCTGCTTCTCGTCTCTGACGCAGGATCCTATGGTGTCGGTTTCCTTCGAGGCCGATCCCAGCGGCAAGCCTAGCCTCGTTCGCGTGGGCGGCGCGCCTCCGGACGCCGAGCGCTGCATTCGCAATGTGGTGCAGGGAATCCGCTTTCCCAGTTTCGAGGGCAAGGGCGTGCAGGTCGATCTGCCGCTGTCCTTCCACCGCGTGGCACGCCCCACCCAGGCAGCGAACCCGGCGGCCGGCCAACAACCCGGGGCCACACCCTTGTTCCTTCAGCCCTAGGGACTACAACCCTAGGCGCTACAAGCGCATCCCTCGCTTGGCGCGGAACATGAACCATCGGTAGGTCAGGTAGACCGCGCCACCGACTGTCAGCAGACCGAGAATCGGTGCATGGTAGAAAAACAGAACACCCGCGCCCGTCCACGCCGAGAGCGCGAAAAGGCCCTTCTTCTTTGCTTCCGCTCGATCCTGCGACATCAAGCTCTGGGTCATGATTTCTCCTCGGCGCCAATGATGGTGCCGAGATAGCCTCGGCACAAGACGCAACCTCGCCCGCGCAGGCCCATTGCACGCGCCGCCGGACCCGTGGTATTTGCGGTGCAAAGGAGAACGCCATGCGCTTGCTGCTTTCCATCATTTCAGTGTTCAGCCTGGTGACGTTTTTCACGCCCGCAGCGGAGGCCAAAGGCAAGAAAGGCGACTCTCAAGTCGAGGCGGAGCCGCCCGAGGCAGCCACGGAAAACAACGCCTGCGGTTGCTATCGGGACAAGGACGAGAAGTGCCACTGCATCAAGGTGAGCAAGGCGAAGCTCAAGTGTCAGTGCGAGAACGACTGCGAGCCCCCGGAGTGCACGGCCAAGCGCCAGCACGACGAGGAAAAAGCCGCGGAATTGGCGCTGAAGAAGGCAAAAGAGCGCGACCAGAAGGCCCAGGTAGAGGCCAAGAAGGCCCAGGCCCAGCGCGACAAGGACAGGAAGGCCGAAGAGGCCAAAAAGCAGAAAGAGAAAGACAAAGAGAACTCGGATCCGCGCTGGAAACTGAACTAGGCACCCCCTGGGTGCGTCAGGCTTTGACTAGGTATTCTAAGTAGTTGCGTCGTAATTGCAGGGGTCGACGGATTGCGCCGTCGATCCCTGTTTTGATTTTGAGCCAGCTTGTGCCAGCATCGTCCGCCCCGTAGGTGGGGGATGCCATCTTTTCCCGGCAAACTGGGCATCTGTGCAGGAGACAAGACACGACATGAAGAACGCAGGCCTCGACAAAGAATCACTCCAGATGCTTCTCGACACCATCGGGTCGTTCGGCAAGCAGAAGCTGTCCGCCAAAGTGCGCCTCGACCTCGACGAGAAGGACGAGTTTCCGCTCGGGCTTATTCAGGAACTGCTGGGACCGGAGATCGGTCTGCACCTGCTGTTCATCCCCGAGGAACTGGGCGGACTGGGTGGTTCGGCCTACGACGTGTACCGCGTGTCCGAGGACATGGCTCGTCTCGATCTTGGCGTGGCCACCGCATTTCTCGCCATCTTTCTTGGCACCGATCCCATCGTGGTGGGCTCGACCGACGAGCAGCGCAACCACTGGCTTCGCCGCATCGGCGACGAGGGCCTGATTGTGGCCTATGCCGTGACCGAACCCTTGGCGGGCAGCGAGCTGTCGGCCATTCGCACCAAGGCCGACCGGGTGATCGAAAACGGCGAGCTCAAGGGCTACAAGATCAACGGCACCAAGCAGTTCATCTCCAACGGTGGCTTCGCGCAGTTGTACTCGGTGCTGGCGGCCACGCCGGACGGCCCGACTTTCTTCCTGGTCGAGAAGGGCGCCCCGGGGCTCATTCCAGGTAAGCACGAGAACAAGCACGGCATTCGCTCGTCGAACACCTCGCCGGTCACTTTCGAGGACGTCTTCGTTCCCACCGAGAACCTGCTCGGCGGCGTCGAGGGCAAAGGCCTCATTCACGCCCAGTCCGTGTTCGGTTTCACGCGCCTGATGGTCGCGGCCTTCGGCCTGGGCGGCGGCGTGCAGGCCATGCTCAAGGCGATTCGCTACTCGCGCGAGCGTGTGCAGGCCGGCACCACCCTGTCCGAAAAGCAGGGCTACATGGACAAGCTGATCGTTCCCCACGTGGTCAAGCTGGAGGCCGCGCGGGCCTACATTGAAGAGGTTGCGCGCCGCCTGGACGCTGGCGAGCCCGAGTTGCAGACCGAAGGTGCCATCGCCAAGCTCTTCGCCACCGAGGAGGGCAACGCCTCCGCCGATGCCGCGGTTCAGGCACTGGGTGGCTACGGCTACACCAAGGAGTACGAGGTGGAGAAGATTCGTCGCGACGTACGTATCACGACAATCTATGAGGGGACGAGCGAGATCATGCAGTGGACGGTGTCACGCGATCGCTGGCGCATTCACCTGCAAGAGCGTGGCGGCTTCTACCGCCGCATGGCCGAATCGCTGGAAAATCTGCACCGCGAAGATTCCCTGGTGGGCGCCGATGTGGCGGCCCTGGCGGTTCGAGCCGTGCTCGAAACCACCGAGCGCTGCCGGGTGGGGCGCCTCACGCGCCACCAGCACGTGCTTTTCCAACTTGGCGAGCTGATGACTCGCGCGGAGATCGCGGCCAATTTCGCCCACTATGCAGCCGGCCGTGGCGCCGCCAAGTACGCCCCGTTTTTCGCGCCCAAGGCGATCAAGGACATGTCGCGGATCTGCGCGCGCGAAGCCGCTCTCGACGTGCTGGTTGGTGCGGTTCGCCTGGTGCGTGGCATGGACGCCGTGGATGACGCGGGCATGGCGGACTTCGAGCGTGCACTGCAAACGCAAGCCATCCATGCGTCGGCCAAGGGGCTCATGGCCGATCTGGACATCGTGGCCAAGGCCATCGTTGAGCAAGATGCGGCGCGGCCGCAGTGACCGTCACACCCTTTGAGCAAGCGAAGTCAAGGGTGCGAGACCGGGCTGGGCAAGCCGCTGAGTTTCGCTACGCGATTGAATCTGAAGGAGCAACGTAGATGAGTAGTTCGACACGAGATCCGGCCGAGCGGGCCGTCGCGGTTGTGGGCGTGGGCGCGCTTTTGCCCGACGCACCCGATGCGCAACATTTCTGGCAAAACGTGCTGGCCGGCCGGAACTCGATCACCGACGTGACCCCCGATCGTTGGAGTGCCTTGGATTATTGGGATCCCGATCCCAAGGCGCCGGGCAAGACCTACTCGAAGATTGGTGGCTGGGTACGTGGCGTCACCTTCGAGTCGACCAAGCTCAAGATCCCACCACGCGTGGCCGCGTGCATGGACGACGGTCAGAAGTGGGCGCTGCTTTGCGCAGGTGAAGCCTTGCGCGACGCCGGTCACCCGGAGCGCCCGCTCGACAGCGAATCGACGGCCGTGATTCTTGGCAACGCCATGGGAGGCGAGCGCCACTACGAAACCGTCCTGCGCCTGTCCTTCCCCGAGTATTCCAGGGCGCTCTACGAAACCGCGGCTTTCAAAGCGCTGCCGTCCGCCGCCCGTGACGCCATCCTGGCGGAATTCGCCGCCGAGATCGCGCGGCGTTTGCCCGACACCACCGAAGACACCATGCCGGGCGAGCTCACCAACATCGTGGCTGGCCGTGTGGCCGCCGTCTACAATCTGCGCGGTCCCAACTTCACCACCGACGCCGCGTGTGCGTCGGCCCTGGCGGGCGTGCAAGCCGCCACCGACAGCCTTGTCGATCACCACTACAACGTGGCCCTCACCGGCGGCATGGACCGCAACATGGGCGCCACCACCTTCGTCAAGTTCAGCAAGATCGGCGCGCTCTCGCCCGACGGATCGCGCCCCTATTCGGCGGGCGCCAACGGCTTCGTCATGGGCGAAGGCGGCGCCTTCTTCATTTGCAAGCGCCTGGAAGACGCCGAGAAGGCGGGCGACAAGATCTACGCCGTGATTCGCGGCGTGGGCGGTGCCAGCGACGGCCGCGGCAAGGGCATCACCGCCCCCAATCCCATCGGCCAGCGCCTGGCCATCCAGCGCGCGTGGAAGCGCGCGGGGCTCGACCCGGCCACCATGACCTTGCTCGAAGGTCACGGCACCTCGACCCGCGTGGGCGATGTCTCCGAGATGGAAAGCGCGGCCAGCGTGCTCATGGAGGGAACGCCCATCAAGCACAAGATCGCGCTTGGCTCGGTCAAGTCGCAGATCGGCCACCTCAAGAGCGCGGCCGGCGCCGCGGGCTTGCTGAAGGCGGTGCTCGCTTGCCACCACAAGATCCTGCCGCCCTCGATCAATTGCGATGTGCTGAGTCCGGCCATCCCGTTCGACAAGATCCCCTTCGAGGTCAACACCAAGGCGCGGCCGTGGGAGCGCCCATCCTTCGGCCCCCGACGCTGCGGCGTCTCGGCCTTTGGTTTCGGCGGCACCAACTTCCACGTGGTGGTCGAGGAATATGTTCCCGGCATGCTGGTCAAGCGCCAGCCCATGGTGCAGGTGCCGGCCTCGGTGTCGGCGGCCAGCGGCGGTCAAGTCACGGTGGCCGGGCCGGCCAAGGATGATCGCCCAGCCATGCTGGGGAACATGCTCGCACTGGGCGGGGCAGATCTTGGCGCGCTGAAGGCGCAAGTGATCCAGGCCATGGCAGACGCCAAGGTCGGCAAGGTGCCTGACAAGACACCACCGGGTGCGCAGTTTCTTGGTTCACCGGCTCGCTTGGTCGTCTCTTTTGATGAACCGGCTGATCTGGTCAAGAAGTGTGAATTCGCGATTGATGCTCTGGACAAGAATGACGCGCGCAAGTGGCGCGTCCTGCAGACCAAGGGCATTCACTTCGGCCGCGGCCCGGCCGGCAAGGTGGCGTTCCTATTTCCCGGCCAGGGATCTCAGTACGTCAACATGCTTGCCGACGTGCCCGATCCCATCGTGCGCGAGACCTTCGCCGAGGCCGACCGCACCATGGGGCCGATTCTTGGCCAGCCGCTAACCAGTTATGTGTACAAGAACGCCAACGACGCGGCGGCCATGGAAGCCGCCGAGGAGGCGCTCAAGGACACGACCATCTGTCAGCCCGCCATGGTGGCCACCGATATCGCCATCATGCGCATGCTGGGCAAGCACGGTGTGTTTCCCGACATGGTCATGGGGCACAGCCTGGGCGAGTGGGCAGCGGCGGTTGGCGCGCGCATGCTCAACTTCTCCGAGGCACTGGTCGCCGTGAGTGCGCGGGCGCGGGCCATGGCGTCCGTGTCCATCGGCGACAAGGGCAAGATGGCCTCGGTGCTGGGTCCGACCGACGAAATCGTTCGGCGCTTGCCCGAGATCGGCGGCTACCTCACGCCGGCCAACATGAACAGCAAGAAGCAGACGGTGATCGCCGGTGCCAGCGACGCCGTGGATCGCGCGGTCGCGTACTTCAACAACCTGGGCATGACCGCCCAGATCATTCCGGTGTCGCACGCCTTCCACAGCAAGGTGGTCGCGCCCGCCGCGGATGCCCTCTACCGGACCATTTGCGAGATGCAGATCGCCCCGCCCAGCATCCCGCTCATCGGCAACATCGACGGCCAGCTCTATCCCACGGGCGACATCGAAACCATCAAGCGGCGCTTGGCCGACCAGATGGCGTCGTCGGTCCAGTTCGTCAAGGGCATCGAGACTTGCTACCGCGAGGGCGCACGTATTTTCCTTGAGGTCGGCCCCAAGCGCGCCTTGCAGGCGCTGGCCGAGAGCGATCTCGAGGACAAACACGACGTTCTTTGCCTTTCCACCAACCACCCCAAGCGTGGCGGTGTGCGTTCGTTCCACGATGCCATGTGTGGCCTGTACGCCGCGGGTATTCCCAGGCCCGAACAATTGTCCCGGATCCCAGAACTGCGCGCTGCCGCCGAAGGTGCGAAAGGCGCGCTCCCCAGCGAGAACCCCACGTCAGCGAATGGAGCCTCCATCGTCATGAGCACGGATCGACTAAGTCCAGCTGCACGTCCATCTGCCACGGCCGGCCAGACCGACTACGAAGGTCTGGGACGACTTTTTGCACGATTCCTCGACGAGGGTAGGGCGCTCTACCAGGGCGGGCAACCTGCCGGGCTGGCGCCTGCCGCGCCAGCACAAACGGGCTCGATTGTCATCTCGGGTGCGGGCCTGGGCCTGCCCGGGGAAAGCCGCCGCGTCTTCGACGATGGCAACATCGACCGCATCTTGGCTGGCGAATCGTTCATCGAGCCGGTGCCGCAGAAGATACGCGAGCGCATGCTGGGCAAGAACATCGTGCGCTTGCACAAGCGCGAGATCGGTGAACCCAGCCTAGAGCCCATCCAGTCCGCCGACGAGGTTATCCGCTTGGCTGGGCGCAAGGGCTCCTTCGATTTGAACCGCGACTTTGGCGTTGCCAAGGAGCGAACTGAAGTCTTCGACACCACCACCGCGCTCGCCATCGCGGCTGGCATCGAGGCCTTGCGCGACGCTGGCATCCCACTGGTGCGCAACTACCGGCGTACCACCACGGGCAGCTACCTGCCCGATCGCTGGCGCTTGCCGCTCAGCATGGCCGACGAAACTGGCGTGATCTTCGCCTCGGCCTTCCCCGGCTTCGACAACATGGCCCACGAGATCACGCGCTTTTACGAGGCGCGCGAGCAGAAGACCGATTTCCAGTTCGATCGTCGTTTCATTTTCCAGGTGCTGTCCATGGGCCACGCCCAATTCGCCGAGATGCTCGGCATCCGCGGGCCCAACACGCAGGTCAACTCGGCCTGCGCGTCCACCACCATCGCACTCGCCATCGCCGAGGACTGGATCCGCCTGGGACGTTGCCGGCGCGTGGTCGTCATTGGCGCCGACGAGCTCACCTCGGACAACTTGATGGAGTGGATGGGCGCGGGCTTCTTGGCCACCGGCGCCGCCACCACCGAGAATGTCGTCGAGCGCGCGGCCCTGCCGTTCGATCGTCGCCGCCACGGCATGCTGATGGGCATGGGCGCGTGCGGGCTTGTGATCGAATCCGAAGACTCCGTCCGCGAGCGCGGGATGCGCGGCATCGTCGAGGTTCTGGGCACGGAATTCGCCAACAGCGCCTTCCACGGCTCGCGCCTCGACGTGACCCACATCGAAGGCGTGATGGAGAAGCTGGTGTCCACGGTCGAGCGCAAGCACGGCCTCGAACGCCACGCCATGGCCAAAGAGCTGGCCTTCATTTCCCATGAGACCTACACGCCGGCGCGAGGTGGCAGCGCGGCGGCCGAGGTCTTTGCCCTGCGCAAGACCTTCGGCGCGTCGGCCAACGACTTGGTCGTGGCCAACACCAAGGGCTTCACCGGCCATCCCATGGGCGTCGGCGTCGAAGACGCGGTGGCGGTCAAGATCCTGGAGAAGCAGGTCGTGCCGCCGGTGCCGAACTTCAAAGAGCCCGATCCCGAGCTGGGCACGCTCAACCTATCCAAGGGTGGGCACTACCCGGTGCGCTTCGCCCTGCGCCTGGCCGCGGGCTTCGGCTCGCAAATTGCGATGTCGATGTTCCGTCGCATTCAGGGCGTCGAGCAGCGCATCGCCGATCAGCCGGCCTACCAGCGCTGGCTGGCCGAGGTTTCCGGCTACGATGCTCCCAGCATCGAGGTTCAACTGCGCACCTTGCGTATCAAGGACGAGGGCCAGCCCAGGCGTGAACCGGCGCAGTCGCGCTGGCTGCCAGGGGCGGGGCCGAGTGCGGTGGTTGTGGATACGGTGGTCGCGCCAGCGGCCCCAGTAGTTGTTGCGACAGTGACTGTGGCAGCGCCCGTGGTCGTTGCAGCGCCGGTGACAGTCGCGGCTTCGGCTTCCGTTCCGGCTACGGTTGGTGGCGAATCTATTCTCGACAAGGTCCTCGGGATCGTGGCTGAGAAGACGGGCTATCCGCGCGACATGCTGGATCCCGATCTGGATCTCGAGGCCGATCTGGGCGTCGACACGGTCAAGCAGGCCGAGGTGTTCGCGATGGTGCGCGAGACCTTCAGCATTCCTCGCCAGGACAATTTGAAGCTGCGCGACTACCCGACCCTGCGCCACGTGGTCGGCTATGTCGAACAGAGCAAGGGTGGGGCGGCTCCGGCTTCGATTCCAGCCGCGTCACCGGCACCAGTAGCGGTGCCAGTATCCGCACCGGCACCGACAGCGACCAGCGCTGCAACCACGACCTCGGCCAGCGGCGGAGCCATTCTCGACAAGATCCTTGAGATCGTCGCCGAGAAAACCGGGTATCCGCGCGACATGCTGGATCCCGATCTGGACCTCGAGGCCGATCTGGGAATCGACACGGTCAAGCAGGCCGAGGTGTTCGCGATGGTGCGCGAGACTTTTGGCATTCCTCGCCAAGACAACCTGAAGTTGCGCGACTACCCGACCTTGCGCCACGTTGTCGGCTACGTAGAGCAGGGCAAGGGGACCGGCGCGACGACGACGGCGGTGGCTAGCCCAGTGCCGCCCGCGCCGGTGGCCACACCGGTAGCGACCACGGGCGCTCCTTTGGCAGCCACACCAGCTCCGGCCACCGCCACGGCGACTCAAGGCTCCGTCGTTACCAAGGTGCTCGCCATCGTGGCCGAGAAGACCGGTTATCCCAGCGACATGCTGGAACTGGATCTGGATCTCGAAGCCGACCTGGGCGTCGACACGGTCAAGCAGGCCGAGGTGTTCGCGATGGTGCGCGAGACCTTCGGCATTCCTCGCCAGGACAACCTGAAGTTGCGCGACTACCCGACGCTTCGTCACGTGATCGGGTACGTCGAGCAAAACTTGAGCGGAACATCTGCCGCGCCAACGCCGGCTGTACCCGCGCAAGCTGCGCCCGCGCCTGTTGCGGCTGCGCCAATTGCAGCACCTGCTGTGACGGTGTTACCAGTCGCTCCAGTCGTGGCCGTTCCACCTGCGCCCGCGCCGGCAGCAGCACCCGCAGTCGCCGGCAGCGATCACATTGCGACGAGAGTTCTCGCCATCGTGGCCGAGAAGACCGGCTATCCCAGCGACATGCTGGAGCTGGACTTGGATCTGGAAGCCGACCTGGGTGTTGACACGGTCAAGCAGGCAGAAGTCTTCGCCATGGTACGCGAGGAATTCAAGATCCCGCGCAAAGACGATCTGAAGCTGCGCGACTACCCGACCCTTCGTCACGTGATCGGATTTGTGCAGCAGAGCCTGGCCGCCCCGGCGGCAGCACCTGAGCCTGCGGCTGAGGCAGCACCCGTGCTAGCGCCTGTCGTTACACCGGCGGCTGTCGCAGCACCTGCGCCTGCCGCTGAGCCCGCGCCTGTCGCGGAGACGGCGCCAGTCCCCGCGCCCGCGCCTGCTCCCGTGGCGGCGACGCCAGCCATTGTCGTGTCCAATGCCAATCCCTTCGAGAGCGGCGTGCTTCGCCGTCCCGTGGTGACCTTGCGTCCGCCGCTCGCCGCCTGCAAACGCACAGCTGTGCGCCTGGAGAAGGGCAGCCGGGTCGTGGTCGTGGCGGATCGCGAAGGTGCCGGCCGCCTGCTGTGCGACGAGCTCGAACGACGCGGGGTTCAGGTTCTGCGCATCGATGCGCGGCCCGAACGTGCGGAGATCGAAAATGCCCTGCGCGAGTGGGCCGCCGCCGGCCCGACCGCGGGCATGTATTTCCTCGCCTCGCTCGATGCTTGCCCATCGCTGAGCCAGATCGATTTGGTCGAGTTCCGCAAGCAGTACCGTGAGCGCGTGTTGCTCCTGCACGGTGCTGTGCGCGGGCTTTACGATGCGCTCGCCAACCCCGGCACCTTCCTCATCACGGGAACGCGCATGGGTGGTCACCACGGCTACGGCCAGGGCGGCGCTCGCAATCCCCTCGGCGGAGCGGTGGTCGGCTTCACCAAGGCGACCAAACGCGAACGGCCCGAAGCACTGGTCAAGGCCGTGGATTTCCCCGAGGACATGCCCGCCGAGGTGGTGGCGCGCGCCCTGCTCGACGAAACCGAGCGTGATCCGGGAGCGGTCGAGATCGGCTACCAAGGCAACCTGCGCGTGACCGTGGGCGTGCAGCTCTTCACGGCGCCGCCCAGCGACGCCAAGACGCCTGTTCCGATGGACGCGAACGCCGTGTTCGCGGTCACCGGTGGCGCCGGCGCCATCACCGTGGCCATCGTGCGCGATCTGGCGGCGGCCTCGCGCGGCACCTTCTACCTGCTCGACGCGCGCCAGATGCCGCCCGAGAGCGAGCGCCCCTTGCTCGAAAAGGTCATCAGCGATCGCGAGGGCGCCAAGCGCGATGTGTTCGAGCGGCTCAAGGCCGAGAAGGGGCGCGCCACGCCAGCGCAGGTCGAAGAGAAGCTCTTCGACCTCGAACGGCAGGCCGGCATCCTCGAAGCCCTGCGCTCGGTGGAAGAAGCGGGTGGCCGCGCCTTCTACCGCCAGGTCGATGTGCTCGACGGCAACGCCGTCAAGGCCGTGGTCGAGAACATCCGTCAGCAAAGCGGCAAGCTCGACGTGGTTCTGCACGCGGCCGGCCTCGAACGCAGCCGCTCGCTCGACCGCAAGCCGGTGGAGGAGTTCGACCTGGTCTTCCGCGTGAAGGCCGATGGTCTCTTCAACCTGATGGCGGCCACGCGCGACATGGACGTCAAGGCCATGGTGGTCTTCTCGTCGGTGGCTGGGCGCTTCGGCAACGCTGGCCAAGCCGACTACAGCGCTGGCAACGACTTCATGTGCAAGACGGTCTCGTGGTGGGCGGCGTCGCGGCCGGAGTCGCTTGGCATCGCACTCGACTGGACCGCGTGGGGCGGCATCGGCATGGCCACGCGCGGAAGCATCCCCGAGATCATGAAGCGCGCCGGAATCGACATGCTCGATCCGGCCGAGGGCTTGCCCGTCATTCGCAACGCGCTTATCGCAGGCTACTCGGGCGAGGCCGTGGTCGGCCGGCGTCTAGGCATCCTGGTGACGCCGTTCGATGAGGACGGCGGGCTGGATGCGGACGGCAGTCTACAGGCGCGGGCCAAGGACAAATCGCTGCCCTTGCCCTTCACGCACGTGACGCACAACCTGCACGACGGGTTGGTGGCCGAGGTGAAGCTCGATCCCAAGGTCGAGCCCTTCCTCTACGACCATGCCATCGACGGCATCCCGGTTCTGCCGGGCGTGATGGGCATCGAGACCTTCGCCGAGGCGGCCTGGTTGCTGGTGCCCAGCCACCACGTCGTGGCCTTGGAAAATCTGCGCTTCCTGGCGCCCATGAAGTACTACCGCAACGAACCGCGCGCGGCCATCGTGCGTGCGCGGGCGGTGCTGGGCGAGCACGGTCTGGTGCGTGTCCACACCACGTTGTCGTCGGTGCAGACCATCGTGGGCCGCGAGCCCGAGGTCAGGCTGCACTTCTCGGGCGTGGTCGTGCTGGCACCGTCGGCGCTCGAAGCGCAGACCGTGCAGGCCTTCAATCGCACCGAACCCGAGATCGGCCGCGAGGCCATCTACCGCGTGTACTTCCACGGCCCGGCCTACCGCGTGCTCGACCGGGTCGAGAGCGCAGGCAAGAACCAGGTCATCGGTTGCATGACGGCGGAGCTGCCGCTCGACACCACGAATCCGAGCCACGGCAGCTTGGTGGGGCCGCGCCTCATCGAGCTGTGCTTCCAGACCGCCGGGGTGTGGGAAATCGGCCAGACCGGTCAGCTCGCGCTGCCGGCCGCGGTCGATAAGGTGATCGTTCGCGATCCATCGGCGGGTCATGGCCCGCTGGTCGCCGAGGTCACCGCGCATCCGACTGCCGAGGGGCTGTCATTCAGCGCCCGCGTTCGCAATGGCGAAGGCAAGGTTCACGTCGAGCTTTTGGGCTACCGCACCTCGCGCATGCCGAACTCGCTGCCCGAGGACGAAGCCGGTCCGTTCCGCAAAGTCGTCGTCTAATGTTCAGCTACCGGCTGGTCCATGCGCGTGAATTCCCGTCGCTTGCGCAGGGGATGGCCTGGCCCGATCTGCTGAGCCCGCGCGAGGAGAAGCTTCTCGCCGGGCTCGGCCATTTGCCGAGAAGGCGCAAGTGGCTGATGGGCAGGGCTGCGGCCAAGCGCCTGGTGTGCGACCTGCTGGGCGATGACCACGTGGCGGAGAAGAAGATCAGCGTGCTCAACCAACCCTCGGGCGAGCCCTTCGTGCTCATCGAAGGCAAGGGCGGCTGGGGCCGAGCCATTTCCATTTCGCATCGAAGCGAGGTTGGCATGGCCGCCGCGCCGCTGGATGAAAGCGCGCGCATCGGCGCCGACATCGAAACCATCGAACCACGCGATCCCGCGCTGGTCAGGCAGTTCTATACCGACGGTGAAGCCCAGATCGTCGAGGCCGCGGGCAAAGATGGCGACGAAGCTCGCGACGAAATCGTGTCCCGTATCTGGAGCGCCAAGGAAGCGGTTCTGAAGCTCCTCGGCCTCGGTCTGCGCATCGACACGCGCGGGGTGCTGGTGAATCTGGTCGGCGAGCATTTTTCCGCGTGTCCCGCCGAGTGGCAACCCGTCGACGTCAAGGTGATCGCCGAGCTGCCCCGCCAAAGCATGCTCGACAATCTGCGCGTGATGTGGCGGCGCGAGGCAGGGTTTGTGCTGACGGTGGCTGTGGCTGGCTAGTGCGCCCGAGCACGAACGCCCGCATCTTCGTGGCCATTCTCGGGCCAGCAGCGCGTATCATGGCAGGGCGAGGCTGGCCATGAAGGAAAAGGAAATACGCGAACGCGTCGAGCAGTTCTTGAAGCGAACCGCGCGCAACGTGGTGGTGCCCGCATCCTTGGGCTTGGGACTGTCGCTCTCTGGCTGTGAAGGGAATGCCCTGCGCGCCGGGGCCACGGATGCCGGCCGCGGCGTCGCAGATACAGCCACGACGCACGATCTGCCGGGAATGGTTCTCGTGTACCTGGTGATGATGCCGGATGCGGCGCCTGACACGCGACCGGCGGACACGGAGTCCGAGGCCGGAGCGTCGCGGCCGGACGCTGGCCCTGAGGCTGGGCCCGACATCGCATCACCGCCGCCGCCCTACATGGTGCCGCCTGAGCCGCCCTACCTCATCGTGCCGGCCATCGCACCGCCGAATCCGGACAGGACGGCTCCCATCCCGGAACCATCCAAGAAGGCCGACTAGCCACCAGGGTAGCCAAGCCGTGCTGGAAGTCTTTCGGCGTGTTGGTTTTGTCCCCCGCGCCTGCGGGTGGGAGCTGACGCTCAGGTGCAACATGAGCTGCAAGCACTGCGGTTCATTCGCGGGTCGGCCGCGCGAGGACGAACTGTCGCGCGAGGAATGTTTGCGCGTCGCCGACGAGCTGGCGGAAATGCGCTGCGGCCGCGTGACCCTGACGGGTGGCGAGCCCACGCTGCATCCAGCTTGGGACGAACTGGCCCTGCGTCTGACCCGTCAGAAGGTGCAAGTGGGGCTCATCTCGAATGCGTGGCAATGGCAGGCGGGGGACGCCGAGCGGGCCGCGCGTGCCGGCCTTTTCAATGTTGGCTTCAGCCTGGACGGGCTTGAAACCGAGCACGACACCTTTCGCGCCCCGGGCTCGTTCGCGCGCGTGCTCGCAGCCATCCGCACCGTGCGCGCCGCGGGATTGGAGGTGGCCATCAACACCACCCTCCACACGCTCAACCGCAACCAGCTGCTCGATATGCGGGCTCTGCTCGTGGATTTGGGCGTGCGTACCTGGCAGCTGCAAATTGCCATCCCCACCGGGGCCATGGCCGCGCATCGGGAGCTGGTGCTTCCACCCGAAGACCTGCTGTGGCTGGTTCCGCAGATTGCAAACCTGCGCGGCGACAGCAGCACGCGCCTGCGCGTGGTGGCCAGCGACCACATCGGGTACTTCGGCAAAGCCGAGGCCCACTTGCGCCAGCAGGATGTGAGCATGCCGTTCTGGCTGGGATGCTGGGCTGGCCTGCACGTGTTCAGCATCGAGAGCAACGGCAACGTGAAAGGCTGCCTGTCGCTGCCCTCGGCCAGGCATGGCGAAGCCGGCTACGTCGAAGGCAATTTGCGCAGCAGTAGCCTGCGCGAGATCTGGAATCGCCCCGCCGCATTCGCCTACAACCGCAACTTCCACATCGACGACCTCAAGGGCTTCTGCCGCGTGTGCCGCTATGGAGATCTTTGTCGCGGAGGCTGTACGTGGAAGCGCTACAGCCAAGGCAATCCCGACGCTGGCGACATCTACTGCCTGTACTACCAGGCCATGAAACACCGCCGCTACGACCTGCTCGAAGACGAACCTAGGGCGATCGAGATGGCCTACTTCGCGGCGCCGGTCTGAACCAAACGCGGGCACGCGGCATCCAATTCCGATTAACCACGGAGGACGTTATGGAGAAGAAGATCATCGCGGTGACCGGGGCGACCGGAGCGCAGGGCGGAGGACTGGTTCGCGCCATCCTCGCCGACAAGAGTGGCGAGTTTGCAGTGCGAGGCATTACGCGCAAGCCCGATAGCGACAAGGCACAGGCGCTTGCCAAGCTGGGCGTGGAAGTCGTGGCGGGCGATCTGGACGACGTGGCAAGTCTGACCAAGGCCTTTGCAGGCGCCTATGGCGTCTTCTGCCTGACCAACTTCTGGGAGCATTTTTCGGGCGAAAAGGAGACGGCCCAAGGGAAGGCGCTGGCCCAGGCGGCCAAGAGCGCCGGCGTCAAGCACGCCATCTGGTCCACCTTCGAGGACACGCGCAAGACCTTTCCGCTCAGCGACGCGCGCATGCCAACGTTGAAGGACAAGTACAAGGTGCCGCACTTCGATGCCAAGGCCGAGGCCAACCACTTTTTCACCGACCTGGGCGTGCCGACAACGTTCCTGGTCACCTCGTTCTATTGGGACAACTTGATCGGCTTCGGCATGGGGCCCAAGAAGGGGCCCGACGGCAAACTGGCCTTTGTGCTGCCCATGGGCACCAAGAAGTTGCCCGGCATCGCGGCGGAAGATATCGGCAAATGCGCGTTTGGCATTTTCAAGCGGCCCGACCTGATTGGGAAGACCGTGGGCGTGGCTGGCGAGCATCTTACCGGGGCCGAGATGGCCAGCGCGCTCAGCCATGCGCTGGAACAGCCAGTTGCGCTCAATGCTGTTTCACCCGAAGTCTACCGCGGCTTTGGTTTTCCAGGCGCCGATGACCTGGGCAACATGTTCCAGTTCAAGGCCGAGACCGAGAGCGCCTACTGTGGGGCTCGCGATCTTTCACTCTGCCGCTCGCTCAATCCCGAGTTGCAGACCTTCGCCAAGTGGCTGTCCAAGAACAAGTCGCGCATTCCGCTGGAGTAGAGATCCCAGCAGAAGAGGGCGCTCCCTGACGTGCTAGATTTCTGGCATGTTCAGCCAGCAGTGCGCCAAGGCGCCCGTCCGCGGACGCAACGGCCTGAACCTAGGCACCATCGGCGTCCTAGTTGTCTTGGGCGCATGCAGTTGTTCAGGCACTTCGGGCGGCGCCGAGGATGCATCCCCAGACCGTGTGCTTAGGGCGGAGGCGGGCGTTGCCACCGACGGCGTTGGTCCACCACTGGACGGTTGTTCTGCAACCTGCAACGCTGTCACTGCGAGCTACCCCATTGTCCAGCCTGGCGGCGGCCTGGGCAACATCACCATGTACGCCACCGCTGCGAGCACTGGCGGTGCCTGCAACTACGGCACGACGAATATTCTCTACTACGCCGCCATGAGCGTCAACGTGGTGCCAGGCGATGGCCAAGGCCAGTGGCAGGGCGGTCGGATTTGCGGCCAGTGTGTCGAGGTGACAGCGTTCACCTCGCAAGGATCCAAGTCCGTCGTCGTGCGCATCATGGACAAGTGCGCTGATGGCGACTGCGGCATCGACCTCGGCGGCTCGGCGCCCGCGGCCATCATGTCAGATGGCTTCGGCCGCTACGACGGCGCCTGGCATTTCGTCTCGTGCGCCGGTCACCCGGAAGTGTCGGACGGTGCGCCCAGCCTGTTTGTCAGCCCCGGCAGCAACGCCTGGTGGTCGCGCGTGCAAGTTCGCAATCCGCCCTGGCCAGTGGCTTCCATCGCGTGGCAAGACCTGGCAGGGGCCGCCCAAGGTACGCTTCCCTACGCCACCGATCCGGAGAACACCTTTGATGTGCCCGTCGAGGTGCTGCAATCGAGCACGGCTTCGCTTAGCATCACGGTTCACTACACGGACGGAAGCACGGCGACGGCGCAACTCAGCTCGAGCGAACTCGCAGCCGCAAACTCGGCCTATCCGCTCGAGTGAAAATGCACATGCGACAACCCGAGGTGGGCAGACAGCACCCAGGCATCCTGGTCTTCATGGTGCTTTTCCCGATGGCCTGTGCCACCACCTACGAACCGGCAAACCAGCGTCCTCCGGTCGAAGTCAGTGGCTCCTCGGCGAGCATCATCGCCATCGTCAGCAATGTCGCAGTGGTCGGCTACCACACCGATGGACCCGTAACCTTCGAACGCCCTCGGGTGTCGACCGCCAGCGCTCCGCCCTGCGAATCAGGACGAAGTGCTGATTGGGACGTCCTTCCACGAGATCCCGAGGAAGACAGGGCCTTCATCGAACGAGAAGGTGATGGGCAACTGCGTGTGCGTCTCATGGGCACCCACGCGTGGACCGACCATGGAAGCGTCCTGGATTTGAGCATTCGCACGGGTCATTCCGAGGAATGTCTTCGCCTACCGCTGACACCGAAAGACGATGAGGTGCTGTGGATTGCCAACCCACCCTACGCACAGGTAGGCGCGGGAATTCGCGTGGATCTGCCATACCGGTATGCGGGTGGGCTCGGCCCTGGCCTCACCCTAGAGCCTCGATTCATGCGCAGGTGGGGCTCGTGGGTCGGGATGTGGGCAATCGGTTTTGGTTGGGCCGTATGTACTCACGACTGTCCTCCCAACAGGAGCCCATCGCTGTTTGGGCACCTCGAAACAAGTGCGAATCTCATTCGGAGATTCGAGCTCACCCATGCAGCGCTAGAAGCTGGGGCTGGATTGGGCCTCCGGGGATCGATTCTGTTCGCGGACGATTCCTACCAGAGCAGCAGGAGCGAATTTTTTTTGGGGCCATCCCTGGCCGTGCGCCTACTCTTCTTCAGCCGAGAAATCCCTGGAATCTCACCGCCCCATCGTGATGGTTCCGGTCCGGAGATCTTGCTATCGCGACGATTCGTTTACGGGAGGCCTCCGACAGGGCAAGACACGGTCGTGAGTCTAGGTTGGTGCTGGCAATTCTCGAATTGACGGAGTTGGCGGGGCGGGAAAGTCGGCCTGTTGGAGGCGTTCGAGATCACGGTGCAGGGCACGCGTGGATTGCTCCTTCTCAATTGCATCCTTGAGTTGGGCAGCGGTCATGCCACGCCTCACACTCTGAAGGGCACGAAGAAGTCACCACTGCTTTACGAACTGCGTACCTCAATGGAAGGGTCTGCCAGCGGCCATGCCGCGCGATGATCCACCAGCTCCGACGGTGTCGCTGAAGAAGGCGCGGATTCCTGGCAGTGCTTGATGAAGAGCTTCAACGCCGATGACCCACAGTTCGACAATCACTCGATACCAAGGGGCCTCTACGGCGGTATATTGGGTTCATGTTCGCCCTTGCCGACAGCTTGGTCGCGACCGTTTCAGACCGGATGCCTGGTCTGGCTGCCGTGTACTTGTTCGGCTCGCAGGCGCGGGAAGATGCCTGGCCGGAGTCGGACATCGATCTGGCCGTGCTGACCCTTGGCAACCTGGATCCGGTGGAGCGCTGGAAGTTGCAGGAAGATCTGGCGGCCCATGCCCACCGGAATGTCGATCTGGTGGATTTGCGCCGGGCTTCCACCGTCATGCGCATACAGGTCTTGCGCGATGGCCGCTTGCTTGCGGACCTTCAACCCTCGGTGCGCGCCGCCTTCGAAGCTACGGCACTGTCCGCCTACGCGCGCCTGAACGAAGAGCGCCGCGAGATTTTGAACGACAT
>Ga0302321_100000778_pt1 | contig 27664 bp, 33 predicted proteins | sample Fen_T0_1_FD_202505 | JGI IMG/M metagenome (GOLD analysis project Ga0302321, IMG submission 202505) | Peat permafrost microbial communities from Stordalen Mire near Abisko, Sweden - Fen_T0_1 | ecosystem: Environmental > Terrestrial > Soil > Wetlands > Permafrost | place: Sweden: Abisko... | reverse complement strand
TTCTGAAGCTATGGCTTTTTGTGCTTCATTTTCTTTTTGCATAGAAGCCAACTTTTTAGCCAAAGTCGCTTGGATGTCTGATCTTTCTTTTTCATTTTTCGCATTTGCCATAGCGTCGGATGCTTCCGCTCTCGCATCCATTTCGTCCTGAGCTTGTCGTCTTGCGTCTTGTACTTCCTGTAAGGCAGTAAGTTCATTTTGCTTATTTGCTTGTAAAAGAGAGCTGATATTTCCTAAAAAATTATTAGCTGCTCCCCCTACTTGCGACATATTATTTGCGATAGCTTGCAGTGATGTTCTCGAAGCCTCTTGTAACTCACGAAATTTTGCAATCAATTGATCTAATGTCATTCCAAATACAGAAGCAGAACTATCTCCGGGGCGAATCCCATTATCTATAAGAGTTTGCATAGCGTAGGACAATATCCGCATTTGGTCAGACATTGTTTTTGCCTTTACAGCATCAACGTCTAATACATCACCAAAAATAGAATTTTGCATAGCAACATCTGCTAACTTTTTTTGCAGAGTATCACCAGCATCAGAGGTTGTCAATAAAAGTCTTCGATAACTTTCAACCGGGCCTGTATCTATTTCAGGAATATTCATTTTTGCAGTCATAACATACTGCGTTTTTCCTAATTTATCTTTGATTGTTGTTGTTTCAGTTACAAAATCTTCACCTGATTTTTTAAGGCTATATAAAAATGTTTTATATTCTTCAAGAACTAAATGATGATAGTTTTCTAATGGACTTTTGGTCACATTTACAGAACCCGTCCCCATTGTCTTTAGTTTACTATCAACTGTTTTTAGATAATCATTCAGTTGCTTTATGTTTTTTTCATACGTTTGGCCTTGTGCAAATAAAAGTTCTTTATCTTTCATAGCCGTACCAAGAGCTGCTTTTTCTCTGATAACTGTATCAGACAATGATTTTATATAATCGTCTTGTGCCTTTTTCTCTTTTGCCAATATATCAGCACCTCTTTGATCTTCCAGCCGTAGTTCCTCTTGTATTCTTTCTTTTAATGCCGCAATCTGTGTTTTATTCAAATTATTAATCACAGCCATTTGGTCTGTAATGCTTTGTTGTGAAGCAGCCAGAGCTTTTCCTCTTTCTACTTCATCATTATACTTTGATAATTCTTTTTGAGCTTCCCCTGTATTTCGAGTTAACATATAAAATGCCCCTACTAAAAGCCCAATAGTAGCCACCATTGCCATCATAGGATTCGCAATCATTATAGCATTTAATGCCGTCAGTGTTCGAATTACAGTTGCAGTTGTGGAAATAATCCCACCTAATGCACGCATAAATAAACCCACAGCAATTGTAACAGGACCTATTGCTGCCAGAAATATCCCAAGTTTTAAAATGAATTGCTGGGTTCCTGTGCTTAAACTTGTGTACCAATTTACAATATTTTCAATCATTTTTGCAAATGACCCCATTATTGGAATGATGCTATCTTTTAAAGCAAGTCCCATTTTAATTAAAGAAGCTTGTACGGAACTTACTGCTTGATTGTACTTTTGTTCTATTGTATCGCCTATGGCTTTATACGCATTTTCTAAACTACCAGTGGAACCTATCACACGTTGAATCAAAGATACATTCTCAGTATACCTATCTCCTAATAATGATAATATAGAATTGTATGCTCGAATGTTTGGGAATACGCTTGATAAGTCATCCCCATGCTTTTTGGTTAAATCAGACATCATTTTAAGTCCGGCGAGTAATCCTTTATTAGTGATAACATTTTGCAATTCCCCAAATGAAATCCCCATTGCTTTCGCATTTTTTATAGACTCCGCACTTGGTTTTTCTATTTCAAATAAAGCTTGACGAATCCCAGTAACAGCTTTACTTACATTTTGTCCGGTCAAAGTTACTGCCGAAATAGCTCCGGCCACTTGGTCAAAAGAAATTCCCATTTGAGAAGCAACAGGTATAATATCCCCTAAGTGATTTGCATAGTCAGCAGCCTCACCTTTGCCTTCACGTACAGCAGCGGTCAATATGTCTAATGTATGGGATGCTGTTAAACCAGAAGAGCTGTACGCACTCATAGCAGAAGTAACTAAATCTGCCACTGATTTGGTTTCACCTAGTCCAGCAGCGGAGGCTTTTGCAGATTTTTGAACAATATCTAATGCCTCTGCTCCCTTAAACCCGGAAGAAGTAACAAAGTATAAAGCATCAGCCAGTTCTTTAGGTCCCTTACCAAGAGCAGGTCCCATTTGCAGCAATTCTTTATTCCATGCGTTTACTTGGGTTTGGGATACCCCGACTAAACCAACAATTTTCTGCATGGAATACTCATAATCTTTTGCTGTTTTTGTGATAGCTATACTTGCTCCTGCTAATGGGACGGTTAAGAACTTTGTAGCAGCCGTACCAAAATAATAAATGTTACGTCCGGTTTTATCTAATGTTGTAGATACTGCCTTTAGGGAATTATTAAACGCTTGGATACCGGATATAGGAGGTGTTACGGGTTTTGCTATTTCTTGTACTTTTTCAGCTGCTTTAGTCGAAGCATCCCCAATTTCATTTAATTTTGCTTGAATAGCGGATAAAGAAGCATTCGTTGTTTTTTGAAAATCAATCATGTGCTGTTGAGCGATTAACAGTGATTTAGTGTCAACCCCCAATGTTGCAGTTAAACTTCCTATATTCATTTGAGTATTAATTAGTTACCCTTCTTTTTAGGAGGAGGTGTTTTCATATTCAAGCGTTCCACTTTCTTGTTTTGCTCTCGTGCTATACTCATAAATATAGCTTTCATTTCTTCTACTGATTGTGTTTTCTCTTCCTGTTGTTTCTTTTCCCCTGTCCAATCAGGCATTAAATCTTCGGGTGTTACTAATTTCGGAGTTTCCCCCTTTGAGCAATATATTGAACTTACTAAATTTTGAATCAAAGCTTCTAATTTTGCAAACCGAGAATCTTCCCGCCATGTGCCTATTGGATCAATTCTATCGTACACTTCCCACTCACTTATTTGAAAGGACGTTAATTGATCCAATAGGTAATCTGGGTGGATTATTCCAAGTTCCCGGCAGAGTCTAAACTGGAATTGCCGTCCGGGTCGGCTTCTGAGTTTTTTATCAACTCTTCTTTATCTTTTGGGGTTATAGCATTCAATGATGATGCTTTTTCAACAATCTTTTCCAAATAAGTGATACTTATGTTGGAACTTAATTTATCAGCATCGGTTGGTTCAAACAATAGACTACCTTCTTCGTCACACAAAGTAACAACGGCCAGTTTAGAACGGAAATTATCCATTACCTGATCGTACCCTTTTATGTCGCCTTTGGCATCACGGCGGGCTTTTAAAATAGAATTTTCGAAATTGTCCCGATCTTTTCCGGTCATTTCCCGAACATAAACAAAATCACCATTTTCAAATTCAACTTTTTCAACTTTTAATGCTTGTTTCGTTAACAGCATCGACTTGTCTAACATTCCCATGATTAAAATATTTTAATGATTAAAATTAAAAAACAAATACTTGATTAGTATTAAATTTAAAGCAATTTAGGTTAAACCTGAACTTGCTCCTGAATTGATAGTCACTTGCCCAGATACCTGAATAGTCACATCAGCAGTCATTTTATCATCCGCTGGTACGGTTAAAGGTAATTCTGTAACAAGACCTTCAAATTCAATCGTTGTGTTTTCAATGTCCGGCAACACAATTTCGTAATTTTGTAACGCATCATTCTCAAAATCGTCTTTCATTAGCTCATACGTTGGACGAGTGAAATTCATTTTGAGAGCAACTGTTCCCGCTTTACGAAATCCGGTTATAAACTCCCTGTACCCTCCTGTTGAGTCAAGGCTGGTCACGTCTATCGTGTCCCTTGACATACTTGGGCCGGTAATAGAGTTTATTTCAGCGATGTTTACCCATTTATGGGTGACGGTGTTCCACCTGCGAAATAAAGTGCCAACACCTGCTTTAGCATTACTCATAATTTTACCTCCTTTTTAATTTTAAATTAATATCCACTTCTTCTTTGCAGGTCAAAGTTACAAATGAATCTTGCATTTGAATTATCATCCCAATCCAACAATGCGGGACCACTGGAACATTTGATTACTGAATATAAAGAACCACCCCATGTCTCGTTTGCCCGGCCATGTAGCACACTCTTTATGTTTTCTATAAGATTGTATCCGTCAATGTATTTTGTACTGCGAACCCTGATTTGAACCGCTGGGTACTGATAACTCCCTCCCTTTTCACTTCCTGTGAGCAACAGTTCATCCGGGAATCCCGGAGTGTCAAATATCGTTACTGTGTTCTTTGGTGTGGCTGGCTCTTTTCCTATAAAAAGATTTGTAGCATAGATCAGCCCTAAAGAACTTTCCGACTCTAAAATATCTTTTATATCAAATGATGTTGGGTTCATTGTTTATCATTTTATTTGAGCATTATCTCGTATAATTTTCAAAACAGCATCTTTTCTTCTTTTTAAAGCACTTTCAAAAAATTTAGGGCCTGTATTTTTAGCTGACCATTCAATATCACCTATCATTTCATGCACAGGCATCGTATAATTAGCTCCAAATCCCATAACAAGAAAAGGATTTTCTTTACTTGATGCTGCCACAGTGCTTTGCGCCTCAGAAATTGAAGCATTATACGCTTCTTGCACTTTAGCAGCCCCTTTTTCTGAATTATCAAATACAGGAGGTTTGCTTTCTACTCCTTTTGCCGTTACAATAAACCAAGATGCTCGCAAGTTTCCTGTTTTTATAGGAATTAAAGGGGGTGTAGAAGCCATATCCCTACGAATGTCTATCGCAGCTTTAATAATGCCCTGTATAGTTCGCCCTTCAATCTTCTGTATTTCTTCATTAAGGTTTCGCATTACATCGTCAAACCCCTTAATCCCTGTATCACCTAAAGAGTATGTTTTAGCCATTACACCATGTTTTTACTGGTTAGATATATCTTTCTTAAAAATTCAGAAGTAGAGCTTAATGCTGGGAGTTTATCAAATCTTTTGATCCGTTGACAACCATCTATCTCACTTGGATCTAATGTGATTCCTGAACTCTCAGCACTATCATATAAAGAATCCAAAGTACCTAAATACAAATATCCTTCTTGTTCTAAATCTTCAAGCACATACACAACTGATTTAGAAACAGCCTCATCTCCATTTGGAGCGACAAACGTCTCATTGCGATCTTCCCACCTGCACTTTATTTCCCTTGGTGAATCATACGTAAAACCACCTTGGCCGTCATTGTGTGGGTAGCCCCAATATACCGCTGTTTGAGTACATGTCTTTGTTAAAAATCCAGTTATGCTCATTCTGCGCTCGTGTTAAAACTTGTAACTGCAAATATTGTTGCTGCGGACTTTCCTACTTGACTCATTTTACCTGTGATGTCAAGCAGCTTCACCGTCTGGCCGTATGAAGTGGAGGCTAAATTCTCACCCCATTTTCCGGTGTACTTCATTTGAGCTTCACCTAATTTCTCTTCCGAGGCCATTCTAAAAATGGTAGATGCTATAAAGTGAGCTGTTAGCCATCTTTCAAGTTCCTTCAACAGTGTAGAACTAATCACTGTGTCACCAGCAAACACTTGATCTATTACGGCACTTGCCGCAGTGATAAATGTTTCTATAATGGAATCGGTTGCTGTTAACCCATCCATTATCTCTTTTACTTCATCAGGTGTGACTCTTGTTGCCATAAATATTATTTTTTATCTTTTTGCTTAGAATTCCACAACATCGGGTCTATGGTTTTGATTATAGAATCATGCCATTTTAAGTCAAGCCATTCAAGCATTTCCCATATTTGAGAATAATCACCATTTACCATTCTTTCTGGCCAGATAATTTTGCAATTCAAACCAGAATCAATCATTTCAATGAATAACTTCTCGTGCTCATTCACCCACCATATCCAACCGTCCTGTTCATTAGAAACACCTACGGCTTTTTGAATATCTTTGTCTTTAAAAGCAGACATATATCCTGTTTTCATACAGGAAGATACAATATCCCCCGTTCTGCGCCGAACAATAATCCACTTTGCATTTGGGAAGGCATAATTCCATATCGGCCATACTTGACAAAGGCTATATCCTTTATACATCCAAAATATTTCATCTTCTGTTGGGACTTGCCCCTGTGATATAGCATGTAGTATTCGATCTTTCCAATTGATAGGAATCAACAGTTCTTTTGTATTTGGCAAAGGAAACTGGAATTGTGTCGGGTTCAACATCCCCATTGTAGAGTAATGCAAATCAACTTCCTTGCGGATATTTACATTTTCGTACATATGCGATACATTCCCGGCATATCCTCCGGATAAACTTATGATGCGAGCAATAATAGAAGAACCGGAACGTTGCGCTCCTGTTACAAAAATAGGCCTGTCTACATTCGCTTGAATCATGCTCCGTAACTTTTTAATAGGTTTGCTCTGTTTTGTTTTCTTTGAACTATATCACAAGTCCGAATTATCTGATTAGGGTGTCTTCTATAATACGCTAAAGGTACGCCAATATATCCGATATTGCAACCATTTTTCAAACAACGTAAGTTAAATTCATATTCTTCAAATGAATGCACATTTGGGCTTTCATCAAATCCCCCTATTTTACCAAACACCTCTCTTCGATATATCAAGGATGCGCTGTGAATTACATTGGTTATAAGCAAATCAGACAAAGATGGATTTTTAATCTTTGGTTTATATAATCTGCCTATGTTCACGCCATTTGCATCAACCTCGTATGCCAAGCCGTGTGCAAAATCTATATTTTTAAATTCAGGAGAAGTGAAAGCATCAATATACGCTTGTATTGCAATTGGGGATAACATATCATCCTCATGTAAGAACTTAATTAAGCCTCCATCTGCTTTAGAAAGGGCTTTGTTGAAATTTTGAGGCCAGTTCCCTTCTCCTTGGCTAAGGATTAATTGCACACTTTTTGGAACACTATCAACAGCATATTTTAACCAACCACGATCTACTTTATATGGGATGATGATGCTTATTTTCATAATTAATCGTTTACGTAATTATTAACCCATTTTATATGCGTAGCATTCGGTATGCGGGGCTTTCCATGAAAGCAAACCAAAGATGTTCCTTTTGGTAAGATCGTTAGAAATTCCCTATGTTTAGGCTTAAAATCAACTATCGAATACGTCAACTGTTGCCAGAAACAATCGGGAATAATAACTTTCCTTAAAAAATAGTCCATTCGACCTCCAATCAGTTTTGATATATCCCATGAATTCCATACTTTTTTAATTTTATCAGAATTGGCCGGGAACCAAACCAACCCTGTAGCAAGTTGTTTCTTTTGATAGAAATCTTCCAAAGGGATATATTGACTTTCATCTTTTACTAAATCAAATATATTTTCCAAGGAAGAAATTACAGCAGTGTCCAAATCCATGTAAAGAAAAGGACGGTACATTTCCATTTCTGGGCTGTACAGTTGCATTCGCGACCAAGTTCCGGGATAATCATTTGTTAATGGAATCAGTTCGATGTTACCTAAAGAATACGCACGAGAAGCCTTATCCCAAAGACAGACAATTCTCGGCTTTATCTCATACTTCCATTTACTATTTATGTGATGTGTAATCAACTCAACATCCTGTATAGTGAAATCTTTCCCGCTCCGCAATACTAAAACAACTGTTCTTTGCTTACTCATTTTCTCAAAAATGTATAATTATTCAAATACCAATCATATACTACTTTAACCCCGTCTTCAAATTTTGTTTTAGGTTGCCAGCCAAGTGCTGTTATTTTAGAAATATCTAAGCTACGATCTTTAACCCCTTCCAAAACCCCATTGTACACCACATCCCCATTATACCGGACTACATCTTTTATGGTTTGAACAACGTCCTTTATTTTTATAATGTCCCCAGAGCCAATATTGATTACTTCGGAATCATCATAATTGTTCATAACAAACACCAGCCCATTGGCAAGGTCATCTACATAGATAAATTCCCTACTTGCTTCCCCCGTGCCCCATACTTCAACTGAGAGGCTTTTATTTACCTTAGCATCGTTGAATTTGTTTATTAGCCCCGGAACAACATGAGCGGTGTTTGAATTGAAATTATCACCTCTACCGTATATATTTGTGGGCATTACTGAAACAAAATTACATCCGTATTGCTTTCTATACATCTGACACATCACAACTCCTGATATTTTAGCAATCGCATATCCAATGTTTGTTTTTTCCAATGAGCCTGTTAAAAGGGAGTCTTCTTTGATTGGTTGAGCTGTGTCTTTTGGGTATATGCAAGCAGATCCACAGAATAAAAGCTTTTTCACATTATAAATCCTCGCGGCTTCAATCACATTGCATTGCATCATTAAGTTCTCATAAATAAAAGCTCCGCTTTGTGAATCATTTGCAAAAATCCCTCCCACTTTTGCAGCTATATGGAAAACGTATTCGGGCCTTTCTTTCTCGAATAATTCCCATACTCTACGCTGATTTAATAAATCATAATCAACTCTATCTATGCAACTGACATTATCATACCCCAACTGATCCAATTCTCTGACCATTGCCCAACCAAGCATCCCTTGACAACCTGTTACCAGTATTTTACTATCTTTATTCATAAATCAATCTTTAGTCAAAATTTTACGTATTGTTTTCAAATCATTTTCTGTCATTTCAGGATAATTCCCACAATAGAAACTATTTGTATGTAGAAAATCACTGTTAGGTGTGTATTGTTCCTCTAAAACATACTTAGAATAAAATGGCTGATTTTGGATGTTCCCGGCAATCATCGGCCTTGTTTCAACACCAAAATCAGCACATTTGGTTAAGTATTTTTTTCGCAATTCGGGAGTTTTACAAATTACAGGAATGGCAAACGATGATAGTTTTGTAATCCTATTATGTTTTGGGCATATAAAATCAGGATTATCTTGCATAGCAAATTCCACCAACATGTAGTTAGACTCTCTTTTGCTTACCGAAGCATCCAAATAAGGTAATTGATTTAATCCTAAAAATCCGGTGATTTCAGTAGGGCGTAAATTGTATCCTAAATCATAGAATGTGTATTTAGCTTCAAACTCAGAAGACACACCGTTGTTTTCTCGCCATGTTCTTTGCTGCCGTAACGTCAAATTCCTATCCCATCCATTCGCTCTAACAATTTTCAACATTTCAACCAATTCATCATCATCCGAACAAACCATACCTCCTTCAATAGTAGACATGTGGTGTCCGACAAAGAATGAAAAAGTAGATGCTACTCCAAAGTTCCCAGTTTTCCCATAGGGGGTTTCAGTACCAAGAGACTCACAGTTGTCTTCAATTAAAATGATGCCTCCTAAATCACAAATCTCTTTTATATTCCAAATATCATCTACAAACCCCAAAGCATTAGTTAAAAACACCATTTTTAACTTTTCTTTTTTCAGAGTTTCTGTGAGTTTTTTAGAGCTGACATTCAATGAATCAATTTCACAATCAATAGCTACCGGAATACATCCCATTTGAATAATAGGCATCACATTGGTAGACCATGTAAGAGCAGAAAATCCAATTTTATCACCTTCGGATATTCTACCTAAATTCTTCAATGCTTGCAACAACGCTAAATTAGCACTTCCTCCACTATTAAAAAGAACAGCGAAATCCCGGTCTTGTTTCTGAGCAAAAGAAATCTCAAAAGAACTGCATTGAGTATTCATGCTTAATATTTCCGAATTCTTGATAAAATTAGCAAGAGCTGTCTTAGTGGAAAACTCATTGATAAATGTATTTCGCATTAATGGAATCATAATAAACCGTCCTTTCTTAATGTATCAATTAAATAATCTTCCAACCAAAATGGATTTTGTTGTTTTAGATCAAAAGATTCTAACTTTTCCTTCAATTCTTCAACTTCTTTGAAAAAGATGCAATTTTTAAATTCTTTTTCAATATCATAATACTCTAATGTTTTATCCGTTACTTGTTGGATAGGAACAGAGCCTACGTTCAAAATCTCATAAAATCGCATTGGGAAAAAGTCTCCGTTCCCTGCGGGTGAAAGTACAAATTTATATTCAGAAATCCGAAGCAAATAGTCTTCCCATTTTGGGATAGTTGGAGGAACAACATCAATGCACATTATTTTCTGCAACTGTTCTAGAACATTTTTTCTGTTTCTATATGAATTCCGTGGGCAGTTTACATTTCCAATAAATATAACAGCATCTTTCTTATCGGAGCAAATAGTGAATGCTTCATTAAGCTTCTTGGAAGGAATCATCCGATTCACTTTAGTCCCCAAGGCTATGCAATCTTCCACATCACTTGTATAGTGATATAGATTTTTTATCTTTTTTAATTTGATTAGATTGTCAGAATTCCAAGAAAAGAAAGAATTCAGTATTTTCTCATTTGTAAACACAACCACTTTTATATTGTTGATATTACAATATGGAATAAAATCAGGCTGTTGCCAAACTATTTTGTGCGGAGTATAATGATCGTCACCAATGAATAGTATTTTAATCCCTTTTAAATCATCCACGGTTTTCACTATTTTAGGAGGGCCATACAAATTTTCAATTGCATGGTAATAGCTTTTAAACAGATGATGTCTATCATAAGATAGATCACATATCATTCCTACGTTATTCATGGTTTTGTATTTTATTTTTCCAGTAATCAAAAGTAAGTTTATCAAAATTCCATGTGGTTGTTTTTATCCTTTCGAGTTCGAGCGAAAGGAACTCCAAGGTGACTTCTTCCCAAGAATCAACAAAACATATAGGTAAATCAGTATAATATTGATTATTTATATTTCGCTTCTCAATTGGAATCCTGCCCATATACAAAACCTCCCATGTTCTGTGTGTATCAATCCCATTTCCTTCCGGGCAAAACGTAAATAAATGGTGTCTGATATTATGGATATAATCACGGAACCCTTTTCCATTTCTACCTTCTTTAATCGTCACCCAAGGTTTATCTCTAAACATAGGATACAATCCCTCTCTTTCTTTTAGATTAGTAGCTATATTATGATTCATATAGGCTACATTTAATATCGGCCACGCTGAACTTTCCATAGTATCAAGTAATACCCCTCTTTTACAAGCTTTTGCAAGCCATTCATTGTTCTCAATCCCAATAGGCAATGATTCTATTTTAGGATCTTTGATGTTTACATTTTGAGCATACCATTTAATCACATTATCTGGGGCCGGGATGTTTGTTCCTCTATCACTATTGTGTGTAATCAAATAATACGGATCGTGATCCTCCATTTTTTTTAAAAAATCAGGTAAGTGGTGTGTGTGGCAATAAAATATGTCTTTATCATTTGCCAATTCTTTAAAGCGTTCTCCCTGTATAAAATCCATTAGCTTAGGTATAAATGTAAATTTTTAGAATGTATGTGCAAGTTATTTATTCTGATGCAATCTTCCTCGGTTTTGTAATAAGGAACTTTTCTATTTTTATCATCTAATTTCCAAATTACACTATGTGTCGGGTTATTGATTAATACACGACTTACATCATGGTCTGTCGGTTTAGCTCCCGGTCCTTCATTTTGCGTACCACCCACAAATTGACCCCATGCTGCTGAATCGAAAATGGAATTGAAATCGTTAAAATTATCAGAACTCGGTAAAGTAGGCAAAGGGGCAAGCCTGTTTGGTTGTTCTTTATGGTATGCGGCCATGAGGGACATCTCATGCACCATATCCATCCCGTACTTTTTGATAGTTCCTTTTATCCCGTATGTCTGTAAAACATAGATAAAAAAATGGGTCATTTTGGATAATGAGATGTAGTCCTTTATAAAAGCAAACCCAGTCATCCATTTATGCTCACTTCCTTGTGTAATAGCTAAACTTGGATATAGTTTATCAAAAGTATCGTACATTTCGGACAAAGAACGATACAATAGCACATCGTTCTCAAAATGGAAAACATTCTTTAAATTATGCAATCCTATGAATGTTTCAATATAAACCAACCTTGACATAGTAATCATCCAAAAATCGGCATGATCTCTCCCCATAAGTTTGGTTAGCATTTCTATCTTATTAGAATAGTATTCATCTTTATTATACACCTTAACCCCAAATGTGTGAAATAAAGTAGGTTGCTCTATTATGTGTTTTTTATCAGTAATAAAATGAATAGTTAAATCAGGGTTAAATAATCTAATCTGACTAAAAGTATAGCGAATATACTTTGGCAACTCACCACTATGAAACATTACTAAATCCATGAGTGTATTTTTATCATTGAGTTATTTGAAGCTGTATGTTGTTGTAAATGCTTATTTATTTCAGCAGCGGACCATTCTTTTAATTTGGCTGTTACTACAGTGTCTACTTGTTTATATAGATAAGCATCTTTATGGTATTTTGCAACGAAATTACCATATAAATCATAGTCAGAAAGTCCACTTATTTCCTGCGTTCTATTTAATTCAGAAGCAATCAACCCAAAAAATCCATGTTTATTCAGCCCGCGTAAACTAACCAATTCATTTACAAAATTTCTTTTTATATACATCACTTCATTTATGAATGAATACGGATATTCTCGACCGAACCCAAATAGCTTCTGTGTGATGTCGTAATATGGTTTATGATTTTGATCTTTTCCTAAAAGAAATACAGGTTTCTCATCTTCAATGATTGTTACTTTTTTATTGTATATATTATCACATTCAGTAACGAGATATTCATCCCCGGTTACATTTTGAAATAATTTTACAAATTGTTGACGATACCACCCGGTTCTTTTCTGAATGTTGCCTTTGTATAGACTAAAGTCAAAATCAATAACATCAGAATCTAAAAAGTAGTTGACTCCTATTATTTTCAAATTACCAGGAACTTTAACAGGGGATATGCAGAATATGCCTTTATATCCCTCGATATATTTAACAATTGAGTCATATACAAACTTAAATTTTACAAAATCTTTTTCTGCCGAAGGTATTAGTATATCAAACATAGTTTAGAGTTTTATCCAATCGTTTAAAATAAGTTTCTTTTTTTCAATCAATTCCTGATCCACATTTTTAACAACCCATCGCTTAGGGGCTATTACTTTTTTATCAGGATTAGAATTCAAATATGCGGCCCACCAACTGAATGTGCTATTTGAAATGATGTTATGTTTGCATAAAGACATCAATTCTAATTCAAGATATGGGTTTATTTCGACAAAAGTCGCATTTGAAAAATTAAGTTTACACCATTCAATGTCGTCACTAAACACAAATATTTTAATATCACTGCATATTACAGAAATCACACGTAGAGCTTTCATGTAATATTCTAATGGTAAAACCAGATGATTTGGATTATTCAAATAGTCACCTCTTCGAACATGCAATGAAACAGAGTTAGTTTTCTCAATCTCTTTCTTTAATTCCAGAAATGATTCTGTGTAGTGCTCTTCTTTTACTTTGATTTCTTCTTTTAAGATTTGATATATTCCTTTATGATATAAAGGTGATTGCCAGTATCCATTATATTTAAAACCAATGTCTATGATTCTACGTAGATCAAATCCACGTTCTCTTATTGACCTAACATATTTTAATCTTCTAAACTCACCTAAATCAATATTAAATTTATTAAGGAGCAATGGCCTGATCGGATTTTGACTTGTTTCATACCATAAAACATCATAATTTACACGAATCCCTCGTGATTTTTGAAATCTACCAAACGCATATTGAAATAACTGATTCCCCAATCCACCGCAGACTCTAATTGTATTCATAAGCTATTCTAAATCAAATCACATACATTTACTTTTTTGAAATCTTGAATGGCTGAATCCGGGTTAGCATTTAAAATTTCCACGCCCATCCGATTTGCATCTTTTGCAATTTCTGGAAATCCCAATAGGTGTCTATTGAATGGAAGTCCTCCCGGTTTTGGTTTTTGATTTTTAGGTATAGGTCTGCTTAGATTTTCAAGTCTATGGTACAAGTCATGCCAGTGTTGTTTCCCACTTTCATCCAATTTCATATCAAATCCAACCAATATGATGCGCTTAACACCAAGATGAACAGCTAAACTAATTGCTGCGGCCCCAGAATTACCATTCCAAGATACCATTTTAGGATTTTTACTTATCCCTTTTGAATGTGCTGTATCTCTTCCTACATACTTTACCCACGGGTATTTTTCAATGTTGGGATGGCTTGAAACTTTTATACCCGGAAAAGAAGCCAATCCATTTTTTTCCCGTAGGAAGAAACTATTATCCCCAAAAAATACAATATCAATCCAATCCCCAAATTTATATGACATGTTAATGCCTATAATATGTTTGTCGTGGATTGCTTTCATATAAGGAGAGTAGGCATCAGGAGTAGATCTGCCTTCTATGACATCATTAACAATCCTTTTGGGTATGTTGAATTGTTCAGTTATCGACGGACCCCCTCCTAATATCCAACATTCCCCATTTTTCCATATCTCAGGGACTTGCCACATTATCCTTGTAGGTCTTTGATTAATTGTGTGGCTATTTCTGCTTCAAGCGGAGACTCATTCATTTTTTTACCATTCCCATTGTAAATGTCAAAAAAACCTTCTTTTTCAGCAGGTTCCATTTTGTAAACAGGCATAACAACATTCGTCGGGATTTCCGGGCGAATTGGGCCTTCTTGAATAGGCTCCAAAGCTATGATAACATCCCTAAATGCTTTTGGGATTTCGTCCGGGTATGCTGAGAACTTTTCGCCCGGTTTAATTATCTGATTTTTCCTAAATCGCAAAGTGCCTCCATCATTCCTCCATCGTATTTTAACCTGAGTAGGAACTTCTTCCTGTTTGGCGGCGATTGCTGGTTTTTCAATTGGAACTTCTACCTCTACCTCTACCTCTACCTCTACAATATCAGCTATCGGTTCAATTGCATCGGCAGCGGGTGTTGATTTAATTTCAACTTCTTCAACCTCTTTATTCTTTGTATCCTCAATTACTTTACTTGTGCGTTTCATTTTACTCTTTTTTAAAATTAATTTACTTGATTAGTAAATGTATAATTAAGCAAGATGTATAACCCCGCTTCGTTTATTGTAGTCAGAACGGATCTGTGGGACCTGTATTGTCATAACCTTATAGTTAGTGACCATATTGCCTTCCGATTTCCACTCGACATTCTGAATGCCCATACCACGAACTAAACGAACAACATCACTGGTCATTTGAACCAAAAGAACATTGTCAGCGGCCAGAGTGTCCACTACTTTGATCCCAGAAATACCAGCGATTTTCAAAATACGCTCACGTATAGTGGTTCCCGGAGTTGTGGCATCGTAGTCCATATCCAATACGGTTTCGTAATTGGTAGGGATATACAATTTCCAAGGTCCATAATGATAATCATTAATGGAAGCTTGTTTCATTGCAATCACATCTTCAATTACAGCAGGGCCGCGATCACCTACCGAAAGGTCATCCCAATGTGTGCCAAGTGTCACCAAATTACGGTCTGGGTGATTTACATAGGAATAAATGGTATTTCTGCCATTCGAACCTTTTTCACCGAAAGAATATGATGTGTTGGTAAACAACATTGTTTCCAACTTTTCTTGAACTTTTCTTGCTGCTGTTTCAGCGTCAATAGTGTCCAATGGGTTGCCTAAGTTCCTACTTGCGGCCAATTCGCGTGAATTGATCTCATAATCCACATGGATTATAGGGATTGGCAAATAGTGATAATTGAAATCAGGGCGATCATTCTTTCCCCTTGAAATACCGTCCATTGTCATGTCGGCTTCCATAGCATCACTCACATCATGGTATTCGAGAACGGTAGTTCCCATTGCATTCCCAAGATTATAAGTAAGGCCGCTGTCAATCAAATCCTGAACACCACCAAGACGTTGGCGCGATACAGCAAGCAAAGCTTCATCAAGCTGCTTCCACTCATCACGTCTAAGCGTGGCATTGGTGTTTATTTTCTGCGTGGAATAGCTATCGGGCTTTTTAGGATCACCTCCCTTGTAAAAAGTGATATACGAATTACCATCACTCCCAATAAAAGGGCGCATAGTTCCGGGATTGAGTTTACCATTTGACATAATCATGTTAGCAACCGCTCCTTTGCTCCCGCCTTTTCCAAATAAGTCTATATTTACGTTCATATCTTTTCCTCCTTTCTTTAATTAAACAATTCGAACTTGCACATACTGAGTAGTAGTGGCTGTTGCAGCACTTGATTCTGACCCTTCCAAAGAAGTTAAATCCTTTGCTTCAAGAACCTGCCCTACAAGATGCAAAGTGTAAATAGAATGTTGCCCACCACCGGGATTTGCATCAGCAGATTCCCAACTGTCATTTGTTCGAGTGGCTTTGCGAAGGTATCCGTTTCCAGCACTTTCAACAAAATCACCAATCACAACCTTTTCCTCATCGTTTAAGAGAGCATACACGATGTCCCCTCTTGTGGGAATCCAGCAGCGAACAATATCCCCCACAGCATAATTATCAGCAGCAAGATTTTGATTTATACCTTTTCCTTGCAAAGCATCTTCGATGGCAAACATAGGGATTGCACTTTTGCCAGCTCCCGAATGTTTTTGAACTGTGCCAGCACTGGTAAGCTCAACGAGCATCCCCGGAATGATTGCAGCAGCAGCGGCATATTCTTCCTGAATATGCAGATACCTTTTTAAAATGATAGAATTAAATTTTGACATAGTTTTCTCCTTTCTTATTTTTTAGCGTCAAATGTAATATCCACAGGATACAATCCTTCTTCTGCGTTTGTATCAATGTGACGTGAATTTGCGTTTAAAGCATAATTAACATCACTCTCTGTATTTACATTTACAGAAGTATACAACTTTTCAAGAAAATCTTCACTGAGTGCATTTAGTACCGCATCAGGCCATAACTCTTTCGAGGTATTATCCTGAATCCCTTTTACCATAGTAGCTCTTTTTTCAGCTAATTGCCTACGCCCGAAAGCAAGAGCAGCTTTGTCTTCGGCAGACATCGCATTGATGATCTGTTCCGATGTTAAAGTATTCACTTCTACTTTATTTTCAACAGGTTTCTTTGATAACAACATGTCCAAAGTGGCTTCTTCCTGTGTTAATAGCCATTCGCGGTTGTCAGCAGTCATGCCAGCAGCATTTGTATTAATAATTGCTACAATTTTTTCCATGCACTGTCCGCATCCTTCTTTACCATTCATTTTACTACCTCCTTTTGAATTAATATTAAATTTAGTCCTTTTTATATTGCTTTGAATTGGAGAATACTCGATGTCTATTTTCTTTATCACTTCAACAGGATCTCCAAGCAATTCAGTTTGGTCTTCCACAATTCGATAATCTTGTCGAAATAATTTACTTTCCCCTCCTTCTTTTAATCGCTCACAATAAATAAAATACTGATCATACACTTCTTCCAAATAATGATACACTTTTTGATCATCTAAACTATCTACAAGTCGTCTTAGAATCTCCATTTTAACATTATATCCTTCTTCATTGGTATTGATCTCATTTATTGTAAAATTATTCAAATTAAGGGTTTTAATAGCATCAATTAATTTTTCATTTTTCATTATTACATTCCCTCCTTCCTTTTTTTGATTCACTCTAATGCCGCATCCATCTTCCCATGAACAAGCTCCGGTCCCTCCGGGCAAAAGAGCGAGATGGTCTGGTCTATGGTTTATAGCCACAGCACTATATTGTTCATCATGCCACACTCCGGGCACTTCTTCTTCATCTGTAAAAACACCAATGCTCACTTCAAGTGGATTGCCACTCATTATAGCTGATAAAGCATTTGGAGATGCTTCGTTTAATTTAGCTTCATCTAAATATGCTTCCGCTACTAATTTAGAATCAACCATGTGTGCATGGTAAACTCTCCCTACTGTAACCTCCGAATCTATTATCTCAGGAGAATTAGCTGATACATTATTTCCTTCATTATCGGTTGGGTGATTAATCACAACAGGAATACCATCCCATGATGCTGGAAATTTACCGAGTTCATCTGCTTGATGCAATAAAGCTCCTTTAGAACCGCTATGCACACCTTCCACCATCATTACAACAGGAACTATGATGTGATTTCTACCTTGATGTGTTTCTTGTCTAATCACATATCCAGTATTTGCTACATTGACATGCAACTGATTCGTAGAAACAACCCCATTAGCTTGTTTTATGGCCGATGCGGCGCATGTGCTCTCATCATCCCCATTTTTTATACATTTATCAAGCACAGAATTGGCTACCGCTACCCATTGGGCTTTTTGTTTTTTGGATAATCCTTTGTTGTGCTTGTCTACATCCTTTAAAGTGTATGGCATTTTGAGTTCCTCCTTATTTATATGCTTTTTTAGTTATTTGCCCTGTTAAAATCCATTGTTCTATTCTAACAACCGTTTCACGCCCCTCTTTGGCTAAATGTAAGCTTTGTTCAATGATGGCTTTCATTTCATCATAGCGGTCATCGTCTGATTTTCTATGGATATGATACCGCTCATCGTCCTCTTTTATATGATTACTCAAAATCAATTTTTGACTTTCAAGATCCACCACATCTGCCTTTTTACCCAACTCTTCTTTTTTATGATTTGAAATCCATTTAGCAATGAATATACCGAACCCAACCACTATCGTAACAATTGCTGCTAATTTCGCTTCTTTGGTAACATCCCATGACGTAATGACCAATATGTAGATCAAGATAAAAAAAACAGCGGCAAGCAGCATACTGCCCATCAGATCCCAAAAGTTTTTAGCCATACACAATGCTTTTTTAATTTATCCCATAAAATCAACGCTAATTTAATAAAATCCTTGCTATAAACAATACTGAATATTACCAATATCCCTAATGTCATATATAATCCAATTATTCTTTGATTAGTCCAAGCTGGAACCTTTCCGAAAAGAAGGCCGATTATTTGTATGATTGCTTTTTGTGACATAAACAAAACATCAGTCCAAATCACACTTTTTATTAGTTTATTTGATATAAATGCTAAAATAATAAAATCAAGTAATATGATGTGCATGTGTGTATTCTCTTTAGCCAAAAAATTCCATCCCAAAGTTGGGTATTTCCCGTATAAATGACCGTGAGAATCTACAAGTCTAATATTTTCACAAAATCGCATGTAAACCACACTTAATATCCAAAAAATTGAAAATATTAATATAATCACTTTTGGGTTTGATGTGAATGATAGAAACTTTCTCATGCAATTAACATTGTCCGTCTTGTGGATCATCACCCCCACCGCCGTATGGTGCATAATTTGGAAGGGTGTCATCTACTTTTACATTCTTATTTTCATCCTTCACTTCCTCTATTGAAAGTGGGTCAATTTCATCATTTTTAGTTTTCATGTTTAAAGTTTTTTAATATTTATCGAACTCTTTACCTTCAGAATAAAGTATCCCAGAATATAAATGTAGGATTCCATTTATCTCAACATATATATATCATAGTCGTTAATATTCTCGCTTCCTAAATAGCTGGGAAGCCTACCTATACCATTTTACTTGCCATCATAATCTTTTTCACTTGTTCCAAATGCCAATTCACTATACTCATCACAAATGCTTAATACAGGCATTATTATCTCAGTTTTTGTGGGCTTATGGAATATGATAAATTTTAAATTAGCTTTAGGTAGTGTATTGTCTAAAATTTTATTATCCATATAATTTCTTTTTTAATGTACAATTTCAGAATCATCGAATGCAGGTGGTGAGCTTAACAACGTAGAGTTCAAATCATATCCTAATGCTTGCCATTGAGCAAATGTGTAATTTGTTGAACCAACTGTTACTATGTTCACATTTGTAGAATAAAAAGTATTATAGTCACTTGTAAACCCCGTTAAATTATCAGCAAAATCAATATATATTGCTCTTACTGCTGCATTAGTGCCTCTATAAATTAATGTGTTGTTATGTACAAATGTTCCGTGAGCAACCGACGCTCCATTATTTACTATGTCAATTATATGTGTACTCGAAACATTACAATTAGTATCAGCATAATTATTATTGATTGTCGCACCGGAAACGCCTTTTATATATAGGCTTACACCACAGTTAATTAGCTTATTATATGCCATATTAAAATTTACAACTAACCCGGCCCCTTTCATTAAGCAGCCAATCCATGCTCCATTTACATAATTTCGAAGCATATCCCCATTGTTTCCCCATGCAAATAATGCATGCATTGTACCATATCCATTACCGTAATAAGCAGGACAATAGACTACGTTATCATTTACTTCAAATCCATCGAAATGATTATGTTGAGCTGCGGCCTTTTCTTCATCAAATGCTATAACTACACTATTTATAGCTTTTTTAATTAATATTCTATTGTTGTTTGCTTTCCCTGCTCCACATACTACTGTAGTTGATTCGAGTTCAATGTGCGAAAATATAGATGCTGAGTTAGATTCTATTACGTTATTGCAGCAACTTGGAGTAGTAACACTTGAAAATAGTATAACACGAACAGCATTTGCAGTTCCAGTTATAGATACTCCAGTTAATGTTATTGTATTGTTATTTAATTCTGAATTAATACCCCGGAGATTAATATAGATATTTGGTGAACCTCCTATATCACTTTGTAAAATCGTATTAAAATTGAATTTTGTTTTAAAAGTTGTATTAGCTTTATCGTAAAAAATACCACCTAAACCATTATTAACTAATGTATTCCCGTATATTTCAGCCCCTAATGTTTCAACTTGAAACATAAAACTACCAGTTGCAATAGATGCAAGTATTTTATTATTTTTTATTATCGAATTTTTTAGTGATCTAAATAATCCTGCTGCTGTTGTAGATGTGACTAAGCATCCTGATATTTCAGAAAAACTCGCATAACCTCCATAATTAAGTGACCCTGTTAGTATACTATCCTTTACAATAATATTATCAGAAGTAAACGCCGCATAAACACCAATCCCATCAGCTGTTGATTTACAGTTTTTGAAATAACATTTTTCAATAGTGAAATTTGAAAATGTTGTATTAATGCCAATCCAACCATTTTGAGATTGTCCGTCTATAATAAGACCTTTTATTGTTCTTGCATTTGTTGTATTACCAGCACGAATAACTCCATTAGCTGTGGCAGTCGTTTTAATCACTGACAATCCTTTACCTATCCAGTTGATTACTTTTGTTAGAGTTATTGAAGTGTCAGTATCAGCGCCAGTCAGGACGTTTACGCCTCCGGTTGTGAATGTTGTTTCAGTATTTGCAACAGTTTTTTTAGATAGCGCTTTTGTTAAACCTGATTGGGAGTCGTTGCCTGATGCTAAGTTAAGCCAGTAAATTTCAGCACTTGGGACATTGTAATAGGTTTGACATTTTACTAAATCTGCACCAGTTTTTGGATTAGTATAAAGTGTAATATCTACAACCCTTGGCTCGAATGTTTCAACTCCATTCGCGTCGAGTTTTTGAGGTAAATGTCTTGCAAATCCCCGATTTTCTAAATCTATATCTGAGGATGCGAATGCCGTAACAGGTATTTGATTCGGTGTCCCGTCTGTCGCGTACCAAAAATGATTTATGTCAGTTGCCTGTAAAACCGAATCATTTGCCGGAGCCGAAATGGTTGATGCTGTTTTGTATGGGAATCCTTTTACATCAGATGAAAAGTCTTTATTGGCGATAGGGAATAGTTTACCATTGATTTTATCAACGAAGTTATCGCCGGATATTGTACCATCAAGAGTGAATAAAGCATCAGCTCTACCAGGAATGCCTGATATTAAATTTTTAACTTTACTTATCCCTAAACCAAATCCGAGATTTATTCCCATATTATTCTATCTTACAGCGTATAATTTTGTAATAGTATCCTTTTCTTTCACAGCACGTATTTTTTCAAAATTACCTCCCGGAAATACATATTGAGTCTTATAATCAGCATCAGTCCAAAGATTAGCTGGTTTTGTATTTGACATAGGTATTGATTCAATCTCCACCATATCAGAATTCCCTGAAAATATATAAAATCCAGAAGTCCAAGGGATGCCATTATCATCTTCTGGGATTACTGGGGTGGAATGAGATGTGACCAAATCCAATGGCGCTCTATCTCCTGTATTGCTTGTTTCTGGTAATCCATTAGCTGAGATCATAGTTTTTATTTTTTAAATGTTACACAAATATACATTAATTTATTAATACTGGAATAGAACAGCATCTACAATTCCCATGAGCCGGAATTAATTTTTCTGCTTCATCAAGTGTATATGGCCCTCCCTTAGCCAAAGCATCACATACAGGGCATACTTTATCGTCACCCGCAGTCACTACTTCTGCTTTGACAATTATTCCCAATGCTCCCCAATTTCGATATTCTTGGATTGTCGCGATATGATGAGCACGTATGATTTCGGTTCGAGCAAGGGTTTCAGCTCTAACTTTTGCCGAAATAACCCTACCTAAAGAATCAGTAATCCCAAGATCACCTAAACCTTGTCCATTTATCACAGAAACCATTTTACGAGCAAGTAGTATAGGACTATCACCATCAGCAATTCCCTGTGCTAAAATTCGACTTATCTGAGTATCCATTACCTCAGTAATCCCTTTTAAATCTGTATAAGTTCTTGTGTATAGTAAACCAATTCGATCTAAATGAATAGGCAAAGCTATTGCCATTTCAACTCCACCAGTTGATTCAATTGACGGGACATTATATCCGGCTTTTTGTAATTCATATCGGGCACGAATCACCCCTCTTTTATATGAATCAAGAATATATTTATTTGTCCATGCTAAATTTATAGCAGTTCCAATTTGCTCATATTCCTTAACGTTTAAAATCCCAGAATTCACTTGTGTTTGTAGCCATTCCATGAATTTAGCTACCTTTTCTTGACTTAACCTATAATTAAACGCTTGCCAACCTGCCGGAGTAACTTGATGTGTTTGTATTTGCTTTAAACCAAAACAATCATTCGTATCTACGGTCGTTTTAATCACCGAAATTAGCTCATTGAAGCGACGATCAACGTCACTGACAAACAAATTACGCAACCCTGTTGTATGCGTTGGGTCACGGGCTATATTTACAGCTATTAAATTTTTAACATCAACCATATCTATTTACTTAGGAATAGGTGTTTTTGCTGGTATTTGTTTAATCGGAACTTTTGGGAGTATTTGACTTGCAGCCTCTTGTTGGGCTTTTTGTAGGCTGGCATCTTCCAATGCTCCCGGCCCTCCCATAAGCTGCCTCAACTTATTGATTTGATCAGAAGAGAATCCAAGACAGAACTCAGCAAAAGCTTCTGGTGGCATAATCACCTCTGCCAATGGGCTGGCTGTATAGTTCTTTATCGCTGTTGAACGGTCGAGGCCAATCTTTACCCTGTCCCCTTCACTCAAAGCAAACAAATCCTCCCAACTTATCGAATATTTTCCTGTGGATGTTTGTGGTAAAATCCCTAATTCCTGACAACGCAATACGAACAGCCGAACAATGTGTGGTTCGGCGTGTCCTGTTCTACGGATATTGATGTACGTTTTCCACTCCCCTGAATCTTGTGCCGAAGACAGTTCCCCGCGCTCACTCCCTACTAATATTCGTTTTGGAATTCCGGTTACTGCTGAAATCATCATAATCTGCACCTCAACGTGATTTATTGGGTCTGATATTTGTTGAGCTAATGCTTTTAAATCAATCCCCTCATTTACTAATATCCTTCGTAGATTATGTTCATATTCATCAATCTGATCTTTTAAATCTGATTTAGTTTGCGGGGTCATTTGAAATTCAGGATTAACTGTGCCAGCGTATCCCGGCCTTGCTCCTCTCCAAAACATTTCAGCATCACCTCCAACAAGTTTCTCCAAATCAATTAGGCGATTGAACACAACCTCCAAGACAGGTGTGCTTTCAACATCAGATTCCAATGGATTTTCAACAATGTGGACTACTCTGGAATAGTGGACCTCTATCACTAAACTGTTTCCACCTTCCATTTGCTGTACAGTGATATTGTAGGTAAGGGGTTTTCCGTATCTCTGATTCTTAGGGTCCGTGACATACGTATTAATCAAAGCCGAGCCTTCCCCAAAAGGCATCAAATATACAAGCTTCCTTTTCCCAACAGCAGGATTTCTAAAATCAGTATTTTCCTTAACGTCATCCAAACCCAACAAAAGAATACCATATCTTCCAAGCCCGGTTAATCTGTCTACTCTGGAAAATATGGATTGTAAATCAAACTTATCTTTTAAATCAAGCCAAGCTTTTTCGAAAGGAGTTTCATCATTCTCTGATTCTACAAGTTCAAGCTTGCCTTGCCATGTGGCCTTCACGGGGCGATCTATGATTGCTTTAGCTATATCTTGTCTAAAATACCGTGCAACATAATCACCATACTTTATTTTATTTGGGTAGCCTAATGCTTGGTATATGTCGCGATCACCACCATACGTTTGTTGGCCGAGTGAAGCCGCTAAAGAAGCTCTTGCTACCAGCGTACTGGCCAACGCTTGTATTTCCCGCCCATTGGCGGTTATTTTATCTGATGGTGTTGTCCTTTTCATGTATGTTTATTTTAGGAAATCCGCTTTACATTGATTGCAGCCAATCCTTTTTTGTTTGTTTCAACTTCATACTCGACTTCTACGTCGTTTGATACTTTACCCAGCACTTTTGTACAATGAAAGAAAATCTCTTGTTGATTCACATCATTTGGGATAATGAAACCGTACCCTTTTGATTCATTAAAAAACTTGATTCTACCTGTGTTCATAATTTTTAAGATTAAATTAATTTATTTTGTGTTGTGAAACAATATATTATTGACTGACATGATGTAGAATCCGTAGAGTAAACGTAATGTGTAACTCCTCCTGTTGTTGTGTAAAAATATCCGTGCATGTTTCGCAAATTTAATTAAATAAATTAGAATTATGTTATTCTTCCGGCAATTCGTTTTGAAGCCAGTAAATTAAATGCAGCAGATGCAGCATCAACTTGGTCTTTGTAGTTCCCGAATGGAAAAAATCTCAACTCTTCTACAAATTCGTGGTTCCAATCCCCTCTTAACAGCATCACATTGCCTTCGTTGACTTGAATGGCAAAAGGTTCTGCTCTGTATATTTTATCACCTTTAGGAAGGTCCTTGTGTACAACAAACCCGGCCAAATTTTTAACCGTAGCCTCTGCACTTTCTTTTCCTCCACTTCCCGGCTCCTGTTCGATTCCTATTTCGCAATTCCGCTCGTCACCCTCCGCTGTCTGCCGGATGATCCTCTCCCGCTTCTCTGCGGCCCACTGACCCTTTCTAACATCCAAAATAACCCACTTCCTGTTCGCGAGTTTAAGTATCTTCACACCCGCTGTTCTTTTGCCGGCCCCTTCCGTCCCGGCCTTGTCCCAATAGCGCATCACTTGTTGTCTATGAATGTCGCCCGGCAAAGCATCTATTATTTGGAAATTGTCAACCTTAAACATACCCCCGCCCGGAGGGGTTGGGTGCTGACCTACCTGTCCGGCATATCCATATTGCCCTAAATCAGCTTCCATTTCTTTCAGCGCAGTCCAAGATAATCGAACCGGGTCGAGCAAATCATCTTTGTAAAAGCTTTCAAGTTCTGGTGGAGCCAATTGATCTTTGAAGTGTCGAATCTCCCCCGGCAAACAAATCTGCTTAATCAACTTTCCCTCTTTCGTCTTTTCCATCATAAACCCGGTTGGGTCATTTTGATGTAGTCTCTGCATGACCATAATCGTCACCGAAACATCTTTATCAGCTTTACGTGTAGATGCTGATTGAGTAATCCAGTCATTTGCCACTTTCAACAAAGCATCAGAAACAGCTTGCTTTGGATTAAGTGGATCATCCCAGATGTTTATGTGTCCGTGAAACCCGGTGATTGTTCCACCTGTGGATGTGCTGTATCTTCCTCCTCCCAGAATCACCCTACGTATTCTACCATCTTTATCACGTTCTCTCTTCGCTATCCTGTAATTTGATTTAGTATCTTTATCTTCTTTTATGATTATATCAGGATACAGCAATTTAAACTTATCAGACCGCATCACGTCTCTGCTCTTTTCCGCACTTTCCAAAGACAAATCACTGGAATATGATCCTGTGATAAACCGCATCCAGTGCCAACGTGTCCAGCACCACACCGGAAACATGATTGAGCATATAATTGTCTTCGAAGTTCCCGGAGGAATGTTTATGATTACGTCAAACAACTTCTTTTCGTGATTCCCAACTCTCTCGGCCACTTCTGTAAGCTGCTGGCAGAGGTATTCTATGTGCCAGTTCGTCTTAAATTCATCATCACTTACTTCATTCCAGAAGCACACAACAAACTCATACAATTCCAATCCACCCAAACTGATAATCGCAGCATACGGATTTTCCAGTGCTGTTTTCACAGCCTCATCTCTGGTGATTATATCTTCTGGAAACTTATTAGTTGTTCGTGACACCATGAATAGGGCTTATACTTTTTATTGCTATACTCTTAATCATCTTTCTCTCTTCTTCGGTAAGATTAACCATTTCAAGTCGCTTGGTGATGTCTACATTCATTCGAGCATCAATTTCAGTTTTATTCACATCAGCCCAAGTATCTCTAAATCTATTCTTCAAGTAAAATATAATTGCTACTGTATCAGGAGCCATGTGCTTATGACTGGTCTTAACTAAGTCCCGGATGTTCCCTTGGCGATCTACGTGCTGGCTGTGCTCTACCTCTGTATAATCATACCCCAAAGCCCTTTGCCCTAACGTCTCTCCCACTTTCATCCCAAACATCCAGTGACCTTCCTGCCACGCTTCCTTGTACTCGTGATTAGTGCTCTTCCACAAATCAATCGTTCTATTTGAAACTCCAAAAAATTCAGCAATATCACTATCCCTCGCTCCGAGCCTCGCCAGATAATAAACCTGCCGCATAAAATCATTCTTGAACAGTATATGTGCCCCTCCCCTTTTTGGATGGGGTAAATCCTCTCTACCTTCAAAAAATCCACTTTTCAACTTATCTAAAAAAGAAGGTCTGTGCATGTCACCAGACCCTTCTGCCAACGGAACTCTATTTGTCACGTCTTTCGGCTTCGGTGGTTGTATCGTCCTCTTCATCGCTGATTTTGTCTTTAAATCCCGCCATAAATATACCACATCTTCCAATATAAACCAAATTTCTACAAAACAAACTAAATCTCACTTCAAAAATCCTAAAAATTTTTCCACAAATTTTTTATCACCTAAATAAAAAGTAAAAGTAATTAGGAATAGAATAAACCAATAAACTATATTTTACATTTTCTCCCTATATGTCCGGTATGGTAAAATGCTTTCCTTTTTTTCCTTTTATATGATTCTATCGTATTCACATAATCACCTTTTCACTTCAAAAGTTCCATAAAAATTTTACATATTATATTTTCACTTTGAAATTTTCAAAAAAAATTTGGAAGATGTGGGAGGGTCTTTTCACCACATCTTTTATTCCAAACCCGCCATAGCGCTTACGTATCACCCGCTGCCGTACTCTATATCACACGTATTTATTGTTAGCATTAGTTTATATTATCACATAGTTAATCATTGTGCTATGCGTATGTTATCACTATG
>Ga0302321_100000774_pt1 | contig 27754 bp, 25 predicted proteins | sample Fen_T0_1_FD_202505 | JGI IMG/M metagenome (GOLD analysis project Ga0302321, IMG submission 202505) | Peat permafrost microbial communities from Stordalen Mire near Abisko, Sweden - Fen_T0_1 | ecosystem: Environmental > Terrestrial > Soil > Wetlands > Permafrost | place: Sweden: Abisko... | reverse complement strand
CGCTGTTGACGGACAGTGGAGTCGAGAACGTCAACGAGACTGTTGACGAGTTCCTGCTTGGTGGAGTACTTAAACGCGTGCTCGCGCAAGTCGAGATCGTCGAGTAGAACTCCCTGATCGAGAGCTGGAGGCGAATTCTAAAGCACTCCTGGTTGTTCCTCAACACTCTCGATAGTCGCGCGGCCGTGCAGCGCCTCGTGACATTCTACGTCAGGGAGTACAACGAGGTCATGCCGCATGGGGAGCGCTCGACTGGCGGACACCGGACGAAGTGTACTTCGGAAGGGCAGAGGACGTATCGAGCGAGCTCGATGTAGCCCGACGCGCGGCGCACGAAGCACGCCTGACCGCCAACCAAGCGACGACTTGCGAAACGTGCAGGGGGAGCCCGGCTTCGTCTACAACCGACCTTTCCGAAGCCGCCTGAACCGGCAAGGGAAGGGGGAGAGTGTAGAAAAGTCCAGCGAAACAAACTACCGCGCGAAAGGAAGCAGGATGTCGTGACGCTCAGCAGGGCGAATGGCGTCGAGAAGATGTTGGTCGGTGGAGCCGAGCTTTCGTGGACCGATTCTCGCGGCCGTCGCTACTGTGTTGGACTCGGTGACTGGCCTGGGCTCCGGGCGAAACATGTCTGAGCGCCCCGCCAGTGGAAAGTAACGAGACTTTGGCATGGGAAACACCCAAGCGCTTGAACCCAGTATCTCGGCGACCACAGGACGACACCTCGCCCGCAAGCGCCCCTCGACAGTCAGCGATGAAGGAGAGACCAGCATGAAGCCCATTCATCGATTGCCCGCTCTGTTCACAACGATTGCGCTTTTCCAGGCTGGCTGTTCGAGTGGTTCGGGAGGCGGCATCAGTGGATCGGGAACCGCATTCGGCGGCGAATCAGCAACCGGGGGTGCGTCGAGCAGTAGCGCATCGGCAACCGGGGGTGCGTCGAGCAGCAGCGCGCCCACGTCCGGTGGCGCCTCGAGCAGCGGAGGCGCAGTTGTCACGGGTGGCACGACCGGCTCCGGCGGTACCGTTGCCGCGGGCGGTCGCACGAACAGCGGTGGCCAGGCGGGCAAGGTGACCACGAGCCCGGGCGGTCGCACGGGTTCGGGAGGTACGACCGCCTCGACAGGGGGAGCTGCTGGCGCGACGTCCACCACGCCATCCACGGATCCAGTTCCTTCTCCGGGCTGCAGTGCGACACCGACCACGACTTCCCCATGCACCAACACAGCGTCGTCGGGCTGCAAGATCGACGTAAAGGGGACCGCTCGTGAGTACTACCTGAACCTGCCCCCTGGCTACGACGGCACGAAACCCGTTCCGGTCGTGTGGGAGTACCACCCCTGGGGAGGTACTGGCAAGCAGGGCATGACCATGTACCAACTCAACTCGAAGCTCACGAATGTCATCTTCGTGAGTCCGCATGGGACCGGCGATCCCATTGGCTTCCCAAACACGAACGGGATGGACGAGGACATGACCCGCGCCGTCAATGCCGAGATAGAGGCCAAGTACTGCACCGACAAGTCGCGCTACTTCGCAACGGGGTTCAGCTACGGCGGCTCGATGTCCTTCACCGCCGCCTGCAACATGAGCGATATCTTCCGGGCCATCGGGGCGGAGTCCGGTTCCACGGTCAGCGGAGCCACCTGTGCCAGAAAGACGCCTGCACGTAGGGTGGCCATCTGGGCCACCCACGGCGACGCCGACACGACCCTGCCCATCGCCAACACGACGCCGATGATCGATGCCTTGGTGAAGAACAATGGCTGCACGACGACGACCGCGGCGGTCACTCCCTCTCCCTGCGTCGCGTACCAGGGCTGCGCGGAAGGCTACCCGGTGGTCTGGTGTGTCAGGCCGGGTGATGGGCACACCATGCCGAGCTTCGCCCCAGATGCCATCACCAAGTTCTTCCAGCAGTTCTTCTAGATCGATACTTCCAAGGCACGCTGCGGGTCCTGGCCATGGCGTTGATGGCGGGCAAATCTGTGTTTTAGGGATTCTCTCGAACTCAGGTGCTGCTGAACGCTTGGGTTGGTTGCATCACAGCTACGGCCTACTCCAGAGGTCTCCGCTATCCCGAGTTCGGGGAAGATGACGCGACCGTCTCGTGCCTGCGTTTCACGCAACCCTTGGACAGCCATTGCTGCGTGGAACGACGCTTAGCCTGTCTTTTGCGCTGCAAGCTGGCGGCGCAGGTAGGCTTTCACCGCATCGTCCGTGGTAAGGCCGATGGCAACGGTCAAGGCCTCGACGGCCTTCACTGAATCTCCGTCACCAGAGATCCCGTCCGTACAACGTCCGTCACCCGAAATAAGACGCCCATCACCCGAAATAAGACGTCCGTCACCCGAAATAAGACGCTGGTTACCCCGAATTAGACAGCTCGCTCGGGCGGGCGGGCGAGGAATTCGACTTGGGGATGCGGATTGCTGACAACCGGCGGGCGCAGCTCACCGAACTCGAAATAGAAGGCGACAGTTGCACCATGCACTGCCGAACCTTTTAGAGAGAATCGGAAGTTATGAGTCGAGAATTATTGGAAAAGTGGCTACCGGTGGCTTCGGCGCTCGAGCAGGTACGGACGGTCTTCAATCCGCCTGTGCGCATCATGCTCGGCGAGGCTGTGGATTTGTCGCGGTTCAGCCAGGCTTACTGGGAGCCGGTCAGTGACGCTGCGGGCAAGCTCTTGCGACCGGGGCTGGCTTTGGCCGGGGCCAAGCTGCTGCCAGCGATCGGCGTCGAGATGCTCGAGCTTCAGGATGCTTTGCAAACCGCGCAAACAGACTACCTGCTGACCGTCGCGCCCTCACAGCCCGACGTTCGCGCTCGGGCGGACGACGTGTTGGGGGAGATCACGGCGGCGCTCGAGTGGTGGTTGGACGACGGGGTCGACGATGAGCGCGATCGCCAATTGTCGGCGCTCAAGGCCGAGTATGCCGATCGCTCGGCAAGTACCGATAGCATCGCGGCTGAACTGTCCGACTACGCGGCGCTGGCGCGGCAAGAATCCACGGGGCTCGAGGGGCTCGGTGGGTTCGATGTGGGGATGATTGGCTGCCATGAGCCCAGCGGTCGTGCCAAGTTCTGAGCCTTTACTTCCCGGTCACGGCCTTGTCGGCTGCCTCGGCGCCCTGCTTCACCCCTTCGGCGCCTTTGGTAACCCCAACCTTGACGCCATTGGCTGCCTTTCCCAGCCCCCGCGCCGTGGCGTCCGCGGCCTTGGTCAATCCGGCTTTGGTCTTGTCCGCCGCACGATCGATTTTGGTACTGCCGTCGCGGGCTGTGCCGTTCTTCTCGCAACCAGCGAACAGAGACGTAACCACGACGAGCAAACAAAAAATCACAACGGGACGTGACACGTCGCAGCGCATAGCAGAGCTACCCGGTGGTGGCCAGGACGTCCAGAAGTGAGACGACTGAGCCTGTCTGTCGCCGGCTTGGGAGCGATAGCGCGTGGCGTGACTGGAACGACCGTCGTGACCGGAAGCGCGGGTTCTGCCGCATTCGCCACTGACTGCGGGGCGTGACAAGTCCAAGTGGAAAGTCCGAAACTGCTAGGGTGCAGTCATCGTCCGGTGAAGGGAAGTAGGCTACATAACGGGTACTTGTGCGAAAAAGACGTTCGCCTCGCCGCCAGGTGACGGATCCTTTGGCCTTGCCGGATAGCGCGGACGAAGTGATAGTCAAATCGTGAAAGCGCATGACGATTGCCGGCGCCGCGAAGTTACTGTTGTCGCGAGCGCAACGCCGAGTCGCGGGGTACGTGCGTCCCCGCTGCTAGGTCGACTCGGATGGCTCGTCTTGCTGCTGCCCGCTTGCGGAAGCTCCGCGTCCGCGAACGGAGGCAGCAGCGGCGCAGCGGGCGCAGTGACGGGCTCAGGCCCGATCGAGTGCCGTCACGACGGCGACGGGAAGACGACGCTCGTGTTCGTCAATCACTGCACGGAAGCTGTAACATTCGCAGGCAGTGACATTCAGAGCGGCAGCATCGAACCAGGTGGGCACCAATGCGTGCACATCGGTAGCGCTACGGAGGCGCTCTCTTCCAAGCGCTATTGGGGGTTCATTGGCGAGGATCCGGGCGCCGAGCACCACTCGCTCGCCGAGTTCACGTTCAACACCGATTTCAACGACTTCGATTGGTACAACATCAGCTACGTCGATGCCTTCAATCTGCCCCTGCAGCTGGTCCCCGTGGCGCGAACGAACTGCAAGACGTTGACGTGCGCCGACGACTTCGTCAGCGGCTGCCCCGAAGTCGGTCAGTACAAGAACGCGAGCGGACGAGTCGTGGCCTGCGTGAGTCCCAACCGGGACGACGGAAATAGTCCCGTCCCACGCTACTTCGAGGCTTGCGACGACGCCTACGCTTGGTCGGGCGACGACCAGAACGGCAGCGATCCGAGCCCAATGCGCGCCTGCGCGGGGGAAGACTGGGACATCGTCTTTTGCCCGCAGGAGGCGCCTTGACCGCACCAGGTGACCAGCGCCCGCGCTGGCTGAGAGCAGCCTCATTACTGCTGCTCTGCACATCGTGGGCTGCTTGTGATGGGCCCGCATCGAAGGCGTCCGAGCCTTCGTCGGGGGGCAACACTGACAGCGGCGGGAGCGCGACGATCGGCAGCGCGAGTGGCGAAAGCGGAGCGACGACAGGCGGTGCCGGACGCGCGGCGGGCGCGCTTGGCGCCCACCCGTTCACGCCGTCCACGGTCACGCGCGGCGGAACCATTACTTTTACCAACATCGGCGCGGCCGGGTGGTGGCCACGACGCATCGATCGCCCAGCAGGCGACCCGGCTTGCGACTTCAAGGACGGCACCGACACCTGGGGCGCTCATTGCTGCATGAAGCAGAACTCGACGAGCAGCGCCTCGCTCTCGCCATTCGACCAAGAAATGGTGCTCATTCTCAAGGCGCTCGAGGTCAAGCAGCTCGCCGTGTATCAGGCGCAGGCGACAGGCAGCGCGCGCTTCGACCGCGTGACCTCTTGGGACCAACGCAGCAGCGCTGCGGAGAACCTGTGGTTCACGCAAAAGGGCGCGGGCAGCGCGGATTTTCCAGGAAATCTGACGAAGAATGACTGCGTCGGCTACCTGTCACAGGCACCGTTGTTCGCTTGCGGCGATGGGAGAGCCTACTACTGCCCGAACGACCCCGGCGTTCTGCATCAGGGCTTTGGCGGCTCCAAATTGGTCGTCTTTCTCGGGTCGATGAAGTTCGACGACGCAGGCGTCGTCAAGTGCGATGGTGCTGGCGCTGGCCACCCAGGACCCTGGGTGGCATTCGTTGCTTCGGAGCTGGTGCGCGACGGTGGGCGCAAATGGAACGGCGCGTGTAACTGCTACTCGAAGACGGGCACGGTCGGCGATGGCTGCGGGGAGATCAACGTGTTCGAGGTCGTGATGGACAACAACGACTTCTCTAATCGCGAATTTGCGAGCACGGGCGTGCGTTCCTTCCAAGCGGGCCACGTGGGTGGCTCGGTTTGCAAAGCGAGTTGCGATCGCTCTGCCTTTCCTGTTGACGTCGAGGTCATCGACGCCTGCGCCGGCAAGGCCTACGAGCGCGGGCCGGTGGTCGCTGCGGGCGGTAGCTCCGACGGCTGTCCGGTTTGGCGACGCCCCGACGGCGACCGCTACTTCTTCATCTTGCTCGACCAGGACACGCGCACCATTCAGGTCGGCGTCATCCACCCCGCCAACATCCCGAGCGCCCTTTCACCCCTCTTACCGGAGTTGCCGAACGCACTGAACCGCGCGGACATCGACGCGATCGCGCGCTTGCGATTGCCGCAGTAGCGTCGTGGAGCAAAAGATGATGCGAGCGCCTTCACCGACCATCTTGTCGTTTTTGTGCACGATCAGCGCATGCGTTGCCTGCTCGAACGGCGGCGCAAATGACGCGGGCATGAGTGACGGCAGCTCCGGCGCCGACGCTGGAAATGGCGGAGCCGACCCCGGCAGCGGTGGGACCCACGCGGGGAACGGCGGCGCCGGAACGAGCGGGAGTGGCCCTTCAGCAGGCATGGCGGGGGCCAGCATCGGCGCGACCGGCAATTGTAAACGGGGCATCGCTGCCAATACAGCTCCAGGAGCTGCGTTCTTTCCGGCGCTCGCGTGGAGGTACAATTGGTCACCGAAGCGCACCGGAACGGACGTGGGCATCGAGTTCACGCCGATGGTGTGGGGCAGCGCGGACGTGAACGCGACGCTGCCGGCCGGGTCGAAGTACCTATTGACCTTCAACGAACCGAACTTTCACGCGCAATCGAACCTGACTGCAGCGCAAGCAGCGAGTTACTGGCCGATGCTCGAGGCGAAGGCCAGCGCTCTCGGCATTCCGTTGGTCTCACCCGGCATGAACTTCTGTGGACCGGCCGCTGACTGCAACGGCACGAGTCCGTACCAATATCTCAAGGATTTCTTCGCGGCGTGTCAGGGCTGCAAAGTCGACTACGTCGCCGTGCATTGGTACAACTGCGACTTGCCGTCGCTCAAAGACTACCTCGAACCCGGCGGAAACCTGGAAGGGTTCGAACAATTCGGTAAGCCGATTTGGCTGACCGAATTCTCATGCGGCCCCACCTCGAGCGTGGCCCAGCAAGAAGCCTACATGCGCGCGGCAATCCCGTATTTGAACGAGAATCCTAACGTGTTTCGCTATTCGTGGTTCAGCGCCGACCCCATTCCCAGCGCCAAGCTCATGAACGCCGATGGCTCGCCAACGGCGCTCGGTCAGGTCTATATCGGACTTCCCCAGAGCTGCCACTAGTCCATGGCCCTCTTCTTGCGCCTGCCGCTCCCTTATGCAGTTTCGGTGACATGGTTCGCGGTGTCGATGCATCCGCCTCGGTTCTCTGAGAGACCGGATCGCGTCTAGCGCGGTCGCAATCGCGCGCTTTGGCGCGATCGATTCCAGCTTGAGTTCACGCACAACGCTCGTATGCTCAAGAACGCCAAGTTCTCGCCCTTTGGCTACCTGGCGGCGCAGCTCACGAGCATGGGGCCCCTCAACGCGCTGGTCTGGATCCCAGGCCTTTTTGCGCTGTTCGGCAAGCGCCTTAAGATACCGAGTCTCGTTCAAATTTACGGTACGGCGTACGTACCAACCCCATGTTCTGGCAATGTCGCCCAGCGCCCGCGGAGCTCAGCCCTCGATGCGCAACTTACTTTTGGCAAACTGCCAATCCTTTTGCGTGCCCTCGGCACTGTGGATCACGAAGTTGACATTGCGCATTGAGTCAAACCAATGATAACGAGCTTTCGTTCGTATCTTAGACGCATCGCGTCGTCATGGATTGCCCATTCGACCTTGCTCCTCACCCGCATAATCGAATCACGCGGGAGTTGCGGTCGAATCCGCGGCGCACCAAGAGGAGCACCCATGTCGAACTCGACTTCCCAAAGAGCAATTGGGGCGATGGCGCCAATCGATTGGCAAGTGGCGCTTGGACTTTTCGCATTGCATCTAGCTGCAGCAGCCGCTTTGCTCAAGTTCTCCTGGTTCGCCGTCGGACTCTGCCTGGCATTGTTGTGGTTGACGAGCAGTCTGGGGATCTCCCTTGGATTTCACCGCATGCTCGCCCACGGTAGTTTTCGGCCTAGGCGCTGGCTCAAGTTGGCGCTGGTCACCATCGGTTGCCTGGCGCTACAGGGGCGCCCCTTCTATTGGGTAGGGGTCCATCGTCTGCATCACGCCGATCCCGATGGCCAGTTGGATCCTCACACGCCACAGCACGGGCTATGGTGGTCGCATGCGGGTTGGATGGTAAGGCGGGACACTGGCGGCGAGCGGCGTGAACGCGTGATTTTCGACCTCAGGCGCGATCGCTCGCTCGTGTGGCTGAATCGCTACGTCCCACTGCTCCAGCTGCTAAGCTTCGCCGCCGTTTGGGCCATTGGCGAGGTCGCCCGTGCCACGGGGGCGGCGACGAGTGGACTATCGTGTTTGCTTTGGGGCGTGGGCGTACGCACGGTGATCGCCTACCACTCAACCTGGCTCGTGAATTCGGCCGCTCACCGCTGGGGTTACGTCAACTACCAAACCCGCGACGACGCGCGCAATCTCTGGTGGGTTGCCGTGGTCAGTTACGGTGAAGGCTGGCACAACAACCACCACGCCCATGCATACTCCGCACGGATCGGACACCGCTGGTTCGAAATCGACGTAAGTTGGCTAGCCCTGCGCGTCTTCGCGGCATTTCGCCTCGTTCAGTCGATCAACGTGCCGCGACGGGCTCTGCCGCCTGTGGACGGGGCATCCACTGAGACTCGTGGGGGAACTTTGGGCGGCTAGCGTGAACTCAGCGGTGCTGAGCGTCACGACATGGTGAATATTTCTGCGCGATGATTCGATTTTCTTGAAGCCAAAGCAGAAATTGACCAAAATGGCTGGTCGGTCGATAGCTGAACGCGATTTGCTACGCTTGGGGCGTGACGACGACCGACCCTGAGTGTTTGTCTGGCCGCAAGGTGTACGACCCACGAATTCGTGATCTCGTCTGTGCTACCGGCAATCCCGATCTGTTTCCAGAGCTGAAGATCCCCAAGTCAACACTCCGGGGGTGGATCAATGGCGAGTTCAAGACCGTGGTTGGGGCTGGATCGGTAACTCGAACCGAAATTGAACTCTACTCCGAGATCGCCAAACTCAGGCGCCGAGTTCGAGTGCTGGAAGCGGTCACGTGCCTGCTGCTGGCACTGGTTCGTGCGACCGGTTGTCGCCTTGAAGGAGAACGGCTACCAGACGGTGCAGCGAAGGGGCAAATGCTGAAGGCGATCGGTAAGGCGACGAAGCTCCTCGCGCTCGGGTCGGTGCTTAAAGTCATCGGGCTCGAGGCCAAGGTGACCAAAGGCCATTCAACTGGTTGAACCGCGGCAGTTTACTGAATCTTTTTTGTGCGATCTTGATTCGTCCACCGATGTTGGAATTCCCGGATCTAGTGGCACCATCTTCTACAATGGCCCCGGCGCGGACGAGTCTTACGTCCAAGACATCTATAACAATGACGTACGCAGCGAAGGCATGTCCTACGGCATGATGGTCGCCGTGCAGCTCGGCAAACAAACAGACTTCGACCGCCTCTGGACTTGGGTAAAAACCCACATGGCCCAGGGTTGCTCAGGTGACAAATGCACGGGGCAAATCGCCTGGTCTTGCGCGACGTCAGGTTCGAAGAAGTCGACAGGAGGTGCACCAGACGGTGAGGAGTACATGGCGACTGCCCTCATTTTCGCACGCAACCGCTGGGGCGATACCGGCAAGTTCAAGTACGGCACCGAAGCACAGTGGGTGCTCGACGTGATCCGGACCCAGTACTTTCACACGAACCCGCACCTTCCGAAGTTCGTCGCAAACTCCAACACCACCGATCCGTCGTACATTTTGCCCGCCTTCTACCAGGCCTGGGCCTGCTTCGACGCCACCAACGCGGCCTTCTGGAACACCGCAATTACGGATGGTCGCGCGTTCTTCCATAAAGGCGTTGATGGGAGCGGGGTCTGTCCGTACCAATCATCTTGGGATGGCTCGCAGCCACAAGTGGCCAACTCTGACTCGGTCCGCTGTGTCGCAAACCTCATGATGGACTACAACTTCTTCAAGGTAGATGCCTGGCAAAGCCAAACCTACGCGCCGATGTTTGCCGCGCACGAGAAGAACGCGGGGCCACCCTCATCCTACTGTGATGCCCTCCTGGGCTTTGGTTTGCCTGCTGCTGACGGCAAGCCCTTCGTCGATAAGCTCTGGTCGGCAAATGTCCCGAGCCACGATTACTGGAACGGGGTTCTATACATGCTCTCGTTGCTGCATGTGAGTGGCAACTTCAAGCTGTACTACTAGCGCCGCGCGTTAGGTCAGGCGAATTCACGTTCCCTGCGTGGGTGAATTCGCCTGGTTCCGAGCCTTAACTAACGAATCAAAGCGCAAGTTATCGCTACAGGTAATCCGAACCCATTTTCTGAGCCTAATGTGTCCTAGCCCAATAGAGAAGCCTCACCAAGTGCTCTGCAATCAGGGCAGAATGCGGAACGAGAAACACAAGGACGGTGCTTGCTTGGGGTAACGGACTTGGCCGTGGAAGAATCCACGATGCGGCTCAAACCTCACGGGCAACTGTAGTTGCCGAGGTCCGGAGTGCAATTGGGATTATTGCTCGTTTTGTAGTTGAATGCGCTCGCGGTGAGTTGGGCTTGCAAAGTGCCAACCATCGGAGTGACATCCGGTCCGACCCAGGGCCACGCCAACTCCGACGGCCACCACCCAGGCTTCGACTTGTAGTACAAAGAAGCAGGCAGCGTCTGCGTAGTGATACGCGAATCCCACATCGTCTTGCCGTTTACCGTATCGAAGTTCCCATGTGTCCGCAGGGTTGTGACCGAAACATCATTTTTTGCACCCAGCGAGAATATAGAAGGCGAGCTATTGTCGTCGTACGCCATGTAGACTTTCGAGACATCTGCGGTACCTAGCGACGTGGGTACTGCGAGTGAGGCGTTCGTCGTGCTACCAAGAACATTGCCAAGCACGGTCATGTGATGGTCACTTGTGTCAAATTGAAGTGCAGTGACGTTCCCGGTTTGTGGTTTTGCGGGTAGGCTCCAGACAATCGGATTCGCTGCTTGCTGACTCGAAATGTAGTTTCTAAAATAGGTCAAATACCCGGCGTTGCCGTGGGTTGTCGAAGCACCAACGTGGGCTGCATAATTTCCCTCAATCAACTCCATGTGCGGGAACGTCGCGTGGACATCGATGCTCGCTTCTTGAAATTGGTCGCCGCTATTGGAATCGAGTGACCACTCGTTGTCGGCATAATTGTATCCCACGACATTTCCGCCGCCGGAGTTGTTGAACAAGATAGGCTTGTTCATGTACCGAGCAATATTGTTCTCGACCAAGTTGTCCGCAGCTCCGCAGCGCATGACGATGCCGTAATTGTCCTGACCGAAGCCGTACTGAGCTGAGTTATGAAAATGACTATCTCTTATGACGCAGCGATTGGTCGCAGTAAGAGTCACGTGCATTCCGGTTGATGTTCCATCGGTTTGGACGTCCTTCACCCAACAATAGGCCGCGTTCGAAATGTCTATCCCACCCGCTTTTCTGCCCAAGTACTCGCCCAAACCCTTACCGCCTTGTACCCAAACATGTTCAATTCCGGCCCATTTAGTAACGGTGCTGTTGGCCTTTGCGATTTGCGCTTGCAGGCTCGTCTTGAACGTCCAGTGTAGGGGGCTCGCGAGCGTCAACAGTCCCTTCGCGGTATCGACCGAAACAATCTCCACCCGCTGACTTAGGACGCGTCCCGCCTTGCGCGAGAACGCTCCGTCGGAGTCGCCGACGCTAATCAAGGACACGTCGTTGGCTTGGTCGAGCAAAGCGAAGTCTCCTGCCGCAAAGGTGGCGTCCTTGGCAGCAATCGAAACTTGGTTCTGTTCTTTTGGTGCGTCGGTCACCAAATTTGCGACAGCGTTAGTGTAGTTGCTGTTGTTGTAGCAAGCCTGGTCGAAGAGATCTTCGGGGCCAATCGCTAACACCGGACCCGAGGCACTCCCTGCAAGCGCGATAATGGTTGCGGTTGAACCGGTGGACCCTTGCCCGCGAAGAACGACGCCGCTGGGCACGTAAATTGTGGTGGGTACCGTATAAGTGCCCGACGCTAGCTCGACGACCGTGCCGGAAGCGCAGCCATCGAGAATCGATTGAAGCCTGACCGCTTCATCCGGCGTGGCCGAATGACAAATCTTGGATCGTACGGGCAAACCGTCAACACCAAGGGCTTGGTTCATCGCCGTGTCGGCCAGAATTCCCGGATTCCATGTGGTCGTATCATCGGGATTCAAGAGCCCGGCAGGCAAGGTTGTCGTTGGTTGAATGCTTCCGCCGCCTGCGTTGCCACCGACCACCACTTGCTCTCCACCGGAGCCGAATGCACCGCCATTGCTTCTGGCGCTACTGCCCGCATTTTCGGAGCCACCGGTTCCACCCAGCGGATCGGTTGGTGGTTTACTCGAGCAACCAGCTCCCCCGAGAACCGCTGACGCTACCACAACGGTCACCAACAAGCCTACGGCAGAAAGTCCCATAGTCCACTCCTCAGTCGCGATGAGACCACGAAAATGCCGCGTAAGATACGGGAATTCTATTAGGGCCGAGTGCGTGTTGATTGTGGCTGAGACGTTGTGTCACCCCGGAGCAGTCGGACTAACTGACACGACGTGTGTTGCTGTGGGCGCCGAGCACCCGGCTGTCGGGCTTTCGTCCCGCCCGAGCGTGCCTTCGGTAGTCGAGCACCAGTGGACCTCCACGTGGCTCAGTGGAAGAACGCGGAGATGAGGCCGCCTCGCAGCCGCAGCAGTTCAGTGATTTGGGCCCGCAGCAACACGCAGGCGGCCACGCCGAGCCAGGCGGTCCAGAGGATGGCCCGTTGGAATTTGGGTCGCCATGCGGCGAACCCCAGCCCCACGAGGCCGACGACGGCCGCGAGGTAGAGGGGCAACACAGGCACCTGGTCGGATACTCGCCACCCGTCGGGTCTTCGCGCAAACGCTACGACGAAGGTGTCGACGCTCGTCTCGGGCTCGACGATGGAGAGTCCGGAGATCACTACGAGCCCCTCCTTCGGCCCTCGATGCAGCGTCAGCTGGCCCGGACCTCGTGTCCACCACCTGTCTCCCGAGAACCAAGCATTCAAAGTCACCGAGGAAGAGAGGCAGAGCTTAGGATCGATGAGGTGGGTATTGACGATGCCCGCGGGCATGGGGTGAATTTCCAAGGTCTCGTAGTTGAACTTGTACCCGAAGAGCGACCCGGGGTCGTATCCCGAAGCCGCATAGGCCTTCTCCCTAGGCCAGTCGCGCCAGCCCGCGGGTTCCGGCAGAGGAACGATGTTCTCGGGACAATGGCGGAGCGAACCGAGCCCGAAAACGGCACAACTGGTTGATACGATGCCCAGCAAAAACGGGGAGAGCCCTCGGAGTTTCACGGTGTTCTTCGGCATCGCGCTATCCGTTCAATACCACACGGATCCCGAGCAGGCCCGTGCCCAGAGCGAGTGCGGAGAACTCGAGTATGGCAAGATAGCCTCACGCGAGGCCGCGGCATTCGAGGTATTCATCGAGAGTGTAACCAAAGACGTACAAGGTATTTGAGAGCGTGCTCGACTCTGGGAGTGCAGCTTCACTTGGCCAACGGCGCCAACCCGGCAGCTCCGACAGCGGAACTATATTCCTTGGACAGCTCGGCGACTCGGGAGCTCTGGGCCACGCCGTTACTGCGACAATGACCGAGATACACCAGCCCTTCCAGGCCTTTCCTAACGTAATTTGGGCGGTTTGGTTGATTCTTTTCCGACACACTTTTAGCCGGCAAAGGTGTTACATGGTCGGAATGGTCCGCACCTCACCTCGCCGTATGGTCCCGAATTGGATTCACGCAGTCTCAGTTGCGGGAGTACTCGCCGGGTGTGCTCCGACCGCGGGGATGTCGACGCGTGAAGGGGTGCGTCAGTACGCGCCCGCGCCCTCGACCGCGCCACTCATGGGACGCCTCGCGGAAGCTCGCGGGTCGTCGATGGGGCAGACCGCGCGTTCTAGTCAATTGGCTGCCAATTTGCCGTCAAAACCAACTGCTGCAACGATCAGCGGCGAAGCACCCCCGATTGACAATTCTGAGCACCGCATAAAATCGTATTTTCGCTTGGACGCCCTTCGGGTAGAGTTTCTGTCAGATTGGGCAATCTTTCACGTTTCAGCATCCGTTGGGCCAGTCGAAGGCGCTGAAAAAAGGGATGCCGAGGCGGTCGCGACGATTGACCTTTGGCCACTGGATTCTATTCCCACGGCGTTTCGCGTCAAGGGGGACGACGGTACTTGGAGCGGCGCAAAACGGCTCGGCGCTTTGGCGGCAGACGAGTGGTTTGGCAAAGTCCGCGTGGACAAGCAACTTGAGCAAGGTCAAGTTTTCGAGAGGCCAAGGTGACCAAAGGCCATTCAACTGGTTGAACCGCGGCAGTTTACTGAATCTTTTTTATGCGATCTTGATTCGTCCACCAATGTTGGAATTCCCGGATCTAGTGGCTTTGGACGGCGTAGCGTCTAGACTACGAGATTCGTTGCCGCAGCGTGTTACGCCGACAATTGTAGGTCTTGGGTTTCTTGCCCAAACTGTCGATCGGTTCTCGACTCTACGCGATCCAGCAGGGCCACTATTGCGAGCCGAAGCCACTTCTCTAGGATGTCGTCGTTCTCGTAGCGCGACAGCTGCTGCGGGTTGCAGCCAAGCGCTGCGGCTAGGTCAGCCCGCCGCAATACGAGTGCTTTTCGGGCGAATCGAATTTCTGGCTCTCCAACTTGGCTTGCCTCGAGAAGTACGACGCGAGCAGCACGTGGTTCGTAGCCAGCAACTTGTTGCTCGCCTAGGTCGAAAGTAGCACGCCCAATTTCGCTCAGCTCGACGCTAGGGCTAGAACGCCAAATCGACGGGACGGGGTCGCTCGGGCGGTCGAGCAGGCGCAGTGACGGCAGCGGGCGCATCTGGACGCGCGACAGGCGCCTCGGGTCGTACGGCTGCCCTGGCGCGCGGTGGTTTCTTGGTGGACGCTGACCTCGGTGCGGGTTCGAGCGCAACGCCCGTGGGAGCTGCCCCAGACACGACATCCGACGCAATCGTTGGCAATGAGGCAGGTGCCGGCACGACCACCGGAGTGACATCGATCGCTCGTTTTGGCGCGGCTTGCGCAGGCACACTAGGGTTGAGCGTGGGCGCCGCACCGGCTGAACTTGCTGGTATCGCCGATGGGGCCGACTTGCCGAACCAGAGGAATGCGCCGGTGCCGAGTAGCAACAGTGTAGCGCCGAGCCCAAAGCCAAGCAGGCGTTGCTGGTTCGGGCGCTTGGCGCGGTTGACCGTGATCGAGGTTGGGCCGGTTTGGGTCGAACCCGACAAACCGCCAGTGGGCGACAACCATGTGGCTGGCGCGGTTGCTGCCATCACCGCTTCAGAGCTCATGGGCCCCCGAGCTTGGCCCTCCACATCCAAACGGCAAACGGATTCGAGTGCCGCGGCCGCTTCGCGAATCGAGTGAAACCGCGATTGGCGGTCGCGTGCCGCGCAGCAGACAAACCAAGCATCGAATTGTGGCGGTACCGATCCGAGACTTGATGGGGGCGGCAGCGGCTCGGTGCAGATAGCCAGAATCAGTCCGCCGAGCGTTTCGGCGTCGAACATGCGTCTGCCGGTCAGGCATTCACAAGCGATGATACCGAAGGACCAAATGTCGGTGTGATGGTCGAGGTCCTTCTTTCCCGCGGCCTGCTCTGGGCTCATGTAGTAGGGAGTGCCAAGCATCGCGCCGGTTTGCGTCTGCACCGCGCTAGCCATCATGCTGTCCATGCTCGTCTGTTTGGCGATCCCAAAGTCGAGCACTTTGGCAATCTCGACATCCTCGTCTCTCACCAGAAAGATGTTCTCTGGCTTCAGGTCCCGGTGAACGATGCCAGCGTCGTGCGCTTTGCCAAGGGCGCGAGCCACCTGCAAGAGGATGGTAGCCGTTTCTATTGGTGGCAGACGGCGCAATCGCTCAATGCGCGAGGCAAGACTCTCACCCTGCAACATTTCCATTGCGATATAGGGAGTATCCCCGTCGACGCCGTAGTCGAACACTTGAACGACATTTGGACACTTAAGCGACGCGGCAGCCTGCGCCTCGCGCCGGAACCGTGCGAGCCCTTCAGGGTTGGTAGCCAGACTCGGGTCCATCAATTTGACGGCGACGTCAGTGCCCAGTTCCAGATGTTGAGCGCGCCATACCGAACCCATGCCTCCTTGCCCGAGCATTTGGGTCAATCGAAACCGTCCAGCGAGAACTTTACCTTCCACGATTCCACTATCTACCAGGGATTGCAGCGCCGAACGAGGCGGAGATCGAAAATTCGCGGCAATCTTCGCGATTTCACGTTATTTCACCGAGACTTCAAGACGAGAGAGCCGCAACTCACCGCGCACATGCCCTCGACTCGCGTTGCTTCGGCAGGCAGCGCTACCAGTGCGGTCGCCCCTGCCAAAGCCCGCGCTAGCGGCTGACGTTTCTGGCCACGAACGTCGCTGAAGTTCACGATCGTGCTCGGGAGCGTCTGCTTTCGCGCCGTCGCCTCTCGGTCGTTGTGGATCGACGTTGTCTCGGGAGTGCCAAGCGTAGCCAAGTCAATGACAGAGTGATTAGGCATCGTTGACGAACGGCTGCTTTGAGCCATCAGCCAGAGCCGCCACAGCGGCAGCGCCTATGGGTAAAACCGGCTTGTCTGCAGGTCCCGATGCCGCCGTGCCGTCCCCATGACTCTGCCGCTAGGTGGCTCCATGAGGCTGGCAACGGGCAATGTGCGCGCTGCGCAAGCGTCTCCGATTGCCTGAGCGAGCAGAGCTGCCCCGTCGACCCGCATCAACAACTGTGTTCAGTGCAGGTCCCATTCCACACCCACGTGGATGTAGTCTGACAGGCCAAACCGGAAGTACCTTCGACATTAATCACCTGAACGATGTTCTTGCTGGGAGTCGTATAGTCGGGGGGCATGCCAACGTTTGGCCAAACCGGGTATTCTCCGGCGCAGATGGCCTTCTTCTGGACTGAGAAGCTGCTGCCGTTGTTGGAAAAGCTGTAGTAGATGCAGCCGGAAGCAGGAGCGTCGAATTGCACCCACAAGTGGGGCGTCACGGTTGAAATGGAGTCGATCCCCCAATTCCAAATAATGTACGGGGGCGGGTTTGGTACCGTGAGTGTGGCCGTTCTCGACTGTACAGTGAGACCGTTGCCGCCATCGGTCACGACAACGTAGTAATTGCTAGCGTAGGGCGGCGATGGCGTTCCTGCCCCAAGGGTGGTGATCGACAACGACGGCCCTGTACCAAGCGGATAGGGCGTGCCTAGGACCACCTGATACCACTGATACGACAGTGAACCGACTCCGGTGGCGCTGGCCGTGAACGCAACGACCGTCCCCGCGCAAGCTGTGACATCTTGCGGCTGCGCGCCAATTGTCGGTGCGGCAACGCAGTCTCCGCTGCCACCATCGTGATAACCGCTTGCGCAAGTCCCGATTGCCACGCAGGTTCCACTGCCTCCATCGTGATAGCCGCTGGCGCAGGTCCCGTTGGGCAAGCAGGTTCCATTGCCACCGTTGTGATAGCCGCTGGCGCAAGTCCCATTTGCAACGCAGGTACCGGCACCACTATCGTGGTAGCCGGCGGAGCAAGTCCCAGAGGCCACGCACGTCCCAGTTCCGCCGTTGTGATAGCCGGTCGAGCAAGTTCCGGTGGCCACGCAGGTGCCGTTGCCACTATCGTGGTAGCCAATCACGCAACTTCCTATGATGACACAGCTGCCGTCGCCACCGTCGTGGTAGCCCGTCGAGCAACTCCCAGTGACCACACAAGTGCCAATGCCGTTGTTATGATAGCCTACGAGGCAAGTGCCGTTGGCGACGCAGGTCCCGTTGCCGCCGTCATGGTAGCCCGTTGAGCAAGTTCCGGCGGCCACGCAGGTACCTGTGCCGCCATCCTGATAGCCCGCTGCACATGTCCCAGTCGCGACACAGATCCCTGCTCCGCCATCGTGGTAGCCAGTCGTGCAAGTGCCACTTGTTACGCAGGTCCCTGTGCCACCGTCGTGGTAACCGCTCGCGCAAATGCCGCTTGCTATGCAGGTCCCTGTGCCGCCATCGTGGTAGCCCGCTGCACAGGCCCCTGTCGCGACACAGATCCCCGTGCCACCATCGTGGTAGCCTGTCGTGCAAGTGCCGGTGGCGACGCAAGTCCCGACTCCACCATCGTGATAGCCAGCAGAGCAGGCCGCGGTGACACACGTTCCGTTGCCGCCATTGTGGTAGCCCGACGCGCAACTGCCCGTGGCAACGCAACTGCTGTCGCCGCCATCATGATAACCCGTCGCGCAAGTCCCAGTCGCGACACATAGCCCGGTGCCGCCGTCGTGATAGGCTGCGATGCAAGTGCCGGTGACGACGCAAGTGCCGTTGCCACCGTCATGATAGCCCGCGGAGCAACTCCCGCTCGCCACGCAGATCCCGGTTCCACCGTTGTGATAACCCGACGAGCAAACGCCTGTTGCAACGCAGGTGCCGTTGCCGCTGTCGTGATAACCTGCTGCGCAGGTACCGACGGCAACGCAGGTGCCGTTGCCACCGTCATGGTTGGGAGTGACGCACGGCCCTGAGCCTCCCGTTGAATGGCCACTAGCGCCGCCGTTTCCGATCCCGCCCGTTGCAGTGCCGGCCGTTCCGGCCGTTGCCGTCGATCCGCCTGTCGTTGAGCCTGTCGATCCACCCGTTGTCGTCAACCCGCCCGTTGCGACCGATCCGCCCGTTGCGACCGATCCGCCCGATGTTGTGCCAATCGTACCGCCGGTCGCAGGCGAACCGCCAAGGCTCGTCGATGTATCACCACCCACCGCTGCCGAGGTGCCTCCTCTGCTGGATCCACTCACTGCACCTGTTCCACCATCGCCCGCTGCCCCGGCGCCACCCCTCGAAGTTTGCCCGCCCGGGTGCGAACCTGCAACCGTGGAATTGTTGCCGGCCGTACTTGTCGTCTTGGCTCCGCCTGTCCCGCTGGTACCTCCAACTTCCGTTTGGTCGCCGTAGTAATTGTTGGTGCTCGAGGAGCAAGCTGCGACTGACGCGAGCAGAACGATCGTAGAAGGTAGTGCAGTGCGCATAGCGATTCGTACCCTTCCAAAGCAAATTCGTCTAACAGATCTTGGCCGATACTTCAACCTGCAATGTGCCACTTCGACGAGGCCGCCAACATCCGAGAACAACGCCAGGGTGGCACGGAATCCGAACCAATTCGCGTCGCGTCATGAGTGCGCGGTTGGGTTCCGTATCGTCAGTAGTGTGGCTGTCCTCGTCTGGACCGATGGATCATGGCTGCCAGCGCGGTCTTGCGCCGTACCCACGCGGCACAACGGCGACCCGAACCCAGTCGAGTATTCCTTCGAGCGATGCACAAGCTTGTCGCAGACACCTCGTGCTACCATTTCACGCCATTTCAACAGGCAAGGTTGCTTCAGCACCGCACGCAAGAATCGGACAATCGGGCGTGTTTGCGGGGTATCGAGGCGCCAAGCTTCTCGGCCAATTCTGAGGTTTGGGGTATCAGAGGCGCGCTAGCCGTCGATTGGGGCGGGACAGGAGTGCTTGGTTAGCAGGCTGAAGTCCTGTCCCATCTCACACCCAATGGGGCGAAACCTGATTGCTAGCCCCTCGAGCGTGCATCAACAGCTACCGTCAGGGCAGGTACCATTCCACACCCACGTGGAATTAGTCGTACAGGCCAGCCCCGAGGTGCCTTCGACATTCTGCACCTGAACGATGTTGTTGCTTGGTGTCACATAATCTGGAGGCATCCCCACGTTTGGCCATGTTGGGCTAGCACCTCCAGCGCAGGCCCCAGTCTGTTGAACATAGAAACCACTTCCATTGTTGGAGTACGTATAGTAGATGCAGCCAGAAGCGGGGGCGTCGAATTGCACCCATAGGTGAGGAACGGCCGTCGACCAAGGGTCGATTCCCCAATTCCAGATATTGTACGCTGGCGGGTTCGGTACCCAAAGGGCGACGGTGTTCGATTGGACCGTTAGGCCGTTGCTATTGTCGGTCACGACAACGTAGTAGTAATTGGTAAACGGTAGCACTTGACCGTATGGGTTTGGAGCCCCCGAGATCCCCAAGGTCGCCCCTGGTGCGAGGTAAGTCCACGTGCTGCCGACCAACTGGTACCACTTGTAGGAAAGTGTACCGACTCCCGCAGCGACGACTGTGAAAGTCACGTCCGTGCCCAGACACACAGTCCGACTCTGTGGCTGTTGCGAGATCGTCGGCGCTTGAACGCAGTTGCCAGATCCATCGATATGGTAGCCGGACGAGCAGTACCCGTTCGAAACGCAAGTTCCATTGCCGCCATTGTGGTAGCCACTCGAGCAGTTACCGTTCAAAACGCAGGTTCCATTGCCGCCATCGTGGTAGCCGGACGAGCACCCACTCGCAACGCAGGTTCCGTCGCCGCCATTGTGATAGCCACTCGAGCAGGTCCCGTTCAGAACGCAGGTTCCATTGCCGCCATTGTGATAACCACTCGAGCAGGTACTCGTCGAAACACAGGTTCCGGTTCCGCTGTCGTGAAAACCACTCGAGCAGGTACCCGCCGGAACGCAGGTCCCAGCGCCGCCATCGTGATAGCCGCCAGAGCAGGAACCCGTCGTCACGCAGACGCCGTTGCCGCCGTCGTGAAAGCCACTCGAACAGGAGCCATTCAGAACACACGTTCCACTACCGCCATCGTGATAGCCACTCGAGCATGAGCCGTTCGGAACGCAGGTGCCACTGCCGCCGTTATGGTAACCATTGGAACAAACGCTCGTCCCAACGCAGACGCCGTTGCCGCCGTCGTGGTAGCCACTCGAGCAAGAGCCGTTCAGAACGCAGGTTCCGCTGCCACCGTCGTGGTAGCCACTCGAGCAAGAGCCGTTCGAAACGCAGGTTCCGCTGCCGCCATCGTGATAGCCGCTCGAACAAGTCCCGTTCGAAACGCAGGCTCCGCCGCCGCCATCGTGATAGCCGCTCGAACAAGTCCCGTTCGAAACGCAGGTTCCGCTGCCACCATCGTGATAACCACTCGAGCAGGTGCTCGTCGAAACACAGGTTCCGTTGCCGCCGTTATGAAAGCCGGTCGAGCAGGTGCCGTTCGTAACGCAGGCTCCACTGCCGCCATCGTGATAGCCACTCACGCAGGTCCCATTCGAAACGCAGGTTCCGTTGCCGCCATCGTGGTAGTTGCTCACGCAAGTCCCGGTGGCAACGCAGGTTCCGTTGCCGCCGTCGTGGAAACCGGTAACGCAGGCACTGGTGACGCAAGTCCCGTTGCCGCCATCATGATATCCAGACGCGCAAGTCCCAGTCGCAACGCAACTCGTGTCGCCGCCATCATGGTAGCCTGTCGCGCAGGTCCCAGTCGTGACACAGGTTCCGATCCCACTATTATGATAGCCACTCACGCAACTTCCATTCGAAACGCAAGTACCGTTGCCGCCATCGTGATAGCCGGTCGAGCAAGAACCATTCGTTAGACAGGTGCCGTTGCCGCCGTTGTGGTAGCCCGTCGAGCAGGTGCCTGTCCCGACGCAGCTTCCGGCGCCGCCATCGTGATAGCCCGTCGAGCAGGTGCCTGTCCCGACGCAGCTTCCGGCACCGCCATCGTGATAGCCCGTCGAGCAGCTTCCTGAAGCGACGCAGTTTCCAGTGCCGCCGTCGTGATAGCCCGTCGAGCACATTCCCGTCACAGCGCAGGTCCCATTGCCACCATCGTGGTACCCAGACGCACAGCTACCCGTGGCAACGCAGCTTCCGTTACCGCCATCGTGAAAGCCCGTCGAGCAGGTGCCTGTCACGAGGCAGGTTCCGGTGCCGCCGTCGTGGTAGCCAGTCGCACAGGTGCCGGCAGCTATGCAGGTTCCGGTGCCGCCATCGTGATAACCGGTCGAACAATTGCCTACGCCGACGCAAGTCCCGCTGCCCCCGTCGTGATAGTTCGTCGAGCAGGAACCGGTTGCAACGCAGGTCCCGGTCCCGCCATCGTGAAAGCCGGTCGAGCAGGCAGCGGTGACGCAAGTTCCGTTACCGCCATCGTGATAGCCGGACGCGCAAGTGCCTGTGGCAACGCAACTCGTGTCGCCACCGTCGTGGTAGCCCGTCGCACAGGTTCCGGTGGCGACGCATGTCCCAGTGCCGCTATTGTGATAGCCAGCCGTGCAGGCGCCAGTGAGAACGCAAATGCCAGTCCCGCCGTCATGATAGCCGGTCGAACAATTGCCAGTTGCAACGCAGGTGCCACTGCCGCCATCGTGATAGCCGGTCGAACAAGTACCTGTAGCAAGGCAAGTTCCGGTCCCGCCATCGTGATAGCCTGACCCGCAATTGCCGGTAGTGACGCAGGTTCCGGTTCCGCTGTCGTGGTATCCAGTCGAACAACTACCCGTCGCAAGGCAAGTTCCGGTGCCGCCATCGTGGTAGCCTGTCGAACAACTGCCTGTAGCGACGCAAGTCCCGGTGCCGCCATCGTGGTAACCAGACGCGCAGCTACCCTTGGTAACGCAGCTGCCGTTGCCGCCATCGTGATAGCCCGTTGAGCAGGAGCCCGCCGCAACACAGGCCCCGACGCCGTCGTCGTGATAGCCAGACGAGCAGGAGCCGGTGGCAACGCAGGCCCCGGTTCCGCCGTCGTGATAGCCAGTCGAACACTTGCTCGTCGCGACGCAGGTCCCAGTGCCGCCATCATGGTAGCCAGTCGAGCAGGTTCCTGCGACGACGCAGGTACCGAGGCCACCGTCATGAAACCCGGTCGTGCAGGTGGCAGTGACGCAAGTCCCGTTGCCGCTATCGTGATAGCCGGAGGCGCAACTGCCCGTGGCAACGCAACTCCCGTCGCCACCGTCGTGATAGCCCGCCGAGCAGGTTCCGGTAACGACGCAGCTTCCGACTCCGCTGTCATGATAGCCCGTCGAGCAAGTGCTGATCACGACGCAGACGCCATTGCCGCCGTCATGATAGCCGGTCGAACAAGTGCCTGGCGCGACGCAGATACCATTGCCGCCATCGTGAGAACCCGATGCGCAGGAGCCGGTGGCGACGCAGGTTCCGTTGCCACCATCGTGATAGCCCGTCGAGCAGGTGCCCGTCGTCACGCAACTTCCGGTGCCGCCATCATGGTAGCCTGATCCACAACTGCCGCTTGCGACGCAGGTTCCGGTCCCGTTGTCTTGATAGCCCGTCGAGCAGGTGCCCGTCGTCACGCAAACGCCAGCGCCACCATCGTGATAACCAGTGGCGCAGGAACCGATCGCAACACAGGTTCCGTTGCCCCCGTCGTGGTCGGGATTGGAACATTGCCCGGTGCCGCCACTCGACGTACCGCTGTCGCCGCCGCTTGTTGCCGTGGCGCCCCCCGCCGTGTCACCGATGCCACCAACCGCAGCCGCTTCCCCGGCTGCGGTTTTGCCGCCAACCGTGGTGGACGAACCACCATTGGTCGTCGCCGTGCCAGAGGTCCCGAAGTTGGTTCCGGCATTGCCCGAAGTCGCAACCCTTCCGGCGCTGCCACCGCGCGACATCGATCCATTGCCCGCGCCACTATTGGTGCCCGCGCCACTATTGGTGCCCGCGCCACTATTGGTGCCGCCGCCGCCCTTGGGAATGCCAAAGGGATCCCCCTCAGTGTACTTTGGCGCAACGCAAGCCGACAACACCAAAGCCACGGTGAATGAAATCACCCCTCGGGACATGAACGATTGACCATGTAGCATTAGAAGCTCCCTGTCACGCCAACAGATCCGATGCCCAGCCAAGCAGCGACGCCCGGTTCTTTGGGTTTGGGCGCCGAGAGCAACAGCGTGGTACCCACGCCTATCCCGACGGCACCGGCGACGAACCCAATCGTACTTATCGTGCGCATTTGATTGTAACTGCCGAGCCGATCATGTTCGGCGCTCGTGCAGACAGTACCGAGACAGTCATGGCTGTTGTCCAATTGGCCACGCTTTGTTAGGACGAGGATCCCTGTCACCGCGCCCGCCACCGTGGCCACGCCGCCAATACCCAAAGAAACCCAACCAATCGTCTTCTGTGCGGAAGGTTTGGGCTTCGTATTCGATGGCGCTCGAGAATCGCTGCCAGCGGCCCCCGAACGAGCACCTGAATTTGTCGTGGCCGCAGGGGATGTCCCGGTCGGTGCCATCTTCTTGGCTGATTTGAACTTCAGCGCGATGGCTTTCCTTTCGCCTTCGGCAATGGCGAAAGTCGCTTCGACGGTTTCGCCGCCCTGTTTGGCCTGAACGCGATGGGTACCGGGATTGATCGGCGCGGCCAAGGCCAGCAGCTTCATCGGCACGGCGCTACCATCCAAAGTCACTTCGCAGTCGTCGGACGCTCCTGGGACGGTCAGAGTCAACGATGGGATCCTGGGCTTGAGTGCCTCGAGTTCGGAGCCAGCGTCGGCTTGTGCTTGCCTCTGTTCCTTGATCTTGCCCTCGGTAACTTCGAGACGCATCACTTCGCCGTAGCGCTCCGAGGCCTCGACCAGATTGCCGTTCTTGGCCAGCGCGCGGGCATACCAGAGGCCCAAGGTCGGAATCTTCGCCACGTCGAAGGCGCGACCCAATTTGTCGACCGCAACGGCCAGGTCACCGCTTTCGTAGGCTCGAACGCCTTCGTAGCCGGCGGTGCGTGCTGCCGCGCGAGCGGCATCTCGCTGTGTATTGCCACCCATGGCAGTCGCACAAAAAGTTGTCACGACGAGTGTCGGTACCCAGATGAATGAACGTTGGCGCAATAGTCGAACCACGGTGGGACACTTTCTGCGAAAAGGCATCAATCGAAGGTTGGTACGGCGGTCGCTGGTATGCCAAATCGACGACGATTGAGGAAACTCATAGCAGAACCTTCCGGACCTTCTCAAGCAAGCACCACATACCCGCAAATGATCGAAGCCGCAATTTCACCCGATTTCAGGGGATCGATCGGTCGATTTGGCGAAACTGGTCCGTTCTGCAGGGAATTTGCTGGGCAACGGCACTACGGGCTTCGTGACCTGTCTGCACACGCCCGCCTTGGCCAGCGTGGCACCGGCATGGAACCGCTTGCTCTACCGTGCACGATTGCGCGACTTGTTAGTCGCCGCGGAGGACTACTGGTGTTTACCCTATCGGAATGATTGAATAATTCACGAACAGCCTCTGCATCAGTCTCGGATGACAACGAAGGCTGCAAAGCAGCTGCAATCTCTGCTACTTCTTTGCCCAACTGCTCCAACTGGAAGCGCTCTTCCGGATTCCGCGAGATTTCGATCGCGCTTTCCAAGGTCGATGCTGACCGAAAGGTTCGATACTCCCCGCGTTCGGCCAATCAAACGTAGCCGCACTAGGGACGATCGTGGCCCCGCGGTTTGGGGCGGTCGTCTCCTGCCAAAGCGACCCGTTGCCCAAGCAGACGTCCGGCCACTGCTAGTACGCGCTTCTGATAGCGACGGACCAGAATGTCAAAAGCGGCACCGTTACCGCGTGCAATGAGCATCAAGTCGTCATGAGGCCAAGGTGACCAATGCCTCGTAAACTGGTTGAACCGCGGCAGTTTACGGAATCTTTTTTATGCGATCTTGATTCGTCCACCGATGTTGGAATTCCCGGATCTAGTGATCGAATCCAAAGCACACCACACCCGCCCAGTCTTCGCAAGACCAGTTGATGAGCCGCCACTTGGTCGACGCGGTCGACGCGGTTCAGCGCGCCGTCAATCCCAATCGGGCGAACGCGCTCGTGCGATGGGCGGTGGCTTGTTGGACATCCCGAACTGCTCCAGCAGTTCTTTGGCGCGCCCGGCTTCAGTCACAAGTTCAACCGGCTTGAGTCGCCCAGCGCAAGGACACGACAAAACGTCGAAATCGTAAGTCCTCTTCAACAACGTAGCCCAATCTATTCTCCATGGAATCAGCGCGACGCCGGCTGCCAGTTTGGGTGAAGCGTTCGTTCCTGACGGATCGCGTGGCTGCGTTGTGCCTTCGACGATTGCGGCTCCAGATCCGGTTGCGGCTTGTTGGGGATTCGACGAATGCTTGGCCTTGTCCACGTCTGCACGTGTCGCCTCTGAGTCTGGTGAATGGGATGTCGAAGTCGTCGCCTCTGTCTGCGTGGAGCCCATGAGCGATAGGACGCACAGCTTTCTCCAAGACGAGTGCGGTCCAAAAACGCCGAAATAGCGTAGTAAGGGGTGCCTCGGTGGAGGGATGATCGCCGCGATGCGCGCCAACAGATCGATCGGTCTCATCACTCGGTGGTTGGCTTTTCCTTGCTGCGCGTGACGCAGGCGGTAGGCAATGAGCCCGTCACTCGTTTCGCTCATCCGCTCCATGCTCAACGCAGGGCGAGCGCAGTAGCGAATCAATCGTTCCCGGCCGTCTTTGTCGGCGGCATGCACGGTCACGCCAGCATGGATGCTGAAGCCGCCGAATTCGCCTGCGTGCGGTGACTTGCGTAGCGCGAAGCGCTTCTCGTCCGCTTGCTCTTGCGAGTACTGCACGTCGCCTGACTCCGTCAGTTCGACGACCTGCCCAATCCCGAGAGAACGTCGAAGACAGGATGCAAGTGCATTCTCGTTCTCGTAGGTCTCGTCTGCATCGGCAAGTCTCATCAATCCCTTCTTTCTGAGCCACGCCGCGAACTTGCGATAGACGTCGTAGGCCACGGCAGTCAGCTCCGCGGGATGTTGCGGAGGCATTGCGTGAAACTTGACTCGTTCCGTGCCGTCGCTTGCCACCTGCTTCTCGAACACCCCGTCAACCAAGACTGCGTGCAAATGGGGATTGAGATTTAGCGAACCTCCGAACCGATGTTGAAAGACGAGTGCGCCGCCTTCGCAGTTGGCAAAGCCAAGCTTTGCGGCTCTGCGCCGGTATTGGCCCAAGACTTCGTCCATGAAGATCCGCGTCAGTTCGCCGAAGGCCTCTGCGTTTTTCGCTAGGAGCAGCCGCACTTCGAATTGCGTGCTTAGGACCCATTGCCGCACCGGAACTTCCGGCAGCACGCGATCGACTACGACTGCAGCGGTGTTGCACATGCGACGTGCGGAGCAACTACTACAACAGCCTCTTCGTTTACACGACATGGCAAGAAAGATCGTGCGACCGCAGGCCTCGCATTGGAGTTTGGTGAATCCATAGCAAAGCACTCCGCAGCGTAAGAAGTCCCGAAATTCCTTCTCGACATACTTCGGCAGACCAAGTCCCGATTCGTTCTGCTCTCTCGCAGTCTGCAGCAGCGTCTCGAGATTCTCCGCAACAGCAGAGTCCGCTCCGGGCAACGCGGCGTGTAGCGCCGAGTCTCGGATTGATAGGCATGCCGCAGCACCAGGGGACGCGACAATTCCCGCTCGAAGCCCGTTCCCATCGAGGAGTCAACCTGGCGAATCTAGTGCCGAACGAAGAAGTGGACAAAGTGCGCCGAATCACGCATCACAGAGGTGGCCAGCGCCGGCCAAGATTGGCCATGCGCCACCCGCTTTCACTCCCGGGCTCCGCCAGAACGGCGCACGCTCCCCGCCAAGCCGCCGTCAATGACGACGAGCGATCGCCAGATGCGTCAATGCCCTCCGCGGATTCGTCCCGCGGCTTGACATGGATCCTGCGCCAGGAGTTTGCGTAGCCCGAGAGCGAGAGCGGGCAGGGAAGGTGACCATGGTCAATCGCACTTCACGTCCATCCAGCTTCGAAGCGCAGCTCGATGGGCGCGCTTCGGTTATGCGTCACAATCTCACGCTGTCGGAATCCGCGCTTCGGTTATGCGTCACAATCTCATGCTGTCGGAATCCGCGCTTTGGCGTCATCTTTCCGGCAGTCAACTCGGAGTCGCTTTCCGCCGTCAAGTTCCGCTTGATCGCTACGTCGTTGACTTCCTCGCTCCCTCACTTCGTCTGATCGTGGAAGTCGACGGCCTTTGGCATCATCGGTGCGTTGCGGCTGACGAGCGCCGCGATAGAAAGCTTGCTCGCCTGGGCTATCGCATCCTGCATCTCGATGCGGCGCTCGTCATGCGGCAGCCGTTGGCAGCCGTTGAACGCATTCGTGAAGCTGTCGCAGCTGCACAGCGGTAGCGCTGCCACAACTCAGAATGTCGCTGTGCCGGCGCAACCTGCTGCCGCGC
>Ga0302321_100000773_pt1 | contig 27776 bp, 24 predicted proteins | sample Fen_T0_1_FD_202505 | JGI IMG/M metagenome (GOLD analysis project Ga0302321, IMG submission 202505) | Peat permafrost microbial communities from Stordalen Mire near Abisko, Sweden - Fen_T0_1 | ecosystem: Environmental > Terrestrial > Soil > Wetlands > Permafrost | place: Sweden: Abisko... | reverse complement strand
CTTCCAAGTCGCGGTATTATCAGCTCCAACCACTTTTTTCTATGTATCAACTCCGCGACTTGGAAGTCGCGTGACCCGAGAGCAGTGTATTCAGTTCAAGTAATTTCCATTTCCAATCTGGGTATCGCGATTTCCAAATCGCGGTTATTTTAATACTATTCGTGTGGCCTGTGTAATTTTTAAACCCCACCTCCGTCAGCTGACGGATCATCCCCTTAAAAATGGGACACCCGAGTAGTCCGCGGCTTTTACAAATAACTAGATTCATAACACACAAATTATAAACATATTCATTAAGGAGCAAATTCCCGAACTCCGATGATCTTCCCTTTTTAAGGGAAGTGCCCGCCGGTAGGCGGGGGAAGGTTTTCTTTGATATAATATAATACAAACCCCTCCGCTACGCTCGTCCCCTTAAAAAGTGGACACCTGAGCAGTCCGAGGCTTTTACAAATAACTAGATTCATAACACACAAATTATAAACATATTCATTAAGGAGCAAATTCTCGAACTCCGATGATCTTCCCTTTTTAAGGGAAGTACCCGCCGGTAGGCGGGGGAAGGGTTTCTTAAGACTCAAATTCCAATTTCCAATAGTTTCCGGATGAAAAGGAATATCATTCTCTTACTATCTTGTACACATCATCAACAAAATACCAAATCCTGTCGAATGTGTAATGATTCATGTGCAAGATGGAATTGCCCGAAAATTCACTTATTTCGGGGAACGATACCCAAAGGGCTTTCTTTGTTTTTTCAAAACAGTCGTAGGTAAACTCGTTTTCTACGTCCTTCATTTCCATTGCCGGTTTGAGTGCTTCAATAACCTCGGCATGATATTCAGGGGGAATTTTCGCCAGATGCTTTCCCCAAAAACGTTTATCGCCTTCTTCGTCGTGGCGGGGTGGAACCTTGAATTTGGAAATGTCTTCGTCGCTGTCATCTACACCATCGTATATTCGCTTAAACATAAATTCGCAAATATCATTGGTACGGCGTATCGCTTTTTCCCTTATCAAATCACGTAGATCTGTACTGTAATTGCTTATTTCAGGAAAATACTGCATAGCCACATGTTCCAAATCCAGCACAAGCGGATCAATAAACTTATCCTTTCGTAATTGCTGTTCTTCTATTATCTCCAGCAACTTACCGGCTTCGTCTACAAATTTTTCGAGTTCATCCATAGGGAGAATAGTTTTAATTGGGTTTCACGACTTTTATTTCTTAATACGGGTTTCGCGACTTACAAGTCGCGTTCTTAGTTTCAATTTAATACCGCGACTTGGAAGTCGCGAGACCCGTGCGTTATCGATTAGAGTAATTTTATGAATTATATTTCTTATACGTATTTCTTAAAGCGTCTATTCCTTTCTCAGAGTGTTTTATGCAGATAATATCTGCTTGATCTTTGAATCCTAAAATGTAAAGTCTTTCAACCATATTTTTTAATATGTCTCTAGCAAGTCCAGATTCTACATTAATCTCAAATAAAGCAACTAATAAATTGGCTACAAACTCAGGCGTTTTTTCGATATGCTTTTCCAATCCTCGCAAATAATGGAAAGTATCTTTAACATATTTTGAACTATAATTAAGCCACTCAAAAACCTCTTTATCTATTGTTTCAATATTTTTCATCCAAATTGAAATCTCTCCTAAGAATGCTTTGTTTGGATCATCATTTGGTTTATCTCTAAAAATTTCATAGATTTTTTTCCATAAAGGTTTTATTATAGGAAATATCTTTTCCCTTTCATTCCTAGGATTCCAAAAGTAATAATAAATGGCTTTAAGAATATCTTTGTTGTTTGAATTAATAAGATCTACAATTAAATCATCTTCAATATCAATCAAATCATAACATAAAGCTATGCATATATGATTAACTAGAGAAGTAATTGTATGATCGCTTTTTCCAGTAAAATTATATTTTAGTGCTTTGTTATAGTTTCTATTTTTCTGCAATAATTCAAAGCTGTTTTTATAGACATTTGAGTTATATAAATATCCTGTGAATGCTGCTGCCCAATTATCAATATTGGTTGTTGAGAATATCTTGTCAATTTTCTCTAAAACCCAAGGAGTGCTAACATTCCATAGTTTAGTAATATATTTTCCTAGTGCAAAATGGAGTAGTTTGTCATTTAGCTCCGAATCAATTAGTTCATTTATTTTCTCTTTAATTGAAATATCCCATTTATCTTCTAGTTCACTATGTAGTCTTGTATATTTTAAAGTATACTCCATTATAGCTGTATAGGTCATTCCCCTCATTGAATTCAATGAAATCATTGATAAATCGCTCCAGTCCTTTATCTCGCTTCTGTCACTGTCCAATATCTTGATTAATATTGCTTTTATTACATCTAGCGATTCTATCTCAAAACTATGTCTATCATCTTTGATTCCAGCTTTGATGAATCTTAATAGGTTATAAATAATATGGTGTTCATATCGTCCATCTTCTGAGTTACAATCTATCCAAAAATCTTCAGTTTGTATTGTCAATAAACAGGTGTCTAAAATTTTAGTTGCTTCAAAGGTATGATTATCTTCCCAACTTGATATTAGACCGCCAAGCCATACACTCTGGAAATGTATTGATGAATTGGAAATTAGATCCAGTTGTGAAATATATTGATTCGTATAAGATTTTATACAATTAGAAATTTCATTAGATAGACCTTCAATACTAGGTTCAATAAAGTTTTGGGTCTTTTTTTCGAAGTCATCAAAATATACAATAAGATCCGGGAGATTCATTGTCCGAATTTCTTCTGCTGTTAAGGGAGATGTAACTGTGTAACCACTTGAAAATTCAGAATATATTTTACGATGAGTAATCTCTATTGGATTTATTACAAAGCATTCTTCGTACCTTTTGGTTATTTCCCTATTGTTCGATTCTATAATTGCAGATAACCATTTTCGTTTCTTTAAAGCAATCGCCTTATATCCTCTTTCAATATAATCTGGTTCGTAGGAACTTAGATTGTAATCAGCAGTATCAATCCAATGTAATAATTTCATTAATTCAGGTTCAGTAAATTCTTTTACGTTGTTTGAAAGTAATTCGTAAAGTTCATGTGTGTAATTCTCGCTTTCATTCTCGTTAAATGGATTGTCACTCCATGCCCAAAACAATGTAGAATGGTCTTTGTAATTTATTCCAATTATATATAGGGCTAAGCGATGAAATATAGGATGTTTTTCTTTAAATAGTTCTTCAATTATAGTTTGTTTCTCAACAACAGAAAGGGCTATTATAATATCTCTTATGAAATAGATTATTTGACACTCGTATTTCTCAGGGTTTAATGTTTGGTCATGCTCTTCTATAGTCGGTATATCACTGCTGTCAAATCGATATTCGTTAATGCTGACTATCTCTTTTATTTTTGATATACTAATATTATAAACCTCTATTCCACATATTTCAATAAACTGTACTTTATAATCAACAAGTGATCTATTCAACCAAAATTCATACACTAATGATTTTGTTTCATAATATCCTTCACCATCTTTGAAGCTTAGTAAAAGTTGAAGAATTTGCAATGTAAGCTCTTTGTCATTGTATTCCAATATGTTTTTTAGGAATATTTCGTGAATATCACCGGCAATAAGAGAATTATCTTGATACATATTTAGTAGATCATTGATGAAATCAAAATGCGTTTGAGATATTCTTCGTTTTGGTAAAAGAGATATAATATCAATTAATGAGTAATCTGAGTGGATGTTCTTTACTCTTTCTCCTGTTTCGTTTCTGAAATTGATTATATTTTCAATAATTGAAACTAATATATTTGTAGTCTCTTCGTTATGACTAGTTTTATTCTGATTTGAAACTTTTTTAATGTACTCAAGTACTGACCAATATGGCATAGAGTAATAGCCGGGTTGTGTTTCGATTTCTTGTGGCTCAGGATTTTTACTCCCATTGAAATATCCGTTATTGAAAAGTGGAACAAACCAATTTGTGGATTTGAGGTTTGTAAAGAAATAATGGAATCGGGAATGGCTAAATAATAGGTTGGGGAGGGTCTCAATTATTTCTTCTGTTGGAATTTCATAGAGCATTAGTCTATCTAATCTATCTAATAATTGTAAATAGTTTCCAATAAGAGTAGAAAGTAGTGACTCATATTGCTGCCAAAGTTTAATGATATAATCTGCATTTCTAGGATTTTTATAAGCACCATGTCTATGAGCGAATTCTACAAACTCTGTTGCAATTTTTATCCACTGTCTCGCAATTTCAGAGTCTATTGGCATGTTGAGTGCCGTTAATATTGATGCAATGTGACCTTTGGTATCTTTATCTAAGCCATATTCTTCTAAAACATCGTTCTTTATTTCTTTTTGAATCTTTTTCTTTTCATCGTCTTTTGAAAAAACATCTCTTAATCCTCCATCTATTTCACGTGCAATATGCGCTATAAGATAAGACTTTGTTAGATAATTGTCATCAGCTATTAGTCTTACTCCGTCAGCATAAAATGATGCAATTTCTTCACCAATGCTTTTTAGTCCATTATATATTTCTTGCTGTTTTTTATCCATCATATTATTTTCAGTTATTGAATAAGCATCATATAAATGTTATCTTTAGATTTGCTGCATTAATTTTTCCCTCCCTTCCCACGCTTCAAAGTTACAAAAAAAAGTTAATGCGCCTAATCTAAGGAAAATAATCTTTTCGCCCATAAACACTATTAAAAGCGGGGTTTTTAGTGAATTGTTTGAGTTGTGTGACTGTTAATGTTATTTAAAAATAAATCGATATGTTTGAGCTTTTTCAAAAACATTTTTATATTTGTCAAGTTTTATGGAGGGTTTGTTGTTCAGATGATTAGATCTATTGTTGTATGGATTATACCTCCTTTCTTTACTTGTTTATCAATAACGTTGGGTGTGCAATAAGCTGGGTTGAATGCGGTATTTTAAGGATAAAATGCCCAATTAAGCTGCTGAAATGAATAAAAGGAGTTGCTGGCTGTTGCCTCTTGATGTTCCGATAATGGGTGCAACTGACAGGATTGGCAGTAAAGTTAATTGGAGAGTGCGTGTTGTTAATTGGATTGCCGATGTTAGGTTTTGGGGAGCATGTGTAACTGTCAGAATTGGCAGTATTGTTAATTGGATTGTAGATGTTGAGAGTTGGGGAGCATGTGTCGGACGTTGGATTGCCGATGTTGAGGTTTGGATAGTAGATGTTGAGATTTAGATAGTAGATGTTGCGTTTTTGATAATGGCTGACAAACTTTCGGTGATAGGTTTTAAAACCTGGTTGGAGAAAATGAATTGTAACTAAATAAATTTTATCTAATAACTAAAAAAAAACAAACAACATGAACAGAAAAGAAATTGATTTGCTTACCATGATGGAGAGCGTTACCGAAGGACTAGACAATAACATATCGCTGATAAACGATAAACCGGCTATTTTAAACATTCTCGCTACGCTGAAAGGAAATATCGTGAACATAAAACTGCTCAAACAAAAGCAAGCGGTAAGTACTAAAGCAGATTTTGCCATAAAAGAATATAGAAGGGAAGATATGATCGCCAATCTCTTTGTTGTAAAAGCAGGAGTAGCAGCAGTAGCTACTGAGAAAAATGATGTGAAACTTAAAACGGTAACTGCGGTTACAGACTCAGCTATAAATCATATGCGCGAGAGCAAATTGGTACAGATCGGACATGATATTTATGAAGCAGCTATGACTATTGCTCCTGAATTGCTGGGTTGGAACGTTACTCAAGATGAAATAGATGATTTAGGGGCCAGTACCGATAGCTATTTGGATCAAAATCCAACTATCCGTAATATTAGAGCGAAGTCGACACAGGCTACCTCCGAAATGAAAGCAAAACTAAATGAATCGCATAGTCTGATTAAAAATGAATTAGATACCTTGATAGTACCATTTAAAAAGATCAACCCAACTTTTTATGGCGAATATATGAATACACGCATTATCATATCGCATGCTGCTACACACCCGAAACCGGAAGATAAACCGAAAGAAGTGAAATAATAATCTCTCTTGACTTACTCCTCCTATGACTTGAAATCATCGGAGGAGTATTTTTTAAAAACTGAAATCATCCCGAAATTTTTTTTATAGCTTGGGACGATTTTGTTTTATGTTCGGGTCTCGCGACTTCCAAGTCGCGCTCTTATCAACTCTCATTCAATTTTCTTCTTTGCTTTGTACACCGCGACTTGGAAGTCGCGACACCCGGGTGTTGGTAATAAGGTCATAGCTTACAACTCATAACCGGACTTCCTTTCCAATTTCCAATATCCGCCCCGAAGCTCTGAAAAGAGTTTCGGGGCGAATTTGTTTTGGAGTTATTTGTATGTCTATTGTTTTTGTTGAAAGTTTATGTAGTTTTGCCCTTTCGAACTTTTATTGTAGATGATAAGTTATATCTATAATGAAATTATTAACCTTGAAATTTATAGTATATGGTCAATTTGATTGGCATTTTAAAAACTCTATCGCATGACCCTGCACTTCCGGCAGAAGATCATCTACAGATAATGTCTATATTGGAAAAAGTGAAGGTAAAAAAGGGCGAGATTATCGTTCGGCAAGGAACTATCTGTGATAGTATTTATTATATAGAAAAAGGGTTAATTAGACAGTATTATATAAAAGAGGATGGAAAAGAGATTACAGAACACTTTGGACAAACCGGAGAATACTTTACAGCTGCTGAGAGTATGGTACTAAAGGAACCTTCTTTGTTTGAGTCAGCGGCATTGGAAAACTCGGTATTACTTCGGATAAAAAAAGATTCGCTCGAAACTTTAGGTGATAAATATCTGCAAATAGAACACGAGTATCGAAAAATGTTGCATTATGCCGTAGTGTTAAGTCAAATACGTATGCGTTCAATACAATTTGAAACGGCTTTTCAGCGATATGAGGATTTGAAAAAAAATAAACCTTACATTATTCAGAAAGCTTCGTCCATTCATATTGCGAGCTATTTAGGAATTACCCCCGAAACGTTGAGTAGAATAAGAAGTATGTAGTGATTATATAGTTTTAAATTACAGGTATTTATACTTATTGCATTGACATATATCATGATATTGGGCACTAGTCCAAATCTTGATATATGTCAATGTTTCTTTTATATCACTACCCGATCTTTGCATGGTAATTTTAAATATAAAAATATCATGAAAAAACAATTTCTAATCATTCTCATCTGCTGGGGTAGTGGTTTCTTTTCTCTCAGTGCACAATCTTTACTTTTTCAAGAAGACAAAAGTTCGTTTGGGGGGTATATTCGTACATCGGCGTATGGTGCCGGTAGTAAATACGATTATGCAACTACATTTGTTGAAGGTCAGTTGAATGCAGACATTACAAAAGGATTTAGCGAAGGTTATGGCTTTTTTAAAGCTGAAGTTCGTGTCCGCGAGGGGCAATTTTTTGGAGTTAATCAAACTCAACTGGAAATAAAAGATTTGTATGCCGGCTTTCGGAATGAAAAATTTGAATTGACGCTAGGTAATCAGAGTATTCAATGGGGGCGGGGTATTGGTGCAAACCCTACCAATAATCTAACACCATCCAATGGCTTCTTACTTACCGCCAATGGAAGTGATCAAAGACTTTCCAACCTTATGATACGTACAAAATACAGTATCAATCCTAATTTGGAATGGGAAGTAATTGGTGTTCCAATGTATAGAGCGTCTGTAGTTCGTCTGGATCAATTGAACCTTCCGAGTAATGTGCATGTAGGATCACAAACATTGCCGGGTCAAAAGTTTAAAGATGGATCGGTTGCTACCCGATTGAATGTGAATTTGGGACCCATTGGTGGTTCTGTCTCTTACTTTAATGGTTATAACTCACAGCCGGCAGTAGTTCCCGGAGCAACGGCTACAGGATTATATGCAAACCTTGAGTCGTTTCACAAACAGACTTTTGGGGCTGACTTCGGAACCCGAATTGGTGGACATTCTGATGGTACACTCGATGCATCTAATGATGCGTTAATACTAAGTGAGATTGGATATGATAAAATTGATAATCCTACCAACGCTGCATGGGTTCCTCAATCAAATCTAACGTATACCCTCGGTATGGTAAAAATGTGGTTTGATAAATATAAACTTGATAAATTTACACTTGTAGCTAGTTATTTCGGTAAGTATACGCCAAACTATATTACGGCTGTTGCTCCAACAGATTATACAGACCCGGACTTTGGACCGAAAATACTAAGTTATAACCAACGCAATCTAACTCAAGCACTATTTGGACAACAAAAAGCGATAACTCACTCAATGATTTGTAATATTTCAAAAACTTTTGGCAAAGGAAAATATGAGTTTTCGGCAGTAGGAATGTATAATTTCACTGTAACAAGTTCTATGTTTTCACCACGTGCCAGCATAAATGTTACAAAGAACTTAAAAGCTACTGTGGGAGGATTCTATTTGTCTGGACCGGGAACCGAAGTGGTATCACCGGTTATGAACGGCCTTTTTTGTGAATTGAAATGTGCATTTTAAAAAATAATAGCTTAGAAATCAACTAATATTAATGAATAATTTTATGAAAAACAGTATAAATAAACTCAAAACAGCTGCTTGTTTGCTATTCGTTTCGTGTGGTATGTTTGCACAGAATACCGAGACAGCTGAAAGCATATTGGCAAAAATGACTCCGGCAGAAAAAATTGCACAAATAACAGGAGTAAATAGTTTTATCGACTTTAATATAACTTCAACCATCCATAGAGCGTTGACTGGAAAAGGCTTGGCAACAACTAGTGGTAAATTAGGAAAATACAATGTGCCTGCTATCACTTTATCGGATGGACATAAAGGTGTTATTGCACATGGCGATTGGACGGCATTTCCTCCAACTATAACTCGTGCAGCAAGCTTCGATCCTCAATTAGAATACAGAGTAGGTAAAGCCATTAGCATTGAAGCTCAAGCAGCTGGTCTGAATACAATAATGAGTGCTACAGCCAATTTGCTACGTAACCCTCGTGGTGGTAGGTCCGAAGAATCATATGGAGAAGATTCATATTTAAGTGGAACCATGGGTGTAGAACTTGTCAAAGGTATCCAAGAAGATCATCATGTAATGGCTGTTGCTAAACATTTTGCATTATATAGCATCGAAAGTAACCGTTTAAATATGAATGTAACTGCCGACGAGCGAACAATGATGGAAGTGTATCTTCCTCACTTCAAAAAGATAGTTCAAAAAGGGAGTGTGGCAGGTATTATGAGTGCCTTTAATAAGATAAATGGTGAGTATTGTGGACAAAATAAGTATTTGCTTACTGATCTTTTGAGAAATGACTGGGGCTATAAAGGATTTGTGTTGACAGACTGGATCGAAGGGCTATATAGTACTGCAAAAGGAGTAAAAGCCGGATTAAATATTGAAATGCCAATGACACATTTTTATAGTCTTGACTCAATAACAAATGCCATTTCCAAAAATCAAATTACATGGGAAGATGTTGATGCATTAATTTTACCAACCCTCAAGTTGAAAATGTCTTATGGTGAAAATAAAGCTCATAAGCTGGATGCAATGATATTGAAAGATAATCGTGATTTGTCTCGTGAAGTTGCAGAAAAGAGTTTGGTGATGTTGAAAAACGACAATGTTTTACCACTATCAACCAATGGTATGAAGAGCATATTGATTGTTGGCGAATTAGGGAAGTTCAATAATATGGGCGACTTATTGTATTTGGGCAATTATCCTCAATACCATGCAATAAATCCATTGCAAGGAATAAAAAACTATCTTAAAGGAACTGGTATAGCTGTGAATTATACTGATGGAAAAGATAAAGTGGAATTGCGGTTATTGAGCGAAAGAGCAGATGCAGTTATTGTTTGCGTTGGCTATACTACGGCCGATGAGTCTGAGAATCTAGTTGACCCGGATGGTAACAAACTTGTGGGCTATAAACTGGGTGGTGACAGAAAGGATATGAATTTGCACCAACTAGATTTAGATCTAATAAGAATGACTCCCAGATACTGTAAGAAAACAACAGTTGTGTTTTTTGGTGCCGGTACACCTGTAGTTTCTCCCTGGATAAATAGTGCTCCATCCTTGCTTTATGCCGGTTACTTTGGTATGGAAGGTGGAAATGCATTGGCAAATATTCTTTTTGGAAAAGCGAATCCTTCGGGCAAACTACCCTATAGTATTTTCGTAAATGAAGTAGATTATCCTACTTTTCCTAATCACCCACGTAAATCGGTAGATAGTTGGGAAATTAACGAGAAAAAAATGGCTGACCCATATCAGGTAGATTATGGTTATTATTTGGGTTATACCTTGGCCGAAAAGAAAAATCTCCCAGTTTCTTTTCACTTTGGTTACGGTTTAAGTTACACCAACTTTAAAATAGAAAACATTGTTACTGACAAAAAAGAGTATGCCGAAGATGATGTGATTAAAGTAAAATGTAAGGTGACAAATATTGGCAAGTTGAAGGGTTCTGAAGTAGTTCAGGTATATATTGGATTTGAAAATGCAAAAGTTGATCGTCCCATTAAAGTACTGAAAGGATTTTCTAAAGTAGAACTTGATACTAATAGCGCAAGTGTTGTAGAAGTATCTGTTCCTGTAAAAGAACTGGCTTATTGGGATATAAACTCAAAATCGTGGAAGGTAGAAAAGATTGCTTATCCTGTTTATGTAGGAAACTCTTCACGGTTTGAAGACCTTCAGAAAGTAGATATAGCAGTAAAATAATTGGTATATTATAAGTACTCGCTGAATTGATGTTGTTTTTAGTTCTCTGTCGCCCCGAAATTCTGAAGAGAGTTTCGGGACGAATTTGTTTTTTATTGGTGGACAAAATTACATATTTGTCTAATTCTGTTTGAGAAGTGTGGTTTTTACATTAATTTTGTGAGCAAACACAATTTAATACTCAAACATATGAGAAAATGTATTCTTACTCTACTTTCTATTTTAAGTATAGGCTCGCTTTTTAGTCAGGAAGTGACGCGCGACACTACCTTTCGTGCCGAAGGCAATCCCGTAATTCGTTATAAATACACCGCCGATCCGGGGGCTATGGTGTATAAAAATAAGTTTTATCTTTATACAGGTCATGATGTATGTCCGGCTAAGCAGGAGCGCTATGTAATGAATGACTGGTGTGTATTTTCGTCAGACGATATGAAAACGTGGACAGAGCATCCTACTCCTTTGCGTGCTAAGGATTTTTCGTGGGCTAAGGGTGATGCATGGGCTTCGCAAGTAATAGAGCGCAACGGTAAGTTTTACTGGTATGTGGCTGTGGAGCATGGTGCTATTCACGGTAAAGCGATTGGTGTAGCCGTTTCTGATAGTCCAACCGGACCATTCAAAGATGCTAAAGGTTCAGCCATTATCACCAACGACCTGACCACCAAATACACAAAAATTAGTTGGGATGATATTGACCCAACAGTGTTTATTGATGACGATAAACAAGCTTACCTTTTTTGGGGAAATACCCAATGTTATTATGTGAAGTTGAAAGAGAATATGATAGATACGGTAGGGCCTATAGTAGCGGTTAAAGATTTGCCTCGCTATACTGAAGCTCCCTGGATTCACAAATACAACGGTTGGTATTACCTGTCGTATGCATCTGAATTTCCCGAAAAAATAGTATATGCTATGAGCCGAAAGATTACCGGGCCGTGGCAATACAAAGGCATTTTGAACGAACTTGCCGGAAACTCAAATACCAATCATCAAGCCATTGTTGAGTTTAAAGGCAAATCATATTTTGTATATCACAATGGTGGTGCTGATGTGGGTGGAAGCAGTTTTCACCGTTCGGTATGTATCGATCAACTCTTTTATAACAAAGATGGTTCACTAAAACGGGTTCAAATGACCACCGAAGGAGTGAGTGCAGTAAAATAGTCAGTATAAGTAAATCAATAATCGCCCCGGAATTCAGAAATGAGTTTCGGGGCGTTTTTTTTATGTAAATTATTCATACATTTGCAAGTGAATTAAAAAATCATCTTACTATTTATAAGGTTGTGATTTGTGCAGTATCTATTACTATCTCGAATCGGGTCTTGCGAGTTCCGACTCGCAGTCATTAATAAATACCGCGAGTTGGAACTCGCGAAACCCGAATGCCTACTATTGGGTCTCGCGACTTCAAAGTCGCGTTCTTATTTGCTTCATCTGCTTTCTTTTTTCATCTAAAACGCGAGTTGGAACTCGCGAGACCCAAATAAAATCATTCAACATCAAATTAAAATACATGACAGTTACTATCAGAAAAATAGATGAGCGTGATTTCCTCGTATTAATTTCTCTTTTCAAAGAGTTTGCACTTTTCGAAAAATTACCGGAGAAGATGACTAACTCGGTGGAGCAAATGCTGAGAGAGAAAGAATACCTGAAGGGATTTGTGGCGGTGAACGATGCGGATGAGATAGTGGGTTATGCTACTTATTTCTTTGGCTATTACACATGGATTGGCAAATCGTTGTACATGGACGATCTGTACGTACGACCCGATTTCAGAGGTGCAGGTGTAGGCGCAAAGTTGATCAGCGAAGTGATAGCCTTTGCCAAGGCCGAAAACTGTAAGAAACTGCGTTGGCAGGTTTCGGAATGGAACCAACCGGCCATAGATTTTTACAAAAGCCTTGGCGCCAATGTAGATGCGGTGGAGTCGAATTGTGATTTGGTATTTTAAATTGGGTTTTGCGAGTTCCGACTCGCAATCATATAATACCGCGAGTTGGAACTCGCGTGACCCGATTTGTAGAAATTGATTTAAAGAGTAGTTCAAAGGTGCAGAGTACCATAATCTTAAATACAAACTAAAGAGTTATTAAAAAAATATCGATTAATATATGGCAATAAATATAATATACCAAATAGATTCTTTTACAGCAGTTCCTTTCAAAGGCAATCCGGCAGGAGTAATGATAGTGGATGAACATTTCCCAACAGAAAAGATGCAACAGTTGGCCATGGAAATGAATCTTTCCGAATCGGCTTTTATTATTCCCAATGGGAAGGAGTTTAGGATACGTTACTTTACACCCAACCGTGAAGTGCCGCTTTGTGGACATGCCACGCTTGCCAGTGGGCACATTATCTACGAACTGGGATTGAAAAAAGCTGACGAATCAATAGTATTCAAAGCCGAAGGTGGTGAGTTGACCATCACCAAACAGGGCGATTGGATAGCCATGAATTTCCCGGCTTATCCGTTGACAAAGATGGATGTTCCGTCCGATTTGAAAGCCATTGTGGGTTTCGAACCGCAGGAAATGTATTCGAGCATTTACGATTGGGTCATAGCTGTTGCGGCTTCGGAAGTCGACGTGCAGAATGCCAAACCGAACCTAGAGCTACTAAAAGCAAATGGACTCGGACATTTGATGATAACAGCTGCAGGCGAACCACCCGATCGCGATTTTGTATTGCGGGTTTTTGCCCCCTTGGCAGGTATCGACGAAGACCCTGTAACGGGTTCAGCGCATTGTGCACTTACGCCTTTGTGGCATGCCAAGACCGGTAAGACGGAGTTTAATTCTTATCAACTCTCCAAACGCACCGGTCGACTGAAAGTAAAACTGCTGAACGACCGTGTAGAAATAAAAGGACAAGCCGTAACGGTCTTTCAGGCGGAATTAAAAGTGTGAGTGCATAAGATTTGGTTTAAAATATAGAACGCAAAATACGCAAAAAACGTAAATCTTCGCAGATGTTTAAGTTGCTATCTTAGCATACTAATAAAAATCTTATTTGCGAAACTTTGTGTTTATTGCGTATTTTGCGTTAAAAAAAACGATTCCAAATTCCTTGTTTGAGAATTGGCAGAGTACATTTATTGAATCAATTCAGCTGCAAAAAGGATTTGTTCCATTTCCAATTGTACTTTTTCTGCTTCGATGCGTGCTGCTTTTGCGTAATCAGCTTCTTCGGATGCGTAGATAATCTGGCGCGATGAGTTGACCAACAAACCACAAGAGCTGTTTAAGCCGTATTTAGCCACTTCGGCCAAACTTCCACCTTGCGCTCCAACTCCAGGGACCAATAAGAAATGTTCCGGTACGATAGCACGGATATTCGTCAGCATTTCTGCTTTGGTAGCGCCTACCACGTACATCATGTTTTCGTCAGTTCCCCAACCGAGTGAGGTTCTGAGTACTTTTTCGAACAAACGTTCGCCGGTTTCGGCATCCTTCATAAATTGAAAATCAAATGCTCCTTTGTTAGACGTCAAAGCAAGCAGCGTTACCCATTTACCCTCATAAGTAAGGAAAGGAGTTACCGAATCTTCACCCATATAAGGTGCTACGGTTACCGAATCGAATTCCAAATTTCCAAAGAAGGTGCGGGCATACATAGCCGACGTATTACCAATATCACCACGTTTAGCGTCGGCAATAATAAACTGATCGGGATAGTTAGCACGGATATACTCCACGGTGCGTTCCAAAATTTCCCAACCTTCCAGTCCCAGGCTTTCGTAAAATGCCAGGTTTGGTTTGTACGCCACACAAAGATCGGCTGTAGCATCGATAATGGCTTTGTTGAATGTAAAAATCGGATCGTCCGATTCGTCGAACAAATGTTCCGGAATTTTATTTACGTCAGTATCCAATCCTACGCAAAGAAATGATTTTTTGCGTTGTATGTTTTCAAATAATTCTTGTTTAGTCATCTTTCTATTTACTATTTAATCATTTACTATTTACCATTTTGTGGTTATTCTCATCTTTAATTACCACATTCTCACATCAGCATATTACCACATTATAGTTCACTTTCCTTTAATCGTTCAGCATTTTCAGCTACAATTAATTGATCAATGACGCCTTGTACATCTCCACCCATAAAGGCCGAAAGATTATAGATGGTAAAGTTGATACGGTGATCGGTGATACGTCCTTGTGGATAATTGTAGGTGCGGATTTTAGCCGAACGGTCACCGGTAGAAACCATGGTTTTACGCTTAGAACCAATTTCATCGAGGTATTTTTGGTGTTCCACGGCATACAAACGCGAGCGAAGTTCGTTCATCGCTTTCGCTTTGTTTTTATGTTGCGATTTTTCGTCCTGACACTGAACTGTGGTGCCTGTAGGGATGTGCACCAAACGAATGGCGGAGTACGTTGTATTTACCGACTGACCACCGGCTCCCGACGAACAGAATGTATCTACACGAACGTCAGATTCTTTCAGTTCATAATCAAATTCTTCCATTTCCGGTAGAACAGCCACCGTTGCAGCTGAGGTATGCACGCGACCTTGTGTTTCGGTTTGTGGTACGCGTTGCACGCGATGCACGCCCGATTCGTATTTCAATGTTCCGTACACATTTTCGCCCGAAACGGTGAAGATCACCTCTTTGTAACCACCCGAAGTTCCATCGCTGATATTGGTTACTTCTACTTTCCAACCTTTAGTTTCGCAGTATTTTGAGTACATGCGGAAAAGGTCGCCAGCAAAAATGGCAGCTTCGTCGCCACCGGTTCCACCGCGAATTTCGACAATGGCATTTTTATTATCTTCAGGGTCGGCAGGAATAAGCAATAACTTGATGTTTTCCTCCATTTCCGGAATTTTTGGTTCAATCTCGTCAACTTCCATCTTTGCCATTTCACGCATTTCAGGGTCGCTTTCGCCGTCGAGTATTTCTTTGGCTTCAGCCAAATGGGTCAAAGCCGTTTTGTATTCTTGTTGCGCCTGCATGATGCGTTCCAATTCACGGTACTCCTTGTTGAGTTTTACGTACCGTTTCATGTCGCCCATCACTGCTGGGTCGGTTATCAATGTCGAAATCTCTTCGAATTTATGCTGTAACCCTTCTAATTTTTCTAATAATGTCTTTTCGGCCATATTTTATGTTCAATCGTGTAATTTAATGGTGTAATGTGTAATAGTAAGTTGTTATTAGTAGTAGGTAGTAAATAGTCATTAATAAGTAGAAAGTCGTATCTATAAATAACTGATCACTGGTCACTGTTTACTGTTTTTCGCGCTTTTCGCATTCTATTCTCATATTTTCGGTAAACTTTTTGATCCTCCATTCCACAATGCTCTGGTATCGTTTTTTTGTAATAAAGATATTGAAAAACCAACCGAATTTAATTCTCAAATGAGAGACAAAGAGTTGTTCGTTGTTTTTTTGTGGAATTATCGTGACTGTTGCCGATGCATTTTTTACCAATAAGCTTGAGTAGGTGATAATAGCAGTGAGTCTTGTAGCTCCGTTCACCAAATGGACTTTTGTAACCGAGCCATCTACTCTTACGTTATTAAAGGTGGTGATTCCTGGTACTACTATATCAAAAACTCCTTCGCTGATGCCTGTTTTTTCATTGACGGTGGACTTTTTAAAAACAATAATCACTTCGTTGCCTTTCTTCTGATCCTGAACACCTAAATCTTTTAAAGCCCAATCGAAGAGTTTTCCGGGTGAATTTTTAAATTCTGTTATTAGGTCGTCAGTAACGGATGCAGTAATTGCGGGTGTTGTTTTAATTAATCGTTGATATTGAGATACAAATTCTCCGTCCTTGTATATCGTGACGATTGAATCTGCGGACGACGCAGATATCGACGATATACAGAATAAAATAAGTAATATGTAAGTGTATATTCTTTTCATTCCAATTTGTAAACCTCTGTTATTATGGATTATTTTAAAATTTGCATGTTCCCACAATTCAGTCGGCAAAAACATTACAAAATTACCACTTATTTAGCTTATTTGAAAATTATGATGATAATTAGACCAAATTATAACCAATATTTTTTCATTGTTAGTAAATAACATTCAGTTTACATGTTTTGTTTTATGGTCATAGCCAGAAATACCTGGTTATTTTAGCTCATCTACTGGCGGGTTCAGGAATATAAAATGCATTAATGCCTCAGCGTGCAATTTGTTTACAAATACCTTCAATTACAAACAAGAGGAATGATTTGACAATCACTCCTCTTGTTTGTTTATAGATGAATTTTACCTAATAATCAACTGTTTAATCTGTTAGTACGATTCGTTTTCGTTCGGAAAATCTTTGCTTTTTACATCCGAGATATAATTTTTCACCGCGTTGGTAATAATTGTATTCAAATCCTCATATCTTCTCAGAAATTTGGGAGAGAAATTTTTATTTATCCCCAACATATCGTGCATAACCAATACCTGACCGTCAACTTGTGGGCCGGCACCTATACCGATGGTAGGGATTGACAATTTAGAAGTTATTTCACCAGCAAGTAGTGCCGGAATTTTCTCTAAAGTAATGGCGTAGCAACCAACGCTTTCCAACAATAAGGCATCGCTTAGCAACTTATCAGCTTCTTCTTTCTCTTTAGCACGCACCGTGTAGGTGCCATATTTGTTGATAGATTGGGGCATTAATCCCAGATGTCCCATAACAGGGATGCCGGCACCGATAATCTTTTTTATATCTTCAATAATTTCTTCGCCACCTTCAATTTTAAGTGTGTCGGCTCCAGTTTCTCTCATTATTCTAATGGCGGCCTCCAATGATTTCATCGGGTTTCCTGAGCAGGTTCCAAAAGGCATATCAACAACTACTAACGAACGTTTAACTCCTTTCATCACCGATGTACCGTGATATATAATCTGATCAAGTGTCATGGGAAGCGTGGTAATGTTTCCGGCCATTACGTTTGATGCCGAGTCACCAACTAAAATCACGTCCATTCCTGCCTGATCTATGATAGTAGCCATCGAAAAATCATAAGCTGTAAGCATTGATATTTTTTCTCCACGATCTTTCATTTCCTTCAGGCGATGTGTGGTCACCTTTCGTTTGTCATTTTCAATTGCTGCTGACATAGTTTATTTTGTATTATTATGTGTTTGTTAGAAGGGGCAAAATTACAACAGTATTTTGGATTTACAATGCATCCTTTTTTGTTAGAATACGACTAAAGCTAATGGACCACATTCACAATGATTCAGTACTGTTAAGAGCCGTTTGCTGATTTTATTATCGATGACTTATCTTTACAGTAACGGGCTGCAATTTGCCCTTGTGATGGATTTTTGATGCAGTATCTTTGACTTTTTGATGATCAGCTTCTGTCACTTTCCGATTTTGGTAGAGCTGATACGAGTTGTACACATTGTGCCAGATACTATAAAAACCACCGGCCATAGAAGTCACCGGACTCATAAAAGTGGCACCTAACCAAATGGAGAAAACCGTACTTTTCTGTCCAAGGCTTTGACCGCCTCCAATGCGGTCATCGTATTGTAAGCCAATTTTTTGTCCAAGGGCAAACTGTGTAGCACAGCAGATGAGTGAAGCTACGGCAATACCTATCAATAAAGTAATAGCTACATCGCTGTGGACAATGCTTCGTACCGTAACTCCTACAGCAATGGCCAAAGCTACAGCCCACAAGTAGAATGCCAGATCTTTGAAACTAAGCAGTTTTGCATGTACTTTAGGCAGATAGGCACGAACTGCCCACGCGGCTACGAAAGGAAGCATAAGCAGTGGAAACACTCTGCGCAGAATGAGTAGAAATGATGGCAAAAAGCTCAGCGATGGATTGGGGTGCACCAAGGGTAATGCCAACGGAATGATAATGGCAGAAACCATATTGATAATAATGGTGTAACTAACCAGCGACTGCGTATTTCCACCCAGTTTCCCGGTAATGACGGCTGCGGCAGTGGCAGTGGGAGTAATCATACAAATCATAGCTCCTTCGAGCACAACGCGATATTCGGTGTCGGGAAAGAAAACGAGCGGCAAGCCCAACAGGCAAAAAGCACCTACCTGAATAAGCAACATCCACAAATGCATGCGGGTGGGATGCAAATCACGCGGATCGACCTTACAAAAGGTGACAAAGAGCATCAGAAAAATCAGCGTAGGTTGTATGATGTTGATAAATTCGTTGACAAATGGTTTCGTGGGTGTCAATATAGGAATGTTCACAAAAATGAAGTAGGCAAGGGCACCGGTGATCATGGATAGCGGAAGCGTCCAGTTTTTGATAAATCTTATCAGTTGCATAGGTAAATTGTTTTTTAGTTTTCGGTTGAAATTCTCATTGATGGATATCTTCAGTGAAGTTTAGCTCATCCGGATTTCATGTAGCTTCTTGTTTCGGGTGCAAAGTTAGAGTGTTCCTTTCAAACGATTCCTATTTTTATTAGGGATAAAATCTATGAATTAATCGGTATTACCTATCGATTGTGATGTAAGCTTAATAAAATCTGTAATTGTGTCTTCAGTCCTAAGATGAATGCCGTATCTTTGCAAAATAAATCCCTGTATATGGAAATAAGGCAATTGAAATATTTTATAAAATCGGCAGAATTGTTGAATTTTACTGAAGCGGCAAAAGCTTCTAATATTGCAGAAAGTACACTTTCACAGCAAATTAAACAGTTGGAGATAGAGCTGAATATATTGTTGTTTAAACGGATAAAAAAACACATAGAACTGACCGAGGCCGGTGAAATGTTGCTGCCATATGCCCGAAGAACGGTGGCGGGGTCGGAGGATGCAATACAACGGATGAAAGATTTGCAGAACCTGCACACAGGGACGTTGCGCATTGGTGGCACATTCAGTCTCTGCTCGTTATTGACTGATACATTGTTGAAATTCTCACAGAAATATCCCAACATAAAAGTATCGGTAGAATGCCAGACGGCCAACAAACTATTGGAGCACCTGAAAGATCATAAACTGGATCTGGCACTCTGTTTTGAATCGCCACTGCCGTTTGAATCGGTGGAAAGCGAATATTTGTTTGATTCACCAATGTGTGTGATTATGCACAGGTACCATCCTTTGGCAGCGATGAAAGAAATATCGCTGCAGAAACTGAGCGATTATCCATTGGCACTTACCATCAAAGAGATGCATGCCAGGGCTATTTTCGATAATTTTTTGCTTACGAACAAGCAAAAAGTGGAACCTCAGTTGGAATTGAATGATATAAATATCATGTTTCAATTGATCAAAACCAAACACTGGATTTCCATTTTGCCCAAGTCGACTATTATCAATGAGAAAGAACTGAAGGCTGTGCCGTTTGTGGAAAAGGGATTGAATATGCGGGCTGCTCTTATGTGGCTGAAAGATAATTATCAGAAAAAAGCAGTTACGGAGTTTTCACAAATGTTATTGAAGGATTTGAAAGGATAAAAAAATCACGACTCTGCATGTGGCAGGTCGTGATTTTTTTTGTTTGAAGATATTATTACCGATTAATCATTTTTTGTGCGGCAACCGAATATCTTTCTCCAACAATATCGATTTTCGCAAGAGCTTCTTCAATTTGTTGCAGATCGGTCTGAGTCAGTTCCACTCCAACAGAACCGATATTTTCGTTGAACCGTTCTGGTTTTGTTGTTCCCGGAATAGGAACAATCCACGATTTCTGAGCCAAAATCCACGCCAGGGCTATCTGAGCCGGTGTGGCTTGTTTTTGAACGGCAATTTCGGTTACCAAATCCACCAACGCCTGATTAGCTTTGCGGTTTTCCAAATTAAAACGAGGAACCGAATTTCTAAAATCATTGCTATCAAAAACAGTGTCTGCATTTATTTTACCGGTGAGGAAGCCCTTACCCAGTGGGCTGAAAGGTACGAAACCAATACCCAGCTCTTCGAGTACAGGCATTATTTCAGCTTCGGGTTCACGCCAAAATAAAGAATATTCGCTTTGCAAAGCTGTTATTGGCTGAACGGCATGTGCGCGACGAATGGTTTGTACTCCGGCTTCGGATAATCCAAAATATTTTACTTTTCCTTCCTGAATGAGGTCTTTCACAGTTCCTGCCACATCTTCAATCGGCACATTTGGATCCACGCGGTGTTGGTAGAGTAGGTCGATGGTTTCCACTCTCAATCGCTTTAATGAAGCTTCTACCACTTTTCGGATATGTTCCGGACGGCTGTTCAATCCACCTGCAATTCCACCGACATCAAATCCAAACTTTGTAGCTATTGCCACTTGGTTTCTGAAAGGCTCCAAGGCTTCACCAACTAATTCTTCATTGGTAAATGGGCCATACACTTCGGCGGTATCGAAGAAAGTAACACCACCCTCCACCGCTTTGCGAATTAATGCAATCATTTTATCTCTATCAGCAGCAGGGCCGTATCCAAAGCTCATACCCATGCAACCGAGTCCAAGTGCGGACACTTCAAGTCCGCTGTTTCCTAATTTTCTTGTTTTCATATGTTTGTTTTTTTTACACAGCAGTGCACTTATAATTATGCATTGTGAATTATGCATTATCTTTAATCCAGTTTTTAATTTCATTATCCGCTCTGCTTACACTGCCACCACGAATAGCTAAGCCGGACTTTATATTGGTTTTCGGACATAATTTTTTTATATCACGTTCGCTGTTGCCCAATCCGCTACCTTCGTGTGTGCAAAATGGAATAATGGTTTTCCCTGAAAAATCATACGATTCCAGAAATGTAAATACCGCCATTGGAAACGTACTCCACCAGTTAGGGTAACCCAGATAAATTAAGTTGTATGAATCCATGTTGTCTACTGTCGCAGTCAACTCAGGTCTGGCATTCGCTTTCTTTTCATTCATAGCCACATGGGTTGTTTCGGTATAATCTTTTGGATAAACGTTTACTGTGTCGATTTCAAAAAGGTCGCCACCGATCATGGCTTGTATTTTCGTTGCTACTACTTCAGTGTTTCCAACAGGAAGGTTTACGATACTACCACCTACATAATTCTGTCCTTTACGGGAATAGTATGCAATGAGAGTTTTTGAATTTGTCATATATCCGAGAGATTTTTTATTTCAATGAAGCCATATCAATAACAAAACGGTAACGTACATCGCTTTTCAGCATGCGTTCGTAGGCTTCATTGATGTCCTGCATTTTGATGATTTCAATTTCGGATACGATATTATGTTCACCGCAGAAATCCAGCATTTCTTGTGTTTCGGCAATGCCACCAATAACTGAACCTGCTACCGATTTGCGTCCCAGAATCATGGGTACTGTATTCAGAAATGGTTCTAATCCTCCTAAATATCCAACTAAAACAATCGTACCGTTAATATTTAATGTAGAAACATACGGATTAATGTCATGAACATAGGGAACGGTATCGATAATCAAGTCAAACTGTCCTTTTGCCGAGTTCATTTGATCATTATCGGTAGAGATAATTACTGTATTTGCTCCAAGGTCCAATCCATCTTTCGTTTTATCAGGAGTTCTGGAAAAAAGCGTCACTTCTGCGCCCAATCCTTTTGCCAGTTTAATAGCCATATGTCCTAATCCGCCCAATCCTACAACGGCTACCTTGCTGCCTTTGCCTACATTCCAGTGGCGAAGTGGCGACCAGGTGGTAATTCCTGCACAAAGCAAAGGTGCCACAGCTGCTAAATCCAGGTTTGATGGTACTTTCAACACGAAATGTTCATCAACCACTACCTTTTCGGAATATCCACCGAACGTATGACCCCCCAAATGTTTGTCATGCCCGTTGTAAGTGCCGGTCATGCCCGTGAAACAATATTGTTCCAGGTCGTGCTTACAGCTGTCACATTCGCGGCACGAATCCACTAAACAACCAACAGCGGCTAAATCACCTACTTTTAGTTTGGTTACTTCACTTCCTATTTTAGTAACTCTTCCCACAATTTCGTGTCCCGGAACTGCTGGATAGAGCGTTCCGCCCCAATCGTTGCGTGCTGTGTGCAGATCGGAATGACATACGCCGCAATATAAAATCTCAATTTCAATATCCTTGGCAGTAGCTTCACGGCGTTCAATGTGCATTTGTTTTAATGGTGCATCCGCGGCTTCTGTTCCGTAAGCTTTTACGTTAGTTGTTTTCATATCTAATAATTATTTTGATTATTTGTTACTGTTGTCCTCTTCTTATAATTTGTTGTTGCAAAATTAAAACAAAAGCCGTAGTGAATGGTTTTCCTTGCGGCTCAAACATTTTTGCTGACTGGCTCAATTATCAGGTACTGGGCGCATAGCCGAACTGCCTTTTGAATGCAGATGAAAAGTGGGATAAATTTTTGAATCCAACTTCAAGATAGACGTCCGAAACTTTCTTCTTTTCGTTGCGGATTTTATCTTGGGCTACTTTCAGCCGTTTTTCAATCAACCATTTTTGGGGTGGTAAATTACTAATCTTTTTGAAATCCCTTTTAAAAGAAGCCAGACTTCGCCCCGTAAAACCGGCAATATCTTCTACCGAAAGATCGTACATGTAATTATCGTCCAAATAATCTAATATGTCTATTTTCCACGGTGCGGTAAAGTCAAACAAAGCAGGATAGAAACGTTTGTCTAAGTTCAACAAAGTGTAAACTCCTGCTTGTAATTTTAGTTGCATCAATTCTTTAACCGGTTCTTTATCCGAATCGAAATAAGGGGTCATGGATCGAAAAAGACTTTCAATGTCAGGCGTATTTTCTATTTTAATCACGCTTGGTTTATACTTTTCAGCTTCTAAAGGCAGCTCTTTCTTGTCAATTGTCTGATAAAAATCTCTCAAAAAATTGCGTTTAAAATGCATGAAGATAGCTTGAAATTGTTCTTCACCTATGGGTTGCTTTGTCATCTGGACACGGTTATCCCTGCGAAGAAACACACATTCACCTTTGCGAACGACAGTTTTTATATTTCCTTCCTCCAAAATTATTTCACCGGAATAAACGTACACAAGCATATGGTCTAAAATCATCTTACTACAACTTATTTCATTGTTGAAATAATAGCTGAAGAATATATCGTGATAGTTGAATCGAAGGGATTCAGAACGTTCTAATGCCATATCTTACACCTATTTTGTTATCTTCAATTTTTTCAACCATTCGTCTATTCTATCATCCGAGTTATGCGCAGCACTGCCACGAATAGCTAAACCTTCGAGTATTGTTGACTTTGGACACAACTTTTTCATGTCGGCCACACTACGTCCGAGTTCACTACCTTCGTGCGTACAAAACGGAATAATCGTTTTACCCGAAAAATCATGCATTGACAAAAATACTTTTATAGCTTGCGGATAGGTACCCCACCAATTGGGATAACCCACAAAAATAACATCATACTGCCCGGAATTTTTTAGTTTACTTTTTAATTCAGGTCGAAAATCTGCTTTCAACTCCCGTTTAGCTATATCAACCACTGTATTGTAATCAGTAGAGTAGGGTTTCACGGTTTGAATTTCGAAGAATTCGCCATCTACCTTTTTACAAATATCATATGCCACGGCTCTAGTGTTTCCACTGTGTGAGAAATATGCCACCAGAATTTTCTTGCCACTGGTTTGGGCATGTAATTGGGTGCCAGACAAAAGCATTGCTGCTACTGTCAATAGGATTAGTTTTGTTTTCATTTTATTCAGGTATTACTTGATTTATGCAATTTAGAGCGTTTAACGTCCGTGGATAGCCAATGTATGGCAATAATTGAGTGGTTACGCTTAGTAGTGTTTCCTTGTTATTGCCGACATTTACATTTCCCTGAATATGACCTTTTACTTGCAACTCTGTTCCACCCATGCTGATAAGCATCGAGAAAGTAAGCAATTCACGGGTTTTCATATCCAAACCGGTTCGGGTGTAATAATCACCAAAGCAGTTGCCGGCCAGATAGTCCTGAATATGCTTTTGATTGTCAGGAGCATTCACACGTGCTTGTGCTATTCTTTCTCCGAAAGTAGATTTCATCAGAGCCAGTCCTTTTTCGTGACGATTTTCAGGTGTGGTGGTCGATTGTCCTTTTAAAGGCAATTCAATTCCTCTTTCCTTCAATATTTCGTTGGCCGCATAAATAAAGTCTATTACTTTGGCCACTCCAACATAAGCAATTGATTGATATACTATTTCCTTGATTTCAACAGGTGTTACCCCCACATTGAGAGCTGCATTCACAAACATCTTGTATTCAGTAAGCGCACCCTGAGCGATGGTGGAACCCATAATCATCATCACTCGGGTTTTTGTGTCGATATTGCCATAACGAATGACCTCGTCGAAAGCCCAATTGTCAAATATTTGTATCAATTCAGGATCTGTTTTAGCAGCCTTTGAATCGTAACCGGGCCATAATTCTTCATGATTTTTAATGGCTGCGGCGGTTAGGTTGATATCTTTACTGCTTGAACCGGCAGTTGCTTTTTTATATTGTTCATCATCAACAGCCTCTAACCATGTATTTTTGTTGTTTTGAGGATTTGTTTCAATCGCCAAATGCGAAAACCAACTATCAGGCGCTGCACCATGCCAGTGAACTACATTGGCGGGAATTTCAACCACATCACCCGGTAAAAGCAAACGCGCCGGTTCCCCTTTAGCCTGATAATATCCTTCTCCACCTACCACAACCAGAATTTGACCACCCGTATGACTGTGCCAGTTGTTTCGACATCCAGGTTCAAACGTCACATTAAATATTGGACAATTCAACTCTTTATTTTTTGTTAACGGAGCCAAATAAGCCTGCCCGATAAAGTAGTTGGAAAACGCTTCTGGAAGTTTGTCTCCCACAGGAAAGTTACTGATTTTAGGAATTTCTTGTTTCATATTTTGTGCATTTAATTGATTATGCTGGCTAAATAACAAAACTGCAGCAGCCATTAAAATTGTTACTAAGTTTTTCATATTTGTTTCATAATTATATGAATTACTTCATAGTGCTCATATCAATCACATAGCGGAATTTTACTTCTCCGTCTAAAACTTTCTGATAGGCAGCGGTAATAGCAGCTCCATCCGGTTTAATGACTTCTACTTCCGGATAAATATTGTTTGCTACCGAATAATCAAGCATTTCCTGAGTTTCTTTTATACCGCCTATTTGTGATCCAAATACTTTGCGGCTACCCTGCCATACAAATTTGTCGATGCGAATACTTGGGGCTTTAGCAGTTGCAGGAAGTCCAACGATGCACAATTGACCATCCAAATTGAGCATTTTCATGTACATGTAAGGATCGTAACTAGCAGGAATGGTACTAATGATAAAACTCATTGTGTTATCTAATCCTTTTAGGTCTTCCGGATTATTTACGTTTACATAACGAACAGCACCGAGTCGTTTGGCATCGGCACGTTTGTCTTCGGTGATGTCAAACACAGTCACTTCAGCACCTAATGCCACCATGTATTGTACAGCCATGTGTCCCAACCCTCCAAATCCGGCCACACCTACTTTATCACCTTTTTTCACACCAACAGCCCGTATTGGCGAGTAAGTAGTAATTCCCGCACAAAGCAACGGTGCTACTTTTTCGATTTTTGCATTGGCAGGAATCTTAATAGCAAATTTTTCAGTCAGAACAATGTTATTCGAGTAACCACCCTGTGTCTTTTCATTGTTTTGAAACTGATCATGACCATGATAAGTCATAACTACTCCCTTACAATACTGTTCTCTGTTTTCCTTGCAAGCATCACATTCACCGCAAGAGTTAATCATACAACCTACACCGGCTAAATCACCGACGTTAAATTTGGTCACATTTTTTCCAACCTTAATTACTTTTCCAGCAATTTCGTGTCCGGGAACCATTGGAAATTCTTCTTTAAACCAATCCTGACGGACATGGTGCAAATCGCTGTGACAAATACCTGCATATAGAATTTTTATCTCAATATCGTTATCGCCAACAGCATGGCGAGTAAATTCATAAGGCTTAAATTGCCCGTCGCCAGAAAACACTGCAAAACCTTTGGCAGGTATGCGTTTTTCTTGTGCAATGGATGTTGCAAAAAATGCAAAAACCAAAAGTAATGTCATACTAAATATACGTTTCATATTTTGTTTGCGTCAAATTAAATTCTAATGAAATTATATCGATTGTGGAGCCAGTTCTCCGTAAAAATAGGAAGCAGTTACACCACCATCCATCAAGAAATCGCTTCCGGTAATAAAGGCACCATCCTGACCCATCAACAAAGCGCCAACAACACCAACTTCATCAGGTGTTCCGGCTCTTCCCGCGGGGGAAATTTCCAGCATACGGCGGTAACCATCGCCACGAGGACCACTCAGTTCGTCATTAGCAAGAGGTGTCATAATTATACCCGGACTAATGGTATTAATCCGTGCACCACGTTTTCCCCAACGCACTGCCTCCGCTTTTACCCGCAATGAGTTTCCTCTTTTGGACACTTGATATGCATATAGCGAACTATCCGCTGCTTCTGATTGAAGAATTGGTAGTAACAGCAATTCTTCTGTTGGGGTAGTTGCCAATGCTTTATCTTCTTCGGGAGTTAGTGATGGTAATCGATGTCCGGATTGTGAAGCAATAACGACACCCGAACCGCCGTTTTCAATTACATTACCAAATTCCTCCAACACCAATGCGGTGCCATATAAATCAACTTTAAATATGGTGGCTGGTGAGGCTTGCGAAGGCGAAACACCGGCTGCATGTATCAGCCCGCTTACAGAGCCAAGTGCTGTTGCAGTCTCGACCAACGCATGAACCGATTCTCTGGATGAGACATCCACGCTAGCCGTGCTCACTTTGAAGCCTGCATCACTGAGCACTTTCGCAGCTACATCGCTATTTTCCTTATGTAGATCGGCCAGCAGAATGTGTTTGCCAGCACTTACTCGTCTTGCGATTGCCTGACCAATTGATCCGGCTCCAATAACTACGATAACGCTTAAAGAATTATTTATCATAAGATTGTCATTTAATGAGTTTGTTTTATTTTCCGGGAATATTTATTTTAATCGAATAAATTC